>MDTC01238162.1_pt1 | contig 90714 bp, 133 predicted proteins | sample 811181 | NCBI WGS metagenome assembly MDTC01 (sample SAMN05326644, study PRJNA326480) | marine metagenome | isolation source: seawater | place: Pacific Ocean: North | collected 2011
TATAATATGTCACCTGAAACTGTGGTTGATGGTTTGATTGATACAGACGTTAATCGTATGTTACATAAAAAATCTACTCACACAGATAGGGATACAATGAAGTATGCGGTTGCACCAAGTGGTGTCAGATTCCGCAAAGACAGAAAGGGTGTGATCCCTAGTATCATTGAGAAGTATTATGATGAACGTAAAGTCATCAAACGTGAGATGATCGAAGCACAAAAAGAATACGAAACAACTCCCACCCAAGCACTCCGCAACAAAATCTCTACACTAAACAACAACCAAATGTCTATCAAGATTCTAATGAACTCACTTTATGGTGCGTTGGGTAATCGATGGTTCAGATACTTTGATCAACGTGTTGCAGAGTCAGTTACACTTGCGGGTCAGTTGTCCATTCTTTGGGCAGAGAAAGCAATCAACGAAGAAATGAATCGTATCCTTGACACGGATAAAGATTATGTTATTGCAATCGACACCGATTCTTTGTACATCAATATGTCAGCACTTGTTGATAAAACAAGTCCGAAGAATCCTATAGCATTCCTTGATAAGATATGCAGTGATCATTTCGAGAGGACACTAGAAACTTCATATGATCAACTCGCACGATATACTGGTGCGTATGAAAATCGTATGGAGATGGGACGTGAGGTACTCGCAGACAAAGGTATCTGGGTTGCGAAGAAACGTTACATTCTGAACGTCCACAATAACGAAGGTGTCCAGTACAAAAAACCCAAACTAAAATTGATGGGTATTGAAGCGGTAAAGTCCTCAACCCCACAGGTAGTACGTGATAAATTCAAAGAAGTATTCTCAGTCATTATGAACGATACTGAACAGGATACTCAGAAGTTTATCCGTGAATTCCGTACCGAATTCCGTACGCTTCCGCCTGAAGATGTATCTTTCCCTCGTGGGGTGTCTGATCTAACTAAGTGGCGGGACGCAAAATCAATCTATGGTAAAGGAACACCTATTCACGTGCGTGGTGCGTTGTTGTACAATCACCACGTGAAGGCAAACGGTCTTGAACGTAAGTACGAGATCGTGAAGAACGGCGAGAAGATCAAGTTCGTATACTTGAAAGTACCTAATCGTATTAACGAGAATATAATCTCGTACCCTTTAAATCTTCCAAGGGAACTTGATCTTCATCGTCATATCGACTACGACAAAATGTATGAGAAAACATTTCTCGATCCATTGACCCCGATCCTTGATGCGGTAGGATGGAACGCAGAACCCGTAGCATCACTTGAGGAGTTTTTTGGATGAGAGAATTTAGACATTTAGATTTTGATACTGACACGGGTTGGGGGTATTTGCCTCCAACAAAAGAAGTGTTTGCAGTATTTGATTACGTCCGTGCGTATTGCGATCCACAATTTATTTTAGAGATAGGATACTATGCGGGACATTCAACTTCTTATATGGGGGGAATATTTGAGAACGCACAGATTATTTCGTGTTGTCCAAACCACCCTAAGTATCGAGAAACGTGTCTTGCAGTGGAGAAAGCACATCCTAATGTAAAGGTCATAGGAGTTAAAAGTCCTGAGATATACGAATATATCTTAGACTATCCTATAGACTTTGTGTTTATTGATGGCGCACATACACCTAAAAATGTTCATCTGGATTTATCAGTTGCATTCTCGTTTGATACTGTAAGGTATGTTCTAATGGATAACTCAGATCAATCGGGGGTCAAACGAGGTTTATACCACTATCGTGATAAGATGAAAAAAATCAACACGTGGACATACGAAGCGACAAATAAAGGTGTGACCAAAACAAATGAGATTTCTTTGTATATGGTGTTATCTTTACCAAAAAGCGCTTGACAAAAGGGGTTGCTTTTTGTTATAATAAGTGTATTGAAATGAAGAGAGGCATATATTATGTGTAGAGATGAAGTAGTCTTCGGACGTTTATTTGAACAGATGTATTCTTTGTGTGAAAAGAATGGGTGGGGTGATCCGTTCTCTTATGCACGTTCAAGGGAAATACATATCGCTGGTACACTAGGACATCAAATATCTGACACCTTAGCGGGTGCAGACGGTATTGATGAGGATGGTGAATGTGAGTATAAATCGACTATTGGAAAAAGTATTAACGGTACTTACAATGGAATCTCCGTCCAACCTACGTGGGAAGAACAAGTATCTTATCTTGAAAAGAAGAAGATTGGCAAATATAAAAACCACTACATCGTTAGATACGAAGGTGGACAAATTGTCGAAGGATACAAACTAGATGGAATGGATGTCTTCAGATTGTTGTTACCAAAACTGAAGAAGAAGTTTCCAAACATTATGTCAAAGAAAGACCCACGTTTGGGTGCATCGATTACTCAAAGGGAGATATACGAGTACGGTGAGAAAATTATTTGACAAAACGTGTGAGATCACGTATACTATTTTAAATTATGTACAGTCTAACTATATTCAAAAATATATTCGACAACAAGACCCATCGTTCTATGACGGTGGATTCTTGGGATGCATTCGAGGGTTTACTGTACGGAATGAGTCGGAAAGTAGGAGAGAAAGGTGGAGATAATTCTTCTGTCCTTATTAGTCCTAGTGTTTATATCAAAGACAGTACGAGGAGTAATAAAAATGTTATTTCTTGGGGTCGTTGGGCTTGTCTTGACGTTGATGATTTTAGTCTGGATGCTTCCGATAATATACTGGTAACACTGCAACAAGAATTAGAAAACCGTTTTGGTGTCTATCATTATGTGTGTTACTCTACCGCTTCTTCAAAAGAAGAACAACCGAAGTTCCGTATAGTATTCCCGCTGACAAAAGAGGTGGTCGCAAAAGACTTACCTCACTTTTGGTTTGCAATGAATAAAGAGTTTTCAGAACTTGGTGATGAACAAACCAAGGACTTGTCACGTATGTACTATGTGCCTGCCCAGTATCCTAATGCATTCAACTTTATCTTTACTAACAAAGGTGTGCATATCGATCCAGAAATGTTGATGGAAAAACATTCGTATGTCGAGAAGAAAGGTGATACCTTCCTAGATAGATTGCCTGAACAAATGCAAAAAGCAGTGATAGAACATCGTAAGAATCAACTAAATAATACTAGTATTAGTTGGACTAATTATCGTGATTGTCCGTTTTGGCCCAAGAGTCTTGCAGTTGAGTATCAACGTATTGCGGGTACAGGATGGTATCACAAGATGTATCAGATAATGGTTGCTGTAGCGGGTAATGCTGTGAAACGTGGATACCCCATCACATCACAACAAATTGCAGAACTATGTAAACAGTTTGATATAGATAATGGTAACTGGTATGAGAACAGACCCTTGGATAAAGAATCCGATAGGGCATTAGAATATATCTACAGGAACGGATAGAATGAAAGTAGTAATTACAGGAGCAGCTGGTTTTATAGGATCGCACCTACACAACGAACTTCTCGCAGAAGGATTAGATGTAATCGGTTTAGATAATTATAACGATTACTATGATCCTAGTCTTAAACACGCAAGGGTAAATCACTTTGATTTGCCTGTCGAAAATGTTGATATGAAAGATTTCGATGCGCTCGATAAATTTTTCAACGTATATAAACCTGATATTGTAATCCACCTAGGCGCACGTGCTGGTGTGAGAGATTCCTTCGGTAAAGAAACCTTGTATCATAAAGATAACATTGATGCAACTCAAAACTTGATTGAGTGTTGTAAGATGTATCACACGGGTAAAGTGGTCTACGCATCTACATCTTCAGTTTATGGTGGAACACCTATTAGTAAAGATGGGTGGAGAGAAGATGATATTGCAGGCAAGAATCAAGGTAAACAACGTAACGCATATGCATACACAAAATATGTTAATGAAATCCAGTGGGAGATCAGTGGTCTTAATGTAGTTGGTCTTAGATTCTTTACCGTCTATGGCCCGTGGGGTAGACCAGATATGGCACTGTTTAATTTTACAAGAGACATCATCGAAGGTAATGAGATACAAGCATTCAACTACGGTGATATGAAAAGAGACTTTACTTATATTGCAGATATTATTCAAGGTATCAAACTAGCACTTCTAGGAGATATCAAATCTGGAGAAATCTTTAATATAGGAAGAGGTAAGCAAGTCGATCTTATGAAGTTTATAGATATCATAGGAAAGGAGTGCGGTAGAGAACCTATCGTAAAACTTGCACCAAGACATCCAGCAGATACATTGGAAACTTGGAGTAACACAGAGAAGTTACAAGAACTAGGATACAAACCTACCACCAACATTGAGGTTGGAGTACAAGCGTTTGTTGACTGGTACAAATATTTTTATAAGGTGAATTAATGGCGAAAGATAATATTAGTCCTGAAGAAAGGGCGAGACGAATTAAAGAAATGGAAGCGAGTGATGTATATGATCCCTCTAATCCTAAAAACCTGTATGACAACGATATGGTAGAAGCTGCAACTGGTGATCAACTTAGGGGATCACCCCAAGCAGATGGTTCATTACCAAAGTTAAGAATGGGTATTGTTGGTCACGGATTTGTTGGTCAAGCAGTTGACTATGCATTTACCCACAGTGAAGTAGAAAAGTTTTTTGTTGATCCAAAGTATGGTACAACAATTGATGATCTTATTGAGTGGTCACCACATTTATGTTTTGTGTGTGCGCCAACGCCAATGAGTGACAATGGTTTCGTTGATGCATCTATAGTAGAAGATGCAGTGCTAAAACTATTCGAACATACAGACGGTGCTGTTATTGTCAAATCAACAATAACACCTGACGTTGTAGATAGACTTGCAAATTCATTATATGATGAAGATGTAAAGAGACTAGTGTACAACCCTGAGTTCCTAACAGAATCAAATGCAAAAGAACAATTTGTAAATGCACCATATCATATTCTTGGTGGTCACCCTGAAGCAACAGGTGACGTTGAACACATTTATAAAATGTTCTCATTATGTTCTGCACAGAAATATTATCATATGTCTGCTCCAGAGGCATCATTTGTTAAGTATGGAGTAAACTCATTCCTTGCAACCAAGGTTACATTCTTTAATCAATTATATGATGCAGTTCATAAGTTTGGTTGTAATTGGCCAGGCGTAGTGACGGGTGTCACCGCTGATCCTCGTATTGGTGTTGGACACAGTAAAGTGCCAGGCTATGATGGAAAACGTGGATTCGGTGGTGCGTGTTTTCCAAAAGACTTGAAGGCGTTCAATTTATTTGACCCTGAGAGCTTGACAATTCTTGCCGAAGTTGGTAATATAAACAACAATTATAGAAAAGAATACGAATTGGATGAACGTGAGAAGTCCAATAATATTTCTTACAATGAGAAAACGCCTATAGAAGGTGATTTATTTGAAGGAGAGATCGATGTCGATAATGGACAAACTGAAAAAGAACTCGAAGATTAAAACCACAGAAGTTCTTCAAGATTCAAAATTTTTTACAGAAAAAGATATGGTGTCAACAGACGTTCCTATGGTGAACGTTGCGTTGAGCGGAAGTATTGACGGTGGTGTAACGCCAGGATTGACCGTCCTAGCGGGCCCTTCCAAACACTTCAAGACCTCGTTTGCACTACTTATGGCGGGTGCATACTTAAAGGCAAAGAAGGATGCGGTAATGTTGTTCTATGATAGTGAGTTTGGTTCGCCACAATCTTACTTCGAACAATTTGGGATCGACACCAGCAGGGTATTACACACTCCTGTCGCCAATGTCGAGGAACTTAAGTTTGATCTGGTTGGACAACTTGAGAATCTCGATAGAGAGGATGATGTAATAGTCGTTATCGACAGCATAGGTAACCTCGCATCCAAGAAAGAACTAGAGGATGCATTGTCTGAAAAGAGTGTTGCTGATATGTCCCGTGCGAAGGCACTGAAAGGTCTATTCAGAATGATTACACCATATCTGACTATGAAAAACATCCCAGTGCTTGCCGTCAACCATACCTATAAAGAAATCGGATTATTCCCTAAAGATGTAGTTGGTGGTGGAACAGGTATCTATTACAGTGCTGATAACATCTGGATTATTGGTAGACAACAAGACAAAGTAGGAACAGAAATTAAGGGATATCACTTTGTCATCAAAGTGGAGAAATCTAGATATGTTAAAGAACAATCTAAGATACCTATTAGTGTTTCTTGGGAAGGTGGTGTCCAGCGTTTTAGTGGTTTGTTGGACGTTGCTCTTGCTGGCGGTTATGTTGCTAAGCCTTCCAATGGTTGGTATTGCCGTGTTGATAAACAAACTGGAGAACTGGTTGATCCAAAGGTAAGACAAGTACAAACCTTAGAAGAAGATTTCTGGAAACCTATATTTGAAGGTACTGACTTCTCATCGTTCATCAAAGAACAATATGCTATTGGTCTGACACAACGTGTCGATATGGATGAGATAGTACAGGATGCCTAAATTAGAACAACAACTCTCTGAAGGGATAGCGTATGAGTTAGTTCCCGAAGGAGAGTATGGTTGGAACGTAAGGTTACTAGAAGAGTATCCTGAAACCGTTATCAAATTTGGTACGGTTACTCTAGAAGACGAACAGTTGAAATGGAATATGGAAATTGTATCGTCACCCGACCCAGACCTAACTACAGAGAGCTTGACTTTTCAAGACTACTGTGGTAATATACTACTTAATATAATGGACACATCTCTTTCTGAGGGAAGTGCTATCATCCGTGATAAAGATACGGGTGATGTTGCGTATACTTCAGAAGGCGTAAAAGAGGAACTGAATGACTGGTATAAATCTACAACAAACGATACTGAGGAATCTTCTAACTAACGAAGAGTATACCCGAAAAGTATTACCATTCCTTGCACCTGATTATTTCGAGGGTGCATATAAAGATATTTTCAAAGAAGTTGCTAAGTTCGTACACAAGTACAACAAACTTCCAACCCAAGAAGCATTTAAGATTGAAGTAGACGAAGGCGGACGTATGTCCGATGAGAACTATCGTCAAACTATGGAGATGTTACCTAACATCTTTACCTTCGAAAAGGAAAACTTAGATTGGTTGGTTGAGTCAACTGAAAAGTTTTGTCAAGATCGTGCAGTCTATAATGCGGTGATGGAATCGATCAACATCATTGACGGTAAACACCCAACACTACAAAAGAATGGTATCCCTGATATATTATCAAAAGCACTTGGTGTTACCTTTGATACTAATATCGGTCACGATTATCTAGAGAACGTAGACAATCGTTATGAGTTCTACCATCAACAAGAAGAACGTATTCCGTTTGATCTAGAATACTTCAATAAAATTACCAAGGGTGGATTACCTAACAAGACTTTGAATATTGCACTCGCTGGTACGGGTGTTGGTAAGTCTTTGTTTATGTGTCACGTAGCTGCTAATGCTTTGATGCAAGGACGTAATGTTCTGTATGTCACTATGGAGATGGCAGAAGAAAGGATTGCAGAAAGGATCGATGCAAACTTATTGAATGTTCCGATTGATCAACTTGAGAATCTATCAAAGGATATGTTCACGGATCGAGTCGGTGATCTACGTGCGAAGACTGAAGGTAAACTTGTTATCAAAGAATATCCAACAGGACAAGCACACACCAATCACTTCCGTGCATTGTTGAACGAGTTGAAACTCAAGAAGAACTTTGTTCCTGAGATGATCTTTGTTGACTATCTCAATATATGTGCATCGTCTCGTATGAAAGGTATGGGTGGTGCAATCAACTCTTATACTTACATCAAGAGTATTGCAGAAGAACTTCGTGGTCTTGCAGTTGAGTTCAATGTACCGATTGTATCCGCAACTCAAACAACACGTAGTGGTTATTCTAATGATGACGTTGGTCTAGAAGATACTTCAGAATCATTTGGTTTACCCGCAACTGCTGACTTGATGTTTGCATTGATTACTAATGATGAACTAAACAATCTAGGTAAGATACTTGTCAAACAGTTGAAGAACAGATATAACGATCCAACAGCGTTTACTAGATTTACTATCAAGGTTGATCGTTCTAAGATGAGACTTGAAGATGATGATCAAGAAGATGAGATTTTAAGTTCCGATGATACTCCAGTATTCGACAAGTCTGATGCGTCTAAATATGATAGTAAGTTCAAAAATTTTAAGATGGAATAACTATGTCGCCAGAGTTCTTAACATTTATATTTCTTATCTGTATGGGTGTCGCCTATTGGTGGGGATATGGTCAAGGTAAGACTGCGGGTGCTTTTATGGCAACTGAAGCAATGATGAACTGGGTAAAAGAAAAGGCGGGAGTATTCCAATTTGATCAATGGATGAGAGAGTCTGAGGAAGAAGATGAAACCTTTTTATGAAACAGAATTGCAGTTTTGCGACAACGAACTAAAACAAGAAATACTTGATCTCGCTTTGAGATTAAGTGATGAAATAGAATTTATTCATCGTCCGTGGAGAGACATCAACTACGATTCAACCCAAAAACAGATCGAAGAGAAAGTGGGTATAAAACTCGCACGAGAATTTAAGAGACGTAGACTTCTTCTTGGTAAACACTTTGGTACTAGACAAACAGGTACACACGAAATTAGAATTGATCAATACCGTTTACCTAAGAACATTGCAGATAAGTTAAGAGATACAACACATAAAATTTTAGGGATCGACAAAGATCAGATCGATCCAATTGTCCAAATACAAGATGACGGTAATTGTTTATATCCGCATCGTGGACACGGAAGGACATCTTCCCTATATTGTTTATTGATGGGTGAAGGTGCAAAGACTGTATGGTATAATGAAACCGAACCGTTTGAGGTATATGACATCTACAAAATACCAGACTATTCTAAGATGGTTGTAGATGTTGAAACAGAATTGAAATATGATGTGTGGACTACCTTCGATAATTATAAGTGGCATTCAGTACACAGAGATAAGATAGTAGAACCACGTATCAATATCAATATAAACTTTGCGACACTAACCTATCAAGAACTATGGAGAAAACTAAAAGATGTCACAACCTAGAGTAAAACTCATTGCTTTAAGTCGGCCGTCTTCAATCACAGATTGTCACACCGCCGAAGAATTAGTTGCATATTCCGCTAGAGTATCCAACCCCACTAACCAGAGTAACAAGAAAACTGCGGATAAACTTGTACGATATCTCATCAAAGAGAATCACTGGTCACCATTAGAAATGGTACATATGACTATGGAGATCAGAACTACACGAGATATTGCACGTCAAATTATTCGTCACCGCTCGTTCTCATTCCAAGAGTTCTCTCAAAGATATGCAGAAGCGACTAACTTCGAACCAAGAGAAGCACGTCTACAAGATGTAAAGAATAGACAAAACTCTATTCCTATAGAACAAGATACAGAATTGGCGATTAGGTGGAGAAAGAAACAAGAAGAAGTCAAGACAACTTCTGTTGAGGTTTATAACTGGGCACTCAAAGCGGGTATTGCAAAAGAACAAGCACGTGCAGTTCTACCTGAAGGTAATACTGAATCAGTCGTTTATATGGCAGGTTCTTTACGAAGTTGGGTACATTACTGTGAACTACGTAGGGGTAACGGTACACAACTTGAACATACAGAGATTGCTGATGAGTGTTGGGAAATTATCCGCACCCATTTCCCTAACGTTGTAAAGGCAATAGAACCCCAACCTCGTGTTGTAGATGATGCGGGTGTTGATATTGAAACTGGTAAATTTGTTGGATGAGTGGACATAACATCGTAATAAGGAATCAAGACTTTTTAGATAAGTTGAATTCCATCTCAGATGAATTCTTCTCTATGGAGAATTATGAGGATGAAAGGTATTACGCATATCACGGTGAAGAAGCGTTTGATAATGGTGAATACTTTTGTTCCGATGAAGCACTTCAAGAGAAGTTACAGAACTGGGAAGAACACGATGGATATCCACAAGAACATTGGGCTCAACCTATATCTAAAATGGTACAGGAAGACCCTGAAATTTGGACACCGTTTAGGGATAAGGTAAAACACGATTTTGCTAGAGAGATCGGCGCACATACTAGTGCATTGTTATCTTACTATCCGCCAGGCGGGTTCGTTGGTTGGCACACAAATTGGAATGCAAATGCGTATCAAGTATTGTTTACTTATTCTGAAACTGGTGATAGTTATTTCCGCTATTATGATAAGCAGTCAGGCGATATAATCACTCTGGACGAAAAACCAGGCTGGCAATGTCACCACTATTATTTTGGAAATAAGGATGAAGATGATCATCATTGTTGGCACTCAGCATATGCTGGATGTCGAAGGATAACCCTTGCGTATAAATTCGTGGGTAAAGGAATCGCAAACCCACAAGACGCAATGGCAAGAAACCTAAGAGATATGTTGATCGAGGAGATAGAAGATGGGGATTAGTCGCCGTACTGAGGATATCTTAATAACGATATTCTGTGTTGGTATAATTATTATGCTTGGTTGGGTAATAGCAATGCCTAAAGACACTGTAGTGGAAGATGCAGAAGTTGTAGTCGATGAGGATACAACTGTAGTCGATGAGAATACAACTGTAGTCGATGAAGACCAAATGCATTGTCTTGCTCTGAACATTTATCACGAAGCACGTGGTGATAACTTTGCGGGTCAAGTTGCAGTTGCAGATGTTACAATGAATCGTGTAGAGAGTTCACGGTATCCTAACACTATTTGTGAAGTTGTAAGAGAGGCAAAACTATCTGAATGGTGGTTGGAACAAGGAAAGGAAGTTCCTGTTAGACATCAATGTCAATTTAGTTGGTACTGTGATGGTATAGATGATACTCCAACTAACACCGATTCTTTTAATCGATCTATCTTAATAGTATATGATGTTATAGAAAACAATATGCACAGGGGTATTACCGAAGGTGCAACACACTATCACGCTGGTTACGTCACTCCCGCTTGGAGAAATGATAGGGGTATGAAACTAGTAGGTAAGATTGGTGATCATATTTTTTACAGATTTGATTGACAAAACCTGTCTCGTTTTGATATACTACATATAATAAAATTGGAGAACTACATTATGGCAAGAAATCGCAGACAAAAATCAATTGATGATATCACACCCGAAGAGTGGAATGAAATCAACCGAAAACATTTATCGGAACAAACCAAATACGATCCACCAGCGTATGATGATCCGCAAGAAACACTTTCACGTCTTGGGTTAGGTGTTGATCCAATTGAGTATAGATATAATGAGGGTAATACAATCGATGAGTTGAAACAGTATATCGACTCAACGTATGACCAACATTATTCTAAAAATAAGTTTCAAGCGACTGAGTTTATTATTGATGGTGGTCACGGAGAAGGTTTTTGTATCGGTAACATTATGAAGTATGCACAACGTTACGGTAACAAAGACGGGTATAACAAAAAAGACTTGATGAAAGTATTACACTACGCAATAATTATGTTGTATGTACACGATCATTTAGGAAGAGATTAATGGGAAAACTTTTAACTACGGGTTGTAGTTTTGTGTGGGGAGATGAGTTAGATGGTTATGATAATAACCCACCCACTCACTGGGACAAAACTTTCACCTACAAACTTGCAGATACTCTTGGTTTAGAACCAGTAATAATTGCCGAGTGCGGTAATTCCAATCACAAGATTTATCGTGATTTGATAGATTATCTTACCGATCCTGAAAACGATGACCCTGAAATGATCTTCGTATCTTGGTCAGCATTTAAAAGACACGAGTTGTTTGAAATCAAGGAAAAGGACTTCGAAGAAAGACAGAAGATCAAACGCTTCCAACATATGACTCAATACTCACCAGAAAGGTTTCACTGGTTAAATAAAGAGAACAAAGAAATCACTGAGTTGTTCATCAACTTAGTATGGAATTACGAAACCCCTATGATGCATCTGTTGACACAGATGAAAGCATTACAAGCACTATGTGATGCTAAGGGTATCAAAATTATGCAGACCCATTTCCATTATCGTATGGGGTTTGCTATTCAAGAAATGCATAAACACCAACTCAATGATCCTACCTACTACGGGAAGTTTTCTACGTATGTCAAGAAAACCATTATGGAACATCTACGATGGGAAAACAGTTTAGGGTTTAGAGTCTGGGAAGGTTGTGATGAACTATCCAGAGATCACACCGATGCACAACAAAAAGATTGGCACGATATGTATTACCTCTCAAGGAACACAGAAGGATGCAAAATCCTAGAATATATGCACCCGTGTGAGAATACACATACAGTATATGCTGATCAAATCGCAAATATTACCAAAAAATTAGGTTGGAAATTTTCATAAAAAACGCTTGACATATCTTGCCACGCTTGTTATAATAACAACGTAAACTACGAAAAGAGAGGTAAATTATGGATGTTTATGTTGAATACTTTGAGTTCCTAAATGAGTTGCGTGATTCTGGCGTAACTAATATGTTTGGTGCCGCTCCTTATCTACAGGAGGCATTTGCTCTTGACAAATATGAAGCAAGAGAAATTCTTGGCGCTTGGATGAGGTCTTTTGAGGAGAATGCATAATGGCGTTTGGACGTAACGTACTAGAGTACGATATCTACGAGAACTTTAACAAGGGTGGTTCTTCCCTTCAGGGTGGACTTGTGACTACTTATGACAAGTTGGTTGACCAGTTTGGTAAACCGTCATATACTTGCGCTGACCCTTATGAGAAAGTTTCTTGTGAGTGGGTTATCAATGCGAAAGTTCTAGATGACTTTGCTGAGGATGAAGACGATTGGTACTATGAACAAGTATCGATCTACGCTTGGAAGTATGGACGTATTCCTACTGAAGAGTGTCAGTGGAATATCGGTGGTTATAACTGCTTTGCACAGGACATCATTGAGACTATCTTTGCGAAGAATCTTAAACCCGAATACAGTGAGGTGTCATAATGAAAGGAACGATTAGGTTGTTACTTGGTATGATACTAACACTGGGTGGTGCTGGTGGTATAGAAACCAATACCGAAGTCCTAATTCCGCTTGACAGTTTAGGTATTGCTGTGTTAGGATTGTTACTTATGTTTTGGGCAGCTATTGATATTAACAAGGAATATGATTATGAGTAAGATGGGTCAGTTTGTTTTCGAATGCCAAGAGGTGGCGTGCGAGTTGTACAATGAACCTGTTGAGGTTGTAAAACAAAAGGCAGAGGAACGGTTTCCAAATGATTCCTATGCAGTCAAAACAGTAATCCAAGAGTGGAAGGTAATTCAGGACGAGTTAAAATCTGCATTTGGATAAATATGTGCTATGGCATATAGTAAAAAGGTCTTAGACCGATTTAACGCAGTTGTTAACAATCCAGAAGCGCATTCGGTTGGTAGGTTCGATCCTAACGATCCGAATGTTGCTACAGGAATGGAAGGTGCTCCCGCTTGTGGAGATGTAATGAGACTGCAATTAAAACTTGATGAAGATGAACGAATCATCGATGTTAAGTTTAAAACATATGGATGTGGTTCTGCAATCGCATCTAGTTCTATGTTTGTTGACCTATTACTAGGTAAGACTATCGAGGAAGCGAAGCAAATCAAAGACAAAGAGATTGCTGATGCACTCGAATTGCCACCCATCAAGATACACTGTTCCGTTCTTGCAGAAGGTAGTATCAGAAGAGCAATACAGGATTGGGAAGATAAGAAAGCGGGTCGTAACGAAACTTGGTTAGAGAGTGTGAGTAAAGTCAACACGTATCCTGAAAATGGATTATGATCGAGTTAACCGATAATGCTATCAAACAGATTCTCTGGTTACAGGAAAAAGAATCCTTTAAGTATATCAGAGTTGGCGTTACGGGTGGCGGGTGCGCTGGTTTTGAATATCTTTTCGATAGTAGTATTGATGCTAATGACGATGATCTTAAAATAGATTACGGTAAGTTTGGGATTATAATTGATCCAGACTCAATAGAATATGTACAAGGAATGACATTAGATTTTGTGAAAGAAGGATTGAACTCTATGTTTAAGTTTATCAATCCGAATGAGACCGCATCTTGTGGATGTGGGGTCTCGATAAGTTTTTGATATGTGGGTTTGTATTTGTAATGGAATATCGGATACGATGTTAAAGAATGATCCGACACTGATAGAAAAGGTAGGTACTAGTTGTGGCAAATGTAAAGAAGAGACAAAAGATAAGAGCAATCGAGTTGTATTGCAAAGACAGTCCGTTTCGCCACAAGGTGGAACGAGATCGCACCAAATATAGTCGCAAGACTAAACACAAGAATCCCCGTAAAGGGGATTTTTTTAGCGTAAAAAAAAGTGACATTATGTCATTTAGCGAGCGCTAAAACTATAAATATCAGTAAGAACAAGAGTACCGACAATGGAGCCGATAACGACTGCACTTGCTGGTATCGCTTTAGTACAGAAGTCTGTTGATTTCATAAAAAGCAATATCAATACAGTGCAAGATATTAGAGGAATAGTTGCTGCTGTGGATCGTGCTTTAGATGGAGAACAACAACTCCGTATAGAGAAGATGACAGGCAAAGATACTTTAGGTCAAACTAAAGATGCAGCTCAAACAATCATCGATCAGAAACTTGCTCAAGAGCAAATGGATATGATGAAAGATATGATCGAACGCCGTTTTGGTTTTGGTACTTGGAAACAGATTATCGCTGAAAGAGCGAAAAGACAGCAAGAAGAGAAGGAAGAAATAGAAAGACAACAAAAGCTTGCTGCCAAACGAAGAAAAGAGTTCGATGAACTCATAAACATTGCTGGATGGGTATTGATTGGTACGGTATTTTTAGGAAGCGTGTTATTATTTGGCATTATTTTGTTGTAATTAGTTAGGATTACTATGAAAAAGATAATGCTATTTTTAATGTTAATGTTGGTGTGTGCGCCAGCAATTGCTCAAGAAGATACGGGAAACAACCAAGGAGATGGTAGTACCAATCAAGAAGGAAATTTAAACACCAACAATGTTGACTCAACAGTTAACTCAAATAATAATACAACAACTGACTCAGTTAGTAACGTATATAATGGAGCAGGTAGTTCAGGTGGTATTCCACCCAATACTGCGATGGCACCATCATATATGTCTAACGGTTTAGAGTCTTGTGTAGAAGGAATTTCTGGATCAGTCCAGACTCAAGTTTTTGGTATTGCTACTGGAAAATATATTGAGGATGAAAACTGTAACCGCCGTAGAGATGCGAAGGTTCTTAATGATCTCAATATGAAGGTAGCGGCGGTATCACGGATGTGTGAGTCCGTGCAAGTGTGGCGCTCGATGTTCGTTAGTGGAACACCGTGCCCGTTATTACAGAATGGTAAATTAATCGTAGGTAAAAGGGCGTACTTAGTTATGAAGCGTGACCCTGTTACTTACATACCTGACTATGGAGATTTGAAGTTCGACACAGAACCATTTTATAGGTGTAGACAATACACTGCTGGGCCACGTAAAGGTGACCTAAGAGATTGTGATGCTGTCGAGTATAAGATGACTCCACGTTACACAGACACCCAACTGTGGTATAACAAACTTTTGGGTATAGGAGAAGTAAATGAAGAAATTACTGACAATGGCGATGAGTCTATGTCTATTTCTGAGCGTTTCCGCACCGATAAAGGCTGATACCAGTATCGATGATATCTTAGCTACCTCTGGAACTTTGGTAACTAAAATTAATTATGGTATACAAGGTATTGCGGGTGCAGAATACTACGCACAACTTGGCGGTATCGCACCAACAGACTTTCTATTAACTGATGGTGTTATTACTGAACAAGAACGTGTTGCATATATGGATGCACTTTCTGTAGTGCAAGGATCAACATATTATGATGCAGCTGCTCTTGTTGCAGACTATGAAGATGATGCGTGGGAAGACGTTACTAGTGCCTTGAATCAATACGTGGAAGCTACACTTGCGATTGCACAAGTAGTACGAGTAAACGATTTAGCAGAAACTGCTGATGAGTCTGGGGATGTAAAAGATGCACAAAGAGTGCAAGACTATATAAACCAGAACGAGGCAGAAGTTTCATTGACTGCTGAAGAAGTTGAAACATACAACGTTGCACTTGAAGAAGTCGGAGACTACATTCAGGTTGCAGCTGCTTGGTCAGCAATGGCAGGCGATGCCGATATGTTAGCTACTATTGATGAGACTGCAGCTGGTTTTGATTTGTCAGTTGTAGATACAACCTTGGTCTGGGATGCAGCTGGTGGTACAATCACTGCAACTTATAATCAACAAGCAGGTGCAGCTGCTGACAGAATGTTACGACAATCAACATTCGATATGACAGGTTACTTTAAAACTGTCTCAGAGTTGTTAACTGCTGGTGAAGAGCAAGACTTTTATACAACAAGTCCTACAGGCGATCCTTGTTTTTATGTGCCTAGTGGGATAGATGGATGTTAATAAGATGAGTTTAGAAAACACAGAACTAAATATAGGTGGTGTTAAGTTACGAGGAGTGTATATAGCGCTCCTCGTGACAATTATTTCTACCATAAGTGGTGGAATCTGGACTGCTTCTGGATTGTACTCTAGATTAGAGGCACTTGAAGCACAAGAGATTCCTAATATAGAACCTCTGAAAGAAGATATTTCCTTGTTACAACAACAAGCGATTGAGAATGGAGTTCCTGAATTGCAAGGCAAATTAGCGCAGTTAGGAACTAACCTAAATACTATTGTGGATCAACAACAAGAGTTGTTAGGTTTACAAAATCGTATTGTAGAGATGGAAAAGAAAGTAACTGAAATGGAAACATCTGTACAAAAAGGTGAATTGGTTGTTGAGGACTTAGGTGCTTACAAACAAGACATAGATAGATTGAAACGTGAGGTTGAAGAACTATGGGAAGGAATGGACTATTTAGCAAACCCTTTGAACTAACAAAAATGTGGTTCAAGAAAATCTACTGGAGAATTAAACTCTGGTGGAAGAAGAGGAAAGAGAAACATTTAGAAGATAAATACATTTATGAAGAGTAAGTGAGGTGATATATGTACTTAGGATGGAGTGAAGGATTTCACGATGCCGCTGTAAGTATTATTGACGAAAAAGGTAATATAGTATTTGCAAGCCACTCAGAAAGATTTTCTGGGAAAAAACACGAAAAATTTATTTCAACTGAATGTCAAACATTCATTGAAACCTATTACGGTGATAAAATTAAACACCGTGCTTTCTTTGAGAAACCTATCTTGAAGAAAACAAGACAGTTCTACGCTGGTCAATGGAAAACTGTCTTATCCCCTCGAAAGTTGACTTGGAAACCAGATTCGTTCTGGCACCATCACAAATCACACGCAGCTGGAGCATTCCAAACTTCAACGTTTGATGAAGCAGCTGCCGTGGTTGTGGACTCAATAGGAGAGTGGGATTGTACTACCGTTTGGAAATGTTGGTATGATTCTAACGGTAAAGCGCACTACAAGAAAGTCTATAATGAACGATACCCCAACAGTATCGGATTATGGTATAGTGCATTGACCGATTATGTTGGACTAAGACCTTTAGATGAGGAGTATATCTTTATGGGTATGGCTGCCTTTGGTAAGGTCAAACACGATCTCTGTGTGCAATTAGAAGAATTATTGCATTACGGAAACTTGCATCGAGGCATACCCGAAGGATTCTTTGGAGACTCTCATACCAACGAGGACATAGCTGCTTCTGCACAAGTTGTCCTTGAACGAAAACTATTTAAGGTTTTTGAGATCGCAAGTAAGATAAATGAAAACATAGTATATGGTGGTGGGGTTGCACTTAATTGTGTAGCGAATGCGAAGTTACAAAAGTCATATCCAACTATGTGGATTATGCCAAACCCAGGCGATGCGGGTGGTTCACTTGGTGCAGCTGCTCTTGCATACGGAAAGAAAGTACACTGGGAACACGCATATCTTGGTAGAAGTATCGCACCATCAACCTACGCAAACTTTATTGCGGAAGAAGTAGTAGAAGAACTACTGAAAAATGGCGTTGTAGGGGTAGCACACGGTAGGTCAGAATTTGGGCCACGTGCATTAGGTAACAGATCGTTACTTGCAGACCCTCGTGGAAAAAACGCAAAAGATCGTGTAAATGGGATCAAGAGAAGACAGAAGTTTCGTCCCTTTGCGCCCGTAATATTAGAAGAACGTTCTAACGATTACTTTAGTAACTATGGGCCAAGTCCTTATATGTCGTTTGTATATCGAACATATAAAGATAATGACGTACCCGCAATAGTACATAAGGATGGTACTGCAAGGATACAAACCGTACCTTATAACAGTCCATCAATTATACGTGCTATATTGGAAAAGTGGTACGAAGAAACTGGATGTCCTCTTTTGTTAAATACAAGCTTAAACATAAGGGGCGAACCAATGGTTGATACTGTATTGGATGCAATCAGGTTCGAAGAATTATATGGAGTCAAAGTCGTATACTAAAAAGTTCTTTAAAGAATTTCATAAATTGATGAAATCTGGAAGACTAAATAAAATAGTAAAACACTCACTAGAAAATGAAAAACATAATAAAAAAGATAGACGAATTCGAGAGAGAGTGGCGTAGACACATTCTCGCTGCTACGCAACCAATTTGTTGGTTAGCGTTTATTCCTATGGTGATGTACGCAACACCTATGGAATGGTTTATTTGTCTTATAATATGGCAATTGATGACACTCGGTGGAACTACTGGTTACCATCGAGTGTTTTCTCACGGACACTGGAAAGACTGTCCTGCTTGGGCAAGAAGTATTTTTGCTCTCTTTGGTGCAATCGGATTTATCGGCCCTGCGATTCCTTTCGCCGCTGTTCATCAAGAACATCACCGATATCACGATACAGAAAAAGACCCGCACTCTGCATACTACAAAGGTCACTTCTGGACATACGTGACTCCACAACTTGCACCCTTTAAACGTAGATATCTAGTAGGAGACGGTAAAGATCACTTCCGTAAACTACTGCGTGATCCTATACTACAGGTACAGGAAAGATATTACTGGTTCATCATTTTAGGATGGATCGCATTTTTGCTATTGACAACCTTTGATCCGTTTAGTATAATATACGGATTACTTGCACCCGCTGGGTTACTCAAACTATTTGCAAATCTATTGTTTGGGTATTCTCATAGGGATCGCAAACCACATAACGATTTTTGGTTGGCAATAGTGACATTAGGTGAAGGATTTCATAAGGAACATCACGATAGACCTTGGGAAGTTCGAAACCATAAATGGGACATCTCAGGAAAAATAATCGAATTATTTTCAAAATAAGTGTTGACAAAACCTGCCAGACTTGTTATCATAGTAACCATAATCGAAATTTAACTAGAGAGGTATATTATGATTACATCAAAATTGAAACAGGAACTCCTCAACCTGAACTCTATTTCAGAGTTAAATGAGGCCATCGCATTCGCTAGGGATGCAATCGCAATGAAAGCTAAAGCATCGATTTCTGTCGGTGACAAGGTTTACGTTGTTCAGAAGACCAAGAAAACTCTTGGTATTGTCGAGAAAGTAAATATCAAGAAGGCGATTGTTAATCTGCCTGAAGGTAGATACAATGTTCCATTAACTATGTTGGAGGCTGCGTAATGAGTCACGAAGTAGAGACTATGGCGTATGCTGGTGAAGTTCCTTGGCACGGTCTAGGAACTCCAGTATCAAACGACCTAACACCCAATCAAATGATGGTGAAAGCTGGACTTGATTGGTCTGTAAATAAAGTTCCGACCTATGCAAAGGTTGGTGATACTGAAGTAGAAACTGGTCAGGAGGCACTTATTAGGTCTTCTGATAACAAGGTTCTAACTCAGGTTGGTAAAGGATGGTATCCTGTACAGAACGAAGAAGCATTCGAATTCTTCTCTGAATACTGTCTAGAAGGTTCTATGGAAATGCATACTGCTGGTTCACTGAAAGGTGGAAAGATGGTATGGGGACTTGCAAAAGTCAAAGGAACTTTCGAAGCGGTTAAGGGTGATCCAGTAGAACAATTCTTCTTGTTCTCAAACCCACACGAGTATGGTAAAGCAATCGATATTAGGTTCACGCCTATTAGGGTTGTATGTAACAATACTCTTTCTATGGCACTTGCAAGTGTGAAGAACACTGGAGTCAGGTTGTCTCATAGACAAATGTTCGATGCCGATATGGTCAAAGAACATATGGGTATTGCAGATGAGAAGTTTGCACAATACAAAGAGGTAGCACAATACCTCGCATCTAAGAATTTCACTGCTGATGCATTGATCCAATATTACAATGAGGTCTTCCCTAGAACCTATCAAGGTAAGGAAGAGGTTATCGTGAAAGGATTTGATGACTTGACTTCTAATGGTCAAAAGGCATATGAGTTCTTGGAAACCCAGCCTGGCGCTGAGTTCGGTAAAGGAACTTGGTGGCAAGCACTTAACTCTGTGACTTATCTCACTGATCACGAGATGGGTAGAGAAACAGATTCCAGATTGGCATCTGCTTGGTTCGGTGCAAACCAAACCAGAAAGATCAAGGCAGTTGAAAAAGCTGTCGAGTACGCTGAAGCGGTCTAAGGAGACATATGAAAATATTAATCTTAGGATTGCCAGGCTCAGGTAAAACAACTCTCGCAAGGGAGTTGTCTTACCATTTTTGTATACCGCATTTCAATGCTGATAGTTTACGTGAAGCATTTGACGATTGGGACTTCTCACCCGAAGGTCGAGAAAGACAATTCCATCGTCAAGCAGGTTGCATACAATCAGCGGGAATGGGTATTTGTGATTTTGTATGTCCAAAGAATGATTTTCAAAGGAACTTTCCTTGTGACTATATAATATGGATGGATACAATATCCGAAGGTAGGTTTGAGGATACTAATAAGATGTTTGAGAAACCTATTGAGTATGATTTGAGGATAAAAGAATGGATCGACTTAAACCAACTACGCAACTCCTTGGACGGTTTCAACCGTGGCACAAAGGGCATAGCGAGTTATTTAAAAGAGCAATTTCCAAAACTGGTCAAGTAGTAATACTTCTCAGGGAAATGGAACAGGATGAAAAAAATCCTTATACCTTTGATGAGAGGAAAGCGGAGATAATCCGTGGACTCGCAGAAGAGGGTTTTGAACATACGGTAGACTATGAAATTATGAGTGTACCTAATATTACTCACATCACATATGGACGTGATGTTGGTTACGCAATCGAACAAGAAACTCTGGGTGAGGAGATTGAATCGATTAGTGCAACTAAGATACGAAAGGAACGTGGAATCTAAGAAGAAGAGTTTGTACAAAACTATATCTTGGAGAATTATTGCGAGTTGCGTTACTGCTCTAATCGCACTCGCATTCGGACTACCGCAGAAGGCAGTCGGTTTCGTTTTCCTAACTGATCTAGTAATCAAGTTTATTTTATATTATTATCACGAAAGAGCGTGGACAAAGTATGACAGGTAATTTAGAAAACCATCCATCTACAAAGTGGAAGATGCAATTCGAACCATTAGTTCCTACAGGGTACTTTTTTGGTAGAATTGAGGATGACGTAATATCAGACAAAACGTATGATAAATGTATTGCTTGGGTTGAAAAGAATAAAGACAATCCGCAACAACTCAGTGTCGCTGACAACATATTTGATTCGAAATACGAGGATATTATAATTCCAGATACCGTACAGTGTTTTCAAGATGTCATTATACACATCGATGATATAATATTAGAATTTACGAACAACCAGTTGGAACTTGAAGGTATATGGGCTCAACATATGGAAACAGGTTCTTCAACTGCTTTACACGCTCACGTGTCACCGTTTGACGGTGCGAACCAACACGATTTGTCCTTTGTATTTTATTTACAAGCAGACGAATCTCACGGTGAGATTAAGTTTCCGTTAAATATTGACGGAGTTTCTTATACAAAAACTTTCTTCCCTAACAGAGGCGGATTAATTGTTTTTCCCTCACATTGTCCACACTTTGTGATTCGAAACAAATCTAAAACACCAAGGGTTGTTATATCTGGTAATTACAGGAAGAAAGGGTGTAGAGAAAGAGCTAAACTCTTTTTCGAACATCAAGAAAAATTAAAGGAGATTGAAAATGGCGCATCTAGTTAAAATTTATAGTAAAGACGCCTGTCCTTATTGTGTTATGGCAGAATCTAAAGCAGCCCAGTTAAAAGAGTCTGGGGACATCAAAGACTACGTAGTCTACAAACTAAACAAAGACTTTGGTCTGGATGAACTACTTGAACTGAGACCAGACGCAAGGACTTTTCCACAGATATTTTTAGACGATCACGCTATCGGTGGATGGGATGACTGGCAAACTCATCTGAAGATGATTGAAGATTTGCCGAAGTCTGACGACTTTATGACTTCTTATGACTAAATAGTTTTGTGAGGAGTGACCCCCCGACCTCTCTTTTTCTAATAGGGGGGCACTCACTCACGCCATATAGGAATATAATAAAAGAATTTAATTCATAGGTTAGGGTCGATATATAACCATATGTACATCGTTAAGTGTTCACGCACTAAAAGGATTCTATCATCAACACCCCTCAGTACAAGAGAGGAGGCGCTAAAAATTACCAATCAGATACAAAAGAGTCTCATTCGAGACGTTTCACCGACAATCGAGAAAATTTCTTGGGGAAATATTAAAAGTTCTTATTATTCAGATACTTAGTATTAAAATGAGCGCTTGACATTTCTTGCCAGAGATGTTAGCTTATACTAGTACAAATGAGAGAGTAATGGTTATGGGATATATTGAAGTCACTGGTGGTGTCAAACATCAACGGGAGATCGCAGAGCAAACCGTTGTTGCTATGATGCGAAAACTTCTTCCCCGAATCAGACGGATTGAGATCGAGGTTAAGATCAAAAAGAATCTGGAGAAAGTTCACGGTGGTATGGCATTCTGCCTCGAAGTCGAACCTCGCAAGTTCGAGATCGAGGTTGAGAAAGACCTTGGATTGCGTGACTTCGTGACTGCGATATGTCACGAGATGGTTCACGTAAAACAAGGAGTAAGAGGTGAACTCACCAATAAGTTGGGTTTCCAGTATTGGAAAGGTCGCAAGTGCGAGAAAGACTATTGGGAGCAACCTTGGGAAAAGGAGGCATATCGCCTTCAAGACAAACTGGGTCAATACGTATGGGAGAACATTCTATGACCGTAACCGAACTAGAGGTTGAGATTGCGTGGGCGCTTCGAGACCTTACTAATGCGGAACAAAATGACAATCCGCAAATGGTTCGTAACTTGGAAAGTCGCATTTCTAAGTTGCGTAAAGAACTTGAGGAAGCTAAAGAACAAGGAGAGTAAATGCAGATAAGTGAGAAAACTTTATATAATGAATATCTGTCTAGACATCGTAGGAAACAAAACCGTGGTGCTAACGGAACACGAGATTCAGAGAGAAGTAAAACCTACTCCGCTGAATTCAAAATGTTATCGATGATCGATAATCCGACATTCAAGGATATCCCAGAAGCACAACGTTGCGCTAAGAAGATTTACAAGTCTAAGACTTGGCAAAAACTTTGGCGTGAGTCAACCAACAGCGATGTCACTCGTCTGTTTTTCTCTACTCCTGAAGTAGTAGCAAAGTTCAAGAACAGTGGTCGGGGAACTGCTGGGTTTACTGACGGACAAAAGGTTACCCTAGATACTAGGGTAGGTTTGAACAAGTACACCCTCTTGCACGAACTGACTCACTGCCTTGGGCATATGCACCACGGTAGATCATTTAGGTATACTCTACTTAAAATGGTGGGCGCTTTTATGGGCGCCAAAGAAAAGAAGATTTTAGCGAGTGAATTTAAAAAGAGAAAACTCGCATATGGTAAGGCAAAGAAACCACTAGAGTTTGAACAGTGGAAAGAAATGCGTAACCGATTGGAGAAAATTCGTAATGTCACCTAAAGCAAAATTCACACCCGATGAGATAAAAAATTCTAAGAGAATTCAGAAGTCTGCAACACCAAAGTATACTTTAGATTGGTATGTCAAGTGGGTTGCGTCTGTCTTTGTTCTTGCGGGTATGTCGATGCGAGGCATCGATGGTCTACAACTCTATGATCTATCAGTATCAATGGTTGGTATTGCATTGTGGTTATGGGTTAGTGTATTATGGAAAGATCGTGCATTGATTCTATTGAATAGTGCGGGTCTTTTGTTTTTGATTAGAAATTTAATAACGAGTATGATGAATGTTTGAACATATAGAAACTAAACTAAAAGATATGGTAACGGAAGATTCCGAAACAGGAAGAGTCTATAAGACCCCTGAAGGAATTGATCTTCCGTCTATTACAACTGTACTATCAATATTATCCAGAGCAGGTATTGCTGCTTGGAGAAAACGTGTTGGTGAAGAAGAAGCAAATCGTATTTCAACGCAAGCATCTCGTAGAGGTACTGCGGTTCACGAAATCATTGAGAAGTATATTGACAATGTAGAGGATTTCAAAGATGGTTATACTCCTGATGTTATACAGTCTTTTCTTGATCTTAAGCCTATACTTGATTCAAGAATTGGTAAAGTCTTTGCCCAAGAAGCACCCCTGTACTCCACTTACCTTGGTGTCGCTGGTCGTGTTGATTGTGTATGTGAGTTTGACGGTAAACCCGCTATCGTAGATTTCAAGACTTCACGTAAGAAGAAGTATCCTTCAATGATCAAGAACTACTTTATGCAAGAAGCAGGATATGCTGTGATGTGGGAAGAACGAACTGGACAACCCATAACACAACTCGTTACAATCATTGCAGTGGACAATGAAGACCCTCAAATCTTTGTTGAACACCGTGATAACTGGGTTAATCAACTCAAAGATGTGATAAATCAGTACAACGAGGAAAATTCTAGCGTCACATTATTATAAATAGAAGAGTGATAAACTATAATTCAGAGGACGTTTGATGAAAAGATTCGCTCAATTCTATTTGGAAGAAAAACGGGTTGATACAACCGCAACAGCAGCTTATACTGAGTTGTACCCCGCACTTATGTTCAATAGTGGTTACCGTCCAACCTCTGTGGAAGATGTTAAGAAATTCGTATATCGTGCGAATCTCAAAGATGCTAAAAACAAAAAAACGTTCATCAATCTAAACGGTACTGACCCTGAGTCTGCTCAAAAGTATATTGACAAGATGTCGGGATTTGCTGACAGACTAATCACAACTAAATTAGAGAACGCAATTGGTATCACCAATTATCTCTATGACCTTCACGCCTCTAACCCTATCAAAGACGTTAAGTGGGGATTCCGTGATAAACCACGTGGTGTTCCATCTGGTCACGCAGGCGATATTTTTGTTAACTTCAAGAACGGTGATATGATTGGTATCAGTCTCAAGGCGGGTACTTCTAAATCAAAAGAACCTCTACTCAATAGTTATGTCAATACCCAATACAAGAAGATCGGTAAGGAAGACAAACTGTCTGGTCTAGAAGATGCATTGTGGGATGGTGTGTATTCCAAACTGCCTGGTTTACCAGACGATGTGAAAAAAGATAACTATATGAGTAAGAAGGCAGCTGTTAGACAAGCATACCTAGATTACTATCTTGAGAATGAGTCAGATGCAGATATGCTCTATGCAGCTATGGCAAGAATCTCACGTGAACAATTTGTTGAACAATTAAATACTCTTTCCCTAGATGACTTTAAGTCTTGGGTCGAGTCAAACTTTAACTTACAAAAACCACAGAACCCACCACTAGTATTAGTCAAGGCAGTCAAAAAAACTGCGGAACAAAAGGGGGATGCATTACAGGATATTCTACCACTGGTAACAGATTTTAAGGCAAAGTTAAACACTAAGTCTGTTCAAGAATGGTTCATCGACATCGAAGCGCCAGAAGGTACTAAGAGACTATCGATGACTATTCGATCAGATGCAGGCGTTCGTGCGGGTAAGAAACTTGCGGGACTAGGTAAACTAGGTAAGTTCACTGCACTGAAATTACAATATAACGGTATATCGGATTTAAACTAATAGATGAGATTAGATCAAAGTTTATATGATCACGATTTTGTGAATCCATTACCGATAATCCATAATGGTTATCTGGTAATGACTCCACCGAAGAACGCATCTTCGTTCTTCAATAGAATGTGGGGATTTGGTGTACAACCACCTAGAGAGGGTGAGGTACATACAAAGATTGCGATTAAACGTGACCCAATCCAGAGATGGTTGAGTGCGTTGAATCAACAGAGACAAAGATTACAATGGGGTGTTTGGAAACATAAACAAACACTAGAAGAGAATATCTCGTTTTGGGAACAAGACCCTAACGAAATAATAGATATCCATCTACCGAAGAATAGTCCGATTAGAGAGATATCTGAATTTTGTGGACAGTATGAATGGGCGGGGAGTATGACAGAGTATGACATTTGTGTATATCCCAGACACATAGACAAGTGGATATTACCTATGTTAAATGTCATACCAAAAGATGCGCCTAGAAATGAGTATACAGGTAAGGAAAAAAGAACCGAAAAAGACTTGACAAGTGAATCAAAAGAGAAGATAATGTACCTATATGAAAACGATTACAAAAACGGTTGGTGTTAAAATGAACTTTCAAGAGTTTATAACAGAACAGAAGAATACACATATGACCCACATTGAGGACAAGGTTCTCTATGGTGGTGTCGATGGTACACGTCAGGCAATAAATGCCTTACGTGATCTACGGGATATGTTAGGTGGTAAAGGTCAATCTAGACTATCTACTAAGTGGGATGGTGCTCCCGCTATTTTCTGTGGAGAAGACCCACGTGACGGAGAATTCTTCGTTGCGAAGAAAGGTATCTTTAATCAGAACCCACAGGTCTTCAAATCTGATGCAGAGATCGATGCAGAATTATCTGGTGATCTCGCAGATAAGATGAAAGCAGCACTTAAGTACCTTCCTGATCTTGGCATTAAAGGTGTCATTCAGGGAGACTTCTTATATGGTGAAGGTGATGTAGTTGAGAAAACAATCGATAAAGTCAAGTATGTAACCTTCCACCCTAATACTATTGTGTATGCAATACCTAAAGAGCAGGCAGATGATGTTGTCAACTCAAAAATAGGTATAGTGTGGCACACTACATATAAGGGTAAGGATTTTGAATCTATGAAAGCACAGTATGGTGTGGACGTATCAAAATTCAAAACATCTAAAAATGTATGGTCGCAAGATGCAATGTTACGTAATGTATCTGGTGCGACAATGAATGAAAAGGAGACTAATGATGTTAACAAATATTTATCGCAAGCTGGTAAACTTTTTCGCAAAACGGCAGGAAGCACTCTCAGAGAACTCGAAGCAAATCAGGAACTCGCAGGGCTCATCGAAACCTACGGCAACACGTTCGTCCGTAAAGGGGAAGTCATCCCGAACTCGAAAAAGCACGTCCAAGGCCTCATCAAGTGGATCGAAGACAAATACCAAAAGGAAATCGCCAAGCGCAAGTCCCAAAAAGGTCAGCAAACCCAAAAAGACAAGCTCAACGAAATCCTCAAGTTCTTCTCGCAAAAGAACAAAAAAAGTTTAGAAAATATGTTTGAATTGCAGAGAAATATTGTCTTTGCGAAACTAAAACTTATAAATAAACTTAACAGCATCTCTAGTATCGATGCCTTTGTGCAAACAAAAGATGGTTACAAAGTAACTGGTGCCGAAGGTTTCGTTGCTATAGATGACTTGGGTGGTGATGCGGTCAAGTTGGTTGACCGCTTAGAATTTTCGTACAACAACTTCAGTCCTGATGTACTGAAGGGATGGGATAAACCAACGAGGTAAAAAATGCCAAAACCAATGGGCTTTAAAGACTTTATCGCAGTAGATTACACCGAAACAGGTGATGATCAACTCGCTTACAATGCTAAGAAACGTAAAACGCAAGACGAAGCGTTGACACGTCAGCAACGTATGGCAGCATCCCGCCGTATGAAAAAACTCGCTCGCAAAATTCAAATAGGTAAAAAGAAAGCTGCTAAGAAAGTAGCATCTATGGACAAGTTAAAGGTACGTGCAAATAAACAGGCACGTGAATTACTTCTTAAGAAAATGACTAAGGGTAAAGGAAAGGATCAACTTTCACTTGCACGTAGACAGGAATTAGAAAAGAAACTCGACAAAAAGAAAGCAGTCATTGCTAAAATCGCAAAGAAACTGTTACCTAAAGTGAGAAAGAAAGAGTTAGAAAAGAAACGGGGTGGTGCAACAGGTGAGTCATCTTAGATTTAAAGATTATTTAATAGAAGAAACGAAGGAAGTTTATTTTACTTTTGGTAGAATGAACCCGCCTACTATCGGTCACGGTAAAGTGATGGATGTTCTTAAGACAAAAGCAAGTGGTGCTGACTACAGAGTATACGTATCTCAGTCACAAGATGCTAAGAAAAATCCACTATCCTATTCAGACAAAATTAAACATCTACGCAAGATGTTCCCTCAACACGCACGTCAAATTATGGTTGACAAAAAAGTGCGTACTGCAATCGAAGCACTAGTAGCACTATATGATGCGGGTTACCAAAAAGTTAATATGGTGGTTGGTGCGGATCGAATCCGTGAGTTTGATATACTTGCAAAGAAATACAACGGTGTAAAAGCAAGACACGGACTATACAATTTCAAATCTATCAATATCATATCTGCGGGTGAAAGAGACCCTGATGCAGAAGGTGTTGAAGGAATGTCAGCATCTAAGATGCGTGGATTTGCAACAGACAACGATTTCCAATCCTTTGCACAAGGATTACCCGCAAAAGTAAATAACAAGGATGCGAAAAAACTTTTCAACGATGTTAGAAGAGGTATGGGTCTCAAGGAAGAGACCTCTTTCGCTAGACACATTGAGTTACCTGTTGTTTCCGAAACAAGAGAACAATTTGTAAAAGGTGATCTGTTCGAACTTGGTGACACTGTTGTTATCAAAGAAAGCGAAGAGGTTGGTGTTATTACTGTACTAGGTGCTAACTATGTTATCGTAGAAATGTCAGACGGTAAGAAAATGCGTAAGTGGTTAGATGCAGTAGAGGTTATAGAGAAGAAACTAACACCCGCTGAACTCAAGAAGAGAGAAGAGATCGCAAAAGCAATAGAAAAAGATAATCCCGATATGCCAATGGATAAGAAAATGGCAATCGCAACTGCAACCGCAAAAAGAGTTGCAGAAGAAGGTAAGGGTAAGAAACAAGACCCCGATATTAAAGATAGAGAAGGGACACAACCCGCACGATATCATAAAGGTCTTGCAAAGTCTACTAAGAGTAAACGTGATGCCCACTTTAAGAAACACGGTAAGAAAGCAGATGATGATCAATCTGCATATAAACCAGCGCCTGGCGATAAGGGATCGAAAACAAAACCTTCGAAATATACGAAGTCATTTAAACAAATGTTTGGAGATGATTAATGTTGAGTGAATTTCCACGAGGAGAACACCATAGCGATATCAGTGAGATAGATTGGATCACCTTAGATAATGATATGGGTGATGGAGAGTGGAAAGTACGTGCGTGGCATTATGGACGTAACAATGGTGCATCACCGTTTGGTGGTTGGGATCGAGACTTTGATATGGTCTATAATGTGGACAACATTACTAGAAGTTGGGAAGCAGATGTCAATGATAATGATAGTCCCTATTCGGACAATAATGTATTAGGCGGAATGACCTATGAAGACTTTATTACATTCGCTGGTCAAGGTATTAGTCCGACTATACGAAGAGAAGGAAACAAATCAAAATATTATGAGACTGGAGATTTTTGGTGGGTACAATTAAATTGGCAAGATGAACCTATGTTGTACACGTGTGTAGCTCCAACACCTAGTGAATGGGTAAGAGCAAATGCACCTACAGAAGATTTAAGTTGGGGAGTATTCGGTGTACATTTCTCATCTGCGGGAAGAGGTAAAACATCCCCACGTGCATCTCAAAATTATATTTACAGTGAAATATTTTTAGAGCAATTCACAAAAATATTTAAAGACGTTCTTGGTTGGAGAGGAGACTTAGCAATCGGCCCTACCAATGCTCGAGCAGTACAATTTAGAATAAAAGCTGTCGCAACAGAAGCTTGGTCAAAGAGGTATGCAGATATACATCAAGAGCAGGTAGAAAATTTGGCAGGAGAAGAGGTTACAAGACAATGGTGTGTATATCGTTAAAACAATATTTAGAAGAAGACGTATCTAAGGCATTAAAAGATAAGTCTGATAAATCAGGAGTTTCAGTTGGAACACTGCGTAAAGTTTATAATCGTGGTGTTGCCGCTTGGAAGACGGGACATAGGCCTGGCACTACTCCTCAGCAATGGGGATTGGCAAGGGTCAATGCATTTATAGTTAAAAAGAAAAAAGGTGGACTTAACCACGATAAGGACTTGGCGTAAAAATGAAAACATTAGAAGAATTTAAACTTAACGAAAACGTTATCGAGAAGATGCGTAAAATTGTTGCAGATAAACAAGCTGCAAAGATCGATGGAGTGATGGTAGATATGTTCACTGCATCGGCAGTAACCCAAATCTATGATAAAGTAAACGATGCAAATAAGAAGAAGATGGAGAAACTAAAAGCTCCTAAACTTGCTGATCTTGCATTTAAGTTGATGCAGAAATCTCAGAAGGAAAATGCTGGAGAAGAAGGCACATCTAAGTTACTCAACAAATACAAAAAAGACACGCCAATGTCCGAACGAGTAAAAGATGGTAAAGTCGATCCTCTATCAAAAATGGGTAAGTCCAAACTCACAGGGCGTGAAGTTTCCCAATACTATAAAGCAAATCCAAAACAGCGAGTAGCTGCAAAAGACCCTATAGTTAAGAAAGCAATAGAACTTGCACTTGACCTTGGTGGTAATATGTCCTACGCTGAGAAAGAGATAGAGAAACTTAAGAAAGGTTTGTCTAAGAATAAGAACGTCAAGATGGCACTTCAACACGCAAACGAAGAAGTAGTAAAAGAAGGTCTTCTAATGCGAGAGTATGAGCCAGGCGAATACCGCAAGGGTGAAGAAAAACAATATGTTGATCTTATCAAAAAGAACGGTGGTAAGAATATTGACGTTGAAGTACCTGACCGTAGAAATGATATGTTGCGTATCGAATTCGAAGGTGGTAATCTTAGAAAGATGATGCAAGACTTAGATAAGTTTGATGATGGTCTTACTACTATAGACGAAGGAACTTGGGCGTTACCTAAGTCTGCAAAAGAAAAGAAAGCATTTAAAGACCTAATGAAGAAACCTATTCCGTTGGGAAGAGATGGTGACGATGCATCTGATAAATTGTATAACATCGTAGGTGATGATTCATTGTTTGACGATCTATACGATGCTGGTAGAAAGAATCCAAAAGGTGATGCAAGAGAAGTTGTTCGCAAACACGCAAAACGCCTTGGACTAAAAGAAGGTCTTTCGATGCCACGTGATCAGTTTGATATGTTGAAGAAAGGTGACAAACTAACTATTCACTTTGATTCATCAATCAAGAAAGGACACAAAGTTCCTATGGTAATTAAGAGTCTGTCTCGTTCCGCAAAGTTTAACGTAGACAAGATCAATCTTGTTCCACAATCTGGTCGTGGCAAATACACTCTCTATAGTCGCCAAGGTAAAGACGCTACACTCGCAATGGGTGATATGGGTACAGTAATGACTCGTATTGAATATCCAAAGGGTGGAGTTCAGAAAGAAGCGGTATCACCCGCTCAACAGGCTGCGATTGCAATCTCTAAGAAAGAGAAAGGTGAGAAACCTAAGAACGAATGTGCCGATGAGAAAGACTTCAAACCACATATGATGTATGATCCTAAAACTGGTAAGGGTATAATGGCAAAGACTTATCAAGACCATTTAGATTTAGCAGACAAAGGTTACGTACACGAAAAACCTAAGAACGAAAACAGATCATTCAAATCTGCAAGACGTGATGCAATGCGTGGTATGGCAACAGACAAAGATATGCAGAGAAAGAAAGATGACGATGATATCGTTGCAACAGACGATGATCGTAAAGCTGCTGACAAAAACCCTATCATTCAATTAAGAAGGATTGCAGATTTACCACGTGGTGGTGATATGGAATTTAAGGATGGTAAGAAGGTTAAGGTTTCTCAGAAGGATGCACTCAAAGCACTGAAAGGTTTTGGTGTTATGAAGAAACCTGCCGAGAAACAAAAGTTTGCACAGAATGTCGGTAAATCATTAAAAGACCTCAAACGAATATTAAAGATTATTAAATGAAGTCATTTAAAGAACACAATGACATCGAGGAAGCATTAGTGACAGATAATTCTGCCACTGTTGATGCTATACTTAACGATGTCAAACGACTATTAATGAAAGACCTAGATAAAGGTGACTATAAAAGAGTCAATCAACTTGCAAAGATTGTCAATAAAAAAGTCGCCCCATCAAGTAAACATAAGGGTAAATCAATAACAAAATGAAAACGTTTTCGGATCATTGTACTTGCGGTAAAGAATCTAACTTGGTAGAGAGTAATGTCTATCGTGTAGGTTCTGAGAAGTATTTTGAATACTGGCGTAATATCCGTGAGGAATATTATGCTGGTAATGTTATGGTGGAAGCACACGAGATCGATATTATCGAATCTGATCTAGGTGAATTTGCAAAATGGAGAGGAGAAGATGTCCCTCTAGATTGCATAATGGAAGAAGAAGACAAAGAATTAAACAAACCAAAAAGAGGTGGGCCTAAGAAGTATTACGTATACGTAAAAGACCCTTCCACTGGAAACATCAAGAAAGTATCTTGGGGTGATACAACTGGATTGAAAGTTAAATTGAACGATCCAGAAGCAAGAAAGTCATTCGCTGCTCGTCACAAATGTGATCAACAGAACGATAAGACCAAAGCTGCCTACTGGGCGTGTCGATTACCTAGATATGCAAAACAACTTGGTCTGTCTGGTGGGGGTTCATTCTTTTGGTAATTGATAAGAAACCGTACAGAGAATTAGTCTTTGCTACAGGTGAGAAGTTAAGAATTTTTGATGATTCCGTATTAGATAGTGAACTAGTATGGCATCGAGATAAAAGGGATCGTAGGGTTACGGTCATAGAATCTGGTGAATGGAAGTTCCAGATGGATGATCAAGAACCTGTGATCTTAAAACAGGGCGATGTATTCCGTATACCAAAAATGGTTTATCATCGTATAATAAAAGGCGAAAACGACTTAGTTTTAAGGATTAAAGAATTATAAATAGTTCTATATTTACTTATTTTAAATGGGATTAACTAATGGTTAAAGAAACACAGGCACAACGACTTGATCGAATTGAAGACAAGATCGACAAACTATCGGATGCGATGGTCTCTCTTGCACGTGCCGAAGAGAAATTAATTGCAATAGAGAAAAATAATCATTCAGCGGTAGAGAGAATGAACAGGTTTAGCCAGAAGTTAGACGCCATCGAGAAAAAGGTGGATGAGAACGCCCACACCGTGGGTATAATTAATCGACTATTTTGGGTAGTCATTGTTGCAGCTGCGGGTGCAGTCGCATCAAGTTTTTGGATGTAAAGGAGAAACTACGATGAAAACATCTGATCTAAAAAAACTGGGTGAAGCATACCTTCAAGTAGTTTCACCAAAAGCTGAAGAGGAAGAAATCCTTGAGGCAAAAAGTAAGACCGAAGATAACACTAACGACAAATCAGACGATGGTGACGGTCTTGATAAAGTACAACCGAAAGCGGTAAAGAAGAAATTCGCAGATCGCAAAGACAAAGACATCGATAACGATGGCGATGTTGATGACTCCGACAAGTTCCTTCACAAGAGACGTAAAGCAGTTTCCAAAGCAATGGAAAAAGAAGGTAATGCATTTACTGGTGCATTAAAAGCTGCTAAAGATAACGGTGAGGACGAATTTGTAGTCGCTGGTAAAAAGTACAAAGTCAAAGAAGTTGAGGAAGATATCAAAGCACTCAAACTTCAGACTGAAGCAAAGAAAGTCAAAGAAGAGGACGAAGAAGAAGATGAAAATCCAGTAGTCCCTGCTCGTGACGTTAAGAAGAAAGAAAAGAAAAAGGATGACGAAGAAGAGTCAGACGATGAAGGTGAAGAAGAAGAAGAAGCACCTGAAGATGATGACGAAGAAGAGAAACCTGAAGACCCTAAGAAGGACAAAGGTGATCTGAAAAAGAATCCTAAGACCGCTGATAAGAAAGCAGAAATCTCAAAGATCGAAAGTGTAAAAACTAACGAGGCATTTGAAGAGTTCTGGAATGCTTTCGAAGAATTGACTGAAAAGAGGAAAGAAGCACAAGGTGCTGCCGATCCAGAAGCAATCGATTCTAAAGAATCACCTAAGTCAAAAGAATTTATCGCAAAGCACGGTAAAGACGAGAAAGAAAACGATTCTCTTTCTAAAGACAACAAGAAAGGTGAAGATGCCACCAAACCTAAGTCTGGTAAAAGAAAAGCAGACTCAACTGTAGGTGAAGCAAAATCACTAGTAGACCTTGCAAGGGAAGTGTTAGCGGGTGAGAACCCTAATGCATTTGCCGAGATGAAAGGTGATAAAGTTGTTAAAGAGAAAGAAACAAATCCTTACGATGGTAGAACTAAAGCTGCCAAAGAATTTCTCGAAAGAATGAATAAGAGGCGATCATAATGGCAATAAGATTATTAGGCGCTCAAGCTGCATTGGGAGTTGGAACTGGAAATGGTTCTAACTTCAGCAATGCTTCAGCAGTACGTGTAGTAAATCCAAGTGGTACGAACTATGTTGTTTCAGTAGAAACATCTGCGAATGTACTACTTGGTTCATTTACACTGTGTGCTGGTGAATCAGAGATTATCCACAAAGGTACTTCAGACGAAATATTCGCAGCTAACGCTGCTGTGTTGGGTGCTGCTGTCGGATATTCTCACTAATTAATAAAGGAAGAAGATTATGGCAATTAAAGCTCCTGCTTGGTGTTCACACGCTGTCCCTACTCTAAATGGGTGGGAAGACCCTGATACTGGTGAACTATATGTTTCCAGTGGTTTCAACCAAGATGAAATAGACGAATTCTTTAATGTTAAAGCTTCAGGAATGGAAGTTATCAAAGAAGTTCCTGAACCAGAAGTCGAAACATTGATCGAAGCACCAGTTAATGACAAAGGTCTTGATGATATGACCAAAGTCGAACTGGAAGCCCTTGGTAGACAACACGGGGTAGAACTAGACCGTAGATTAAAAAAGGAAACTTTGTTAGGTCAGATATCTAAGTTATTGAAGTCATAAGTAGTATTAAGGGTTTACCCTTTACTTAGGATTTATTATGATTTTAACAAAAGATAACTTGATACTCTACGCAGCTAAACACTATTATAATCCAAAGTGTATAGACAGCGAAGAGTTCTTTGAAGACTTAAAAAGGTTTAAGTATATAAAACGATTGTTGAATCGTTATAGAGATAATGGTGAATTATCTGAACGATTGATATTGAATCACCTGATCGTTATATTTAATGTCTTTGGTAATGAAGCGGGTCTCGATATGTTAGAGTTACGTATCGAACTTGAACACTGGAGTGTACTGAAACCGTTTCTAATCTTCTTAAATGTAATTAAGAATGATATGTACACGAACATAGAAATGGACAAAACAGTAGTAGAGGCATTGAGAGAGATCAAGGAAAGTTAATATGGGAATACTTAAATCAGCAGCGGACTTAGTTTATACAATTCGATTCCTCAAACTTCTTGTCACACCATTCGAGAAGTTGGGTGCATATAAAGCGGGTATCATCGATATCGATGGTAAACGTAATCCCGATTTCAATACTCTAAAAGCAGACGATAGAGAAGCGTATAGAACACACTATACTACGTTTCATCGTCTTGTAATCAATCTAAAGAGACTTATGGCAAAAGCGCCAGGCGGTAAATCCGTAATCGCACGATACGGTGCTGCCTTGTTATTAATAAAAGAACACGGAGAACTCAGTGATACCGATCTAGAAAAGATTCATCAAGAAACTGGTATCGATGAGTTGCAATTGATTGAAGAACAATCACAATGGTTTATGTTAAAGGATGGAAGTGGTATCACGCCAGGCGTATATAAGATGCTACACGATACCACTACAACACAAGTTGATGATATCGTCAAGAAAGATGATGCGATTCGCATCGAAGAAGGTCTTGAGACACCTATTGACAATGTATTAGGTGTAGATATTTTTCAAGCAACGCATATGAAATCCCAAAGAAAGATATATATAAGCTCAGGAGAAATAACCAGATGAAGAAGTTTAAAGAATATGCGAACGAAGACACAACTGTAGGTTCAGTTGCTGGTCTCACTGGTGAACCCCCTGTAAATTTAAAAAAGAAAAAGAAAGACGATCACAGCGTTCTAAAAAGATTCATCGAGAATCGTCAAGAAAGTGAACGTAAGTGGCGTGAAAACTTAGAATCAAAACTAAGGTAGGAGAATATGATGAGTGGACTATTAGGAAGTCTTTTAGGGTTTGGTGGGTCAATCGTACCCGCAATCACAGACCACTTTAAACAGAAGAACGAACAGAAGTTTGAACTCGCCAAGATGGAAAAGATGGCGGAGTTACGTGCAGCTGGCTTTGATCACGAACTGCAAATGTTTGAGACAATGGCATCTGACAAAGAACACGAACGACTGATTGAACACGACATTTCAATTAATAAGGGTACAGGTTTTGTTGCTGGTTTACAGAAATCAGTAAGACCTATCATTACATATTGTTTCTTTGGATTATTTTGTGCAATCGAAGTAACTCTGCTTATGGAAGCACTCGAACAAGGATCATCAATCAGTGAATCACTGAATGTTCTTTGGGACGATGACACCAAGGCGATCTTCGCAGCTATAATTTCATTCTGGTTTGGATCAAGAGCTATCGACAAGTCTCGTAGAATTAAAAACCAATAATCCTTGACAATCCCTGTCGGGTAACGTATAATGTTACCTAATTGAAGTTGCGTGTACACGCAGAGATTTTTTTACCTTATGGAAACAGAGAATGCCTATAAAAATAGATAAGAAGAGGGATGAACTACTCGCTGAATATGCAGTGGGTATGTTAAAGGATTTCTACCTCACAAGTCACGAGAAATCACCACAAGAAGGATACGCAAGGGCCGCTAAGGCGTGGTCAACCTATTTGGGAGAGACAGATGGAGAACTTGCACAACGCATTTATGATTATGTTAGCAATAAGTGGTTTATGTACGCTTCTCCAGTATTGTCTAATGCCCCTAACGGAGAAGACTCCAAAAGTAAAGGGTTACCGATTTCTTGTTTCCTTACTTACGTCCCAGATACTCTTGAAGGTCTCATTAGTCATAGTTCTGAGTTACGTTGGCTTAGTGTTTATGGTGGCGGCGTTGGGGGTCACTGGTCAGACGTGCGAACTGTGTCCGACATTGCGCCTGGCCCTATCCCGTTCTTACACACTGTAGATGCAGATATGATCGCTTACCGTCAAGGTAAGACACGTAAAGGATCATACGCCGCTTATATGGATATCCACCACCCTGATATTGTGGAGTTCCTGAACATACGTATTCCTACAGGTGATGTACAACGTAAGGCATTGAACTTACACAACGCAATTAATATTACAGACGAATTTATGGAGGCAGTAATAAACGATACTGACTTCGATCTACGTGATCCTAAAGATGGAACAGTAAAAGAGTCTATCAACGCACGTAAACTTTGGGAAAGAATTCTTGAGGTGAGATTCCGTACAGGTGAACCTTATCTCAATTTTATTGACACTGCAAACAAACATCTACCAGAAAATCTAAAAGAACTGGGTTTGAAGATTCACGGAAGTAATCTCTGTAATGAGATTCACCTTCCAACTTCAGATGATCGTACAGCAGTGTGTTGTTTATCGTCACTTAATTTGGAATACTATGATGAATGGAAAGATACAACTATTGTCCGTGATCTTGTGCGGATGCTTGATAACGTCTTGCAGTTCTTTATCGAGCGTGCCCCAGACACCATCACCAGAGCAAAATACTCCGCAGAACGAGAACGTTCCATTGGACTCGGAGCTATGGGATTCCATTCCCTATTGCAAAAACATAATGTTGCGTGGGAATCTGAAGCGGCACGAGATATTAATAAAGTGGTGTTTGGATTTATTAAAGAACAAGCAGAAACAGAGTCCAGAGTTTTGGCAGAGGAAAGGGGGGAATATCCTGATGGCATTGGAACGGGGAAACGTAATGCACATCTGTTGGCAATTGCACCCAACGCCTCAAGTGGAGTTATTCTGTCAACTTCCCCAAGTATTGAACCACTCAAGGCAAATGCATATACCCATAGAACGAGGGCGGGTTCGTTCCTCGTAAAGAACAAATATCTGAAAGCACTTTTAGAAGAAAAAGGTGAGAACACAGATTCAACGTGGACTTCTATTATAACAAATAAAGGATCGGTACAACACTTGCCGTTTCTGACAGAAGGTGAGAAAGCAGTATTCAAGACTGCGGATGAACTCAATCAGATGTGGGTGGTTAAACACGCAGCTGAAAGACAACCATTTATCTGTCAAGGTCAAAGTGTGAATCTATTCTTCCCTTCAGGTGTGGATAAATCTTATGTTAATAAGGTTCATCTTAGTGCTTGGAAAGAGGGGTTAAAAGGACTCTACTATCTAAGAACAGAAGCGAAGTCTCGTGCAGAGAATGTTTCTGAGAAAGTAGAAAGGGTTGCACTACAAGATGATATCAGAAATGTGATCTATGGTAAAAAAGATTGTCCGTTCTGTGCAATGGCAAAAGAAGAGATGAAACTACGTGGGATTCAGTACGACTATGTTGATCTTCAAGAAGTTGGTAAAACAGCTGCTGAAGTGACAGGTAGGAAAGTAAAGACTGTACCACAAATTTATCTCGAAGGTGAGTACATTGGTGGTTATGATGAGTTGATGAAGTATTTCGATGCAAATGGAAATACAGAAGAAAGTGAAGAATGTACTGCTTGCGAAGGTTAAAGTTATAAATAATTGGTTCAGATTAAATAGGAGAAGAAATGTCATTGTTAGATTTTAGTAAAACATATAAACCATTCCTCTACCCGTGGGCGGTAGAACTTGCAAAGAAACACGAAGAAATCCATTGGATCGAAGATGAAGCAGAGTTGTCTGAGGACGTACAGGATTGGAAGACTAAACTAACGGATCAAGAAAAAGAATTCATCACACACATTCTTCGACTATTCACTCAATCAGATGTACAGGTAGGAGAGAACTACCACGAGTTGTTAATCCCTCGTTTTAAAAACAACGAGGTGAGAAATATGTTATCTTCATTTGCGGGTAGAGAAGCAGTACACCAACGTGCATATGCATTGTTGAATGATACTCTAGGTTTACCAGATGAAGAATATCACGCCTTCTTAGAATACAAAGAGATGGCAGATAAGGTAGACTTTATGAAAGAAGGGGACATCTCTTCTCATACAGGTCTCGCACTATCACTTGCACAATCAGTATTCAATGAAGGTCTGGCAGTGTTTGCCTCTTTTGTTATGTTACTAAACTTCCAAAGGTTTGGTAAGATGAAAGGAATGGGTACGATTGTTGAGTGGTCTATTAGAGATGAGACTTTACACGTACAGGGTAACGCAAAGTTATTCAGAACATTCTGTGAAGAACATCCACGTATTGTAAACGATGAATTGAAATCTAAGATATATGTTATGGCACGTAATGCTGTAAAACTAGAAGACAAATTTATCGATCTTGCATTCAAGGGTAATAATGTTCAAGGTCTTACTAAGGAAGAAGTCCGTGCGTATATCAGACATATCGCAGATCGTAGACTTCTACAACTTGGTATGAAAACAAAATTCAAACAAAAAGACAATCCATTGCCTTGGTTAGATTGGGTTCTAAATGGCGCATCTCACGACAATTTCTTTGAGAAGAGAGTCACTGAATATTCTGTTAATGGAATGGAAGGTGATTGGGGTTGGGATGAGGTCGCTGCTTAGTGCCTGAGAATAGTAAATACGAAGTATTATGTGGTATCTGTGGTATTGAATCCATAGTCGAAGTTCTTGACTATGATGATGCCCCTTCGTGTTGTCCTATGTGTGGAAATGATGTAATAGAGGTGACTGAATTAGATGGCGAGGATTGAACATCAATTATCATTAAACTTAGATAAACCCAGAGACGCAACACCCGAAGAAGTTCAAGAGTGGTGGGATACTGAATTAAAAAAACAGGGAGACTCCGCACTTAAGTGGGTAGTCTTTGCAACTATAACCCAACTATTATCACTCGGATTTATGGGATTGATGATGTTAATAATACAGACGATTGTGAAATGAAAGATTTGAAAAGAAAATTTGTAGCATTCTGGATATTCGTAATTTTCTTCTGGATGTGGCCCTATAGGTTATTCACTACAAAGAACAATTGTTATTTCTGGACACTAGAGAAACTAATTACTGAGGGTGGTTCTGTTAAGTGGTATAAAAGTGCAATATGGTTTGGATATCACTGCACTTGGGTATCACCCGAAGGTGAAGAGTGGGAGTACACACTACCTAAAATGAGAAGAACCTCATTGTGGAAAGTTATGTGGTACGATGGTGTAGAACGTAGATTCACCAGTAGGAACAACCACTTCTTGTAAGTATAGATAGTTGTATGGATTGGACATACAACGATAAACCATTTAACCCCACACCCGAAGTTATCGAAGACTATCAGGGATTTGTGTATGAGTTAGAAGAGATATCTACTGGTAAGAAGTATATCGGTAAGAAATTCTTTTGGTCTAAACGCAGATTACCACCACTTAAGGGTAAAACTCGTAAGAGGATCGTAAAGAAGGAATCTGACTGGAGAGACTACTACGGTTCGTCCGAAGAGGTAAAACTACTCGTAGAAGGGGGTTCTGACTTCGCCAGACGCATTCTAAGACTATGCCACACCAAAGGTGACTGTTCGTATTGGGAAGCGAAACTACAGTTCGAAAAAGACGTTCTGCTCAGGGACGATTATTACAACGAGTTCATCGGTTGTAAAATACACTCAAAACACCTCAAAAAATAACCCCTTATTTTCAAAATAAGTCTTGACAAACCCTGCCAGATTTGGTAGCTTATAGGTATGTTTGATAAAAGAGAATTGCAGTACGAGGGGTACGAAGCCCACATTGACGGTGAATTCCATCACGGAATCATACTAGAAGTAACTAAAGAGGGTCTTATGGTAAGACCTTTCCACAAGGATCACGTATGGTCTAAAGGATATGACAAATATGACCCATACTGGATTCCAAAGGAAGATTTCGATAAAGTCAAGTTAGAACTATGGGATGACAACTGGGGTTGTGACAATAGTGCAATAGGTCTTGATGGTTGTTTTGAACCGTGGAGACACGTTTGGGATGAAAATAATTTGAAATTTTCTTACTATTAATGCTTGACAAAACGTGTTGGACTTGTTATTATAATAACATATGATGAAAAAAAGAGAGGTAAAAATGGCATTAGCTTTTGACGGTGGCGCTCCGACCAAACAGGAGATTGCAGATTTCGTAGAGTATCTTTTGATGTTCTACGCAGAAGGCGAACTTTATGACGCTGGTATGACCGAAGAGGACGCACTAGAGTGTGCTCACAAGTATCTTGAAGGTAACTACCCTTGTGTCAAAGAGAATTGGGTTAAGGATGAATTTGGAAATCCTGTGCCTACTCACTTGTGGGGTGGTGGTGATACCCTCGACAGGGAGAAGACTTTTGAAATTTTTGAAACTATGAGAGAGGTGGCGTAATGGGATTACACGTAAACATTTATAAGCAAGACAGAACCGACAGTTGGTTAGGTGACGTTGATTGCACTAACGGTGGATTGTCTTCTAAGGTGAAGGGTTTTACAGTGACTAACTGTAACGGGCCATTTGAACCTTGTGAGGATTATCCTGCTGCTCAAATCCTGAAGCAAACGTTTGGGTTTGGGTGTTCTTTGAAACTTGTTCCCGAAGTGGAACTTGAGAAAGAATCTTGGACAATGTTCGGTGGTAATTTCGCATCAACATCTGATTCAAGGTTTGGTGAGGCGTGTAGAAAAATTATGGGTGACGATGCTGGTAATGTCTTCAGTTTCGGCCCACTTCCAATTCACGATAGGGTTGAAGGATGAAGGGTTACAAGAAAGGGACACTTCTTCAAGAATACTTCTTGAACCCACATTTTAAACCCACTCCCGCAGAGAAAAAAAAGTTAAAAAAGCTGTTGACTTTTCCTGCCAAGGGTGGTACTATAGCTTAGTAATTGATTGAGAGAGGTAATAAATTATGGCATATATTAGTCAAGAAGAGAAAAAAGTGATCGCTCCTGTTGTTAAGGGAGTCTTGAAAGAATATGGTTTGAAAGGTACTTTGAGTATCGACCACCACAGCAGCTTGGTTTTGAAAATCAAGGATACTATCGGAATGTTTGCCGATAAGTTTGCAGAGGATGAGTTCACTGCAAAGTGGGGATTGAACATTAATGAGTATTGGATTGAAGACCACTATGGTGCTGACCCTGTGAGGGTTGAGATGTTAAACAAAGTTGTCGATGCTATGAAAGGTGACAACTGGTTCTGTCACGATGATAGTATGACTGACTACTTCCACAGAAAGCATTATACAGATATTAAGGTGTTCCCGTGTTGAAGCCGATACCCGATTTTGTAGTCCAGAAGTTGACTGCAATAGAAAAAATGATTGAGGTTCAGGAAAAAGAATTGGTCACTGCGACTGCGGCTAATAACCTTGAAAAGTTGCCAACGATCCAATACTTGATTGCTGAATATCAAGAGATGTTAGAAGAGACAAAAAACTACTACGGAGTTGAGTAGTAAAAGTTTTGCGGAGTTAGTTTAATAGTAAAACAGTTCCCTTCCAAGGAACAGATTGCGGTTCAAATCCGTGACTCCGCTCCAAGATACTTTCTCACTATAGAGGTATCACGTGAAGAAGGTAGGAGAAGTAGCCCCCTGCCATAGATGAGAAAGTTAGAGTGTTAGGTGAACACAGTTGAGTAGGCTTTGGATGGATGTACCGCACTCGACCCGCAAGGGTGGTCTAAGTGTTTCTGCATTGCGTAGAGTTCTAATAGACCTATAACTAAACTTTAGAACAACTCTTGCAAGTTGTCTTTTACGGTGAGGGAGTTTTTGACCAAAATAAAACTCCCCTTTTTTTGTGCATATATAATAATTGTAAACGGAGAACAATTATGAAAGCAGGAAAAATATGGGGTAACACTGAGTTGATTGAACACAACAATACGTTTGAATTTCATCGTATTGAGTTCAAAGCAAATCATTGTTGCAGTGAACACTATCATAAAACCAAGTGGAACGGTTTCTTTGTAGAGTCAGGATGTCTATTAGTCAAGACTTGGCAAGAAGAACCAAATGATCTTAGACCTAATATGCTCTGTGATCAAACAGTTCTACGTGCGGGTGATTACTATAAGGTAGCGCCTGGCAAATGGCATCAATTCGTTGGTGTTGAAGATGGTGTTGCGTTTGAGTTATATTGGGCAGAGTTCGATGGTGACGATATTGTCCGTAGAACCCAAGGGCATAAACTGGAAAAATAATCAATATTTTTTCCACATTTTAATGGTGTCTAGAGGGTTCTAGATGCATATATAAGCTAAGGAATAATTATGGAAAAAGAAGTGTTTGAGATTTTTCAAGAATTTGAAAAACTGACAAAGCGATCCGATAAGATTAAATTCTTACAAGAACAGGGAAAATCAGTTCCCGCAATCAAAGACATTTGTCGTGGCATCTATGATCCACGTCTTAAGTTTGTCTTACCCGAAGGTAAACCACCTTACAATCCAAACAGACCAGAAAGTGTACCGTCATCGTTACGCAAATTGCATCGTCAATTTGGTGACTTTGTTGAGGGCGCTCGTTCTGCACAAATGCAACAGTTCAGGATCGAACAAAGATTCATACAACTCTTGGAGAGTATTCACGCCGAGGACGCATTGATCGTCATCGATATGGTGAATAAGAAATCTCCAGTAAAAGGTTTGACTAAGAAGTTAGTTACGGAGGCGTACCCCAATATGTTACCTTCCAGCTGATCTCTTTTTGTTATGTACACATAACTAAAATAAGGAGAAGTTTATGCAGTGTACACAGGTAGAAAGATTGAAGAACGATTCTAGAGAACTAGATCATTATATCTACAGACTCCAGAAACGAGGAAAACAAAATCTCGTTGTAAAGTTGACAAAGAAACGGGATTTTCTCAATCAGACTATCAAGGATTTAGATTATGACAATCAATCTTTAACCGCATAAATAAGGAAGGTGATCTTATCTCGTGGGGGGCGCAGTTGCCCCCTTCGTTAATGAAAGGAATGAAATGCCAAGATATGATTTTTTAAATAGTGAGACAGGTGAAATTGAAGAACACTCAATGAGTTGGAAAGACCTTGATCAGTTCAAAGAAGACAACCCACATCTTACACAACAACTAAGTGTACCCAATATGATCTCTCAACACGGGTCAACTCTAAAACGAGCTGGCAAAGAATGGGAGAATCATCTATCTCGAATCAAGAAAAATTCTGCACCATCTAGAGGTGGCAGAAAAAATACAGTCCACGACTAATGCGTCCAAAACAAGGAAGAAAACCTATGACATTGAGGTTAGATCATCTTTTAACCTATGACCCATTAACTGAAAATCAAGATTACGCATACCGTTCTTGGCGATCTGGAGATAACCTAGTTCTCTATGGAACTGCTGGTACAGGTAAAACCTTTATTGGTATCTACCTTGCACTTGAAGAAGTATTAGACAAAGCGCTTCCACAAAATAAACTTGTTATCGTAAGAAGCGTAGTTCCCACCAGAGAGATCGGATATCTGCCAGGCACACTAGAAGAAAAGATGTCTGCTTATGTTGCACCCTATAGAGCAATAATGTCTGAGATGTTTGAAGACTCAGAGGCATACGATAAACTGATAGAGAAGAAACAACTAGAGATCATATCTACTTCTCATATTAGAGGTACAACTATAGACGATGCAATCATCCTAGTAGATGAATGTCAGAACCTAAACTTCCACGAACTAGATTCAATTATTACTAGGGTTGGTAGAAACAGTCGTATCATCTTTAGTGGTGATCACAAACAATCTGATTTTTATAAGGAAAGTGAAAAGGAAGGTGTTATGCGATTCCTAAATATAGTCGAACAGTTAAAGAACTTCGACATAATCGAGTTCACTTGGACAGACATTGTACGTTCAGATTTTGTACGGGACTACATAATGACCAAGGAAATGTTAGGATATTAAAATGAAACTTAGCAAAAATTTTACACTCAAAGAGTTCACACGGTCAATGACTGCAACTCGTTTGGGTATCGATAACACACCAAAGGACGAACATCTGGAAGCTGCCAAAGCATTGTTTGAGAATGTAGTGCAACCTATCAGAGAACACTTTGGTATTACTCGTATCAGTTCAGGATATAGAAGTCCCGCACTGAACGAGGCGATTGGTGGTTCTACTAGATCACAACACAGTAAAGGTCAAGCAGTTGACTTTGAATGTGACGGTCAAGACAACCTTGAAGTCGCTAAATGGATTCGAGACAATTTAGATTATGATCAAGTAATCTCAGAATTCTACGAACACGGAGACCCCACATCGGGTTGGATTCACGTATCGTATGTCAGTCCCGAAGAGAATCGTAATAGACCTTTGACTGCACAACGAGTTAATGGTAAAGTACAATATTCGGTTGGACTGCCTGAATGAAGAACGCCATATTTCAATATATGATTATTGGCCCAGAGTGTGACGAACGTGGGCCAGTTCCACAGTGGCCACACGAATCAAGATCAGCATTATATAAGAAAACTGCCGATCTATCTGCACTGTCCTTTAAAAAGTATGCAGAGAAAATAGATGCTTTCCATCACTACTCAGAAAAGAAAGTATTCACAAAAGATAAGACAGGGCCGACAGTTCTATTATTTGAATTGTTGCGTATAATCTACGATCCATTGTATGAACAATTCGACAATGTTTTGTTTTGCGACACTGATATCATATGCGACACCGAAGAAAACATTTTTGATATTCACGTTGCAAGTGGAAAAGAAGTCTCTGGTATCACAGAAAGTGATATCTTAGTTGGTGCTAATCCAGATGAATGCCTTAAAGGTAATGGTAAAAGTGGATATGCATCGTGGGATCACGATGACAATAAGTTGCAAGAACTTGTTGACAAGTATGATAGATTAGAAATTCCCGTAAAAACGGGAGAGGAAATGGGTACTAGACACCCAAGTAAAGTATTCATTATGAATACAGGTGTACACGTCTGGACTAAAGATGCACGTATGCGTGCTAGAGAATGTTTCGATGATTGGTATACCTATATGATGGATGGCGTAGAACACGATAATCCATTCTGGTTGAATAATGATCAACCATATATCTCAGGAATGCTGGCAAAGTATGATTTTGAGATTAACCACCTAGAACAAACGTGGAATGATACTCCAACACATTATCACGATGGATATCCTTGTTGGAAAGGGAAGTCTAAATTCCTACATTACACGGGTGGACAGGGTAAGGCAAAGATGTTGCAATTACGTGAGGAAGGTCAATTTAATTACGTATAAAACGCTTGACAAAACCTGCCTTACTTGTTATTATACTAAGGTATGAAAAAAGAGAAATTTGAAATGAGCAGTTATGACAACGTAATAGTCACGGACGTAGACGGGGTACTCCTGAACTGGGGATACGCTTTTGATGTCTGGATGAACGAACAAGGTTATAAGAAAGTAACAGATGAATGGAAGCACTACTGTGTATTTGAACAGTATGGTATTCCTGAAGCAGAAGGTAAGAAGATGGTTAACCTGTTTAACCAATCTGCGGTTGTTGGATTCTTACCACCCCTCAGAGATGCGATCCATTATGTAAGAAAACTCCACGAGGAACACGGATATGTTTTCCACACCGTGACAAGTTTGCATAGTGATAAGAACGCACAAAAACTCAGAATTATGAACCTAGAGAAGTTGTTCGGTGAAACTGTCTTTGAGAGACACACAATATTAGGTTGTGGTGATGACAAGGACGAAGCACTTGCACCTTACAAGGGTACAGAGTTTTATTGGGTCGAAGACAAAGTTGAGAATGCAATAGTCGGTAAAAAAGTTGCGGGACTCAACAGTATCGTGATGGAACACGGTTTCAATATGAACGATCCTGAATTACAAGAAGAAGGAATTCCTCTTGCTAAGAACTGGAAAGAGATATACGAAATTGTTACTGGTAATTAATTCCTATAAATACCAGTATGGAAGTTCCATTTTACAGAAAGTATTCTCTTGAACCTGAACAGCAGAAGATTCTAAAAACTGCTGTACTTGCATCTATTGAACATATGAAAACCTTGGGTGGTTTTTATTGGTATGATGACAAGGGCCCAAGAAACCCCGATTCTGTTGACCACGCAGAAGATCAGTCGGGTTTCCGTAAGTTCAACGAGATGAAACTTACATACAATAATATGACATACTCTGACTATCATAATAATGGTAAAGAGGGTATGAGAGATTATTGCCCACCATATCGTAATATAGTAAGAACTTACGTACAACCTTTTTTACAACACTACGCAGAGATGTGGGGTTGTAGAAATTGGGATATAAGACATCTATGGTTTGCTCAATACGAAGGTGAAGCAGACTTTGGGTGGCACACTCACGAAGGTTGTAATATGTCTGCGATCTATTTCGTTGAAGCTCCCGAAGAACATCACATAACCGAATTTCACGGACTAGATGTGTCTACTGATAATCCTCGTTTCGGAGAATCTATTACCGAAGGTGATCTAATGGTATTTCCTGCTATGGTGCCTCACCGTAGTAAACCCATATATAATACCAAGAGAAAAACTATCATCGGTATAAATGGCGAAATGATGAATAGTTATCTCGATTAAGGAGATAAAAATGGCTAAAGAAACAGTAGATTTAGGAGTAGGTGAAGCAAAAGTTGACCTAGAAAAATATACTGAACTTGTTCTGAAAGTGGACGAAGCGCAAGACAAAATCAAAGAGATGGAAAAACTCTCTAAAGAATTACAGATTGCGACAAAGGCTGCTAAACCCGTAGAAAAATTTAGTTTAGGAGCGTTGTTCCGTGATGAGAATGACATTAATGAAAAAGCAATAGTAGGATTCGCATCATTCTTTATGATGGTGTGTTTTGGTATTGTTGATTTGGTAACAGGATGGACAGGACAAGACTTTTCAATATCAGATACCATCTATACATCATTTGTCGTAGTGACACTTGGTTGTTTTGGTATATCTGAAGCAGGAAAGGCATTCAGTTCAAAACAGTAAATGGAAGGTCTACATAAGATCAAATGGCGTGGTACTTATGGCGTAGGTGACTTTATGCAGGCATTGAATGTCTGTCATAGGTATTGTTATGATTACAACTTAGGTCAAGTGAATCTAGAGATGCACTGGGAACACGATGAAGATTACATCTATCATCCCAAAGACCCTGAGACCATAGTCGAACGTATGACGTGGATACACGAAAAATATAAAGAACCTGAACGTGTATTAGTAACCCACGTCTTTAACTCTATGGAGTTTCATTATGATGATGTAGACCAGAAAGTAAAACGTAGGTTCGAGTTTGATAATGATCGGTATGATCCTACGGGCGCACCACCAAATGATTGGGTGTTCGCTGAACGTGAGTGGATCAAACCAGAAAAACGAATTGTTATCTGGACACCACATTACAATAAAGAACAACCCCGAAGATGGAAAAGGTGGTTGACAGAAGATGATTGGTCTGATATAATAGAGCTGCTCAGGTGGGATGGTTGGGTACTCACTGAGCTGACATATCGTACACCAATAAGAGCTGCGTATGAACAAATACAAAGATGTAAGTTCGTAGTTTCGTATGATGGAATGTGGCACTATATAGCAAGGAACTTTTGTAAACCACATCTGATACCCAGCAAAGAAGGGATAACAACTTATAATACACCACAGGCATATAAGTTAAAAAGTCCTGAAGATATGAAAGAGTTTTTCTTACCTGAAAATTTAGATGCAAATCTAAAGAAGATGAACGATAAAGCAAAACTCTTTAAAGATGATTTAATAGGGAGTATAAACTTCCAGAGAAAAGTATGAAGACTATAATTGAACCTGTATTAGACCGTGCTGTAATAGAAGTTAACGGTGGGTGTAATTACAGTTGTAGTATGTGTCCTCAAGATATGAGAACTGGGGGACGTGACAAGAGATTCTTAAGAAAGATGAATCTTCTTGAATTCGAAAACAACGTAGAACAATGCGCTGAGATGGGTTTGCGTGTTGTCAATCTAGAAGGTTCTGGTGAACCTACTCTAAACAGAAACTTACCTGAATATATTAAGATCGTAAAGAAATATGGTGCGAAAGCATTCTGTTTCTCCAACGGTTTTAGGATGCAAGGTGACTTTATGAAGAGGTGTGTCGATGCTGGTTTAGATTTCTATCGATTCTCTTTTATAGGTTACAGTAAAGAAAAGTATACTGAATGGATGCATAACAGAGTCGGGGGTAACTTCGATCTGATTTGTAACAACATACGTGAGATGAAAAAGTATGTTGATGAGAGTGGTAGTGATTGTGTCGTTGCGACATATCATTTAATCACAGATAACGATAACCTAGAGGAAGAGTTAGATGCGTATAAAAAACTGGTTGATGACCTTGGAGTTAAAACAGAAATTTGGAAAATGCATAACTGGTCTGGAGTCTATGATAACAAAGATAAACGAACAGGTGAAATCAAAACGTGTGGTAGACCGTTTTCTCCTGACATTGTTATCCGTGCTGGTGGACTTGATGGACATAGTGGTGCAGTCGCTCCGTGTTGCCAAGTCTTGGGTAGAGACGAAGAAGCAGTCCTTGGACATACATCCGAAAAGTCAGTAAAAGAAATATGGAATGATATTCCTTACGTAGAACTTAGAGAGGGTCATATTAATGGTGACTATCCAGACTACTGTAAAGATTGTGATTTTCTGCTTGACGATCCTGAAGTTTTAGTGTATACTAATCACCAAAGAGACCTGTACAAAATGCACGGTACTGAATTTGATCTAGATGATTATAGAGAGTGACGATAAAATGAGATGTCTAATATATCAAGTTGCGGTTGGTAAACCATCCAAACTATACGAACATTGTATTGACAGTGTTAGAGAGTATTGTTCAAGATATGGTATTACTCACATTGTACAAAACACACCTAAGATGTGGATCAAACCCGATCCATTTACAACAAACCGTAGTAAAGAAGCGGTAAGTCGAGTCGGATGTTTACCCATCTTTGAAAAAGAGAATGCGTTCGATTACCTTGATGACTTTGATATGATTGCAATTATCGATGCTGACGTATACGTCCGTCCAGATGCAGATAACATATTCTTAGAACCTATGCAAAAGAATTGTGCAATTGCGGTTGCAAGTGAACGTGATATGAATATCAAACCGTGGTATGCTGAGAAGATCAAGAACTATAGTCATATGCAATACGGATTGTTGCACAGTAACAAAGTTAATTTCTTACCAAACCACCTTGGATTTGAATTCTTTAATATGGGAGTTATGTTGATTAACTCTAAGAACTTCAAACCATTCTTACAAGGACAGACAGGCAAACAGTTTATACAGAGAGATGAATTTAAGAGATTCGTTGACGGAGAAGGTGCGTGGAAATGGTCAACAGACCAAACACTACTAAACTATTTCCTTAAGAAATATAAAGTACCCACCAAAAAATTACGATCCAAATTTAACGGATTGTTTACTGCGGTCAATGATATAGAAGATTGTGACTTTGTACACTTCTTCTTAAAAGACAAACTACCTGAACGTGGGGAGAATGTCGAGGAGTTGATGAAACAAATATGAAGAGGATTTTTGTACATATCCCGAAGAACGGTGGAATGACATATCGAAAGAACCCTAACATTCGAAATCAGATCATTCTCGCAACACCAAATATGCACGTGAGTAAAGAATACACTCGTAAGTTACACGAGGTAATGCATCATCACGGAGAACACGAAGGTAACGAACACGCACGATATATTGATTGGAATGAAGACATTCGAAACAAATATAAAGCAGTTGCGATAGTACGTAACCCGTGGAGTAGAGTTGTATCTCGATTTGAGTTTGCACGTAAAGTGATATATCAAGAGAAAGAATCAGATCATTACGGTGAAACTGACTATATCGATTGTTCATCTTTCGAAGCATTTTTAGATACCAGACATATCTGGGGTAATAAAGAATACTTCTGGCATCGTGCGATACGTGGATGGTATCCCGCATTGGATTATGTCACAGATGAGAACGGTAAAGTGTGTTGTGATATTCTACGATTCGAAAACTACAACGAAGATACCAAGGACTATTTTAACCTATTGAGTAACCCTGAACCAAGAAACGTAACTGGATATCTACAGTCTACATATAAGAGTTACTACAATAAAGACACCATACAAGTCGTAGCAGATTGGTATAAACGTGATATTGATCATTGGGGTTTTGATTTTGATACTGGTGCAACGAGGAATTTTTGGAATGTTAGAAAACCTGTTTAACAAATATCAATGTGACAAAAGTAAAAAACACAAGTACCATCTTATCTACGAACCTTATTTTGAGAAGAAGCGTTATGATGAAATTAACATCCTTGAAGTAGGAACGTTCAAGGGTGCTAGTACATCTGCATTTAGAGATTACTTTCCTAATGCAAACATCTACACAATAGATATCTTTGTACGTACACAACCTGAAGACCTATCAATATTACAGGACAAACGAGTACACTGGTTGAAACACGATACAATGAATGCTGGGTTACCTTATGCTATACAAGATGCTTGGGGAGATATTGAGTTCGACTTTATAATTGATGATGGTGCTCATTGGCCAATGGCAAACCTTCTTACCCTAAAAAACTGTATTCGCTTCCTGAAAGAGAAAGGTGTTTACTTTATTGAAGATGTTTGGCCGATGGATATTATGTCTTGGAACGAATTGCAAAACCCTTGGTTAAGAGGGAGACCAGAAAGGTATAATAATTTAGACAACAATATGTTTGTCGAAGAACTAAAAAAATATAATGTCACTCCGCACGATAATCGTAAACTATGTGCGCCTGACTCATTCATATATGCGATTAAAACTAAATGATGAAAGCACTTATAATATCTCTTACTAATAGTTATCCCGCTCAAATGGCAACACGTCATTTGATGGGTAGTATTAAAAGAACAAAGTCTAAGTTAGAACCATTGACTATCGATGCAACTACCCCTATGACTTTTCAAGAAGACCTTGATAAGATCGATGAGATTGATGCACGGAATTTGCAATGGACGTGGCCCATCGATCCTTCTCAAGATGGTATGGACTTGAACACTGGATTATATAAAAGACACTATGTTACAGACGATATGTTAAAAGTAGTTGCGTGTATGGTATCGCATATGAGATGTTGGCAGATGTGTATCGATCTAGATGAGACCGTTGTGATCTTAGAACACGATGCAGAGTTTACTCGTAAGTTTGACTTCGATGATCTCAAAGAAGACTTTAAAGGTGGGATCATAGGATTGAATCATCCAAAGAATGCAACTCGTAGAGCAAAGGTATTCCACGATAAGGTATCTCAAACAGAAGGTTTACAACCTGTACCATCTGTACAGGAATCACACGAAGACCCATTACCGCAAGGACTAGCAGGAAATTCTGCATATGTGATATCACCAGCGGCAGCTAAAAAATTACTAAATAAAACAAAAGAGGTTGGTTTGTGGCCGAACGATGCCATAATGTGTAAACAACTATTCCCTTGGATGCAAGTAGTATTCCCATATTACACCAAGGTACAAGGACTGAAGAGTACAACAACAAAATGATTACTCCAGTAACAGAAGTAACTGCAATGCCTACAGTATCAAGACGTGTGAATACAGTAGAACGTGTTCACAATGTAGGAGACGGACAACACAAAGTGGTTGCAACAACATATATTGTAACTACATATGATGATAAAGGGAGACTTGTTTATACGACTAACACTAGTCAAGTAAGTTATACAGTTTAATTATGAAACCATTTGTTATAACCATTGAGGATTTGAAAGAGTCGGTAGAGAGTGCCGAACGCTGTATCAAGTCTGGAAAAAAATATGGTATAAAGGTAAACAAATTTAGTGCCTTTACACCCAAAGACGATCCACTAAAGTTCTTTAAGGAAGAAGGACTTTCACCTATGGGGTTTGATGAGGATAAAAAGTATTCTCGAAACCTCAACTGTCTATCCGCATTCAGATCGCATTACTCGTTATGGAAACAATGCGTCAAGGAAAATGTCAACTATCTTATCCTTGAACACGATGCAGTTTTTAAAGACAAACTACCGATCATAGGATTCGGTGATATCTGCAACTTTGGAGCACCATCCTATGGATCATTTAATACACCACATAGACTAGGATTGAATGGACTCACTTCTAAGTTATATTTGCCAGGAGCTCACGCATATGCAATTACCCCATTGGGAGCACGCTTACTCATTAACCAAGCTAAAGTTTACGCAAGACCAACAGACGTTTTCATTAACCTACACGCTTTCCCCGACATCAAAGAATACTACCCTTGGCCCGTGGAAGCAGTTGATGACTTCACAACCATACAACACGAAGGTGGATGTGGAGCTAAACATCGATACAGTGAGGAGTACAAAATAATATGAATATGTTCGTAACAGGATGTGACAGTAACACAGAATGGCAGTTACCGTGGTTTCTTGCAAACTACAAAAGTCACACTACCTCACCTATATTGATCTGTGATTTCGGTATGACCGAAGAGATGCAAGACTTTTTAGTAGACTACAATGTAGTTAAAGTAACACCAGATGCAGAAGGTTGGTTCAAGAAACCCTTTGCAATACTCGAAGCGTTAAACTTCGCAGATAAGGTTTGTTGGATCGATACTGATTGTCAAATCAAAGCAAATCCAGACGATATCTTTTTGCACAGTGAACCAAACAAACTAAGTATGGTTGAAGATAGACCTTGGTCTAATCGAAGACCCGACCTTGGTAAGTGGTACAACTCTGGTGTTGTTATGGTGGAACGAACACCATATATATTAAAAGAGTGGGCAAAAAACTGTTTACGGGAAGCGAATCCTGTACAGGGAGACCAAGAGGTTTTACATATGATGATGGGTGGTGATGAACTAACCAAACTCATTTACATAAACCCCTTACCACATAAGTATAACACCCTACGTATTGATTACATCGATGGGATCGCAGATAAGAATCCTGTCATAGTACATCATACAGGACGTAAGGGAAAAGAAGAAATAAGAAGGCAGATAGATAAATGAATTATTTAATCGAAGCGTTAGTTAAAAAACTCGAAGGAGAGATCGCTGTTGCTAAGGCAAACATCGATGTCTATTGTAAAAACGCCGCTGGTATTGGGGAACATCCTGATATCGTAGAAGCGATTGAAACACAAATCGCTAGGATTGCGGAAGCGGAAGATAAATTAAATGTTGCTCATAATCATTTTGGGCACGGGAAATATAAAGATGTATGAATATAGATGCAAACTCGATAGGGTTGTTGATGGGGATACTGTTGATGTTGACATTGATCTGGGATTCGGTGTCTGGTTACGAAAGCAAAGGATCAGACTTTTTGGAATCAATGCGCCAGAAAGCAGAACAAGAGACCTTGAAGAAAAGAAAAAAGGATTAGCTGCAAAACAATTTGTGGTTGACTTTTTGGATGATGAGTATCTAATTCTCAAAACTGAGACTTATGATGCTACTGGTAAATATGGTCGTATCCTTGGATCGATCTTTAGAACAACAGATTATGCAGATAAGTCTGTTAATGAATACTTGGTTGAGAAGGGTCACGCAGTACCCTATTTTGGCGGAAAAAGGTAATGAGAGTAAATATCTTAGGTAATGGTGATAATGCTGGTATCTTTCAAAGAGGTACTGAAGGTAAGTTACTAGTATGTAATATGCCTCCATTTGAATTGACTAAAAAAGAAGTCTTTGCAACTGTTATGGTCGATTTCAAAATGATGAAAGCATTGACTGAAGGTAAGATCAAACTGGATATGTATGATTGGATTCTTGGAACACGTCCACGTAAATGGATGGAGTTGCGAGGAGACTTCTACCTAAGATATGCACCAAATGTAAAAGCATTCTACCAACACGTACCCAAGTATGCCGCTGTGGATGGTAATCCCGCAATGGCAGCCACTAACTTTAATTGTGGACATATGGCAACACACTATGCGTGTGCTAAAATGAATGCAACTGAAGTACACCTATATGGATTCGATAGTCTGTTTGAAATGAATCTTAACTCATTTACAGACTTGTTATTAGAATCAGACCGTAGTCAGAACAACACCTTTAGACTTAACAATAACTGGAGACCAATCTGGTATCATATGTTTAGAGAGTTTAAAGATGTGAAGTTCGTACTTCATCATATCCACGATAAAATAAAGATAGATATTCCAGAGAATGTCGAAGTAGAAGCACATAACAAAAAGGTTGACAAAAAGGGTTGGGGTTGATATAATACACAATGCCCTTGTAGTTTAACGGATAAAATAGTGGTCTACGAAACCATTGCTCTAGGTTCGATTCCTAGCAAGGGCGCCAAGAGGAAATTATGAAAAATATTATTAAGTTATTTGATAGTGATCCAATCGATATTACTCTAGAAGAGTTTGATGAGGTTGCAGTTAACTATCCTTGGAAACACAACGGTAAAACGGGACTAGAGGATGAACCGTTTAGACACTGGGCAATCAATGATGCAGATTTCTTAAAGAACGATGACTTCGTTAATAAGATGTGGTCTAAGGTCAATGACCAACTAAAACATCAAGGTTACAACCTAGAACGTAAGAAAACACTTCTGAATAGGTATGACTTTGGAGACAGTTCTTGGGCTCATATTGACACCCACGACTATACAATTATATTGTATCTCAATCCATTCTGGAATGTTAATTGGGGTGGTGAGACCCTATTCTTTGCAGAGTCAAAAGATAAGATTCTATATGCAGTATATCCGAAGGGTGGTACGTTTGTATTGTTCTCAGGTAAGATTCTACACAAACCTAACTCACCTTCAAGAGAGGCGATCATACCTAGAATTGGATTAACGTTTCAGTGTGACGTGATTACCTAGTAATACCACGTTTCTCTTTTTCTTGTTTGATCCAGAGTTTAGCAAGTCTGCTATCAGGTTCACGATTTACAAATTTAGTCATCTCACGGTATGCACGAACTGTTTCTTTTTCGTAGTTCTTACCGATTGAGTTATCCACAACAACAAAGTCTTGTTTACCGAATTGTCTTTGGAACGCACCTATGTTCTTCTGAACAGTTTTCCACATAGATTCGACTTCATCATCGGGTAGTGTTCGATCACGGTCTCTATTGCGTTGTAATGCGGTCTCAAGGTCAGTATTGACATAGATCATTGCAGTATCATAACCGATACCTTCTAATGCTTTTGCTTGTCTCTGTACCTTATTGAAATCTTTACCTGTACCATCGATGACTAGACCTAAACGTCCTTTGATGTATATTTCTTGTTTTTTAGCAGTAAGTTTCTTTGCCTTACCACGAAGTTCTTGACCTTTAACTGAGAAAATATCGTCTGGGGTAGTAGTTAACCCTGCTTTCTTCAATGCGTTTTCGAATGCATCGTCTGAGTTTACCACACGAAAACCAAGAGCGGGAAGACCCGTTTTACCAACGATAAAACTCTTCCCACTGCCAGGCCCGCCAGCAAGGAACACTGCCTTGAAAATAGCGGGGTCATTGACACCTTCTTCTAAGAAAGTCTTGAATCGTATCATAGTCTTAGAACCACCATACTAACAATAATGCTAGTACAAATCCTTCTACGAAATGTCCCCATCGACCAAAAGGTTCGATAAGTCCATCGTGCCATTCTACGAGTTTATTAATGATATCCATATTAGTATACCCTTATTTTTTTATTAAGCGACTCGATTTGTTTCTTAAAAGAGTTCTTATCATTAGTTCTGAAAACAGCTTCAATACCGTCTCCTGCCCTGTGATAATTTTCTTTCTTAAGATCATCGGGTGTTATAATATCTAGTAATGTATTGATGTCACTTCTAACATTCTTCGCATTATATATGCGATGATCATCAGTGAATTCGTGAGTATTAAACTCAATCAAATCAAAGTCATCAGTACATAAGTGTTGGAAGTCCCTCTTCAATGCATATGAATTAAATCTTGCATCTGTTGATTCGGGTACATCCATTAATACAACTGCGTCATATTTTTCTTCAGTTGTTCCTTTCAGATGACGGAAATAGTTCTCATCACCTATTGTATAATACTCGTCTGAACGAGCAATATTTATGTTTTGAAAAGGTCTGTTCTCTGTTGGAGCAGCGCCAGCATACATCTTGTACAAGAAGTCAAAGAAACTTTCTGCACTGGTTACTGTTGCTATAGTTAACTGAGCATCACATTCGTTATACCAGTGAACTACAGGGAAGTAGTGTATCGCTGAACCACCATATGGCATATAACTGTTTTTCTTAGTTTGTGTTAATCGATTGAATCGATAAGCACGATCATTCCAAGAAGGGATTACTAGGACGTTTTTATATCCACGTACTGCGAGGAATCCAGAATAGATGCTTCCACCTAGACATAGAGAACCCCACGCTTGTGCGTCTACTGTGGCGTCTGGAGCGTCTCGATCCATTTCCATTCTAACACCGTGGGCGTTAGGGAAGTTCTGGTATCTCCAGTACATATCATTGAAATCTCCCCACATACGAAACTTGTACATACGGGGCGTAAGTTGAGACTTTATTGTCCCATCTGAGTTTCTTCCTCGTGGTTGATGAGTGTATATCACGTTATGATCCCTTGTAAATCTTTTGAATATGGTCTTCGAATTGTTCAATCTTATCTAAACGATTCGGCCACTTAATATATTCCTTTTCAGGATTCAGTTTGAGATTGTTCAATAGCGGTGCAATTGCATTGAACAACTTATCTAATCTTTCTTGAGTTTCGGAAACAGAACTTGAGGTAGAGGCGACTTCCGCCTTGATCTCTTGGACTACATCGAGTTCATCCTCATCTACGAGAGTGAATCCAAAATCAAATAGTTCTTCTGTGCTCATATGTTTATTTATACCAATTTAACGCTTGACAAACCGTGTTTGTCCGCTTATAATAGTGTTAGTAATGGTATTTATACGAGAAATATAATGGATGTAATATTTGATGTGGATGGAACGTTAATGGATATCTCCCAAAGGAGAAAGTTCATTGATGGTTCTATGGGTAAAAAAGATTGGGACGCATTCCGTGATTCGGAAAATGTGATGCAAGATACACCCAAGTTTGAAATATTCGCACTTGCAAAAGCAATGAAAGCGGTAGGTCACAGGATCATCATATCTTCTGGTAGAAACAAATCCCAAAGAGCGCAGACACTAAAACAACTTATGATGCAAGGACTTGTATTCGATGCAGTCTATATGAGATCAGATTCAGATTATCGTCCAGACTTTGTAGTCAAAGCAGATATGCTTACCAAAATGAAAAAAGATGGGTTCGATCCAATAATGGCGGTTGACGATAGACAACAAGTTGTTGATATGTGGAGAGCGAATGGGTTGACTGTCTTACAAGTTGATGAGGGTAATTTCTAATGGGAACAATTAATTTAGTCAATTCGTTACGATATGATATGTCAGGTCGTAAACGTAAAACAGTAGCGCTTAAGACCCGTTCGTCTAGTCAGGTCAGGACACTAGGTTTTCATCCTAGCAACGGGGGTTCGAATCCCCCACGGGTCACCAGACCTACACCACAGGAGTGGGATGACTTCAGGGAAAGACTGAAACAATCCAAATACACTCCAGAACCAGATACTTCTTGGAAACGTGAGATATCCAAACAGTATACTGTTGCACCCGCTTATAACAAAGGTGCATATCAAGTCATTCCTAAGAGTGACATTAAACATATAGGAAAGTGATATGGAAACAATATTCGGAATAGTATGCGTAATAACCGCTGGATTCTTCTGTTACATTTCATTCGTTTGTGTTGAAGAAGAGAAGACGGGTAAGAGAGTCCCCTTGTTTTGGGAAAAAGACTTCAAACTCTTCAACAAAAGCGATGTTAAGTACAGGGATGGCGATAATACTTAAAAAAAAGTTTCAAAAAACGCTTGACATTTCTTGCCACGCTTGTTATTATAATAACATATGATGAAAAAAGAGAGAGGTAAGTAATGAAAAACTTTGTAACTGGATATGAATACACTGGACAGAACGTTGATATTCTGTGTGCCGCTGGTCTTGGTGGTGAGGACGATGCAGTCTTGACCTTCAAACAGGCAATCAAACTTAACGGAATGTGTGGTGCGAAGATGAAAGGTCTGAAGAAAGCTGCTACTCTGATCGGATACAAAACTGTTGAAGATGAAGAGGGTAAGAAAGAGAAGAAACCTTTTTTCTTCGGTGTTTTTGATGCTAAGGCGGTTCTTGCGAGGGCTGCCGCTTAAGAGAGGTAACTATGGCGAAACTTGTAATTCAAACTCAATACAAAGAGAACTATGCTTGGAACGAGGATGGTTCTCTCGGCACAGGCGCTGATGCGTACTGGAAGTTCAAAGGTGGTGACACCTACGTGGTGGAGAATCTAACCACCGCTCAAATCAATAAGATTGCACAGGAAGGTATTCCTACCTTGTCTGCTCTTATTGAGTATTCTAATGAAGCTGCTATGGAGTACATCCTTGATTGGTCTATCGAGGAAGACGATGCAGAAGTGTGTCAGGAATGGGAAACCCCTATCGTTTGTGTGTGGAAAGGTGACAGATGGATTTTCACGCAGAATCAAATCAATGGTGAGTTTGGTTATATGAGAAAAGAGATCGCTTCTGTTTTCTCTTCTTGGATTCCTACAGAGAGAGACAGATATTTCGATATGAAGAAAGTTTACACTATGGAAGATGGTGCTGAACTATCTCATAAACAACTCACGGAGTTTTTGGAGGCATCTTAATGGGTCAATATGATGACGTAGTTGAGAAGCAACGTGCAAAATTAGCTGCTGAAAAATGGAAAGACGAATTTATGTCTATGCACATTCATCAGCTAAAAAGTATGTGGTACGATGACAGACCACAAGATACCGATAACGGATCGGTCACTGATATCCAGTATAGGGATAGACGTATCGAGAGATACAAAGACGGTGTATTGATCCATACCTTTACTGGAGAACAGGTATCGGGTGATGCGTTGATTGATCAATTCTTAAAAGAAAATCAAAAATTTGCTTGACAATACTTGCCAGTCTTGGTATAGTGTTGTTTTGAATGTAAGAGTATTGTTATGGAACTTGATAATTTAATTAACCACTACATTTGCCTTTGTGAGGTGCGTGGTGAGTTGTCACCTGAGAACAACGCCAAACTCGATCATCAACTTGATATCCTTGCGAAGCGAATCAAGGTGGAAGAACTACTCCTTCAGCTGAAGGAATTGCAGGCGGAGGCAAAACAATGATGACATTTGCAGAACACTCTTACGTAGAAGAGTTACGAAAAAAGTTTGATATCTTGACAGAAGGTATGGACGATTGGAAGATGCCAATCGATACAGTGATTCCTGTTCGTGATCTTGATATCTATCGAGACGCTTGTGAGTTCTTCACAGGTTCAAAACTATATGTAGTCAAACAGGTCAACGAACCTAACTTTGGAGATATGCGTGTAAAAGCGGATGGGTATTATAATGCAATCTCAAGTTAATAGTTATCAAAAGGTGTATCAATTCCCAAATGGGTATGGTGCATCTGTAGTCTGTCACGAGTTCTCTTATGGACATAAAGACGGACTCTTTGAAGTCGCTGTGCTTGACAAAGACGGCGACTTGTGTTATGATACACCCATCACTGACGATGTTTTAGGTTACCTCAACTTTGATGGGGTTGCCCAGACACTCGAAAGGATTAAGAGTTTATGAATATTTTTCACTTATCAATTGACACCAGAGAAGCAGCTCATATGCATCTAGACAAACACGTAGTCAAGATGATTATCGAGTATGCTCAGTTGATGTCTACTGCACATCGTGTTCTTGATGGTGAAGAGTATTACGACAAAACAAAAAACGGAAGACGTATCAAACGTTGGAAGTTACAAGACAAAGAGATGGAGTCGATGCTATACAAAGCATCACACGTGAATCATCCTAGTGGAATATGGACACGTAAGACCCATACTAATTATCTGTATCTGTATGCAATGTGGAAAGAACTTTGCAAAGAGTATACATACAGGTACGGAAAGATTCACTTAACCCAATCTAAACTAGAGGGGTTATTGAGTAAAGCACCTAAGAATATATCTCAAGGTGCAAGAACGGAGTTTGCACAGGCAATGCCTGACTACTGTAAACGTGACAATGCCATCGAAGCATATCGTTTCTACTATATTAATGAGAAGAAAGGATTTGCCAAATGGACAAAAAGAAATGTACCCTATTGGTGGTACGAAGGAGTAAACTATGGCTGAAGAAAGTAATTATCCTGATACCGAACAGGTAATCGGGATTCCTACTGTGATTGATCTGCCTCTTGCGGATGATATCACAATTAAGAATCTTCAGATGACGTTGTTAGACGCTGAAGATGCTGAGGTATTTGACACCGAAGAAGAACTAGAAGCATTTCGTGATGCAGTTCATCTGGTTGTTAAATTTATGTTAAACGATGACAACTTTGAAAGTTGGTTGTTCGAACTAGAAAAGATTCGTCTTGATATCGATCAACAAAAAAAGAAGGATGCAAAATAATGGATTTTGAAATTGGTAATTTGACTCGTGAAGAAATTCTCAACGTACTACGTGAGAATACTGTGAACCTATCTTTTACAAAAGTAAAGGATGGTCTTACACGTGAGATGCGTGCTACACTGGTATCTGATATGATACCACTGGATAAAATGCCTAAGGGTGGTACTGTAGATCAGGCAGTTGGTGGTGATTCAACTGTACGTGTGTTTGATCTTGACTTGAATGAGTGGAGATCGTTCCGTGTGGATAGTTTGTTAACTTTCTCTGCGGTATAAATAATTTCTATGGCAAAGAAACTTACTCCAGCACAAAAGGCAGCTGAAACTCGAAAGAGGAAACAAGACGCTGCCTTAAAGTCTATGGGTTTCGAAAGGAAAAAGGTGAAGCGTCAACGCAAACCTATGACCGAAGAACAGAAAAAGGCAGCTGCAGAAAGGTTAGCACTTGCTAGAGAAAAACGTGGTCACGATGGATCGAAGTCCGTCCACCACAGTATTAGAGATTTACCTGAAGACCATTTCTTACACTGGAAAGAAGTAAAGAAATGGATCAAAGAATGTTCCAGTGAACTTCAGGGAATTAGGTCATATAAAAATAGTAAGTCATCTAAAGAGCGACAAGAATATCACGATTTAGATATTTACATTAAGAATATGAAAAGTTACATTAGTCACGGACACTGGAGTGACTTTAGATATGGTGCAGATCGCCAAGGTCGAATGCAGAGAATAAGTATTGCAATGGCATACGACAATGACGGAAGACCGAAGCGACAGTATGGTGTTTGGTATCCAGACATCAATGCTACATATACCAAAGAGATCGAAGAGTTGTGGGTAAGAGACTATGATGATGAATTGGTTGAAATCAAAAAGACTGAAAGAAAGAATCGCAAAGTTCCAGAGATTTTGGATACAGAAGATAGAGATTCCGATTTCGTGCTTCTTGATTAAACGCCGTATCTCTAAATTAAAAAGAGAATACTATGATCAAGAGCGAAGACAGCGCAGAGAACAATTTCTTAACAAAGAAAAAGTTTTCTAAGATGGTTGAAACGGCAGTTCACGAATTGAATCTTAACTACATAGATGCGATAGTGCATCTTGCAGAGAAGAACAATATGGAACTCGAAGATATTAACAAGTTCGTAACCCCACAGATAAAACAAAAGATTGAATTTGAAGGTCAACAATTAAATATGTTACCTAAAGGGAATACGCTACCCGATGTCTAAATTTGTTAGAAGAGAAAAGATACTATCAAAACAACAGATCAAACAACTTCTTAATGTTAAGAAGAAAGTTGATCCTGTGCCAGCTAGTGTTTATAACAAAAGTGGTTTAGTTAGTGGTGCAATAGATCAGGATATTCGTGATACTAATAAGTATCCCATCGTACACAAAGACTACCCAAAAATTTGTAAGACCTATGAATCATACCTAGAGGAGAATTATGATCACGGTCATAACATAACTCAGTTTGATTATTTGGATTATGGTAAGGGTCAGTTCTTTAAGATGCACACCGATTCTCAACACCACAGGCAAGAGTTAGGAGATAACTCAAACGTTTCTGGTAGGATATGGTCATCATCCACTCTACTAGAACAAAGTAAAGATTTACAGGGCGGAGATTTATTGATCTATGGCCCAAAACCGAATAACTATCCGATGAGGGTTCAACTCGAAGTCGGAGAAACAGTTTGGTTTCCCTCTCACTTTTTTCACGAAGTGACACCAGTGACTAAGGGAAAACGAACCGTCCTTGTAGTATGGGCGGGCGAGACAGATGATGAAATTAAAAAACGTCATTCTGTAGCGGCACAAATGGCACGGGGAAATACTTCAATTTTATAAATAAAAGTATTGACAAAACCTGTTCATTATGATACTATACTTAACAATATTATGAATAAAGTGGATAAGAAGATTATACGAAAATTATACGGAGAAAATATATGTCTTTTGCAAATCTAAAGTCTAACAGAACCGATGTTAGCAAACTGGTTTCCGCAGCTCAGGAACTCACTGGCGGTGGAGACAAATCTAAAAAATCCTATGAAGATGAACGATTCTGGAAACCTACTGTCGATGAGGCGGGTAATGGTTTTGCGGTTATTCGTTTTCTTCCTGCTGTCGAAGGTCAAGAACTTCCTTGGGTTCGATATTGGGATCACTTCTTCAAGGGCCCTACAGGTCAATGGTACATCGAGAAGTCTTTGACTACTCTTGGTAACAATGATCCTGTTAGTGAACTGAACTCCAGACTATGGAACTCAGGACACGATGAGGACAAGGAGACTGCGAGGAAACAGAAACGCAGACTTCATTATGTCGCAAATATCTTGGTCGTATCTGACCCATCAAATCCTGCCAATGAAGGTAAAGTATTCCTTTACGACTTTGGTAAAAAAATCTTTGACAAGATTATGGATGTGATGCAACCACAATTTCCAGGCGAAGAACCAATCAATCCTTTTGATTTCTGGAATGGTGCTGACTTTGCATTGAAGATCAGAAACGTTGCGGGTTATAGAAACTACGACAAGTCTGAGTTTAAAGATTCTACTGCACTCTTTGAGGCAGATGAAACTAAACTCGAAGGCATCTACAATCAACTGTTTGATACAGAAGAGTTTGTCGATCCTTCCAACTACAAGACCTATGACGAATTGAAGTCACGTCTTGAAGTGGTACTTGGTGAGTCAACAGGTGCGGGTTCTACTGTAAAGAATGAATCCCTTGCACAATCGCAAGAACCATCTCCTATGAAGGAGAAACCGACTCCAGTTGTTTCTAATGAAGCACCTACACCAGATATCGTATCCTCAAATGCTGAGGACGAAGATGAGACACTAAGTTACTTTGCGAAATTAGCGCAAGAAGACTAGTGTAGTCCCGAAAGGGGCCAGGCGGGTAGGGATATCACTATACTGTCGAAACTTGGGAGACCTTCGGGTCTCCCTTTTTTGTATAGCACTCGTAGTTCAACTGGATAGAACAACGGTCTTCTAAACCGTAGGTTGTAGGTTCGAGTCCTACCGAGTGCGCCAATTTTGCCCTCTTGGTGGAATAGGTAGACACAAAAGACTTAAAATCTTTCGTCCTTTGGACGTGCCAGTTCGAGTCTGGCAGAGGGCACCAATTTTAACTACGTCCACCCCAAGGTAGAATCCAGTATTTAAAAAATATCTTACACATTAGTCTTCTGGTTTTAGATTATTATCTGTTGCACCTTGAGAGTCACCAGATATTGCTATTCCACTAGAGGAGTTAGATGAGTTGTCAGTAGATGAATTGTCAACGATGTTTACTGTGTTTCCAGAACTTTGCATTTCAGCAGTTTCTAGTTGTTGTTCTGAGATTTGCATACCCGCACCATTACCACCTGCTACTGCAAGTGTAGGAGAAATACCTAGTGCGCCTGTTATTTGTTGTATCTTTCCACTGATCTCTTCGATCTTAAGACCTTCATCTAGGATACCGTGAGGCCCAAAATCTACACCACCACCAAAGAAACCACCACCGACATTTACAGATTTGCCAGCTAATTGTTCAGGATGAGTACCACCAAGTGCCTGAATAAATGGTATCGCTTGTCCGACACTACCAAGTAATTGTGTAAAGTCAATCGATGGCCCAGTTAGATTCAGTGAAGAGAATCTCTCAAGTGCAACAACCATTCTTGAAATGTTTCGTTCAGTGGATGCGATCTCTTGGTCTTTTTCTGCAAGTTTTAACATCTCATCAATAGGAGATTCACCACCAGTAAAGAAGTTTAGGATACCAGTAGCTGCGTTTGCAAGAGATGATACAAAAGTACCACCAGCGAACTTTCCTAAACCTTCTGATAGATGACCCATTGCAACATTTACTTGAGATGCTTTCTCTTCTATATTACCGTCAATTGAATCAGGGATTGATAATAGTTGTAGTACGTTTTCTTTTATCTTCGCACCAAACTCAGGTGATTGGAATGAGTTTAGAATAGAACCAATACCAAAGGCAGCTAGTCCTAGACCAATACCTGTCATTGCAAGACCGAACGCACCACCATCTGCCAACATATCAAGGTTTCCGCCAAGTGAATCTTTTATTGATAATAAGGTTAGTACGTTTGTTTTTATGTTTTCTGCGAATTCACCAGATTGGAATAACTCTGTTGCACCAGCAAGTCCAGCGATACCTGAACCAACACCGAATACTGCAAGACCAGTACCTATACCTGTCATCGCCGCTAAGAATACACCACTGGTTGTCAATAAATCTACGTTACCGCCAAGTGAATCTTTGATGGATAATAGGGTTAGTACATTTTGTTTGATACCTTCTGCAAATTGACCACTAGTAAATACATCCATCGCTGTTGATATACCACCAACAGCAGAACCCGCTCCAAAGACTGCAAGACCAGCAGCGATACCTGTCATCGCAAGTAAGAATGCAGCTGAGTCTCCAATAAATGCCAATGCACCACCAAGTTCATCACTGATGGACATTAAGGTGATTACGTTTTGTTTGATACCTTCTGCCCAGTTACCTTGACCAAAGTAATCTAGAAGACCTTGGGACATACCCGCAACAGTAGAACCAACACTGAATACTGCAAGACCAAGACCGATACCTGTCATTGCAAGTAAGAATGCACCACCGCCTACAAAGAAATCACCAGCACCACCCACATCATCTTTAATTGATATTAGAGTTTTTACCTTTTCTTTGATCTCATCGGCATCCATCTCATTAAGAGAATTGATGAGCATTCCAGCACCACCCGCCAATAAACCAGCACCAGCGAGTAAAGCACCACCACCCATAAGTCCACCTTTGAGTGTTTTACCCATACTCGCAAGTAGTCCACCAGCACCTTTAGCAGCTTTTGATGACGCACTTACTGTTGCTTGTTTAACACCACTAATTCCATCCGCAATTTTTCCAAAGAGATTTCTGTTCTCTCGTTCTTTTTCTGCGTTATCACCTTGATTTTTCTTGTTCTCTTTTTGTTGAGTACCAAATCCAGTTTGAAGAACAGAACTGATATCAAGGAGTTTTTCTCCCGTATCAGTCTTCAGCGTATCAGCTATATGATCTGTATTCTTAGCATCTGTAGTCTGATTCGCTTGTAATTGCTCTAAAATCTTCTGTAGTTTAGCAGCTTGTGTTTCTTTGTTTATGGGCATAATTACGTGCCTTTATTTTGTTGTTTCCTTCGTTCGTTTTCTTCCTTAATATAATCTAACAATAATGAAACATATATCTCCCTCTCCCAAGGCATCATCATCTCAAGTTCAGTTAAACTGTAATGATGATGTTGCATCATACTAAAGTTAGTCTGATAATGATTGACTAACGTTTCGTGAGAGAGGCCTATTAGAAAAAATCTATGAGTCCTCTTAGTTCTCTATCATTCTCGTGTTCACATTTCTTACAAGTGAACTTAACATTTTCAGTAAGAGTTGGGATTTTTCCTAACCACTCAGCGACCATCTTAAATTGATCTCCTGTCATAGACTCTACGAATTCACGTAGATCATTAACAGAAATTTCGCTACAGTCGATTCTTTCCTCTTCTGTTTGAATACCTACAAGTGATGCAATCAACGTATTAACCAATGTTTCGGTTTGTGATGCTTCAGATGTTGCAACTTTTAAAAGTCTTTCAGCAGATGGGAATGCAACTTCAACAGAAATACCATCTTGTATTTCAATAACTCCAGTTGTTTCATCAACAACAGAATCCATTGAAACGTTTGCAAGATTCACTTCTACTAAATTTGCAGTATTACAACTTTCACAACTAATGTTAATATTACTTGTTTCACCTACAGACTTCGCACGAATCTGAGTAAACATATACTCAACATCGAAAGTCTTAAGGGTTTTGCGATCTAGATTACCATCAACACAAACTAATATTGTATCGATGATTGCCTTCATCGCAGCTTTTGGATCATTCTGTTCGAATGCCATCAATAACACCTTTTCCTCTTTAACGAGGTAAGGTCTATAACGAACCGTCTCTTGAGTAGACGGAATCACCATTTCATATTTTGGTGATGTATTCAGCTTTGGTAGTGCCATCATATTCTCCTAATTATGATAAAAATTTCTGTATCAATGTTCCCGCAAGTCCTTCTGCGAAACCATCGTTTTCGGTGACTTGATCACCGTCTTTACTTATCCAATCCTTATAAGATAACTGTACAGTTACCTCAAGGAGTGAATCCGCTTCACTAGTCAATTCAATTGCACTTAGTGATGTAGGGTAGGCCTTCTCTAATACACAAGTATAAGTGATTTTATCACCAGTGATAAAGTCGAGATCAAACTCACCTTGTGCTAAGTCGAGAGGGCCCAATCTAGGTAATCTACCCGCAATCCCTGAAGGTATTTTACCAGAATCAAATAATTTTCTTTTCTTTACAGGGAAACCAACTCCCTTTTTAATGTGTTGAAGAATAACTGGGTGAGTGTAGTCATTGTAATAACCCACTTCGTAGTTCGCACGGTTTACTGCGAGTTCTTGCCAGTCTTCAAAATATCTACGTATCTTATAGTCATTCATTAAGTAGAATACTAGAGTTACGTCTTCAACTATGAATCCGTTTGCTATTTTCTTTTGTGTGAGACCCATCATCTTTTCTGTAGATTGAATCTGTCTGCCTGGGATGTTAAACCCTTTACACAAAACATCTAGGGATCGAGAATCGCCTTTTAGTGGTGGTAGAAAAACTCTGAACAGGTTGTTGACTGCAAACCCGCCTGCTTTACCTACTTCTGATTTAAAATCGTCTATGTTATGCATCTATCATCTTCCTAGAATCTGAATATACTTTCTGTCTACTTGCCTTTCTAAATTGTGCGGTTGGTAAGAAAGTTGCGATCTCCCATTCTGGTGCCTCAACTTCTGAAAACTTACTTTGTACGTGTGCATTCAAATAGTGTTTGAAACAAGGTTTATAGTATTTTAGTTTAGAAACCCTTTGTAGAGTTTTATATGTAAGTGCGAATGTTTCGTTTGCACCTTTACCCCTAGTTCCAATCTCCATCAACGCATCTAACATCTTTGCACGTAATACGGGCGGAAGATAATGTAGATTCAAACCATAGAATCCACCCTTCGCTGGCCCAACCACAATGACAAGAGGAAAGTAATCGTAATAGGGTAGAGTATCTTTTGTCTTTGGATCGTAGAAAAACATCTGCATAGTACCAATTAATGCACGTCCCTTTGGTAACGCAGTACGTTGGGTCAAAGGGTCTTCTTTCATCAACTCTTGTCTCTTGATAGAACGTAAGTTAGATGCCTTCTTTTGAAACCAAGCACGGGATTCCTTAGTACGTGGTGTAATACCAGCACGGAATGCCTGTAACTCTAATCTATTAAATATGTTCGACATACTTCTATTTATACAGATTTCTTACGTCTTTTAAATGGTTTCAGAGGTTTTGTGGATTTAGGCATAATACCCATACTGGTTAGAGTTTTCTCTGTCCATATTTGGAACTCCCATCCTCGATCCTTTGCGTAATTATCAGCTGCTTCCCACTTATTCATATTCTTGACATAGGTTGCAGCTTCTGTCATAAATTTGCGAGTACGTCTTGATCCTGTAGGGGGTTTGGTTTCTTTGTCGGGTTTTACTTCCACTAGAATGGTTTTACCATCCTCAAAACTTATTTTGAGATCAATAAAGTATCGATGCGGTCTTTTGTCTACCTCATATAGATAAGGTATAACGACTTCTTCAGAAGACCACGATTTTACCTTGGGGTTTACATCACACCATCTGAAGCAATGTCTCTCCCACAGAGAACGAAAAATGACTTGTGTATGGTCACCACTGTACTTCTCTGGATTTTTTACTCTGTATCTACCTTTATATGCCATATAACCCTTATAAATAAAACAAAAGACTTATAAACTATTTAGTCGGAAAATACAATGGCAGAAACTCAAACAGCAACTCAAGCAGAAAAGAAACTGAGACGAAACAAACGATTGGAGTATCCTCTCAACAATCCCGATGATTATCTGGGTAGACTCGTCTTTACTGTATTAGAAGAACCACCTACTGAACTTGGAAACATAGTTGGTACAGTTACTAAGGCAGGTGAAGCACTTGCAAGTAGGGTTACGGGTACAGTTGAAAACATTATCGGTGGTCAAGATATCGATGATGCCGCTGTTGCTTCACGAACACCCGAACAGAAAAAGAAAGAAGAAGATACAGTAAACGGATTTCTTAACATTCCCGTGAAAGGTGAAAGACAGTTGATAGACACAGGTAATAGTGTTTCTATGTATTTACCAGCGGGTCTACAATTCAGAGACACGGTAAACTATGACAATATGGATATTGGTGCTTTGGGTGCAACTACGGAAAGGGCATTACAATCAGGTGTTGGAGTTGCGGAAAGTATTGTTAAAGGCGGAATGTCTTCAATATCTAATATGTTTACAGGATCACAAGGTGGTGATCTTGCACAACTTGGTTCAATGAAACTCGCAGCTAAAATTCCCATAGATGAGATCAGGGGTGGATTCAGAAGTGTTGGTCGGGTAACAACTAATCCCAATACACGTGTGTTATTTAAGTCAGTAAACTTACGTGAGTTTTCATTTGCCTTTAAGTTCATCGCAACATCTGCCAGAGAAGCAGAGGAAGTCAAATCAATTATTAAATTTTTCAGAACAGAATTGTATCCAGAGAATATCAATCTAGATTTTAGTAATGGTAACAAAATATCGGTTGGTTACAAATTTCCCAACAAGTTTAGAATCGAAGCGTTATATGACAACGAACCGATTGCAACCAGACTAAAACCGTGTTATCTAAAAGATGTATCAGTCACATATAATCCCAATGGAATGCAAATGCACAATGACGGAAACTTTATGGAAGTTGAGATGACTCTTGCGTTTCAAGAATCTAGGACTCTTTCTAGAGAAGATATTGAAGGTACTGATGATATTGAGGGTGGATTCTAATGGCAAGATTTTTTAAAAACTTTAAGATAATCGATTATCGATTTGGTGATAATGAACCACCTGTTTTATTTAACAACATATCACAATACGTTGATATGGTCGATCAACTAAAAGACAATGTTTCGTTCTATAACAAATATACAATCGTTGCGGGGGAAAGACCCGATACTCTAGCATATGAATTATACGGTAACACTGATTACTATTGGACATTCTATTTAATGAATGATCACATAAGAGAAAGTGGATGGCCGATTCCTGATCACGAACTTCTCGAATATGCAAAGAAAAGATTTCCACACAGAGTTACTACAACACAATCAAACTTTGCAGTTAACTTTCCTGTTGGACAAGTAGTCAATGGTCGATCTTCGGCAACCAGTGGTAAGATTTTAAAACGTAATCTAGATATGGGACAACTCATTATAGACACCGATAACGGTGACGCATTTGACGATACAGAAACTATCGACTATCAAGAAGTGGACGGTAGTCTTATTACAATGAAACTGGTAAATGAGACCGCACAATATAATGCCGTTCATCATTATGAAGATGCAAATGGTGAATATGTTGACATCGATCCACACGATGATGCTCAACCTAGTGCATATACACCCATAACAAATCTTAATAGATTGGAACGAAGGAATGACGAACTAAAGGAGATTGTTGTATTAAAGGATAGTGTTATCGCAAATGTAGTGGGTGAATTTAATAAATTTATGAAGGGATAATCCGTGGCAAAACGTAACCAATCTTCACAGTTTAAAATAACAGAAGTCGTTATATCTGCCGATAGAATGGGTGGATTTGATGCACAGTCATTTGATATAACTAGTCAAGTTATAGAATTAAACCTGTTCGAAAATTTAGATAACCCCTATATTCAGGGTACAGTTTTACTCAGTGACGATAAAGCACTGTTCGACAGAATAGGGTTTTATGGTACAGAACGTATGAGGGTAACCATATGTCCTGTTGATAATGATCTGAGTCCAGTAATGTCCAGAACTTTTATTATGAGACGAATCATCAAAGAACGTAAAGCAAATGATTCTGGAAAATCGACAGTCTATCAATTTGAATTGGTCGATGAACTTCTCTATCGAAGTAGAGTCAAAAAAATAAGTAAAGCGTTCAATGGTAATATCGATGATGTGATCAAAGGAATTGTGTTGAATGATTTGGGTATTGATTTAGATATATCGTATCTATTTCTTGCGAGTGGAGACAGGACGAAGGTAGTACAATCAAACATAAAAGGTATTGTACCAGATTTAACACCACTCGAAACATTACGTTGGTTACTTGCACGAGCATCTACTGAGAACGGATCACCGTATTTTCTTTATGCCTCGATCCACGATGATAATCTGAGATTGGGTAACTTGGACTCATTCTTACAACAAGAACCTTGGAACAATGAACTACCATACAGTTATAACCCTTCTAATGTTAGTGTTGCAGAAGATCAGGGTGAATTTGAAAGGGGATTTATCATCAAAGATATAATCAACGGATCGTCAGCAGATACATACGAGATGTTAAAAACAGGATCACTGGGTTCGAGATACGCCAACACTAATTTAAACACAGGACAAATCACAAAGAACAAATATAGTTTTCTCGATACAACAAAGAGACTAGGTGCTAATGATATCGTTAACTTAGACAGGATTAATGTTTATGATGCGGGATTTAAAATAGATGAATTACACGCAGATGAACATACTTCACATCATTATCATACTATAACATCTGCTGGAACGTATGGTGGTAATAAGGGATATCACGATGAATTCCAAGAAGCGTTGTTCAAGAAAAAACTAGAAAAGAAAGCAATAAAAAACCACTTGATTAAAAACAGTTTTGATGTTGTAGTAACGGGAACTGCATTCTTTATTTCGAAAGCAAGTGTAGGGGATGTGGTAAGTCTACGAGTAATTAATGATAACGTAGAAGTTGGAATGTTTACAACACCAGAAGAATTATTAGATAAAAGAAAGTCAGGGGATTTTCTTATTTACAGAACAAGACATACTTTTATTGACAACCAACACACAGTTGCAATGACCGTATGTTCAATGGAAGACGGTAATGTATAAACCAATACCTTCAGAATATTACGGAGATAACACTAGATGGTTTATCGCAACTGTCGTTGATGCATCACCACCTTATGGATTTGAGGGAAGAGTCAAGATTCGTGTACACGGACTGCACACTGAATCTACAAGAGACATACCTCAAGATGCGTTACCGTGGGCACAATGTGTATTACCAACAACAGAAGGTGGTGTGTCAGGATTGGGTAGAATACCACAATTACAACCCTCTGCATTAGTGTTTGGTATGTTTATGGACGGTAAGAATTCACAGACACCTATTGTGTTAGGATCATTACCACATTTAGAATTACCGACTCTCTTACAATCAGAACAAGCGTTAGAAGATATTGGTGACGATTCTAAACCAAATGGTATCTGGGATAACATCAAAGATTTCTTTGCACCTAAAGATGTTGACGTACAGAACGAAGAATCTGGTAACATAAATAATCTTACAAGGTTATCAAGACAGAAAGCAATAGTACGTTTCTTTTTAAATGTAGGATATACGATCAAACAAGGTATTGCAGTAGCTGCTTGTCTAGAACTTGCGTCAGGTTTACGTACAGGTATAAACGTACAATCGCAAGGTATTGCTGATTTTGATGATACAAGATATACAAAACTAAAAGAATTTTCACCAAATTATAATTTCTTTTATACGCAACTTGCATTTATTGTATATGAATTACGAGGAGAATACACGTCAGCGAACATAAAACTTTTACAAAAAGACCGACTTGAGGGTAAAAATCAGTTGGTAGAAATATTTTGTAAACACTATTTAAAAAAATCAGATGCTACTTTTATTAAACAGTCTGAACTGGCGGCGAGAAGGATTATGGAGAAAATAGGATGAGTTTGGATAAAGGCGATTTAAACACTAGACTCAAAGCTTTGGATAACTCCATAGGTAAGACTGAAACCAAAATAGAGACTATTCAAGTAACTGGTGTCGATGAAAATGGTTTTACCTTCACTGAGACAAAAACTATCAGGACAAAAGTACCTGTAGGTGATGAACTACAAACGTCTGGTTTACTCGCAGAAGAAGATAAAGTAGTAAAGAACTCAACTGTATTGGGAAGGATAGAAGGTGAAGTCATTGCGGGTGTCGAAGCAATTGGTGCTATGGATTCCGCTTTACCTTCAGACGGTAATTCTGTAGGAGAACTTACAGAGAGTTTTCATATTGTTCCACCAGTTGCACCGTCAAGTATTAGTCTTGCGTATTCGCCAGGCATAGTATCATTAAACTTTTCTAATCTAGATTCCGATGCAGCTGACGATGCATTCTTCGCTAGAGATAGTGATCAAGCAGAACCGTCAGGTACAGTTTCCGCTTCATTATCAGGAGACAGTGACAATACCGAAGTATCATCCCTTCTGAACACACTCACTGGTTTAGGGGAAAGTAAACTGTCTGAAGCAAACTCAGGTATTGCCGCTGTGGGTGGTGGTGCGATTCAACAGGTTGAATCACTTGCGAACGAGGCAATCGATGGCGTAAATCAAGTTGTGACTGACGTGAAGAACGCAGCTAATGGGTTACTCACTTCAGGTCGAGATTCTGCGGAGATGGATAAACTAACACAACAAATGTCTCAGTTGACTAACGCCCAAGTTATTGACAAAGCACAAGAACTTACAAGTGTCGCAGACTTGAAGACAGGAGCGGGTCAACCATCTAATGTGGGTGATATTTTATCAGCAGTTGAGAATGCTTCTGGACTTGAGAATCTGACAGCGCAAGTAAAAGAACAGAAGAATAAACTTACAACCATATCAAGTCTTGATGAATTCACTCAAGGGTTTACCGATTTAACTACAAGGGTTAATGAATTCGTAACAGATAAAACCTCTTTCTTACGTTCTATTGATACACAAGTCGATAATGGTCTAGGAAAGTTTGGGGGATTCTTACAAGATGTAGCAGAAGAAATATCTAAAGGTGCGAATACGGTAGTCAATAGTTTGGTTGGACAAGGGTTTCAATACGATAAAGCAGAAATGAATAGTATTCTAGAAGATGTTAAGAGTGCTCAACCAGAGAGACTTGCACGTGCAAGTAAAGAGGTAGCAGTAAAGGCAGTATCGCAAGATGAATCGGTATCAACACGTAGTCAAGAACTATTAGCACAAGCAGAAACGGGAGCAGATACTCAAGAATTTAAACGAAACTTCGAGAAGGCAGCTACCGAAGCAGGAATCGATCAAGAAGAAATTGACACGGTTACTGCAACAGTAGAAAGGGTAGACAACGGATTGCTAGAACTAGATACGACAATTGCTGGATCGGTTGTTTTAGATGCTGACTTTTTCCAAAGATCAGATGATGTCGATAACAATGCATCTAAATGGAGTGGTAGGAACACACCAGACGAAGCATTTACTTATGTTTCATCTGTAGAAGAACTGGGTGCAGAAATAGGAACGATACGAAGAGATATTGATACCGTAGTAGTTCACGCAACAGAAACAACAACAGACAAAAATATCGGTGCAATTGAAATAAATAATATGCAGATCGATATGAATATGGAAGGTATTGGTGGTCAGGGTATCACATATCATTATGTTATTAGACGTGATGGAAGACTACAACGTGGTAGACCCGTAAACCAAAGAGGTGACCATACTCTTGCGGATAGTACAAAGTCAATTGGTATTATATTAGTTGGTGGTTTGAATTGTTCTGCTGGACAAGAAAGTCCTACGAACTTTAGATCATCACAATCATTTACTATGGCACAGTATAAAACACTTGAACAGTTTTTGCAAGCGTTTTATCGTAGATATCCAGGCGGTAAAGTATTAGGACATAACGATGTGGATGACGGAGAACTCGATCCATACTTTGATGTACAAGATTATGTAGCATCAATATTCAGGAAGAACAATGGATGATATAGAAACAACTTGTCCCCCAGAGTTCTATGAATGTCTCACAGAAGAAGAGTTTGACGAAATAGTAGAACTCTTTGCAGAGAATGATATTGCAATGCCCGAAGCAATGGGTGATGCAGAAGCAGTTGCAAACTTTACGTGGGAAATATTATTTTTATCTCCGTGGGAGTTGGCATATATTGCATTACCGATGAGTGTACTTGCATTTTATGGATTAAGCATATACGCAATTTTTAAATATATTCAGAGAAAGTTTAGATGACAATTAAAGATGACAGATACGAAGGTCGAGTAAACAAACTAGGCGAAAGTCTAGAGACTACTCTTGGCGTTCCTTTAGATGGAATGCAAGACCCTACGGGTGAATATCCGAAGAGGGACTATAACTTTGGTTCTTCTCTAAACAAGGCAGCCCGTGGTACTAAGGTCAATGAACTTGATATCGGTGGTAGTATCAACGGACTGAATCTAGATATTGGAGAACAGAGACCTTCTGAGTATCCATTCAACCAAGTTCAAGAAACTCCTTCAGGACACGTTATAGAATTAGACGATACGCCTGGCGGAGAACGTGTTCTTATTAAACATCGTAAAGGTGCTGGTGTTGAGATGCGTGCTGATGGTACAGTTATCATCGCTTCTTCTAATAACAAGATAGAAGTATCAGGTGGTGATCAAACTACTATAGTTGAAGGTCACGGTAATCTGATATACAAGGGTAATCTGAATCTAGTTGTAACAGGTGATTACAATGTGGATGTGGGTGGTAACTATAATGTTCGTGTTGCGGGTAACCACGTTAAACAGATCGAAAAGAATTACGAAAGAACAGTCACAGATAATAGAATGTCTCTAGTCAGAGGTTCTGAATCAGAAAGAGTTATTGGTAATAACAACCAGATGTATCTCAAAGATCAAAAGAAATACGTCAAAGGAAATCAGAAGAATTGGATACAAGGACGCAATGAGATACTTGCAGACAGTGATATGTTTATCTCTGCAAAGAACTCATATGCAGTTACGTCCAAAACTGCGTCATTGGTTGGTGCAGATACTATATCAGTATTCGGTAATGACGGAACTATTGGTGGTAAAAAAGTAGACTTCACTGGTCAGACCTATATGGGACACGTTGGGCCAAAACCATTTACGAGTGGTGCAACATTTTATGGATCGTTCCACGGACAATCAACAGAATCAATGTTTACACGATTTGCGTGGAAGGCAGAAAAATCCAAGTATGCAGAAGAAGCAGACAAAGCAAACAGTCAATCATATGCAGAAAATCTCACAACAGGAAGTAAACACAACAAGAAAGGTGGTGCTCCCGAAACTACTTGGGATCAGGAAGTACACGGCCCAGATGGCCCGCCACCTGTACCACCTATCGTTACCGCACACACAACAATGGGCCCATTCGCAATTCGTAACGTAACCATTGATGGTGGGGATCGATTAAAGAATAGATTGATATTCTCAGATGACTTCCAAGACATATTCAGAAAGATACCAAGTCTTGCGGAGATCAGATCGAAATTTAGAATTGAGGATAATAAAACTAAACTTGGGGGACAGTTCGTTGCACAAGGATACATCTCAACAAATTACGATAAGAAAAATCCTTCTAAGATTGGAAGAACTTCAAAGGCAGAACCAACGCCTAGGTTTGGGTATACTCCGATTGGAAATGCAATTGACAATAGGGGTAAGAGATTTACTCCTAAAGGAGATAGACAATGAGTTTGATATTAGTAGACCCACTATACAATACACAACTGTTAGACGATACACAGATAAATTCAAGTACGAGACTTGCGCCAGGCGTTACTATCGCAAAGTTCCTTGGTGCAGCTGGAGACAGAACCCATTTCAATCACATATCAAATATAGATACTCGCAGACAAATTGCAAGAAACTTATCTCTTCACGCAGAAGCGTTACGTGCAATAAATGGACAAACCGAACTATTCAATGATGTCACTGTTAATGTAGTCGAGGGTTTGTATAACGCAGAAGGTGGTGAACTAACAAGTGGTGATGTCGCAAAACAAAAGAAACTTGGACAGTTGATTCATTACGAAGTGGTGGGTAGAGACGGTAAAATTGATCTAGAGAAAACATTTGATGTCGCAGAGTATTGGAAAGATTATATTCAATATGGTGAATTACACTTATCATATGATACTTTAAACCCAGATAACAGTTTATATGCATCTATAGGATTGTTGATGCCTACTGTTTCTGAAACTTACGAAGTCAAATTTACAAGGACGGTCAAAACTTTCTATAATGGACACCTTCAAAGTAACGGTGAACTTGTAGAAATATTAGAAAGTGATGACTAATACGTATAAATAGTACAAAAGGATATTATAAATGGCAACCAGAAGAGCATTTGCACAAGAAGATTCGAATCTTGCAACCGCAAGTGTAGCAACTTCTAGGCAGAAACAATATAAAGATATCGATCTGACTTTTACTGCAAAAGCAAGTGGAGAGATATTCAAGAAGACTGATGCAGCTGCTGTTAAACAGGCGGTCAAGACTCTTATATTGACTAATCTGCTTGAAAAACCATTCAATCCTTTTTTTGGTGGTGATGTTAGAAGTAAATTGTTCGAACTTGCTGATAATCAGACAGGAACACAGATCAGAAGGAACATTATACAACAGGTAAAAGAATACGAACCTCGTGCGACTATCACCGATTTAAAAGTGATTGCAGAACCCGATAGAAACTCTATCGATGTTACTATACAATTTAAGATTAATAACACAGGAGAAACAGTAGAGTTTACGACTACATTAGCGAGGTTACGATAGTGGAGTCAGTGAAGGAAATTATTAAGTCGATACTTAAGAGACTCGATGTGTTAGAAGAGTGGTCACATCCACCCAAAGATTTATGCGAGTTTGAGGATTATAAAGAATTGGATGATCGAATTAAGAAACTAGAAGAGACGAAGAATGGCAACAACAATTAAATCGACAAGTCTTGATTTTGAAGCAATCAAGAACAACTTAAAAACATTCTTAGCAGCTAAGGATGAGTTTGCAGATTATAACTTCGAGGCGTCAGGGTTATCAAATATCCTAGACGTACTTGCGTATAATACACACTACAATGGTTTGATTGCAAACTTTGCTCTCAACGAATCGTTCCTTGGAACTGCTCAGTTACGTTCTTCTATTGTGTCTCTTGCAGAAGGCGTAGGTTATATTCCAGATTCAAAAACATCTTCTGTTGGTATTGTCCGACTATCTACCTCTCTAGCAGGAGTAGCAAACAGACCATCTAAAATCCAACTTGCATCTGGTATCAAGTTTAATGCAACCGTAGATGACATTACATATGTGTTCCAAACACAAGAATCAATAAGTGCGGATGATGATGGACAAGGATTCTATGAGTTTAAAACTTCAGACGCATCAAATAAAATTAAAGTTCACGAAGGTGTCGCAAAAAATAAAACATTCTTGATTACACAACAAGCAGAGAATGCAGTATACATTATTCCAGATGGATCAATGGATATATCCACTGCGGTAGTACGAGTATACGAATCTCCGACATCAACAAGTTTTACAACATACACGAATATCCTTGATGCTACAACAATCAACGAAAATTCAACAATTTACATATTAAAAGAAGCACCAAACGGAAACTATGAATTGTCGTTTGGTAACGGAACAACATTAGGTGAGGCACCAGAAGCAGGAACAAAAGTTGTGGTATCTTATCTAAGGTCAAGTGGAGACGCAGCTGATACTGCAAAGGTATTTGAACCACAATCACAAATTACTGTAAGTGGTAGTCAATACGATCTTACTGTGACAACAGTAAGTAATGCAGTTGGTGGTGGAGATCGAGAAAGTTTAGAATCTATTCGTAAGAATGCACCATTCCAATATGCATCACAAAACAGAATGGTAACCGCACCAGATTATTCTTCACTAACACTACGTAACTTCTCTACACTTATTAAAGATATTAAGACCTTTGGTGGAGAAGATGCACTAGAACCAGAATTTGGTGTAGTGTTTATGTCGGTACTATTTAATTCCGATGTACCAGACGCAACTGTTACGGTAACTAAAGAGGCAATTCAAGACCTTGCAAAACAATTATCTGTTGCATCGTTCGACTTAAAATTTGCCGATCCAGAAAAAACATTCTTAGAAACTAGATTATTTTTCCAATTCAATCCTAGATTAACAACACTGTCGTTGAATACTATACAGGCAAATGTACAAAATACAGTGAACAAATATTTTACAGACAACGTAGGTAAGTTTGGACAATCATTCCGTAGATCGAATCTATTAACACTTGTTGATGATGTTTCACCTGCCGTGTTATCATCTCGTGCAGAAATCTTTATGCAACGAAGAATAGAACCAACACTATCTAAGATAATGGATCATAAAATCAGATTCCCTGCTGCTATTGCGGCTGCTGATGATGAGTTCCATCGAATCACGTCAACACAATTCCAATTTAAGGGTGCAACGTGTATTCTTAGAAACAAATTAAAAAGTAATAAACTAGAAGTTTATGACCAAGGTAATGATATTGTTATTGTGGATAATGTGGGAGACTATTCAAATGATACTGTTAGTATAGTGGGTCTTCAAGTGGATGCTATTATTGGTGGTGGTACAGAGTTAAAGATAAGTACCAGACCTGCTAATGAAAGTGCAATATCTCCGACAAGACAAGATGTCCTAGAGTATGATGCATCATTGTCATTCTCTAAGGTGGTAGAAATTGATACTGGAATTACAAACTAATGACAAAAGCACTGGATATTACATTACAGGACTTAAACAGACGTGACCTAGATGTCCCAGATTATAAGGTCAAAGAGGTTCTGCCTGAGTTCTTTAGGGAATCATATCCCAAACTCATAACATTATTAGATGACTATTATGAGTTTGAAGATAGTGATGCATCTCCGTCCAGACTTTTAAACGATCTTTTTAAATCAAGGGACATAACGCAGACCGATGTGGAATTATTGAAGTACATCGAAGATGAGTTGTTATTGGGACAATCATACTTTGAAGGGTTTCAAGACAAGAGAGCGGCTGCAAAATATTCGAACACACTGTATCGATCTAAGGGAACTAAATATTCGATACAACAGTTCTTTAGGACATTCTTTGGTATTGATCCAGAAGTAATATACACAAAGAAGAATGTATTTAAAGTAGGAGAAGTTGGAGAATCCTTAATTGGGCCCAACTCTCAAAAATATTTAACAGATGATAAGTTATATCAAACCTTCGCACTGTTGATCAAAGCGGAAAAACCGTTCAGTCAATGGAAGGATACGTATAAAACATTTGTGCATCCCGCTGGGATGTTTGTAGGTGCAGAGATTCAGTTGGTAACATCTGTTCTCGACCTAATGGAAGCAGATTCATCAAAACCTGCCGATCCACCACCAATCGTAGTAGAGAATACTGCCGATCTTGGATTCGTTCGAATGAACGGAATAGATATCGATGGTGGATTATCAGCTATTGATGCATCGTCTCTTGTACACAACGAGTATGTTGATTCGCCAGGAGTTGGTTCATTGCAGAGTAGAATTAATACTTACCTTAATCCAGACTTCTTTAATCATCAATCTCTACAGTATGTTGCAAAACAATACTCATCATTACGTGAGTTACAGACAATGACCTCACCAACGTTTGATGATTCTGATCTATTGAAAGATAGTGCAACACACGAAAGTGGTGCATTCCAGATTGGTACAGAGACAGGTACGTTACAAGGTATGGATATGTCCAACGACTTCTTCTGGGAGACAATGGATCAGGAAGGTAATATTGCGTGGTCAGGAGACTCAGATACCTACTATACTTATCAAATAGATAGTGCGGGACACTTATAACTCGTATAAATAGATAGAAGAAGTGAGAAATTAAATGGCAAGACAACCAATAAACAGAGGAACAATCGCTAACGATGGTACTGGGGATACCCTCAGAACCGCAGCTGGCAAGGTTAACGATAACTTTGTAGAACTCTATCTTGCGATAGGTGGAGATAGTGATACTATTAGTTCAAAGGTACAATTCGTAGATAGTGGTCTATCTTTCGAAGGTATAGTTGATGATTCGTTTGAAACTATATTAACACCGATTGAACCTACAGCAGACAGGTACATTAAGATGCCTAATGCTACAGGTACAATTATTTTGGATTCAGATACACAGACGTTAACCAACAAAACATTAACAAGTCCTGTGTTGACAACACCACAGATTAATGATACAAGTGCAAACCATCAATACATTGTTGCAGTCAGTGAACTTGCAGCTGATAGGAATGTTACACTTCCACTATTAGGTAGTAATGATGAGTTTACATTTAATGCTCACACACAAACTTTAACGAACAAAACATTAACCGCTCCGATTACAACTAACCCAATCGTGGGTGGTAAAAACTTAGGTGGTTTCATTCAAGATTCTGCTGGTAACGAATTGATCGAATTTGATCGTGTCGCTAGTGCAGTAAACCACGTTAAGATTTCAAACAACTCCACAGGTCTCAATCCTAAGATTGAAGCAGAAGGGGAAACAAACGTTGACTTAGACTTGGCTGCTAAAGGTTCAGGTATGGTCGAAGTCAATACAAGATTTGGATTAAGTGCAGAAACAGTAACATCAAGTGCAAACTTAGATATGAATAAAGCATTAACCATATTCAATGTCACTTCAGGTACGATTACACCTACTCTTGGTGGCGGACAAAACGTTGGTGAATTGCATTACTTCATATCAAAGGGTGCTGGTACAGTACAACTAGATACTAATGAACTTCTCGCAAGTTCTTTGGATAGTGCTGGTGCATACTTCCAGTTTAACCAACAAGGCACTTTAGTGTTACAGTGGGACGGATCAGCGTGGCATTATATGTCATCTAGAGATAGCGCTGGTGGTTCTGGAACTGTAAATTTAATATAGGAATAGTAGGGAACTAAAATGGCAAAAGCAGTTATAACCAATAGGATTAAGAAACAGGTTATTAACAATCTCTTATCAGATGTTAATGATTCTGCGAATAATTACTATGCGTTAATTGGTCGTTCTGAAATATGGAACGATTCAGATTTAACACCAGATATCTATAATTCTGGTCGGGAAGAAAGAAACTTCCGTCTTGCAACACAATCAGCAAAGAATATTACAGACATTACAATGACTGTACCACGTTACAACTGGGCGTTTGGTGCAATCTATTCTGCATATGATGATTCACAAGTTGGTTATCCATCACAACCCTACTACGTGATGAACGATAACAACCAAGTGTATCTTTGTATTCAACAGGGTAAAGAAGGTAATGGTAACGCAAAAACTTCACAGAACCAACCAACTGGTAATACTACTGGTGCTCCGTTTCAAACTGCTGACGGTTACATTTGGAAGTTTTTATATTCTATATCCGCTCTAGATGCGACTAAGTTTATTTCCGCAAACTTTATTCCTGTAAAATTACAGGGTGCAACTGACTCAGACTCACAAGCTGCTGACGTAGAACAACTTGCCGCTCAAGGTAATGCAGTTATTGGTGAAGTTATTGGTTTTGCACTAGATTCAGGTGGATCAGGATACGGATCAAACCCAACCGTAACAATTAAAGGTGATGGTGTGGGTGCAAAAGGTACAGCGTCTGTTGACGGTGGACAAGTTAAAAAAGTAGAATTGGTTGATAGTTCAGGTTCATTCACTATGGGTAGTGGATACACAAGGGCGACTATAGAGTTTTCTGGTGTATCATTTACTAAACCTGCTAAGGGTAGAGTTATTCTTTCTAAGAACCAATCTCCTCTTGGATTAGGTGGTGACCCACGTGATGATCTTAGATCAAGTGCAATTATGTTTAACAGTAAACCAGATGGAACTGAATCAGGAGACTTTATTGTAGATCAAGACTTTAGACAAGTCGGACTATTAAAAAATCCAAAGGTCGATAGTGATACAGGTACAGCATTTACTGCATCAACAGGTAACGGACTTAAGAAACTTAAGTTCTCCGCATCATCTACTTTATTTACAAAAGACAATAAGATTGTTGGTGGAACATCACAAGCAGTTGGAATCATAGATAAAGTTGATTCATCTGCGGGTGTATTCTATCACCAAACAGAAGAGACAGGATTTACCGATTTCCAAAACGGAGAGGCGGTAACAGAAACGGGTGGTTCTGGTGCTGCTACATTACACGGTAGTACCCTTGTCGATCCAGAGTTTAATCCATTCACAGGTGATCTAATGTACATCGCAAACCGTGATGCAATCACTCGTGATGAGGGTCAAACGGAAGACATAAAAATCATCATACAAATTTAAGGTGTTGAATAATGGCAAAAGCATTTACTGAAAACTCATTCTCATCCACATATAAGGATGATTTCATTGATAGTGATAACTATCATCGAATCCTCTTTAACAGTGGACGTGCGCTACAAGCACGTGAACTTATCCAGATGCAAACCATCATTCAGGAAGAAGTTGCACGTTTTGGTAGAAACATCTTTAAGGACGGTGCAGCTGTTAATCCTGGCGGCCCATCTGTTAATAAAGAATATGAGTTTGTCAAACTCAACACGTCAACACACACATTACCTGCTACACCAAATGATCTCGTAGGTCAAGAATTTACAGGACAAACTTCTGGTGTTAAGGTAAGAGTTCTCCAAGTAGTCGAAGCAGAAAATAGTGATCCAGATACAATTTATGTACAATACACTTCTACTTCAGCTGCGTCTGCTGGTGCAAATCCAATTCGTTTATCTGCTGATGAAGAGATATCCGATGGATCAACAACTCTTAAAGTACAGAAAGAAAACACTTTAGCAAACCCTGCCGTTGGACGTGGTACTCAAGTATCTAACGCAGCTGGTGATTTCTTCACACGTGGACACTTTGTATTTGCAAAACCACAATCAATTATTCTGTCAAAATATACAACCAATCCAACTGCTGATGTTGGTTTCAAAGTAACAGAAGATATTGTTACAACTGCTGACGATGATGCACTCTTTGATAACCAAGGTGCAACACCTAACCGTTCATCGCCTGGCGCAGACAGATATCGAATTCAATTAAACCTCATCAATTTAGCAGATGCGGATTCAGATGAAAACGTAGTATTTTATTGTACAGTTACCGAAGGCGAGATTGTAGATCAAGTCACAGGTACAGATGACTATAATAAAATCAATGAACTACTTGCACAAAGAACAAAAGAAGAATCAGGTAACTACATTGTAGACCCATTCGAAATTGACTTTGGTACAGATAGTTTGAATGACGATCTAAACGTCACCATCTCTTCTGGTATTGCATATGTTGATGGATATAGAGCAGAAAGAACTGACAGAAAAACATTAACAATTCCAAAACCAAGAACAACTATTTCAGTTGCTAACGAAGTAGCGGGTATTAACTACGGTCAATACTTCGAAGTATCAGCACTTAAAGGTGATATTCGTACTGACCAAATGAAACAGTACAATATCTCTACATCAACAACAGATGCATCTGCAAGTGTTATTGGTACAGCACATATCAGATATATTGAAGAAGATGGTTCAAACTATAAAGTATACCTATTCAATATTAAGATGAACTCAGGTCAAAAACTACAAGACGCAAAAATTATTGGTGATGGTAGTAGTAACTTTGTCACTATCAAACTAGGTGCTGGTAGTAAGGCAGAAATTAAAGATTCACTCAAACAACCTTTAGTCTTCCCATTACCAAGACAAAGACCTCGTACTATTACCGATATTGACTTTGAAGTACAGAGACGATTTACTGCAACCGCAACAGGCGGATCATTCACATTATCATTAGGTACTTCAGGTGAAACTTTTGTAAACTCATCTCAGTGGATAGTTATTAATGCTTCCAGTGGTGCGGTAGTATCATCTCCAACTATTGGATCGATGGGTACACAATCTGTAACAATCAGTGGATTGAGTAATGTCGCACACGTAGTTTATGCGAAGGTTAATAAAGCAACACCTTCTATTAGACAAAAAACCTTAGTAGAAGATGTCACAAAAACAGGAAGTCTTATCACTGTTGGTAACGAAACTTTCCTTCACTTAGATAAGTCAGACATTGTTGAAATAAAAGAAATCAAACAAACAAACTCAAGTGGTCGAGACTTAACTTCAGAGTTTACCGTAGACAATGGTCAAAGACCAGGCTTCTATGGGCCAGGCAGAATTGTAAGAAACGCTGGTTCGTCTGTTACAGGTACAGTTTATGTCAAGTTCAATCACTTATCACACGGTGCGGGTGATGTCTTTGCAATTAACTCATATACTGGTGAGGTGGATTACAATAAAATCAATGGTGTTGAAATAGCACCAAGACAAGTTTTAAATCTCAGAGACGGTATTGATTTCCGTTCATCTACTACAGACTCAGGTTTAGACTTTACCGCTTCAGGTTCAATTATTAATGAACTACCAACCAATGGCGATATCTTCCAAGGGGATACAGAATACTACGTACCTCGTGCAGATAAAATCGCAATTAACATTGATGGTGAACTAGAACATTTACAAGGTGACCCTGGCTTTGGAAGACCAATGCCTCAGACACCAGAGAACACACTTCCGTTGTTTGAAATACAACACAACGCATACGGTTTAAACAAAGATGACTTAAAGACTAAAATCCTTAAGTACAAAAGATATACTATGCACGATATTAACCGTATCGAGGAAAGACTAGACAACTTAAAAGAACAAGTATCTCTAACTCAACTAGAGATGGAAACAGAAAATCTATTAGTTCTAGACTCTTCTGGTATTGCAAGAACTAAATCAGGTATTCTTGCAGATAACTTTAAAGACAAAAGATTAACTGATCAATTTGATCCTGCTAATAGATCAAACATTGCGGGTCTTACTAGAACACTAATGCCTGCATCATATAGTGATGCAATTGACCTGTTCTATGATTCTGCTAAATCATCGAATGTAGTTAAGAAAGGTGATAACATCTATGTTAATTACACACACCAACTTGCAATTAAACAAGACTTAGTATCTGGTTTTGAAAACGTTAACCCGTTTGCAGTCATTTCAGGTGAGGGTAAACTTACTCTGTCACCTTCTTCTGACTATTGGGTTAACACTAAATTTGCACCAGATAATATCATTAACGAAACTGTAGAAACAGATGTTGGTGCTCTTGATCTTGGTGAGTTTGATAGGATAACAGCAGCTGGGCCAGCCAACGGATTTATTGGTAATATTTGGGGTACTGAATTAGGACAACAAATATTAGGTGGTCAGTTTGATATCGGTGCGGTTGAGGCCCCAGTAATTTTTGATGACTTTGAAATTAATGAACCAGGCGAAGTTGCTGGTTTTGCTGGTTTCTGGGATGGTATCATATTCAATAACGTGGGTGTACAGATTAACACCGTACAGTCTGATAGAGAAGAAGAAGCAATATTTGAAGGAACTACTAGACAGGGTAGACAGATAACACACTCATTTTCAAAACGAGTTGTAGTTGGTGAAAGTGTATCAACACAGATCATAGGTGATCGTAGGGTTGACGTAGTATTCCTACCATTTATGAGAGCGAAGAAGATATTCTTCAAAGCAGAAGGTTTAAGACCAGATACAAGATACTTCCCATTCTTTGATGGTATCGCAGTAGATGATTACTGTAGGGAAGAAACTTTCCAACGTATGTCTGATTCAGATGGAACACAAGCAGAGAAGTTTAAGAAATCAACATCACATCCAGATGGTTCAAGTAACCTAGTATCTGATACCAATGGTAAGATCGAAGGATCATTCTTCTTACCATCAAACGATGCCTCTGGTGGATTGAGATTCAATGCTGGTTCAAGAGAATTCAAACTTCTTGATATTAGTAATGATGATGACACATCGGCATTGTCACGTGCTCAATCAACATACACTGCAAAAGGTCAATTAGAAACTAGAGTAAGAGATATCGTCTCTACAAGAACTCTTGAAGTACAAACTCAAAGATGGTCAGAAGTTCAATGGGTCGATCCACTTGCACAATCATTTAAAACACCAGCGGGTGAGGGTATATTTGTATCTAAGGTACAAGCATACTTTAAGAGTAAAGACAGTAAAGTTGCAGTACAAATGCAGATTCGTCCAATGGTTAATGGATCACCTTCAGCAACAAATATTGTGCCTGGCGCAGTCAAGTTCTTGAACCCATCATCCGTGTCACTACCCGCATCACAAACACAAGCTGCGGTGTTAGCTGCACCTACAACATTTGAGTTCGATGAACCAATTTATCTGAAAGGTAACACAGAATATTGTGTGGTTCTACTTGCAGACTCTAAAGAATACAACGCATATGTTGGTGAAACTTATGCATTCCAACTTGGGTCTACAGAGAAGAGAATCAACAGACAACCATCTATGGGTTCATTATTTAAGTCTCAAAACGGGACTACTTGGGAGCCAGATCAAACTAAGGATTTAGCATTCAAACTATTCCGTTGTAAGTTTGATACTGCGGGTGGATACGCTACATTTGAAAATGCAGATGTCCCAGTACAACCTTTAAGAAACAATCCGTTTAGAGCTAATACTAGTGATAATGATCAAGTAAGGGTATTGTTCGCTAACCACGGATTCCAAGTAGGTGATTCAGTGACTATCGCTGGTGCTACTGCATTCAATGGTATGGCAGCTGGTAAACTTAACGGAACACATACTATCACAACAGTAGATGGATTTGGATTCACATTTGATGTGACAGGTGATACATTCACTTCAAATGGACGTGGTGGCGGAAACGCAGTCACCTGTACAAGACAATTCCAATTTGATGTGGTAACACCATACTTTGAGATGTTGACACCAGAAGCAACTACTGTAACACCTAAAGCGAAATTCACTACAGGTACTTCATTAGCTGCGGTATCAGGATCACAAACAAGATATGTAAAAGATACAACCTTTGATACTAACTTTATCAACCAAGACTTGAATAGATTCGATGCACCTCGATTGGTTGCAACGTCTGCTAATGAAACTGCAAACCTTGGTGCTGGTGAAAGATCAGTAACGTGGCAACTTGATGTCAATACAACAAAGAACAACGTTGCTCCAGTGATCGATGCACAGAGAGTAGGATTTGGATTTATTAGTAACAGAATTGATAAACAGGCAGCTGCAGCTGCTAATGGTTACAACGTACCTTATAATTATGTTGCAGAAACTAATCCTTTGAGTGGATCACATATGGCGAAACATATAACCATTCCTGTAACACTCGCAAACCCTGCTGTTGGATTAAAAATCCTATTGGCTGCTATCAGACCAACAGAGGCAGATTTCGAAGTGTATTACAGAACCTCAACAGAAGGTGATAATATATTCGCACAAGATTGGACACTAGTTAATAAACAAGGAAATGTTGCCCCAGATGATCGTAGATTTAGAGAATACACATATAAAGTTGGTAATGATAATGGAGACTTGCCTGAGTTTATGCAATATCAGGTTAAGATCGTAATGATGTCCAACAACTCATCCAAACCACCTATGTTTAAGGACTTACGTGTAATAGCGTTAGCAACCTAAAATGAGTGATTGGGGAAGAGACCCAGCGTCTGGAACTCTTATAAATACTAACAAAGAGGCGATTGACGAGGCAAGAAGGGCAAAACAGAATAGGAAGAACGCACGAGAAGAAATTGATACGTTAAAGAATGAAGTCGGTGAAATCAAGGCACTTCTCAATAAATTAATAGAGAAATTGTAAAATGGCAACAAGTAAACCGACAATAACGAAAATTACCGACTCGTTTACCGAATTTAAAGACAATTTAAACAGGGTGTCTTTGGATGTCGGTGCAACTGGTCGTTTAAATACTAATCAAGATTCGGACTTAACATCTGCGATCAATGAACTTGAACTTGCTATTCGTGGTACGTCTAATGACTTAGTTGCTACAGACCTATCCCAAATGGGGATGGCGGCAAATAACATCGTCTCTGCATTACACGAATTAGATAGTGACCTTCACGGTGATGGTGGGGGTAACGCAAAGGCAGATTTAACCACATCTGCAAAAGACATAGTATCTGCAATCAACGAAATCGAAGCAGTCTTCGATGCATCTACATACGAAATCAGTGCGGGTACAAACGCTTTTGATGTAACAACTGGTGCATACACTCACGATGCAAGTGGTAACTATGATGTTAACATCACTGGTACAGCAGATATCTCTGCATCATCTACTATTACTCTAGATGCAAACGATGACATCATTCTAGATGCGAATGGTGCTGACGTTGTTTTAAAAGATGACGGAACACAATATGGTGCGTTAACCAACTCTTCAGGTAATCTTGTTGTTAAATCAGGCACATCCACAGTGATGACTGGTAGTGGTACTAACGCAACCTTCAATAACAACGTTGATATCGACAATGACTTAACTGTTGATAGAGACGCCCAAGTTACTCGTGATCTAAACGTAGACGGAATCACTACAGTTGATAGTGCCACTGTAGATGGTGACCTTCTAGTTACAGATAGTGCATA
>MDTC01030204.1_pt1 | contig 90694 bp, 59 predicted proteins | sample 811181 | NCBI WGS metagenome assembly MDTC01 (sample SAMN05326644, study PRJNA326480) | marine metagenome | isolation source: seawater | place: Pacific Ocean: North | collected 2011
GCTTCTCTTTGCCACCATCATCGCTACTTGTGTCACACCGACAGGCGCTGGACTCTGGAAGACGCTCATCCTCCTCACCTTTGGCTCCAAAAACGCCTCTATCATGAAGCTCACGCACGAAGTACAACCAACCACTTGGCTGGAACTGTTTGGTGTGTGGGCCCCCATGACGTTTTTGTTTCTGCTTGCATTCATCACCACTTTCGGAAACGAATGGAAGAAGAGAGGACATCAATTCTTGTTGTTCTTATTTGTCGTCTGGATGGCAATGCAAAACAGACGCTTTCTCGGGATGGTTGGACTGCTTGCACTTTTGTATATCCCCTCTTGGCTTGCACAACACCAACACCCCCCACTCGCCCTTCGGCAACGGATCTTTATCCGGGGACGTGTGTATCTCGCGCTCTTGTTTATCTTGTACGTTCCCTATTGGGGGTATCAGTACTACCAAGGAAAATACAAGATCGGCATCGAACGTCCACTACAATTTGTCGTGGACAAACCAGCTTTTCCTGCAACCATCGCGACATTCTTGCAAACACACACACTCAAAGGAAAGATGTACAACGAATTTGGCGAAGGTGGCTACCTCCACTGGAAAGCTCCAAAGTATCGAGTGTTCATCGACGGACGTACAAACATATTGTTCAAAGAATCGTTCTTTTACGAGAATTACACACGCCACTTCAAAAGCCGCAATATTCTCCCGATCCTCAAAAAATGGGATATATCCTACGCGATCCTCGAACACAAAACCTTTGCCCCCACCCTATACCGCGCAAAGCAGTGGGTTCCTGTCGTGCTTGATGACTACCACGTGCTCTTTTTGAAGCGTGGGGTTGGAAATGACTCGCTCATCAAACGCTACGCATACAAACAATTGCGTATCGATCCCAATCCCAACAGGGTCATGCGTTATTGGGCTTATCTTCGTCGTCATCAAAATGAAACGTTTGAGCGCCTATGTCGTGAAGTCCAACGCGCCAAATCAGAAGCAGTTTACCAAAGCCATAATTTCACGTGGTTGGGAAAACTATGTCATGGCGTCCGCAAAGCGATACAACCGCTGCAAAAAAGAAAGACTCCCCCCTCCAACACCAAGACGCGCCCTTCAACACAGCCAAACAAACACACCTCGCCCTCTTCACAACGCACCTCGCCCCGATAACACCTACCCCGTAGAAGTCGAGAACACCGCACCGTGGCGGAGCATCAACACCTCTCCATCTTCGAGCGGACGCCATCCTTCATCGCTCAGTGGAACACTTGCAACAAGGGTCACAACTTGGCGCGCAGCTTCTTCTGCATCCTCCATCTCTTCGACCTGTACCCCGACAAGCTCCGATAGATTTTCTTGCTCACGACAACTTCGACAGAGCACATGAAGCCCTGGCGGTTTGCGTTCACCATCCTTTTGCGTCCGTTTGTGTCCATGCACAAAGAGGTACTCTCCATCGGCGTACATAAAATTAGCCGGCCCCAGCGGACGCAGCTCGCTCGCAAATGTCTCAATCGTCGCAAAGCGTTCTGTAGGCGTAGGTGTCCCAACGGACCAGAGGCGCTCAAGACGCCCCATCAAGACGCAAAAAGCGTACTCCGAGTCCGTTGTCCCAACGGGCATATAGCGCCCAGTCTCAAACACTGGATGCGTCTGGATTCCTTCTAAGTGTCCGTTATGTGCAAAGGTGTGAATCCGCCCTCCCAATTCACGGCGAAAGGGATGTGTGTTGTAGAGGTGGACGGTTCCCAAAGTGGCCTGTCGAATGTGCGCGATGACCAAGTCACTCTGGACCCCTTCCTCTCGCACAAAGGACATCAAACGACTCTCCGACGCTGCGCAAGGTTCTCGCAACATCCGCACATCAAAATCCTCGTAGTACGCGATCCCCCAGCCATCAGCGTGGGGGCCGAGTTCTCCTCCATGACGTGAGAGTTCATGAAGAGACAGTGAGACATTTGTGGGGTAGCGAGCAGACATGGCAAAGAGTTCACACATATGGGCACTCCATCAACGCAAAAGACACGACGCATTTCGCGAAAAACGATGATATCGAGACACTGAGACTTGTAAAGGATGCAACCAGAAAGATAGCACTTGCAAGAAAAAAATGCCCTCAAAAAAAGACCCCTGGATTTCTGCCTTGTGGAATAGCTTGTTTCCAACAGGTGGTTCTTGCTACAAAAGGAACACAAACCGACCCACAAGGAGGAGAATCGAGATGTCTATCAACAAACGCTGCTTTCGAGATCCAACGGTCTATGCGGATTGGGAATGTATGTCTTGTGGCAAGGGCTTTTCGGATATGTATGCGCAGCGCCTCAAAGAGACGAGAGATGTGATGGGCCGCATGTTGGTCGTGTGTACAGAATGTGGGGAGCTTTGCCGCCCCATCGATGCCGACCACCAAGTCGAAAAGCCGATGAAAGAGTGGCTCATTGAGGCGTTCACGCTCCCCTTCGCATCGGACAACCTCCCGCTGCTTATCGCCGGTGGTTTGGTGTACGCGTTTTTGATGGCCAGCGCCTCCAATATCCTAATCGCGATCATGTTACTCGGTTGGATAGGCTACTTTGGCGCATATATGATGGACATCATCGCACATACTGCGCAAGGAGGTGATGAGCTACCTGATTGGCCAGAGCTTTCGACGGTCATAGACTCTCTCCTCAAACCGATCTTGCTACTTTTGGCCGCGCTGTTGATCTCTTTTGCCGCTCCCACTTGGCTCTTCACAACAACACTCGGTCCGGCTGGTGTATACCTCGCGATGTTGTTTGGTGCCCTGTACTTTCCCATGACGTTGATCGCGATCTCGATCTACCGCTCTTTTCTCGCGATCAACCCGGCAACAGTCATCATCTCGATCCTCAAAATCCCCGGCACCTATCTGCTCGCTTCTTTGTTCTTCTTTGTGCTACTCTTCGTCGAATCTCTCGGACGTGGGATACTTTTTGGTGAGAGCAACGCCATCTTTCAATTCATGGGCTCGCTCATAGGATTCTACTTTTTGCTCGTCGAGATGCGCATCCTCGGCATGATCTACCGCACCAACAAATACACCCTCAATTGGTTGGGCGAAGCTGATTGACACGCTCAAGACATCCCCACAATCCCCCTCCCCTGCGCCACTCGTTCATGGACATATTCTCGCACAAAATAGCTTTTCGTTCTTGACACAACACTTAAACCCCTCAGGACAGTCGGACTCACTCTTGCACGAACAGACTTTACGTGGAGGTATATCGACGAGAGTAAGACAAGTCTGTCCACTACAACAGTCGACATCACTCGCGCAGTGGTTTCCAACAACATATCGCTTGGTGCATCTTTGTAACTCCGGTGGTTTCTCAGGGATGGTCTCTTGAGTCGACTCTTGCATCGATTCACTCCCCCCTTCCGTTGTGGATGAGGGACATGTGCAATTGCCCCACACATTGCTCGTCAAGCCAGTATCTTTACAAGTACGCTCACCGCTTTTCCCACACGTCCCGACCTTTGTCGCGAATTTATCCTGAATATCGCAAGTCTCCTTCCGCCCAGGCGAATCACACACTTCTCTTTTAAGTGAGACACATACCTCGTTGATACAATACCCCTCGTAGCCTTGATTGTTGCACTCACAATCTTTCGTACAAGGGCTCCCATCCGGCTCCAGTACACCGTCACTGATTACATCAGTGCACGTTTCAGCCGGTTCACAAGCGTACATACAACAGCTCATCAAAAACATCATGCCAAAGAAGCGGACCAACCAACCAAGCACTTTCATTGAATCTTCCTTTTGTGTATGAGACATGAAGCCTCTCCACTTATTGGGACACATGTCACTTCACACCGTCCCATGTTGCCAGACTCCCATTTCGCCCACATAATGTCCTACATAAGCGAGCAATGATCAACATAACGGATGCGTTTGAGATACACCAGCCTTCGCAAAGACAGACAGGATGACAACGCAAGAAAGGTCTACATATGACACGCTCACTCACCCATCCATTTATCTCGCTCGTTTTGCTGTTGGCGCTCACCTGTTTTTGTCGACCTTCACATGCAACACCCACAACACAGAGGCTCATCCAACACCACAAAGCGCCTTCAAAAAAGCAGCCCAACCCATGTCTTCGAAGCATTAAGCGCTCATGCTTTCCCTTTATCTTGCGTCGAGTGTGGCAAAAAGCCAAACACATGCTCTTCGATCGCAAAGTTGCAAAGAGACACTTTACCAAGCGCTCTTTTACGTCGCTGCTTCGACAGGCCAAGCGCGCAAAAAACTTCGCGCAGTTTGCCCAGCGGCTGGATCTCTTTCTTCGACAAACAGGCATCTCTCACACCCGCTTTCTCACGACTTCACAGATGGACTACTGGTTTTTGCGCAACCTAACGCAAAATGACACGCCACACAAACGGCCTAAGCTTTGGCACATCGGCGCACAATACACCTTCAAGCGAGGACGCTATATCATCCGAGCTGTCTACGAAGGCTATCCCGCAGATGAACGAGGACTGCGCCGCGGTGACGTGCTGAAATATGCAAATGGACGTCCTTTCCATCCTGTACACTCATTCCAACGAGGGAAAACACAACAGTTAACAGTCCTACGCCAAGGCAGACGATACCTCATCCCAGTCCAACCAGTGTACGAATCCCTTTTCAACTCAATGCTCTTCGCGACGGTCAACAGCATCCAGCGGATCGAGCGAGACAACAAACACATTGGCTATATACACTTGTGGCACATGTGTCATGAGCCAGCGTTCCAACTGCTCAAAGACCTGCTCGCCTTCCATCTGCCAAATATCGACGGGCTTATCCTCGATCTACGCGATGGATACGGTGGGAACTCCTATGGATTTCAGGAGATCTTTTTCCACTACAAACAAGGCGTTCATGTCAAAGTCCGACAACGTCGAAAAAAAACATACGCGTACACAACAAATGACCACCTTGAAACGATACAGTGGGAGCTTTCACGACTCAAAAAGAAACTCAAAACATCCACTCCCAGCCAACGCCCACTCTTACAAGCTAGATGGAAGGTCCTACAAAAACAGCGCCAGCAACTCAAAGCCAGTCCGTTATTCAAAAAGCCCGTCGTCGTCGTGATAAACAAAGGTTCTCGCTCTGCGAAAGAAGGCTTCGCGCTGCGATTTCGCTTGCTACACAGAGGCCCTCTCCTCGGAGAACGAACAAAAGGAGCGTACACAGCAGGTGGCTTCTACTTCGCTCGTTCAGGGCACTACATCCTCTATGTAGGGACAGCAGGCATCACACTCAACGGCCACCAGCTCGAAGGACAGGGTGTTCGACCTGATATCCAGGTTCCATCTCCCTTGCACAGCAAAACGCGACAAGATCGACAAAAGAGACGCGCAATACAAGTCATCACAAGCTTGATATCAAAGAAGATTGTCTCCAACAACGACCGTCACAAGCCCAACACCAAAACCGATCGCGCCTCCAACATAACCCCAAAGCGAAAAACCGATAAACACCGACGCTGAGAGCGCAAACAACGCGACGACAAGAGCGTCATTTGTGAGCGCCAACACGACATCGAAGAACACGGATGAGACGACCCCAACAGCCGCTCCCACCATCGCGCCGGTGTAGCCTTCAAGTGAGTAGCCGACGATCACCGCCAACAGCACCCACAGACACTCAACCCAAAGGGTACGGGGAGCTGGCTCTGTCCCTTTCTTATCGTCATTGTTTTGTTGTGCGTAGACTTCTCTCATAGGAGGGAGCTTCTTTCCAGGGAGGGTTTGTGGTCGCGTCGAGACCAAGACGGCGTCCTCGGACAGGTCGCGCTCTTCGAGTTGATCGGGCTTGATGTCTGTGACTTTGTGAAAGTGATGGGCGTTACATACGATGCAGTCGTTAGGCTGGGTCTCAGGTGCCATGAAAAAGGAGGACTCACAGTTGTCACAGGCATAGCGCGTCAACGTCGCGGGGGGTGCTTCGTCTTGCAGCCGGGATGTGCTTCTGCAGATCGGACAGCGGGGCTGGAACATCTCCTCCTGCAAGAAGAGTCGAGTATGACAGCTTCCACATTCGTAGGTCAGCACAATTTGGTCTCCTTACATTCTGCGTTCGAGTGTCACAGCGACACCGTGTTTTGGGCGCAATGTGATGAGTGGTTGTGGCACGACAGGATGCTCTTTGACGAGCCGGATCTTCCAATGTTGCCCGATCGTCGCGAGCAGCAAAATGCCCTCCATCCATGCAAATCCTTCGCCAATACAACGACGCACACCACCACCAAAGGGAAAGTACGCGAAGCGAGGACGCGCCTCTTTCTTTTCGGGCGTCCAACGCATCGGGTCGAATGTTTCGGGTTCAGGATACCATCGAGGATCGCGATGGACAACATACGGACTCATCAAGATCGTCGTGTCTTTGGGTATGATCCCATCACCAATCTGGACATCCTCAGGCGCGTAACGACCGATATTCCAGGCGGGAGGAAAGAGTCGCATGGACTCGTGCAGGATCATCTCCGTGTAGGTGAGTGTTTGTAGATCTTCGAAGTTGGGAGGACGATCTCCAAGAACGCGATCCAGTTCTTCGTGAAATTTGGCTTCGACTTCGGGATGTTGGGACAACAAATACCAAGTCCACGAGAGCGCGTTGGCCGTTGTCTCGTGCCCTGCGAGGAACAAGGTCATCGCCTCATCACGGACCTGTTTGTCGGTCATTTGGCCACCATCGCCCTCGTCGTCCTGTGCTTGCAAGAGCATGGACAAGAGGTCACCATGATCTTCTCCACTCTCCCGACGCTCCCGAATCAAACGATAAATAATATCGTCGAGGTTGTCGATCGCGTTTTGCACCTGCGAGAGGACAGGAATAGGGAGTCGCACCTTGCGCAGCTTGTTGAGTGCAGGGACGAGCAACACGATCCACCAGGCTTTCAGCAGCAGATCGACAGCCTCCGAGACATCGCCAGCCTCTTTTGCCACATCCGCTCCAAAGAGCGTCCGCCCGACAATATCGAGGGTCAACGCGACCATCTCCTCATGGATGTCACAGGACTGTCCATCGCGCCATGTCTTCATATGCTCCACAGCGGCGTCTACCATCGTGTCAGCGTAAGAGGAGATACGACGGCGGTGGAAGGCAGGCTGTGTGAGACGACGTTGACGCAGATGAAAGTCTCCCTCACTCGTGAGCAACCCCTCCCCCAACAATGTTTTCGTCACAGCGAGCCCACGACCTTTTGTGAAGTGTTTTTGTTTTTTGATAAACACCTCATGCATCCGTTCGGGATCGCTGAGTAGATAGAATCGGCGACGAAAGGCGGTAAATTCGACCAAGTCACCGTGGTCTCTGTGGAGTTGTGTCAAGAATGTCAGCGGAGCGCGACGAAAATCGACGATGTTCCCAACGATAAAACGTCCCTTTGGCCTTGGGGGCCTATAAAATGAAACGTCGTTGGATGTCTTGGGAGATTTTGCGCTCATACCGCCTCCAGCTCGATGGTAGGTTGTTAATAAACAGTCCGCACGAAGCGGTCGTAGAGAAACTTAATCAACACGATCTGCATCACGATACCGATCGCGAGGGTCGCCAAAAAGTACAACGTTGAGCCACCAGAGACCGCGAGATAAACGCCTTTAATGGGCCAAAAATAAGGAAAGATCCCGAGCAGAAGATCCCAGTGTTGGGGGACAAAAAAGGACAGCATCGGGGCCAAAAACAAGAACCCGGAGCCCTTCATCACAGCAAAACCTTCGACCTGGTTTCTCGCGACACTTGCCAAAACGAGCGTACCGAGCGGTGCGTTGAGACCAAAGACCGGAGTCAGTAACAAGAGCTTCCACAGAGGTATCGAGACCAGTCCCATCGCAAAAAACGAGAAGATCAACAAGATCATCCCCATCCCTGAAAAGATCGCCGACTGAAAGAAGAAGTAACGTCGAAATGAGAACGGCGTCACCGAGATCGCAATGAGGCTATTCTCATCCTTTTCACCGAGCATTTGCAAACCAAGGACGAGACCGAAGACGTGGGGCAAAATAAAGCAGAGAATCATCGCAATCATCGGGTAGTATGTAGGCAGGTGGACTTGTTTTTTCACAGCCTCCGACAACATCGGGACCAACCATCGCATCGCAAGCGCCATGATTGGGAGGTACGTCGTCACCAACAACATAAACGGATCCTTGAAGATCCTCTTGGCATCCGCACGTAGTACTTGTATCCAAACGTTCCCCATGATCAACCTCCTTGCCGTGCTGAAATATATCGATGAAACCACCGCAAACTGAGCCACGCAAACAGCGCAGTCCAGGCCAACTGCGCGGCCAAGTAACCGAGCATGTGCAGCACAGGCGCGCCGTGAAAGGCCCCACGCAGCAGCAGTAAAGAAGGATGGGAAGGCCACAGCCAATATAGAGGTGTCTCGATATTGAAGAAGGCCAACGCAGGAACTTCGAGCAAGCCAAAGACCAAAGAGTTGGCGACCATAAAACTCGTGAACTTCTCGAACGGGACCGCGAGTAAAAAGCCCAACAGCGCAAACTGCACGTTGATACACAAACACGCGAGCAAGATCGGTCCCCAAGAGGCGGAGAGCCCACTCTTAAAAGCCACCAGGATGACACACATCACCATACAGATCGCCGTCAAGGAGACGACCTTCGACCCGATCCAGTGCCACGTCTTCATCGGACTGATCACGAGCGCATACAGTGAGCCTTCACGTCGCTGGAAGAAGTAACTCCCTGCCATCAACATTGTCCCTGTGAGCGAGATGTCCAAAAAGATCATCGCAGGCGTGACAAAGTTGGCGCGCTCTTGTGTGAGCGGCCACAGCACACCGAGCCAAGGCAACATGATAAACACTGCCGCGATCCAAAACCCCGAGCGGATCTGCAACATGACATCCAGGCGCAAGAGCTGGAAGAACACACTCATCGCAGCGCCCTCCCTGTGACCTTGATGAAGACATCTTCCAAGGTCGCCTCTTTGCTGTGGATCGTCTCAAGGGTGTCCTCCTTGAGGATCTTCTGAAATGCGTCGTTCTCCCCTAATCCACGAAGTGAAAAACTCTCCTTCTTGTTCTCTTCGCCTTCCCGGTACTCAAGCTCAACAATACTCTCACCATGTGCGAGCTTCAACGCTCTTGGAGAGTCGATCAACACGAGCTCTCCTTCGTTGATGAAGGCGACCCGATCACACAGCTCATCTGCATCCCACATATTGTGAGTCGTCAAAAAGATCGTCTTCCCCTCGGCCTTTAGCTCCAGAATGATGTCCTTGAGAATACGCGCGTTCATCGGGTCCAAACCCGCTGTTGGTTCGTCCAAAAACAACAGGGTCGGATCGTGAAGCAGCGCGCGCACGAAGTTCAAGCGCATCTTCATCCCTTTCGAGAACTCCTTCACGGATTTGTTTGCGTCCTCTTTGAGACCCACTTTCTCCAACAGCGCCATCGGCTCTTGCTTGCTAGGTGTTTGGTACAAAGAGGCAAAAAATTTGAGATTCTCGATCGCAGAGAGATGGGAAAAGTGGTTGGGCAGCTCAAAACCGACACCGAGCTGTTCATAGATCTCGGTCCCCCATTTTGTCGCGTCTTTGCCGAGGATCGAGAAGGTTCCCTCATAGCCTTCAAGCAACCCTATCAGCAGCTTCTGTGTTGTGCTCTTCCCAGAACCGCTAGGTCCGAGGAAGCCAAAGATCTCACCTTCATCAATGTGAAAATCGAGCCCTTTAAGTGTCGGACTTGATTGTCCAGGGTAGGTGTATACTAACGAATTCACCTCGATCATGTGCTTCCTCCAGGTACGTGCTCTTTTCCTCACAGAGACCATCTTTGTGTATGGGAATGAGCCATTGAAGATGTATGCAACAATATACCATAGAATACACATCTGTAGAGTTGGGTCCTTGACGTGACTCAACCACCAGAACACCACAGCTCACTCCGAGACAACGAAGTGCTGTTAACAAGGAGAGAATGATTGGAAAACGTTGAGAAATTGTGGAGGGAGAGAAAAATACAGCGTTGACAAAGTAGGCGCTTCAGGGGGCTTGGAAGAGGCAACGAGTGATCGGGTTGGCGACATCTTTCATGACATAGAGGTAGTATTTTTTCCCGGACTCTAGAGGCTCAGCATCACCCTCTTTGGGGACCTTTCGCTGTGTTCCAGCAGGCGTCTCACCGTACTTGACCGAACCCGACGCGATCGGCTCACCATCGCGCCAGTGGACATCGATCCGCCACAGTGTGCCTTCAGGTGTATCCAGGTTAGGCGGCACACCAGGTGAAGAAGAGCCTGCCTTCATCACATAGACATAGCGGGCCTCTCCACCCAACCATCTGACCGTCCCATCTTTCGCGACCCCTTGCGCAGAAGAACAATCTTTTGGCTCGTAAAAGCGCTGTGTATCGAGCGGGCCAGCGCCATATTTTTCATCTTTAAAGTCCGCCTTGGTCTTCCCTCGGTGGGCCAGCTCCGCTTCAAAAAACTTGCGCATTCGTTGATCGTCTGTCGTTGGAAATGCCGAACGATCAGGATGTTCAGGTGTGGACCTGATAAAGCCGTTGTTCTCAGAGGGAGGATACGCACCAAAACCGACGGTGTTGATCCAACCTGCGCCCATCGCGAGACCACGTGGTCCCATGCTGTTGATCCAGTTAGGACCGGATTCGAGAAACCAGTTGGATGGGCCTTTTGGAGAGCTTTCGGAGTGACAACAAGAACACGATGACGCCAGAATCTGCGACTTCACCCAGTTGAGTTCTTTGACATAATCAGGATCTTTGAGACGTGGATCGTCATCTTTGGCAGTGCTCGCAGGTGCCGCGGGATAGTAAGGACGCTGTGTGCGAACCATGTTACAATCCCCGTAATCTTCAAAGCGACGGCCCTCTTCAGTCACACCTGAGATCGCCGACCACGTACAGACCTTCCCATCGGGACCTTTTCCTGCAGGCTCACCAGCTTTTGGTGCCTTACAAATGTACTCAGGTTGCTGGAAGACAGGAAGCGTCTCGGTAGGTTTGTTACTCACACTTCCGCATACTGCTGTCGGCACAAAGCTCCCGCCTCCAAAGAACTCACACCCTCTCTTCATCGACTCACATGAAGAGCTATCTGTACCGGGTAACTCGACCCGTGCGTACTTGTCTTTGGCTTTGTCCACAATAAAGATGCAATCACCAAAGCGCTTGTCATCAGCGATCCCACACTTTTGTCCGAGCACGATCGTGCTGCCGTTGTTCTCGCAGTCGTTCGTCGCGTCTTTCTCGCTCCATTCGCCGACATAGTCTTTGCACTCTTGCTTGCCACTGAACATGTTTTTGTATGTACAGTGCCCGACGACCTTGTCCGGTAGATCTGGGACCGGGAATCCACCACCACAGCCCGGCACAAAGGCCAGAAACATCGAAGCACAAAAACTCACGAACAAACATATTTTTCGAATGGATATGGACATGATCCTCACCTCATCTAGGTGAAACACCCAAAAAGAGAATATACACTGCAACAGTCAGCATCAGACTACACAGAGGATGAATATAAACATCAAAACAGACTTGTCAAGCGGTCTACTTCAGAATCATTCTGACAACGCTCTGACTTGTACTCAAATCGCCGAAACAAAGAAGAGTTCCCACAAAAAGCCACGAACTACCATTGTTAAAAAGGCAGTAAAAAAGATAGGTTTCCTTGCCCTCTCTTTCATTATTCCGTAGAATACAGATTCCCAAATCGCATAGGAGAGAACGATGAGAATGGCGTTTATCAAGTGTATGAGTATGTTGTGTTGTGTTGGGTGTTTGATGGCATGGAATGCATGCAGTGGTGATGTGAAATGTGTCAATGACATCAGCAGCTTGACAATCGATACAAACGGCAGCCCGTGTACGGCAAAGTGTGACTGCAATAATCAAAACTACTACGGTGATTGTGTCTCTGGCAGGTGCTTTGCGACCAAGAGGGATACCTGCAGCACAAAAGGCACAGAACAGTCTTGTATTGTCCCAGAGGTCCTCACAAACGGCTGCTCACGTCAAGGTATACAGATCTGCCAGGGAGAAGGACTCACCGTCTCCAACTGGGGAGATTGTATCTCCAACAAAACAATCGATGAAAAGGAGCCTTCTTTTTGTCGCGACCAGATCGACAACGACTGTGACGGAAAAATCGATAATGCAGATGAAGATTGCCAATCCTGCGCACCAGGGACCACTGAAGATTGCTACACAGGTCCTTCCAAGACGAAAAACCAGGGCACGTGCAAAAGCGGGCAACGGACTTGCAGCGCAGACGGTAAGTGGGGTACGTGTGAAGATCAGGTGCTCCCAACAGACCGCGAGCTTTGTGGAAACCAAAAAGACGACGACTGTAACGGTTCTGTTGATGATAAATGTGAGGGAAAAGAACCTTTCCAACCAGAACCCTCCACAGAACACCAAAAAGAGACAAACACAGAGCCTGTTGTAACCGAGAACACAACGGAGCCTCAGCAGGACGCAGGAACGGAGCCTCAGCAAGACGCTGGGACGGAGCCTTCACGGACTGAAACAGCCCCAGAAAAAACGCCAGAGCCCCAACCTGAGGTGCGTCCTGAACCCACTCCAGAGCCAGAGCCTGTCCCCGAACTCTCCCCTGAGCCAGAACCGATCCCCGAGCCAGGTCCAGAGCCAGAGCCTCCCTGCCAGGATGGTCAACAACGTCCATGCTTGCCCGCTGGCGGAGGATGTACGTTCTCCGGAAATACACCTGTCTGCAAAGGTTCGTGTAAGTCTGGCGTGCAGCGGTGCAGCAATGGGGTGTGGTCCAGTTGCATCGGTGCGATTGGCCCTACAAACGAAACATGCAACAAGCTCGACGATGACTGTGATGGCCAATATGACGATGTTTTCTGTCCAAACGTTGGAGAGTTTTGTGTGGATGGCGCCTGCAAAAAAATCACATACGGCACAGTCGGCAATTACCAACCTTGCTCAGAAGACAACCATTGCATCAGCGGCTACCACTGTATGTACGGAGGGCGACCCGCCAAACCACACCTCAAACTTTGTCTGAAAAAATGCACAGGAGGCGCCTGTCAAAGCAATCATATGTGCTTTGGTCCAAGGGGAAAAGCCTACAACAAAAATGCGAAGGGAGGATGTTACGTGGGTTGTCGTTGGAGCACGCACTGTCAATATGTTCCAGGAGGCTATCGTACCGTTCAATGCCTTGGGACATCTTCAAAGATCGGCGCTTGTGTAAAGTAGCCGTGGGGATTGTGTACCAGCTCATCGTCAACCAAGTCGCTCGCGCTCCCCAAAGAAGACCCCGTCACTTTGTCATCCCAAACATCCCCTCAACACTTTTGGCAAGCTGAACATCATGCCTGTCAGACACATGCGCCAAGCACATGACAAGAAAAAAGGGCCTCAAAAAAGCAAAGTCGTTTGCATCTATGGAGACTTTTCATATGATATAGAACAGTTCCTCCACAATCACGTAAAGAATGTGGGACGTTTTGTTTTTAACAAAGGTCTCATTAAATGAAGCTCGACATGTGGTTCTGTCCTGCGGCAACAAACGCTGGGCCACTATCGACATAAAGAAGCATACTTTGCACAACTATAGGGAATGGCTGATGAAGCACTCACTCTATCGAACATTTTCACTCCGCACATGGCTGAGCGCGCTCGCGATGTGTAGTATCCTCTCATTGTGGGCCTGTACAGGCGAGCCTATCGAACCAAAAGACAAGTGCCAGTTTAACTCTGACTGCACACTCAACGAGCAATGTGTCTCAGGTGAATGTAAGCCCAAACCCACAGATGGCGGCAACAAAGAGATCATCACCACAGAACAAACTCCCCAAGAACCCGCAGACGAGCCAAGTGTCGAGCCTACAACGGGTGAAGAGGACGCAGGCAACAGCGACGATCTTCCAGAAATCACGACCACAGAAGAACCAACAAACACAGAAGAAAACGTGACGGACAATACAAACACTGAGTCCGACACCTGCCAGGATGGTGACACCAGACCTTGCTACACAGGTGAAACAGGAACCAAAGACAAAGGTGTCTGTAAAGCCGGAACCCAAACATGCTTTGCCGGCTTTTGGGACGCATATTGCGAAGGCGAAGTCCTCCCCTCACAAGAGGAGTGTAACGGACAAGACGACGACTGTAACGGACAGGTCGACGACAATCCAACAGGTATTGATGACGCCTGCCAAGTCTCTGGCGCCAAAGGTCCATGTGCACAGGGAGAGACCACATGTAAGTCAGGCAAAATCGAGTGCGTCTCCAGCGTCACACCCAAGACAGAGGTATGTGATAATGGCATCGATGACGACTGCGATGGCACCATTGATGGCGGTACGTGCACATGTACACCGAATGAAAAACGTGAATGTTACAACGGTCCGACCGGAACAGAAGGTGTCGGAAGTTGTAACAAAGGCGAGCAGGTCTGTGGCAGCGACAAAAAATGGGGCGCTTGCCAAAATGAAACCCTCCCACAAGCCGAAGTGTGTAACGGCAAAGATGACGACTGTGATGGAGAGCTAGACGAAAGCTACCCAGAAAAAGGAACCTCTTGCGCGGACAAAACACAAAAAGGTGAATGCCAAAAAGGCACATACATTTGCAGCGCTGGCAAACTCGTCTGCCAATCGATTGTCAAACCAGCTTCTAAAGAGACCTGTAACAACGGAAAAGATGATGACTGTAACGGTGTCATCGACGATAATCCCCCCTGCCCCTGTAAAACAGGACAGACGCGGACTTGTTACACAGGTCCTCCAGGAACAGACCGATACTCCCCATGTCAGCGCGGAAAACAAACATGCTCATCTGGTGTATGGGGCAAGTGTGCCGGCGAAGTCGTCCCACAAGTCGAAGAATGTAACGGTAAGGATGACGACTGTAACGGCAAGATCGATGAGTCATTTAGCGACCGCGGAAAAACCTGCAAAACTGGACGCAAAGGTGAGTGTGAAGCTGGTACGTACGTCTGCTTGAAGGGGAGCAAAATCTGCCTCGCAAACAACAACCCCAAACCCGAAGTTTGTGACAACAAAGACAACGACTGTGACGGATATGTCGATGAAGGCAACCCAAGCGGTGGAAAATCATGCTCTGTCATCGGTGCCAAAGGAGAGTGCGCCAAGGGTATCACCTACTGTAGCACTGGACGAATCACTTGCCGCGCCTTGTACAAAGCCACAACAGAAGTCTGCAACGACAACAAAGACAACGACTGTGACGGTTCCATCGACGAAAACCCACCATGTCAATGTAAACTCGGACAAACTCGCTCCTGCTATACCGGTCCATCCGGGACCGTTGGTGTGGGTACATGTAGTTATGGAAAGCAAACATGCAGCAGCACAGGAACCTACGGGAGATGCACGGGTTCAGTTGTCCCTGTCACAGAAGTCTGTCGAGATAGCAAAGATAACGACTGCGATAAGAGCATCGATGAGATCTGTGGACGTCGTTACCGTTACGGGATCGTCAACAGCTCAGGGACTTTCCAGCACAACTATGGGTTGTCAACCTCGAAGAGAACTGCGGCTGGTACCTACGCCATCACCGCAACCTCCAGTTATCTTTGTGATCAACGTCCTGCCTTTGTTGCGCCTCGCACCTCTTCACAGAGACCTGTCAGCGTCACATGTGGCTCCAGCAAAGAACACGTCGTCACGCTCGGCACAAAATCAGGCACACTGCAAGACTGGACCTTCAACATCGTCATCCCCTACAAAACCTCCGGTGAGGTGTTTGGCCGCGCGATCCCACTCAAGATCCCAACAGGAGGCTTCCCCAAGCCTACATTCAAATGGACGATCGGGATGACCGCACTCTACGGGATCACCACAGGAACCATCACACGTAGTGGCACAGGGTACTACGTGATCAATCATGCAAATTGCAAGACAAGCGCGCAGCCCGTCTTTGTGTCGATTCATGGCAGCAAACCGCTAGGTTATGCGTCAGCGTACTCAACGACGACTGGAAAATGCTACGTCCGCACATACAACTTGAATGGTGTGCTCACGGATATGCCGTTCAACTTTTGGATCCCAAGCCGAACAAGCGCCGCGTGGGCGAGTGTCAACTCCAGTGGCTCACTTAGCTACAACAACTACTTCAGCGATCAAACCGCAAGATGGAAGGTCACCAAGTACAGCAGTTACTACAAAACCGTCTTCCCTGCGTGGACCTCCAAGAGCGCATACCTCCTTACGACCCGAGGTACTTCGCCTGCAGCTCTCTCGGGTACCCTGACAACAGGGGGGATCAACGTCTACACCCGCTCTCCATCCTCAGGGAGCAATCTGGCCGCGAGCTTCTCTGTCATGTTCATCCAGTAGACTCTCCCCCACTTCCTCCGCAAATCATCAAGCCACCACAAGCACAACTCTCCAAAAAGATTCCCTCACTCAGGTCCATTTCCTCTCCAAAAGCCAATCACCTCTTTTGCACAACGACCGTAAGAGCGTTGTGTCACTGTGAGATCTTTCACAGGGCAGATGTGCACTCATTCACAGCGACGTGCCTTGGAGTGTGTACACTGGAATACAGACAAGGCGAGCTGATATGGAAGTCAACTCCCAAGTCGATGCTCGATACAAACCTATGGGAGTGGGTGTGTATCGGCAAAGTGTGGACCTCCTTCCTCTTCTAAATCAACGTTGAAGCCGGACATCGCTCTCCGGCTTCTTTTTTTTTAGGGTTGGACACATAACCAGCCACAGAACGATTGGATACAACACGCCAGCTCACCTTTTTGCACCTTCTTGTCCATTGAGGGCTCTATAGACACCTACAAAATGTGGTAGAGTGTCTCGAAGAGCATGATTCTGCTATCTAAAACGTAAAAAGGTGAGAAAAATGAAGCAAGTAGATGTCGACGTCGCGATTTTAGGAGCTGGTACAGCAGGGCTTGTCGCCCGTCGAAGCGCAGAGAAGTCCGGCGCACGCACGATCATGATCGACCCAGGTCCGCTCGGCACAACCTGCGCCCGTATCGGATGCATGCCTTCTAAACTTTTGATCGCCGCAGCGGAAGCTGCCCACCACGCACAACATGCAGAGATCTTTGGCGTCAACGCGAGTGTTGAAATTGACGGCAAAAAGGTCATGCAGCGCGTGAAAAGTGAGCGCGATCGGTTTGTTGGGTTTGTCCTCGACTCCGTCGAAAAAACACGAGCGAGAGGGAACTTCATCCAAAGCCGAGGGGAGTTTGTGGATGAGCATACAATCAAAACTGAAGATGGTACATTGGTCAAATTCAAGAGCGCTGTGATCGCGACAGGCTCATCCCCTTTTGTCCCTCCCCCCTACAGAAAACTATCTAAAAAAGTGCTCCAATTCAATGATGATGTGTTTGAGTGGAACGATCTACCAGAGAGTGTTCTGGTTGTAGGGACCGGGGTGATCGCACTCGAATTGGGACAGGCGCTCGATCGTCTGGGCGTCCGCACGACAATCGTCGGTATCGATGGTCTGATTGGACCGCTGTCCGACCCCAAGATGTTGCGCGCAGCACACAATGTCTTTGAACCCAAGCTGGATATACACACAGATTATACACTCGACCTTATCGAAGAAACGGACAATGGTGTTCACATCGAATTTACCGACCCAGATGGTTCAACACACAAGGGCGACTACCAGTATGTCTTGATGGCCGCAGGTCGCCGCCCCAATATCGACAAGATCGGCTTAGAGAACCTCGACTTGATGAAGGATGAGCGTGGCAAACTCGTTTGGGATTCATACACCACACAGATCGGGATGTCCCATATCTTTTTGGCTGGAGATGCGAACAACTTTCGCCCCTTGCTCCACGAAGCCGCCGATGAAGGACACATCGCAGGCAAAAACGCAGCCTCCTACCCAGATGTCTTCAACAAACATCGCACAACATCGATCGGGATCGTCTTTACAGAACCCCAAATCGCGCTTGTGGGGCAATCGTGGAGGGAGATGAATTGTGAGGAGAACCGTGTTGGCACCGTGGATTATGGAAAGCAAGGGCGCGCACGTGTCATGAATCTCAACGAAGGACTCGTCCGTATTTACGGAGAAGCTCATACCGGTATGCTGCTCGGCGCTGAGATGCTTGGCCCTCGTGTGGAACACACAGCCCACCTACTCGCGTGGGCCATTGAGCAAAAGCTGACGGTAAGCGAAGTCCTGGCCATGCCATTCTACCACCCAGTCTTCGAAGAAGGCATCCGTACGGCGTTGCGCAATCTGGAGAGCAATCTAAAGATGGCTCGCAAGCCTGGAGACTCCTGTGAAGAGTTTGGCCCTGGCGCGTGATAGGATGTTGTGTTGGTATGTATCGATAAGATGGGGAGCGGAGTGTGGGAGGGGAGTTGTTGGGGATGTGATTAGTTGTCTTTTGCGCCGTTACAGATCCAGGCTCTGACCTTGTCACGATCTGCTTGTGGGAGCGCACCTGAAGTGGGCATGACCTGACCACAGATACCTGCAGCACCATCCATCTTCATCATGATATAGCTCTCGTCGGGTTTTCCAGCGACGATCTGCTTTTTGCCATTACAGGTAGAGTCTACACCAACCAACGCGAGGAATTCAGCAGCTGAGCTGAACTTGACACCACCTGTGCCACCTGCGTGACAGCTACATCCTGCCTGGATGATGGGCCATACGTCTGTTTTCAAGCTGGGATCAGAACCACAAGAGCTTCCGCCTTCGTCGACAGGAGCTGTTTCTTTGGTCCCACCGTCTGTTTCAGTGGTTTTCTCTTCGCCAGTGGTCTTCTCTTCGCCGGTGGTCTTCTCTTCACCAGTGGTCTTCTCTTCGCCAGTGGTCTTCTCTTCGCCAGTGGTCTTCTCTTCAGTTGTTTTTTCCGTCGTTTTTTCATTGTTGTTGTTGTTATCGCCACAGTTGATAGTCGCAAAAGAACACGCCAACGCGAATGCGAACAACAAACCACGAATACCAATGATCCTTTTCAAAATACACCTCCAATAGGTAAACATATCAAAAATCCAACCTTGTACTTTATACAAGTTCGCGCACACAAAGCAAGTTCATTCAAGTGCAACGGTCTATTGCTCATAGTGAGACAATCCTCAAACTGGGCACTTGTGCGCGTCACAGGCCTATGGACGTCTGGGCTTCCAAAAAAATTCAACACAAGAAGACACATTATCCCTCTTGGTTGAGCCTTCGAAAAAGTGATCGCGCTGGATACCCCATTCCATTTTACAGTCAACAAAAACAGTGATACTCTGAACCTTTCGAGTGTTATCACAAAGTCGTGTCTTTGTTCTCTTTCATGAGGTCTGACTGGATGGATATAGGTTCGCTTATTCGTTATGTTGGGTGTTTACTGGTCGTGACATCGTGTCTTCTCACAGCCTGCTCGTCATCCTCAACTTGTCAACAACAAGAGGCTTGCCTGAGCGAGGGGCGCTGTACGTTTCGGGACAATCGCTGTGTCGCAGCGACAGATGCCAACTGCCAAAGCAGTCGTATCTGTCGACAAACAGGCGCATGCGCTGCAAAAAACGGTGTATGTGTGGCCTTAAAAGACGAAGACTGTGCACGTTCAGAAGGCTGCCATACAAACGGACGATGTGTCGCAGCGCGCGAACAATGTGTGGCCCACACACAGGAATATTGTCGCGGAACACTCGCCTGCCAACAAGAAGGGCATTGTTACGCGGATCGCGCCAAACGTGCCTGTATCGTATTCTCAGACGAGGACTGTAGAAGCAGCCAAGCCTGCCAACAGGAAAATCGCTGCAAAGCCGATCCTGACAATGATCGCTGTGTCCCGATCGTGTGCAAAGACACGCTCTTGTGCAAATGGCTCGGCCAATGTGAAAACACCTCTGACATCACCCGCCCCTGTATTGCCACCAAAGACAGCGATTGTATCAACTCCATCGAGTGTTTTTCTCGCGGAAAATGCAAAGCACAAGGGGGCGTTTGTATCCAAGACACCTCATGCCGGACGACAGACATCTGCAAACTACGTGGCAAGTGCGCAGCCCGAGGCACAGAGTGTGTGGTCTCTTCCGACGCAGATTGCGCCGCCTCTGAGGTCTGTAAACGAGAGGGTCGCTGCCAAAAAGGATTCTTTGAATGTGAACCCGGTTCGGAGCTTGACTGCCTACGTTCAGAACATTGCCAACTCGAAGGGCGTTGTAAAAAAGGCGTTGATGGATGCGTCCTCGGCGAGAATGTGGACTGTACCAAGACCGCCGCCTGCCACAAAGAGAGACGTTGCCGCGCAGTCAACGGAAGATGTGAGTCCTGCACATTCTCGCCTGAATGCAAAACAGAGGGTCGATGTGAGTGGAATGGTACACAATGCCAAAGCACACATATCTCACACTGCCAACAAAGCGAGGTGTGCGAAAAACAAAAGCGCTGTGTCGCACGAAATGGAGCGTGTGTGACCTGCAAACAAAGCGAAGCGTGCGAACTGGAAGGCAAGTGCACACTCAAGGATGGTGTTTGCGTCGTCGCCTCCGATGAAGACTGTAAACAGAGCAAGCTCTGTCAATTGCAACAACGCTGTCGGCTCTTGCTCGGAGAATGTAATCGATGAGAACGCTCTTTGTCCTGACCTCCCTCCTCCTCTTTGGGTCTATCTTCGGATGCGCGTCCAACACCGCAGATCAATGCGAACAGAGCGCTTTGTGTACACAACAAGGTCGCTGCTTTGCAAAGCAAGGCCTTTGTGTCGCTGCGACCATCGCCAAATGTCGCCAAAGCCTCTACTGCAAAACGATCGGACACTGCACCTTACACAATGAACGCTGCATTGCCGCCTCTGTCGAAGACTGCATCGGCTCCATACAATGCCACGACAGAGGCTTTTGCACACCCTTTGCGGGAGAATGTGTCCCCATCACGGACAATGACTGCAAAGCACGCACAGACTGCCGGGTTCGTGGATTATGCCACGTCGATCCGGAGAGACACATCTGCATCGCAGCCAACGACGCAGACTGCAAACAGAGCGAAAACTGCAAGCAGCTCGGAGAGTGCACACACGATCAAATTCGCTGCACCAAACCCTACGAGCCGTCCAAACGCGAATCCTCCAACACGGAAACGTCCACACCCGACGCAGGCAGCGAGCCACCAGAAGGCACAACACAAACAGAGGGAACACCCCCCGAGCAAGCGCTTGAGGCTTCGCCAGATACAGCCCCTACCACCCTCTCCCTCTTCTCCGCGTGTTCCACCCTAACCCAACCATGCGCATCGGGACTTGCCTGTGTACTTGGACGCTGTATGCAGCTCTGTAGCCCCAAACCAAACGACCAAAATACGGGCTGCTCCATCGAGCAAACCTGTCGTCTACTTGGGGGCAAAAATATCTGCCTCGATCGATGTGATATTCTCTCAGGCTCGCTCGTCGGCGCAGGTTGTCCGCGTGGTTTCTTTTGTGATGTCAAAAACCAACTCGCACCAACAAGTCCTCGCTACCGCTGCTCTCCGCTCCCTTCAGCCTCCAAAGGAACCCGCACAGCAGGACAGTCTTGCAGTGACAAACCTGGCGAATTGTGTGATGGCAGCAAAACACTCTTTTGCGATGAACAGAGTAAAACGTGTAAGCAAGGCTGTGACCCCACCACCCACGTTTACCCCCCAAAAGAGTGCAAGCAAGACCAGCGCTGCGCTGAAGACCCCCAATCCCCAACAGGCGGACGTTGTGAGAGCAAGCTCGCTCCCACAGAGGGCGAACTTTGCAACAAATCCGCGACGACACCGTGTGCTTCCGGGTTGGTGTGTACGGACTTCAACGTGTGCGCGAAGACATGTACACAAGGCTCTGATTGCAACCTGGGATTTGGCTGCTATAAGTGGGGAAACCAACTTGTTTGTGCGACCTCACCGAGAGGCGACATCGATGAAAAATGTTCGGATCTGGAACTTTGTAAACCCGGTTTGATCTGCGTTGCGATGGGCGCTTCTTTTACTTGCCAGCAACCATGTGATCCACAAAACCCAGGCGGATGTGGGGCAGCTGATTGTCGAACCCTTCCACGTACCAAGCCGATCTCCATCTGCATCAAAAGCGGCACCCGCAAGCAAGGAGAGACATGTGGCAAAGGTGTCGGCGACTGCGAAAAAGGGCTCACCTGTCTCGATCATGGAAAGAATGAATTCAACATCACATGGGCCTGTCGCCGTGAGTGTAACAGCAAAACGACAGGAACGTGTCCACAAGGATATATCTGTCGCGTCGGTCCCAAAAGCGCGAAGCCTTTGCTCACAGCCGAGGTCTGTTACCAAAATGTACAGATGGGAGCGACCTGTTTGGGGCTCACGCTCGCTTGTGGTGACACCTGCATCGAAGATCTCGACGGCACAAACGCCTGCCTTCGAGTATGTGACATAACCAAAACCAGCCCATGTCCCCAAGGGTGGGAGTGTTCACCTGAAAAACAGGCAAGCGAAGCCTATTGTCAGCGTGCACAAAAAGCGGTCGGTGAAGTTTGCAGTGTCGTCCGAGCTGGTTGTGTCAAAGGTGCCTATTGTACACAAGATCGGTTTGGATTCTCTTGTAAAAAAGCGTGCAGCACGTTGCAAAGTGGAGGATGCCCAACAGGCCAAAGCTGTGTGTCTCAGCTTGGAAACGCCGGCGCTTGTATCAACGACATCCAAAAAACTCGAACACTGCACGAGACTTGCCTCGATCGCGATCCCACAAAGGCCTCTAAAGACGACTGCAAAAGTCCCTATCTCTGTGATGGCGAACAAATCGGCATTTGCCACCAAGCTTGCGACAGTCAAAATCCAAACTGTCCTAGTGGCTACACTTGTATCAAAGATCCATATGACAGAGGCGATCGCTGCTTGCAAGATTGCAACCAAGACAGCGACTGTACCGACTACGTCTCCGTCTGTGCCTCCGCAGGTCAATACGATGTATGCGCAAACTAAGGACACACAACAGATGTATTTTCGCTCAACCCCTCACCTTCTCAGGTCCAACATGCACACAACAAATCGACGTTGGCTCGCACTACTCAGTCTTTTACTGTTGTACTGGACAGCATGTGGGACACCTCCTCCACTCTCCCTACCGAATGGCGACTTTTGTACGAACAACGCGCAGTGTGAGAGCCAGAATTGCAAGCTCGATACGCAGACAGGTGAGGGAGAGTGCCGTCCTCAGGGACTCAAACAAGCAGGTCAGGGTCCATGCCAAAGCAGCGACATTTGCGAAGAGAGCGTCTGCATCAAAACACCCAAACAAGAGAACACATACTGTAGCCGAAGCTGCCAACAAGACGATGATTGCGCCTCTATGGGTGAAGGTGTGCGCTGCCTCTCCTTTGCACCGGAGTTAGGCTCTGACCGCAAAGTTTGTATGCGCACGGATGCAAACGCGAAGACACTCGGAGAAACATGTTCACATCGCTCACAATGTCAATCTTCCGTATGCCTGGGAATTTTTCGTGGTTTTAGTGGTGGTTGGTGTACACAACGATGTGCACAAGGCACCCCCTGCCCCAACGGATTCAGTTGCCTTGCGGTCAATAACAACCTCAGCATCTGTCTGGACAAAGACCTTGTAGGTGCCGAAAAAAATCGCCCTCCTCTTGCCCTCGTTGGACATTGGTCCACCAACACCAACCGCACCATTGACATGTACAATGAACGGCTTCAGACATGGCGAATCCCCACAGTGCAGCGGCTTATCCGTCGAGGCTCTCCTCCCATCGAGGAGCCAAACAACACAGAAGCCATCAGCTTCTTCTTAGGTGGTTTTTACACCCGCGTCACGTTTGCTCTAAGCACCGACACCAACTGCCCTGGAGGAACGTTTCTGTACGAAAAAGGGACCTTCAAAGTCACCGACGACAAACTCGCGCTTACAGCCTCACTTCAATGGCGACGAAAGCAAGTTCAGTGTGAGACACCAACACTCAAGGTCGAACAGACACCCGCACCCTTCACGTACACTTGGCGTCTTTCACAGGCCGAGCGCATCGGGACACTGACCCTTTCAGCGGCAGGACAAAAAGACAAAGTGTTCCGCGAGATCGGCTGTCGCGGAGAAGGCTGCGAGCTTTGCAAAGAGACACTTGAGTGTCGCAAAGAAGGCCGCTGTAAAGACGGACTCGACGGCTGTGAAGTCGCAAGTGATAAAGATTGTCAGGACAGCACTGATTGCAAACGGGAGGGTAAGTGCTCCAAAACCACGCTCTTGATCGGTGGGCTGTTACCACGGACACTTTGCCTTCCAACTCAAAATCAGGACTGCCAAAACAGTGACGGCTGTAAGCAAGAAGGACGTTGTTCGAGTGTCCCAATCCTCCAAGAAGGGATCTGGACACGAGCTTGCCTTGCATACACCGATCAAGACTGTAGACAAAGTCAGGCTTGCCTCAAAGACAAGCGGTGTGCGGCACTTCAGCGTACTTGTGTCCTCTGTAACCGTGGCGCGTCATGTCAGGAAAAAGGACTGTGCACTTTTGAGAACAACCAGTGTGTCGCACGTTCAGAAGAGGACTGCTTGAGAAGCAAGCAGTGCAAAGAGAACAACTTGTGCGGCTTCTTTGAAGGCCAGTGTGTACGCTGCCAGAGTGGGCTGTCCTGTCGTGATGAAGGTCGGTGTTTACGCAACCCAGAGACAACCTCGACGCGCGCTTGCATCACAGGGACAGACGCAGATTGCCGTTCCAGCCGTCTTTGCCCAGAGGAAGGTCGATGTGCAGCCAGGGATACCATTTGTGTCGCGACCTCCAACGCCGAATGCAAAGCCAGCACGTTGTGCAAAAAAACCGGACGTTGCACAGCAGGCGAGTCGTCGAGTCATCCAGCCCCTCACCCGCTCTGCATCGCAACAACACATAAAGACTGCCAACAGTCCGAGCAATGCGCCAAAGAGGGAAAATGCTTCGTCGAACGCGAAGACCCCAACAAACCTCTGCGAGAGTGTACAGGTTGTCAACAAACCGCAATGTGCCTGGAAGACGGCAAGTGCCAGCTCTCCAACGGGACTTGTGTTGTGGGTTCAAACGCGGACTGTGTACGCAGCACCCAATGCAAACAAAAAGGTCGGTGCCAACGAGCAAGCAACCAATGTATCGTCGGCACACAAAAACACTGTCTCGATAGCAGCGATTGCAAAGACTTCGGTGAGTGTACACTTGACAGCCAACAAGGAGCCTGTGTACCAGGCTCAACACAAGACTGTCTCAAAAGCAGAGCCTGTCGCGACGCTGGAAAATGTTCCTTTGACAGCACCACAAAGCGCTGTGTCTTGCTCAGCGACAAAGACTGTCAGCAATTCTTGTGCAAAGAGAAAGGTCTATGTAAGAAGGTCGACCACCCCATCACAAACACACCCACCTGCGAAGCAACCGCGACGAGTTGTCCACAGAGCCAACAGTGTAAACAAACAGGCGCCTGTACTTCTGTCGATGTTGATGGCCTCAAACAATGTGCACAGCGCAACGAACAAGACTGCCAAAGCAGCATCGCGTGCAAAGAACAAGGACACTGTAACCTGATATCTGGACGCAATCTATTGGGAGAGGCATACACACGTTGCCTCCCAAAATACGAAGGGGATTGCAAAAACACACAACTGTGCAGCACACAGGGCAAATGTACGGTCGGACAAGATGAGCTGAGTGTCCCACAATGCAGTCACTGCCGAACCTCTCCGAGTTGTAAGAAGCTCGGACGATGTTCTGTCCGTAATGGGACGTGTATCGCGGCCTTCGCGACGGACTGCAAACGCAGCCAAGACTGCAAGGAGCAAGGAAAGTGCACACTTGATGGCATTCTCTGCGTCGCGCGTGCTCGTACTGACTGCCAACAAAGTGAGCTGTGTCGAAAGTCTGGTCTCTGTACTCTCCTCGGAGACCAATGTGTCGCCGGCTCAGATGCGGATTGTCAACAAAGTCTGATCTGCGAAAACGAAGGAAAGTGTTCAAAATCCGAAAACAACAAATGCACGATCCTCCAACCATCCGACTGTAGCAAAAGCATCCCCTGTCAAAAACAAGCCAAATGTATCGCTGCAAAAGTCGGTGCACAGATCCAATGCGTCACAACACAAGCAGCGCACTGCAAACAGAGTGAGCTGTGCACTGTCGAAGGGCGATGTTCACTCAAAACGGGCGCAAGCCCCGAGCAAAACGAATGTGTCGCCCAGAGCGATCAAGATTGTGATGTCGCAGATGTCTGCACAGACAAAGGCGCATGCACAGCCCAAAATGGACGATGTATCGCAACATATGACGATGACTGCAAGGTCAGCGCGGCGTGCAAAACAAACGCCTTGTGCTCTCTCCAAAATGGCGCTTGCGTCCCCAAAGACAACAACGACTGCAAGGACAGCGATCTCTGTAAAAAGGACGGCTTGTGCTTCTTTGAACAAAGTAAGTGTGTCGTCGGCTCGACAAATGATTGCCGCCAAAGTGAAGCGTGCCGCACCCAAGGTGCCTGTACTGCCACATTGGACGCTGCGCTCTTCCTCAACTGCCTTCCACGGAGTGACCTGGATTGCCAACGCAGCGAAGCATGCAAAGAGTATGGACGATGTAAGCTAGAAACGTACAACGGCATCAAAGGAACGCGCTGTGTTGCAGCCAGCCAGCTCGCGTGTCGCAACAGCACACAGTGCGCAAAGGCAGGTCTCTGTCAACTCGACGACATCGACCAAACGTCATGTGCAACCAACAGAGACAGTCGTCAGTGCAAAACCAGCCTCCTGTGCAAACAAGAAGGACGCTGCACAGCGACACAAGAAGCCGGAACCATCGCGATGTGTATCGCAGGTTCACATCAAGATTGTGAACAGAGCGCGTTGTGCCAACAGGAAGGAAAATGCACCCGACAAGGTGAACGTTGTACTTGGGGGAGCAACAAAGATTGCCAAAAGAGCGAAGGTTGTCGCAAACAAGGCAAATGTAGCTTTGGACGCGACGCAGATGGCCAATCCACATGTATCGTGCTGACTGACGCAGACTGCCAACGTGGTGAGCTATGCAAAAAACAAGGAAAATGCCTCGCGCTTATCCTCGACATCGGTGGCGCCAACACCTGTATCACCAGCAGCACCGAAGACTGTGAAAAGAGCACACAGTGCAACACACAAGGAAAATGTGCCTTCAAGGAATCCTCAGATGAATGTGTCGATTGTAAAGACGGTGACACATGCAAAAGCGAAGGTCGCTGCACACGGAGTGGACAACGCTGTGTCGCCACCTCCACACAAGACTGCACCACCTCCACACGCTGCAAAGAGGAGGGAATGTGCACATTCTCCAAAGCGACAGGGACCTGCATCGCCACACGTGATGACGACTGCGAAAAAACACAACGATGCAAAGAGTACGGTGAGTGTTCCGCGATCAACAACCTCTGTCAGGCCGGCGCAGACGATGAGTGCAAACAAAGCAATGTGTGCAAAACCAATGGATTGTGCAAATGGAGCCCTGTTGGAAAACAACAAAATCTCCGCTATGTATGTGTGGCTGTATCAGACGCTGTATGCGCAGCGACACCAGCATGCCGAGAATATGGTGATTGTGCACGAGATGGTCTCGACTGTGCCCCAGCTCGTACAGAGCACTGTCAAAATAGCTCCGGTTGCAGAGAGCTTGGTGCGTGCGGCTACACCAAACCAACAGATCCCACCGCGCTCCCCTATTGCGCTCCACTCGAAGACAATCACTGTAAAAAGAGCGATGCGTGCAAACTCGATGGTCAGTGCAACAAAGTTGGCGACACTTGTGAGCCGATCTACCCCAAAGACTGTAAGCAAAGTGATAACTGCCTGGAGAGTGGAAATTGTGTGATCTACCGATTCAAAAAGGACAATAAGGTCACCTCACAATGCCTCCCACTGTCCGAAGAAGACTGCAAAGAAAGTCGCGCTTGCACACAAGACAATGCCTGCAAACTAAAACTCGAAAGCGACGGAAAAACACGCACCTGCACAGAATAAAGCCGTTGCATTTTTTGACACCATTTCCCACACCCATTCAACAACAAAGAGGACGCAAACGATGTCCAAAATGAGCTTCTTTTTGGCGCTGGTCTGCACAACCCTGCTGCTCTCGCCCTCGACCGCCAAAGCAGTCCCAGGACCAGACAGTGTCGCAGTGATCGCCAACAAAAACATACCTGAGAGTGTCACCCTCGCACAGACGTATGCCCAAAAGCGACAACTCCCACCTGGACACGTCTGCTTACTCGATCTGCCCACACAAAATGACATGACCCTCGCCGCATACCGAGCAAAGCTCCTTACCCCCTTCGAAGCCTGTCTCAAAAAAGCCGGCATCCTCAAGCGCGTCGAAGCAGTCCTGCTGATCCGTGGTGTGCCACTGCGCGTTAGCCTTCCAGGAGGACGAGCTTCTCTCGCTGCCACACTTGGGATCTGGAAGTCCACCGCCAACAACAAACCGATCCTCGGTGAGACTCCCGGCTACAAAAACAAATACTTCGCCGCGTCCTATCGCAACGCCTTTCGCAGCGGCCCTTTCCGACCAGAATGGACAGGCAAAGGGTTTTACTACTACATCGACAATGGGAGCACAAAGAGTGGGCAATATACACTCGCCCCCCTACTCGTCACGATGCTCAACGGCCGCTCTTACAAAGACGCCGAGAAGCTCCTCCAGAGCGCTCTCGATGCCGAAAAAAATGGGGGCGCAAAGGGTCGCTTCCTGCTGATGGACGGAAGGGACAAAGCACGGGGCGTCCTGGATCGTGAGTACGATGGTGTCATCCAACAGCTCAAACAACGTGGCCTCACAGATGTCGTCAGACAACCCTTCAACACAGATCTCACCGGTCTCTCACTCGCAGCCTTTATCACAGGCACTGCGACACTCGGCAAAACCATCGAAGGCAACACCTATCTGCCCGGTAGCCTCACGGATAACCTCACGAGCTTCGGCGCTGTCCCCAAAAACTTCGCCGCCTCGGGACAGAGCCAAGTCTCCATCGCCCGCTGGGTCGCAAAAGGCGTCGCAGGTGCCCATGGCACCACTGATGAACCACTCAACAACGTCTTCCCTAGCCGCTACTTACTCGTCGATTATGTCGACGGGAGCACTCTCGCAGAGGCTTACCACCGGCGTATGCCTTACGTTTACTGGCGTAACCTCGTCCTCGGAGACCCTATGGCCGCACCCTACGCACGCAAACCCACACTAACCATCACTGGCCTCAAAGACAACGACTCGCTCACCGGCGCCAAACACATCCAGATCACCGCTAAAGACCCCGAGAAACGTGGAATCGCTTCTCTCACCCTGTACGTCAACAACAAACAAGTCGCCCACTCCAAGACAAACACCCTCCAACACTGTCTCCTCCTCCCCACACAAAAAAATATCAAGCTCCTCGTTGTCGCACAAGCCGCACAAGCCACAGGCTCCAATCGTAGAAAATTCCAACCCAAAGGCTGGACACAGCTCACCCTCGAAGGCAAAGCTGGTGGACCCAAGACCTGCACCTCCGAACCAATCACCGAAGCATTCACCGAACCGGCATCTGAAACCACAAACGAACCAAATACTGAACCCATCACTGAACCAACATCTGAAACCACCACAGAGAGAATCACCGCACCTGAGGCAGCAACGGAAACCACACCAGACGCAAGTCCACAAGAATTGCTCACTGAGACACCTTCCACAGAAGCACTCTCCACAGAGCCTCCCAACGAATCCACCACCCAGCACGAACAAACCACTGACGCAGCCCCTATGACAGAGACGAGCTCGGACACTGCACAACCCCCCACACAAGGCTGTGGTTGCTCACAGACTGCTCCCTCACTCCCGGCGGGAATGCTCATGGCATTCTTGCTACTCTTCAGCCTCCGACGCAAAACCCGCCCCTGATTCCCACTTCAACGTTCAATTCCATTCAAGAAAAATAGAAAAATGCCGACCTTTATAGATGTCGTAATCGCAGAGCTTGTGAGACTGTTTCCTTTACGATACAGAGTGTAAATGAAACGTTACACTTTTAGGAGCCAACTGAGAGCAAAATAACCTTGTAGCTCCAGTCCCTTAAAAATAAGTCTCTCTGCAAATGTTGGTACGATATATGCTTCTAGCAAAAAAATGGATTTCTTGTGGGTAGAAGCGATACGCTTTCCTGGATTGGTTTCACAAGGATGTGAAACGCACAGCACACCAGGTTGTGCATCAACGATGGATATCGATGAGGAAGAGACATGAAACATCACAAACAAGCCTTGATGATCAAACAAGAATGGTCACACAGCGAGCTGAGCGAAGAAACAACACGCAAACTCGTAAACGCCCATCGAAGGAGTCGGGGATTACCAGCACTTCATCCCTCTACTGGTTCGTTGGAGCTTCCACTTGATGAGATGACCACAGCATCACAAGAAGTCCGACAACATCCTCCACGTAGACATGACTCTAACGCTCCAAGACATCAGTCAGCCCACGACATCAAACAGGCAGTCCAAACCAATCAATTCGCGAGGGCCAAAAGTGCTGGTTTTCACGCACTTCACAAACACACTCCCCACAAACAAACCAACCCGTCCATCCCAAGTTTCCAACAAGAATCAGTGCAAACGCACCCATGCCTTCAGTGCAAGACACCAATCCCAACAGAGCGTGTACTGTGCGATATGTGTGTTCATATATCGTCTCTTGTGGAAGATCTGCACCACGAATTGTCCGAAACGAAGAGAGACATCGACCGTAACCCAAAACTACAACAGCAAAAAACAACACCTTCGCTCTCACGCGGTGTGTTGATCGCAGCGGGTGTCCTCGTGCTCACTGCCATCATCTCCTACCTGCTCGTCTGATTCCACCCCCTCTCCTCTCTCAACTCCCCAATAAACGACATTATTCAGTTGACAAAAAAAGACAAACAGTGCTGAAGTGGATCGTAAACAGACAAACATCACGAAATCATGAGACCTGGAGCGTCAACAGCAGGTCACTGTTTCAAATAGGTTTACAATCACCCAATACAAACAGCCCACACGCTGTCCCATTTCCCAACGCGGAGGTTTTTCGATGTCTCGCTTGCGCCTTTTTGCATGTATGTCATGCCTGTTCACGCTCTCCATTTTGACGACATATTGTAGCCCCCCACCCACAACCAACGAACAAAACCAAGAAAAAAGCACCCAACCAGACGCATCGACCAAAGATGATTCAACAACAAAAGACGAATCCATCACCAAGGACGATTCCACCACTAAAGACGACACTGTCGCTGACAATCCAGTCGCTGACAATCCAGTCGCTGACAATCCAGTCGCTGATAATCCAGTCGCTGATAATCCTGTCGCTGATAATCCTGTCGCTGATAATCCTGTCGCTGACAATCCTGTCGGGGACGATCCCCCAATAGATACAAAGACCTGTGGTACTGATGAAGAAGTTTGTGGTGGCAAGTGTGTCAATACAAAAACAACCGCAGAGCACTGTGGAAGTTGTGGGAATTCTTGTACAGACGGGCAGATTTGCAGTGCTGGAACATGTGCGTGCCCAACAACTCAAAAGCTCTGTGGTGGCAGTTGTACTGACCTTTCAAAGGATCCTGACAACTGCGGAAAATGTGGAACATCCTGTCAGTCCAATGAAGCCTGTCAGTCAGGAAAATGTACCTCAACTTGTGCAGGTACAACACCTGATAATTGCAGTGGCACGTGTGTAAACTTGATGACAGACGCCAAAAACTGCGGGACATGTGGAGTGGTGTGCAAAACGGGACAAACTTGTAAGGCCGGTTCTTGTGAGTGCCCAACAGGTCAAAAACTCTGTGGTGGCAAATGTATCGACACGACAAGCGACGCAGCAAACTGTGGTGCTTGTGGGACAGCTTGTAAAAACAATCAAATCTGTACTGCGAGTAAGTGTGGTTGTAAGAGCAATCAAATCAAGTGCAACAATCGCTGCTTTAATCCAAACACCAGCGCAAATCACTGTGGCAAATGTGGCAATGCTTGCAGCAACGGAGAGACTTGTCAGTCCGGTACATGCAAATGTCCAACAGGTCAAAAGCTCTGTGGCGGTAAATGTGTCGATACTACAAGCGACGCTGCAAACTGTGGCGGTTGTGGGACTGTGTGTGCGACAGGCGCGACCTGTACTACGAGTCAATGTACCTGTCCCACAAACCAAAAAGTGTGTGGTGGCAAGTGTGTTTCGCAAAACGTGACGGCTTGCGGATCGGCCTGTGTCAATATCAAGAGAAACAACAACCACTGTGGTGGCTGTAACGTCAAATGCTCAAGTACACAGAGCTGTCAGGCAGGTTCCTGCAAAACGACAGTCAGTTTCAAAACAAATGTCTACCCCATCCTGAAGCAAAGCTGCAGCTGTCACACCAACGGTCGTGGCGGTCTCAAGTTCGGCTCAACATCGGCTTCGACGTACAGCAGCATCGTCAACCAAACAGGCAGCGGTGGTACGTACGTCAAACCATACCAAGCAAACAACAGCTATATGTACACACGTATGCTTGGTACATCCGGAGGGAGTATGCCTCCAGCCGGAAAGTTAGGAAACGCCAAGCTCAACACCGTCCGAGACTGGATCCTTCAAGGCGCGAAAAATAACTAAGGCTCCATAAAAACATATCCTTTGAGCGTTCCCCTCAAACAAAGCTCCACTCACTCCCCTCGAAAAACACTTACCCCTTAGAACAACGCTCAATCAGGCGTTCAGCCAACAAAGGTAGAATCTCTTCTTGCCGCCCATGTATCGAGAGATCGCAATGACCGGAGTGTGTCAGACTCGTCTCGACGAGATTGATCTCGATCACTTTCGCACCATTTTCAGAAGCGGCGGCAGGTAACGTTCCAGCAGGCATAACATCAGCGCTTGTTCCGACCACCCAAAATGTTCCACATTTTTGCACCGCACGCAGCGCGCGCTCGACAGCGTGAAAAGGGATAGGCTCACCAAAGAAGATGACAGTGGGTTTAAGCAGCTCATTACATTGTTTGCATGTGGGTGGTGAAAAATGTTTGCGAGAGGCTTGTTTTGGGATCTTGCGAGCGGATGAGCGTGCACCACAGGAGAGACATTCCAGGTACGCTCCATTGCCGTGAAACTCGATCACATCAAGACTTCCGGCTTGTTGGTGCAAATGATCGATATTTTGCGTGATGATAGAGGAGAGCAGCTCTGCCTGTTCAAGTGCAGCAAGCGCCTGGTGACCGACATTTGGCTTCTTTCCACACATTGTTGCGTAAAGCTCACGTAACATCTCCCACACACGCGCCGGATCTTCTCGAAAGCTGCTCATAGAGGCATAATCAAAGGGATCAAACTTCTCCCATAAGCCGCCTTTTGAGCGAAAGTCGGGGATCCCTGACGCGACAGAGATCCCTGCGCCCGTCAGAACCACCACAGGAAGCTGTGCAGCGGTCAACTCCACAACTTTCTCTATCTGCGGAAACCACGTTCGTTCACTGAGATCTTCTTGTTTTTCTCCGCGCACAAGACGCCACAACCTCTTCACTGATCACTCCTTTCAGACAAAACAACAGCATCCTATCATAGCGAAAAGTCGATGTCTTTTTTGTTCCCCAACCCCCCCTCCTGTCCTCTACCTCTTAAAAGTCCTTCCACACCTTCGCGAGACTCTCTCCATAGACCTTCAACTCCCAACTAGAGAACCAACCAAAGGGTGTATGTTTCACGACATAGCCCGTCCGCTCAAGGCGCTCCTTTAGCTCCAAAAAGAACGCCTCAGCAAACGCAGAGTCAGCGTTCTCACCGCCAAGGTGGGCAAAGGAGTGCAAGACAATGTTGTTGAACTCCTTTTTGTTTGCGAGCCACTTGATGTGTTTGAGGGTCTTTTTAAACACTTTGGGGCGCACATCTTCTTGTTGATCTTTGGCTTCGATCTGAAAGAACACAACGACCGCATCTTCGGCACCGTCAGCGGCGGGCATCTCAATGGCATCTTCCAGTGTTTGTGAAAAAGGTTCCCAGAAAAAACGCTCTGCAAGGAAGGTCAAAAGTTTCAATGGATACAGCTCCTTTCAAAGAGATAAACAACACACAAAACCGACATGAGGCCGATAAACAAAAAGATGATCAACTATCCCCTTCATCTTGAAGACAATGGGAAGAACATCAATCTTCAAATAGCACACGTTCGTAGTGAGACGCGAGCGTTGTGTGTGCCTCCGTCGAAAAAAGCCTCGACAACACGGAGTAGATATCACCCGCAGCCAAAGCAAGGTCCTGCCTCTCGACGCGCTTCGCGAAGACCTGCCATTGCGCCAAAGTCTCTTCCCACAGCTCAGGCACAACGCCCTCATATCCCTCACCTTCAGGAAACGCCTGCACAAACCACTGATGAATGTGTAAAAGCAAGACGGAAAACGTCTCTTCGTAGGTGTCCTGCAGGATGAGAAAAGAGTCTATTTTCTCGACATACTTGTCATCTTGGCACTTTTCCCAAAAGATCTCCTCCGCGAGCACGTGCGTCAACAGTTCGACATCTTCACGTGCTGTGAGCAGTCGCAAAAGAGGTTGATGTACATTGGAGAAAGTCAAGATGTAAGCAGCTGCGAGGCGTAGCCAGAGGGGCTCAGAAGGCGCGACATGTTGAAGCTGTACAACGGCCTCCTTCAAGGTCTTAGATTGGCAAAACCACTCGATGTCAGCATGCATACATTCGAGGAGCAGAGGGAGCGCAGTCGTTGCCTTTTGTGTCAGGAGACCAAAGTTGAGGAGAATATCACACGCTCGACGAGGATATTGTTTTACAAACCGTAAGATAAGTTCCTCATCCTCAGTGTTGAGCAAGAGTTGCTGAAGAGGCGCGGTGAGAGACCGCTCAGGGATAGAGTCTGCTGGAGAAAAGTGCTGAATCATCTCAAGCACCACAAGGGACGCGTATTGGGACATGGTGGAGTTTTCATTATCCGCCGCGAGGGCAAGCAATCGATGACAATCGTATGAGAAAACACGCTCAAGTACAGGTTCATTTTCGGCAGCATCCTCTGACCATCTGTCGATCTCCTGTTCATCAGAGAGTAGAAACGCGCCCGGAAACTGAAAGAGCGCAAACTGAACATCGACAAAAACAGGCAGGTAATCCATATCGTAATGAGGTCCGCTACAGATCTCTAAAAGAGTCGCATGTTTCAGACGAGTACGTACAGATTTATTCTCTATAGATTGTAGTAAGGAAGATGAAGGCTTGGTGAGTCGAACTGTCGCAAAGTTCCCTCCTCCCTCAATCATGATCTCCGCTCTTTGACGTTGCACAGAGGAAGACATGGAGATTTTATCCTGTAAAAACAACACAATTGCATCAAGCTGCGGTGTATCATCGTCAAGCCACACATAGCTCCGGTAGGGCATATAATTCACACAACCTCCCATCCATGGAAAAAAAGTGTAATGGGCAGAGTATACACAAGTGTCATGGACTTTCAAGCATGCGCCAAAGACCACTACAAGGTCGATACAAGAAAAAACAACACCAAAAAGACGCGTGCATGAAAGACAATGAGCCAAGAGCGTGTTATAGTCACAGACAAGACCACAACAAACAGGACTGCCAACACAAACAGTGATGATGTAAGTGCGAGGTCTTCTTGTGGTGGTCATAAAGTCATCTGTATTCTTTTTCGTCCAGCGATTGAGATCGTTTGGAAGGAGTGACTTGATGAGAAAGAGAGTGATGTTGCGATACGTAGGCTGCGCCGTGTTGTGCGTGGTAAGCATGTTGTGGGTAGGGGACACAAAAGCCCAGCCTGGACACCGTCTGGCTCCCAAAGCAAGAGCGAGTGTCCCCGCGTTGATCAAGATGCTGCAAAGCAAAAACCCACGAAAGCGCGGAACAGCAGCGATGCACCTGGGCTTTCATGGAGCAGCAGCCGCCCCCGCATTTGCACTCCTCGAACGCGCCACACGTGATCAGCATTGGTTTGTCAGAGCCTACGCAACACGCGCACTCGCACGTCTCGATCCGCTCCATCGCGCACGCGCCTACAAAACGTTTGTGCTGGTGATGCAGGACAGACATTGGATGTGCCGGGTCTACGCATCGGAAGCTCTCGGGAAGATCAAGTCAAAAGCCAAACAAATCGTCCCCCTTTTGGCGCGCGCCACACAAGACGCCAATTGGCAGGTCCGGACCAACGCCTTTCAGGGGCTAGGGAACCTCGGCATGGCTGCATTCCCCACGATGAAGCGTCTCTTAGCAGCCAACAAAAGTAACATCTTTCGACTCTACTCTATCGTCCAAGCCTTTGGCGAAATGGGCCCCGAAGCTTACCCAATCATCCCTCAGTTGATCGCGTTGTTTGTCAAAGGCAACGATCCCCTCAAGAAAAATATCCTCATCGCGCTCGAAAAAATTGGCCTCCGTCAGACCTCTTCTCTTCCACCACTGATCACTGCACTCAACAACAAATACTGGACCATCCGCAGCCAAGCCGCACGCACCATTGCCACGCTCGGGCAGAAAGCCGCGATGGTCCTCCCACAGCTCTACAAAACACTTCAGGATAAACACTGGCGCGTCCAAAGAGATGTAGTTTACGCACTTGGGTTCATTAAAAGCGCCAAAAGCATCCCTCACCTGCTCGCACTTTACGCACAAGCCCCCACCATGCTCAAAGCGGAGATCATCGACACCTACGCGCGGATGCAAACCTCTTCTCCACAGGTCAAACGCGCACTCCAACAGATCATCAAGTCCAAACAACCACTGCTACGCAAAAAAGCATTTTTTGCGCTCGCGCTCCTCTCTTCACAAAAATCCCAGGCGCTCAAACCCCTCATCCAATCGCTCAAAAGCAATCGCGAGACAAGATTGTACGTCCTTCAGGCCCTCGCCAAGCTCAAACATAACGCAGCAGACGCGCTCCCCGAGATTATCCCTTTGCTGCGCTCCAAACACAAAGACATCCAGCAACAAACGAGCAACACCATCCTCGCGATCGGCCCCAAAGCGATTCAACCGCTGATCAAACAATTCCAACACAAATCCTGGTGGATGCGAAAACACGCCGCGACAACGATCGCGCGATTTGGCACATTCGCCCTCGCACCACTTCAACGGACACTCTCGCATCCTTCGTGGAAAGCAAGGATGTGGGCAGCCTATGCCCTTGGGAAGATGGGAAAAATGGCTTCTTCATCTGTCCCCGCTCTCAAACGATTGCTGCGCGATCGAGATCAAGATGTAAGAAAATTTGCGTCCTTCTCTATCAGACAAATTCTTAGAAAATGACTGTTGACATGTTCTTCTATCCCCTTTAAACTAACGATCGTTCGGGAAGTGCAGTATGCCCAAAAAACAAAACAGTGATGCCCGTGAGCGTGTATTGCAAGCCGCCGAAGAGCTCTTTCATGAAAAGGGTTATTCAGCAGTTTCGATGAATGACATTGCAAAAACACTTGACATGCAGAAAGCCTCGCTTTACCACCATATCCCACAAGGCAAAGAGCAACTGTTTGTCGAGATTGTGTCGAGAAAGTTCAAACGTCATGGTGATGGACTCAACAACGCCATCCATCACGCAGGCACACACATCGAACAAAAGCTTCTTGCCGTCGCAGGCTGGCTCAGTCAAAATGCGCCTCTCTCCTTGTTGCCTTTGATGCAAAATGATATGCCTGCTGTATCGAGAGAGAGCCAACAGAAAATTGACGCAGTGGTCTTTCAAAATCTGTGGTTTCCTATCATGCAAGTGTTCGTCGATGCACAACGCAATGACGAGATCAAACAAACACATGCAGCGATCCTCACAGGGGTCTTTGTCTCCCTCATGGACGGACTCACTTACATCGGCAGTGGCAACAAAACGCCCTTTGGGCTCGATGTCATGACAAAAGAAGCCATCAACATCATTCTGTACGGTGTCAGTCAATCCTCACCATCAACATAATCCCCTGTGATACCAGTTGATTCAACAGCCGAACGGTCGTTACTTTTTTGCCGGAAACAAAACTACCGACCGTTCGGCTTTTTTCTAAAACTGGTCTGTAGGGGTAGACTCCACAAAAAGACGCACTATATTCCCTCCGAAGGTCCAAAACATCTTCCCCCCATCAAAAAAGCAACCATGAGGCAGCTCTCTCGCCTCCAGAAAGGAATGACCTTGCAGTGTCAAAGTGAAGTCCCTGCCATTCGTATTCGCGCACTCAACGACGCACCGCTCTCGACCTCCGGTGAGTATGTGCTCTACTGGATGATCGCCAATCGTCGACTACAGTCCAACTTTTCCCTGCAAAGAGCCATCGACTGGTCCAACGAGCTGCAAAAGCCACTCATCATCCTCGAAGCCCTTCGCAGTGGTTATCGGTGGGCGAGTCAACGTATCCATCGCTTCATCATCGAAGGCATGGCAGATAACGCAAAAGCACTCGAAACACACGACGTCCTCTACTACCCATACGTCGAACCTGATCACGACGAAGGAAAAGGCCTCCTCAAAGCCCTCTCCTCTCGCGCCTGTGTCATCATCACAGACAACTTCCCCTGCTTTATGCTCCCAAGAATGTCTGCTGCTGCCGCCAAACAATCCAAAGTACGCATGGAGGCCATCGACTCCAATGGGATCTACCCCATGTATGACACCGATCGGGTCTTCACGAAGGCACACAGCTTTCGAAGGCACTTGCAAAAAACGATCGTCCCACACCTCCAAGACTTTCCGCTCGTAGATCCTCTCGATGCTTATGACGCTGGCACCGCCAAACTTCCAGAAGAGATCACGCAGCGTTGGCCACTGCGAAGCCTACAAGAACTCACGAAGCTCGACTGGATCGCCGATCTACCTATCGACCAGAAGGTTCTCCCTGCCCCGATCAAAGGCGGCAGTCAACAAGCTCAACAACAACTCGATGACTTTCTCACGATGCTCCCGCGCTACCACGAAGATCGCAACCATCCAGATAAAGACCCCTCTAGTGGCCTCTCCCCTTACCTGCACTTCGGCCACATCTCCGCACACACGATCTTCACACAGTGTATGCAACAAGACAAATGGGAGCTCGACAACATCGCCGAGAAACCCAACGGCAGTCGAAACGGATGGTGGGGTGCCTCCGAGGCCGTCGAGGCCTTTCTCGATGAACTGATCACTTGGCGAGAGATTGGCTACAATATGTGCGCCCACACAGACAACTATGACCAATATGAGTCCCTCCCAGATTGGGCGCGCAAGACGATGGAGGAGCACCTCGACGACTCCAGAGAGTACATCTACAGCCTCGAAGAGTTCGAACAAGCCAACACACATGACAAAGTCTGGAACGCCGCGCAAAGACAACTCATCCAAGAAGGACGCATTCACAACTACTTGCGTATGCTCTGGGGCAAAAAGATCTACGAATGGACTGCCACACCACAAGATGCCCTCAGCGTGATGATCGAGCTTAACAACAAATACGCACTGGACGGCCGCAATCCCAACTCCTACAGTGGGATCTTCTGGGTATTGGGACGCTATGACCGCGCGTGGGGACCAGAACGCAAAGTATTTGGCAAGATCCGCTTCATGAGCTCCGAAAACACAGCACGCAAGCTCAAAGCCAAGGAATACTTCAAAACGTACGGCTAAGGTTTTTCCCACCTTCCCCATCCACCTTCAAGAACTTCATACATCAAACCCCGATTTGCCAAAGTCCACAAGCAGCCTTACATTGCGTATCGAAGAGACGATGCTCCATGATACTCATGGTGCCACCCGCTCAACGTATCTACGAAAGAAAAGGAGACAACCCATGTCCAATGCAAAAGTGACTGAAAAACTAAATGGACTTCTCGCGAGCAGCGCTGTGTTCTACCAAAAGCTGAGAAACTACCACTGGAACGTAAAGGGTGATGACTTCTTCGAACTCCACGCCATCTTTGAAGATCTCTATACACGCTGGGCTGAACATGTAGACATTATCGCAGAGCGCATCTTGATGCTCGGAGAGCGCCCCTATTCCACACTCGCGGAGCTGCTTGAGCACGCTTCGATCAAAGAAGATGTTGAAGTCAAAGCCTCACGGGATATGGTCGCTTCTCTCGTCAGTGATTTTGGCCTGCTCCAAAAACAAATCCTCGGCATCATCGACGACGCTGAAAATCAGGCGGACAGAAAAACAGCGAACGTCCTCGACGACCTCAACGATGAAATCGAAAAAGATGCGTGGATGTTCAACGCATGGCTCGCCAAATAGGACTCTTGAGAGAACTCTTATCCCCTCATCAACGCCATCAACGAAGCCGCTCTCCCTACCCCCAAGGCTGGTCTATCCATTGGAACACGTAACAACCTTTCGCACATTCTCAAAACGCTCCAGTGGCTCCCTCTTCCATCATCTCCCAAACTTCTCTACAAAATGATTGAAGAATCGCCGAACAAAACGAAGTGATAGAGAGGAGAAAGAAGCGGTGAGGGATTTTTGGGGCGTTTCTATCCAATCAGGGATTGGCTTTCCCAGGAGAGGGTGTGTCGATGGTTTTGAAGGCACCTGTAATATCGGGGCTGCGACCATAACTCTTTGTCGCGGGAGAATCACCATCTGCCCAGTCGACGGAATCGACAGTGTTCCCATTCACATCAAAGAGCCCTAATTCCTCATCCTTACCGAGCTTAAAGTTTGGCCACGTCGTCGTCAAAGAGAACTGCATATACTCACCGGGCTTGATCTTTGTCCCAGCAGAGAACTTCACTCGTGCGGTCGCGTCGGTCAAACTATCTGCCACAGAGTAAGTCGAGAGGTCGATCTCTTTCCCAGTTGCGTTGTAAAGCTCAAACCAGTCATCAGGATCTCCTGCGGCTGCGACTTCATTGATCACGAGTCCGATGTTGGCTTTTCCAGGTGTAGGGACAGACAATGTCGTAAACGCCCCTGTCCCACTGGGGAAACGTCCGAATGTCTTGTCAGCGGGAGAGTCGCCATCATTCCAATCGACGGAGTCAACAGTGTTGCCGCTAGCATCGAACAGCCCCAACTCCTCATCTTTACCGAGCTTGAAATCCGGCCATGTCGTCGTCAGGGTAAATTGTTTGTATTCGCCGGGCTTGATCTTTGTCCCAGCAGGAAACTTCACTCGTGCGGTCGCGTCGGTCAAACTGTCTGCCACAGAGTAAGTTGAGAGGTCGATCTCTTTGTTCGTGCCGTTGTAGAGTTCGAACCAGTCGTCAGGATCTCCTGCGGCTGCGACTTCATTGATCACGAGTCCAGAGGGTGCAGGGGACTGATCGGGACGCACTTTTTCCGTGGGCTCATTCTCGGTGGGAGCAGTATCAGGTGTCGGCTCATCGCCAGCGTCAGGTGTGGTGCTTTCCTCTTGAATGGTTTCCGAAGGAGCGCTTCCATCGACGTTGGGTTTTCCAGGTGTAGGTGTCTTTAGCGTTTTGAATCCGCCTGTTTTGTCGGGGATACGACCATAACTTTCGCCAGCAGGAGAGTCACCATCTGCCCAGTCAACGGAGTCGATGAGGGCTCCATCTTCGTCAAAGATCCCAACCTCTTCGTCACTGCCCAACTTAAAACCAGGGAAGGTGTCATTGAGCGTCACAACTTTGTATTCACCGGGCTTGATCGAACCTTGCAGCGCTGTCTTGTTCGCCTGTGCCGCGAGATCGTCGGTGATATACACTTTTGTCAGGTCGATCTCTTCGTTACCTGCATTGTAAAGCTCGACCCAATCATCGGGGTCACCTTTTGCAGCGACTTCGTTGATGATGAGTTTGCCTTGTAGAGAGGAGGTCTTAGTAGGTGTGTCTTTGTTGACGTCTTTTTCGCCGACTCCGGCGTCTGACTTGGACTGTTCGCCAGCTTTTTCAGTTGTTTTTTCGTCTGCCTTCTCGGTCTTTTTGACATCAGAACAGTGGACGGTTGCAAAAGAGCATACAAACAACGCCAAAAACAAGATACGTTTCATGTCGTGGTTCTCCGTGGAAAAAGTCAAAGAATCAAATCAAAAAGCTCATCGACTGAGCGAAAGATGCGTGCGTATAGCGAGCTGCAACATCACACGATGTCCAGAGACAGCCGCGGGTACACCTGGCAACGGCGCGCTGTTCTCCTCTTGTGTGATATTTTGGTAGTAAAGGTAGAGTCGAAACCGCCGAAACATAGCGCCAAGCAAAGGCTCAAGTGCGTTGACGTAGAGACCTGCGGTGATGGTCTGTTGCACTGCATTGTCCACACTTTGGTTGCTATTGAGTCGATCAAAGCGAGCGAGCACACCGATCTTATCGAGCCAGACATCTGCACTCAACCACGCGCTCAGACCGTCTGCAGAGATATCTCCATCCCCGCGATATCCCGTCGCGTTGACAAACTCGACACCTGCAGAGTACCCACGCATCCCGAAGGTCAACGCCGCTGCGACGCGATGATTCGCGATGCGCGCTGCGCCTTGTGAACCATCGCGATACAGTCCGTGTAATCCAATCACGGCTTTACGACCGAGTAATCGAAAGGATGGTGCGCGCAGAGAGAGCGTCAAGGTCGTGTTCTTTCCACTGTTTTGCTCCGCCCGGTTGGTCCCTTCACCGTTTGTCAGGGTGTAACGAAATTCAACCATCCCCCCCCACAACCGCAACAACGCAGAAGCACCAAGGTCACTTGGAAAGAAGAACTCTCCTTGTTGGCTCTGCATCGGCTCAAGATCACGCAAGACATACCCCACTTCGAGCAAATCGATCCAGGGATCTTTGATCAAACCAAGTCGAAGCTCCCCTTCAAAGACACCAAACGTAAGACGCCCAAAGGCCCACGCCTGCAAGAGACGGACAACGTATGCGTCCCCGTCGATCCCAAACAGACTCTGTGGTTGTGCAGAGCGTAAAACTTCCATCCGCGCGACGACACCAACTTGGTCTTTCCAGTCGACCATCACAGCGAGCTGCAGCTCTCTCATCACAAACTCTTGGAAGTCCTGCTCTCCGAGCATCGAGATGTGGTAACCAGCGAATAAACGCCCCCAAAAGGTCGCTCTAAGTCCACGCATCAAAGGAGCCGCAGCCGTCTCTTTTGGCGCTTGTGCTCTGTGAGTTGGTTTCCCTACGGTCTGTCCTGCCCAAGCAGACGAAGATGGACATACAAAGAGACAAAGGCATAGCAAACATACACGGACACACTGTGAGAAATAAGCGCTCAACACGACAAACACTCCGTACTCAATACCAACGCAAAGATGGAAAACGAAAACCTAACCACTGCCCTTCAGTCTCAAGTGTCTCTCCAAAGGACGCAAAGTCCTTTGACTGCTGGGCTGCGTACTGTTTGGCAAATCGAAAAGTCTCCTCAACAAACTCCGCATGTCTTTGTCCGATCGCCTCTGCGATCACAGACAACCCCTTTCCTCCCACAAGCAGCTCAGCCCGGGCATGTGAACGGGCCAATAACCGCCCTGCGTGGTAGGCAAAATCACCCAAGTCACGCACAGACCACTTTCCATCTGCATACTTTTCCAAAAATCGATCGGTGCTGTAATTCTTTTGATACCCGACCCGATGACGCACGCGAAACACCATCGGCGCATCACTCGCCCAGCCGAGATGGACGTCATTTGTGTCGCTCTCTTGGAGCTGCCTTTGCAACATCACGACGCGCTGCGCGTTGTGTTCAAAACGATGCTTAGGAAAACGCTGAAACCCAGGGAGTTCAGGGATGTCAGTGATCTCCTTAAACTCCAAGAGCCAGTCATCATCTACGGATGACGTAGGACCTTCGACGAGAACGTAATAGCGTAGACGTGGATAGCTGCTCACCCCCGCGCCATAACGACGGGAGATCCCTTTGACCTGAAGCTGCGTGAGCGGGACTTTCTGCAAACGCGTTGGCGCATAACTCCGCACCAACCTCTTGATCATCGCGCTCTCTTCGTCCGTTGGTGGCTTAAGCTCATCGCGAATGACGCCTTCGATCTCCGAAGGCTCTAACACGCCGTAGAACATCACACGCTGACCCGATTGTACGTTGGTGTACTCGTTGAGCTTGCGGCCCTCAGCCCCCTGCTCTCTAGCACGCTTGAACAGATCATCAAGGATGATACCAAAGCCCTTTTTGGGACGAATACGAAGAGGTTTCTTGTCGAGCTGCTGTCGAATCGCATCAGTGTAGCCTTCACTGACACGCTTGAGCAGTCGGTCGTACTCTTGAGGAGCAGTTGAATGGATATTCGCTCGAATCGCTTGTGTCGCAAACCCAACAGTCAAGCGTCTGACATCGAAGTAGTACGGTGCATATGTCGCGCCATCAAAGTCGTTGAAGTCGATCAACAGCTCACCTTTTTGATTGCGATATGTTCCGATGTTTTCGGGGTGAGGATCGATCACACAAGCGACATATGCGCTCTTCGCGGTGCCAAACTTAGTGGGAACGGCGAGTGTATGTGTCCGCATCAGATCCCTCAAGTACAACCGCACAGTCCCTCGAAAGTAATTGTAGATGTTTGTCTTCATCTTGCGAAACTTGCCTGCAAGAGCGTGGGGATCGCGTCGGTACATCGTCAAGTTGTCTTCGATGAGCTGCTGTTGCACCCAGCTAGCTCTCGCCGGCGGCTGTGAGCAACCAACACCGCAAAGAAGAAGCACACCTGCGACAAAACATACACACATCAAAAACACATGCGCTCTTTCGCGAATGTTATCCATACACATCACCCAGACTCCCTTGTAGAGAGGATGTTTACACGACTTGGTTTCGAAGACAGAACGCGCAGGTAGAACATTCGAACAACCACAGAGTCAGCCGAGGGACCAAAGAGACTCGCGCCACTTATACCAAACCACCTCCGACTGAATCTGTGACAATTGAGTGACAACCCCTCCGTTTTTGTCACGCACCTGTCACACAAGAAAATTGATCTTATATATCAAATAGATGAAATCGACATACAGAGAGGCAAATGAGGATTGTCAGGTAGGCATATGGCAGAGGGAGGCAAGCCTTTGAGGCGACTACGAGAAACAAGGAGGTGGGGAAAAAGCCTAAGAAGAGAGATGCAGATGCTCTGCGACTTGTGTCGCAATGCGCTCGGGTGCATCGAGATGGACATGGTGACCACCTTCGACGTCGAGGACGGTCATCGGCTTGCACTGCTTGACACGCTCATCGACACCGGGGCGATGAAGAAACCCCTCGCTCGCACGGACGAACAACGTAGGACACTCAATCGCGCTGAGAAACGCGTGTACGACGGGTTCTGTCAAGCGCATCAGAGAGGTCGCACGAAGCATCTGGGCGAAGCGAAAACGCACGCCTTCTTGGTCCATCTTTGTCCCTCTCTCGACGAGCAGTCGGGCCCCCTCTTCTTCGACGGGGAAACCATTCATGCGCTGCTCAATAGCGCTCTCGACATCGGGATACACACGATGCTCTCGCGAAAAGTAACGATGACGTTGTTCAAGCGCGCGCCGCATTTGTGCGGGGGCTTCGGAGGGTGGTGTTGTAAGAGGACCGATCCCCTCAAGGAGCACCAGTCTCTCGACACGCTGAGGCATGGCTCCAGCCGCCAAAGTCGCAGCACCTGCGCCCATAGAATGCCCCATCAAAGAAAACATATCCCACCCAAGCGCATCTGCCGCATCGAAGATATCAGGAACCCACTCGATAAAGTGATACATCGCCCCTTTCTCCCGATGTTGTGAGAGGCCATGACCAGGCAGATCGAGCGCGACGATGTACAACTCCTCTGGCAGCAGAGGGATCAGCCTCGAAAATGTCTCGGCGTTGTCCAACCAACCATGAAGTGCGAGCACGGGCTGACCATCAGGCGCCCCCCAAGCCTTCGCCTGTAGCTGGATGTGAGGCAGTGTAAGTTCGATGTCACGGACAGGTCTCGTCTGTGCAGAGGGAGATGAATCGGTCATAAAGTCCCGCTCCTGTGTTTTTTTCTGGAAAAAGACACGCCCCATCGATATGATGGGCGGCAGTTCGGGCATCAAAGTACCCGGCATACGAAATACAAGATATATGGGATGCCAAACCAAACACAAGCATTTTGCGCGAGTGTGTTTCTCAATCAGGGTAGGCGCGCTAGAAACACAACGCAAAAGAGACGATACAGCTGGAGAATGTGATGGCACGTCGTTCAGTCAAAGCACCGGGAAAAAATGGAGAAGGGAGTCTCGACGAGATCCTCACGGAGGTCAGAGACGCACTCAACAACTGGCCCTCAGGGAGTCCCTTCCACAGCGGTACAGTGCGTGGAGATCTCGCAGAGGTCTATGCAATCCTCGGAAAGGATATGCACGCAGAGGTCATGTTGCCAGAGGTGACCTACGAAGCCAACCAATTGAGAGCCACCTTTCGCGTCGCCATGCACCAAGCACACAACGGCAACATCGAGGGCGCGAACGTCACAGTGAAACGTGGGCTGACCTGGATGGAGTCCTACAACCTGGACGGAGAGCCGGCAACAGTCGCGCTCTCCGCTCTTGCCATGGCCTACCACGCGATGGGACAACGGCAGAAAGCCAGAGAGACCCTCGCTGAGGCCAAAACACAGGCCGACGCCGAAAAATACAACCCATCTCAGCCCTACCCACACCTCGTTAAGGCCTACGTCTACTGTAAAGATTACCTCGGTGCTTTTGAGGTTTTCCAAGCTCCCAACGCCTTCTACTCGTTCTCTCTGCAAACACTTTTCTCGGAGATCGCGATCGGTCTTTACCGCGCTGGCTACGGAGAGAAAATCCCAGCCCTGATCAACGACATCATCAAACAAGAGCACGAATCCCACCATATTCTCCGTCCGCTCATCGCGTACTGTCTCGATGAACGCGATGACAAGATGGTGATGACCTGCCTGGAGCTGATTCCCCCTCTCTACCAGGACGAATGTCTCAAGATGATGATCGAGACCTGGCGCAAACGTGAAGCCCACCAAAAGATCGAAGAGGCTCTCGCACACTGGCAGACATCTGGTGCGACACCAGCGACGCTAGCACGTATGTACCTCTCTCTCGATCAAGGAGACAAGGCCGCAGACATCCTCGAAAGGATCGTCCCCGAAGTCCTCCAACACCCTCCTCACACGATCGCGGAAAAACACGCATGGCCTGTCTGCGACATCTGCCAAACACTCGGGTTTATAGGACGTATAGAGACTGCCTTTCAATGCATCGAGACGCTGCTCAGCGAACGCAGTCGTGCAGAAGCGCTGCTCGCCTTGATCGAAGGTCTGTACGCATCCGATCGTTTTGACAAACTCGTCGAGCTGTTTGAACACGTAAAGAGTTGGGCCCACTCCATCCGTGATGACAGTGTCAAATCCGTCATTATCGCCATGATCGCCAACAAAATGATGATCCATGGTCGCAAAAAAGAGGCGATCCCCTTGTTCAAGGAAGCTCTCAAGCTCGGCGCAGACATCAAACGCCCCGCGTCCGATCAAGGCCAAACACGTCGTCGCGCAGTGGAAGAGATCCTGCGCTACAACCTGCAAGCAGGCTACCTTGTCGGCGCATTCAGGGCTTCAAAGAAGCTCCGTATTGGGGGACAGCGAGATAGATTGATGCATGAGTTGCTACAAGCATGGGTCAAAACAGGCGACCTGGCCGCGATCTTGATTATCATCCAGGGGATCAAAACCATTGAGGAGCGTGCATATGCTGGTGTGAAAGCACTTCAGACGTATGTGGAGATGTTCCCACCTCCCTACACACAAGACGAAGACGAGTAGGGTTACAGGGGAAAACGAGGGGGTGGGAACGAAGAAAAAACGAGGAGGGGATCGGGAATTAAGGAAAGCTACGTAGATCAGATTTGAGGCGAAACAACAGGTGCTTGGGTTTTTTTTGAAGTTTGACCTTCCCCCACTTCGTGAGCGGCTGGTATCCCTTCAGTTCGAAACGAAAGCGTCTCTTTCCAGGCTCAACTTGGGCCTCTAGTGGCGTAGTCTTTTCCATCCGTTTGCCATCAATCCACACAAACGCACCTGGGGGTTCAGTGATGATAAACACAGTTTGGTGTGTGGGAGTCTGTCGACTTTGCAAAAGGGAACGATACGCAGAAGGTGGTATCACTTCGAAGTAAAGCAGGATACCAACCATCCCCACGACAAAAAAGAAAGCCAAAAGAAACCAGGGCCAGATGGGCTGTTTGGGGATATGGATACCGTCATACGTTTTGTGAGGTGAGCGACGCAACGCGCTTGAGATCGTCTCTTGTCGGACTGTTCCAGATGACCGAACATTTGCAGCGCTCGTCTGCCGGCCAAAGCTCGCAGTTGTGCGCAAGCCATTGGAGGGTGTGTGGTGGAGCTGTCCTTTTGGTGGCGAAGGGGTGCGCAGGCCTGTAGGTGTCGTAATATCGTGAAAATCACCATTGCGGCGTGTCGTTTTTCCCAGGTTGGGTTTTTTGAATGGCAAGCTCTCCTGTTGTCCACTGGAGGAGTAGACAGGCAGAGAGCCAAGTTTTCCTTGGGCTCCCAACTCATTGTGGTCGACAAGCATGTTTGAAGATGGGACAGGGGTTTTGGGTGCTTCGCTACGCATCGCCGCGATACCAGTCCCCGTTTTAACCCGTGGGATAGAGGCCTCCGTCGACACACCGATCATCGAGTATGTCCCTACCTCTTGTTTGCGTTTTTTCTTGACGGTGTCATCTTCGTCGACGCGTGAGACACCAAAACCGCTCAGGACATCGAGAAGACGGCGTTTAAACTCCGCCATTGTGGGGATGCGTTCTTCGGGTTTCTTTTCGAGGGCATCGGCCAGTAACGCTTCGAGTTTTTCGGGATAGTGGATGTCAGTCCTCTTCTCACTTGGCGTCGGGGTCGGCGTATAGACATGCCGCATCGCGTGCTGGTAGGGACTGTTGGCCTCGTACATGTCACCACCCGTGACAGCCTCAAACAAGATCACCGCGAGAGAATATATATCGGAGCGACCGTCAAGTTCATCACCGACCGCTTGTTCAGGAGAGAAGTATTGTGGTGTCCCCATGGTGATACCATTGTCGGTGATCCGCTTGGTCTCATGACGGATCTGGGCGATCCCAAAGTCGAGGACCGTCACTCCCTCGATGGACTCGGGGCTACCTAGCAAAAAGATGTTTTCGGGTTTGAGATCGCGGTGGATGATACGTTGTTTGTGTGCGTGCTCCATGGCTTCGCAGACAGGGAGCATCAACTGGCAAATTTGTGCGAGTGGGGGTTGTTTTTTGTGAAGCTCGACAAACGTGTCAAAGCTCGCTCCCCTGAGCAGCTCCATAACCATGAAGAAACCAAACTTTTCCTCATAACCAAACTCGTAGACAGAGACGATGTTGGGGTGCTTCAGGCGCCGAAGGACCTGCATTTCGTGGTAAAAACGATCGAGCGCGACGTCATCGATGTGGAATTGTGTGCGAAGAAATTTGATCGCGACCGTGCGGCCATCTTCGAGCGAGATCCCTTCGTAGACGAGGCCCATCCCGCCCTGTCCAAGTTGACGGACCATTTGCCACTTGCCATCGAGCTGTTCCCCAACGAGCGGATCGACCTTCTCGTCATAGAGTTCCTTTTCACATTGTGAACAGACCCACTTGCCGGGCTCGTAAGGATAGCCACAGAACTCACAGAGCCGCTCTTGTCGTAGCGCGAGGAACTCGCGAGACGCACGAGCTTCGGACTGTCGGCTCTCTGTATTGGATTCGCGCAGTTTTTTTCCATAGTGAAAGCGGATGGCGCGCACGAGGTTTTCACGTGTCGTGAGGATGTAGTCAAACTCTTCGCACTGGACCATCGAGAGGATAGACTCCTCAGCCTCTTTTGAGAGCTCTGCGAGCGCGACGAGACGAAAACGACCCCCTGACACTCTGGCGACAGGCAAAATCAACTGCTGAAACGCAATACGGTAGGGGATCGTGAGCAGGACATCCTCGCTTATTTGGAGGGTTAAAAGCTCATCAAGCTCGGCAAAATGCTGCTGAAAGGAGCGCGCGCGGAGACGCAGCAGTTGCTCTTCAGATAACAACCCCATGCCCACGAGAATTTCCTCGATCCGACCACCTTGCTCTTTTTGGAGGGCTTGTGCCGCTTTTAATTGGAGTGGCTGGATCATGTCCTCTTTAATGAGTAGTTGTTCCAGCGATGTGTAGGCCAAAATGTCCGAGCCTCCTTCATCCTCGACCCTAAATTCATCCCCATGGTATCGCAAGACCCCCCTGCAAACAAGTACAAAATCTCAAGAGAAGCAGAAAGGCTCGAAATGTACGTATGCAAAAGTAGGAAGTCCCCCCTTTCAAACAGCACTGCGATCTTCGACAGCAAAGATCATCCAAAGGAGGACAAGGAGATGCGTCGTTTTCACCCCAGGCGAGTGAAGGCTCAACAAGACAGGAGTTGAAAACGCACATCCTTTCTCCACGGACAGACCACACCGTCCAAGCGCCCTTCAAAAAATGTCGCCTGTTTGGATTGACAATTCGACCATTTATCCATCATAATACGCAACGCGTTTTTGCACCCATCAAAAGATGACAGCAAACACCTTACCGATCTTCATACATTCCATGCGCCCCTATGATGCAATCAACGTCACTGTGGTGTCGCATGTTTCGCTTATACCTATATACAACTTTGTGCCCATGAGGTCATGACATGCCAAGCATTCGAGACAAGCAGATTAATCGCTTCTTCAACGAAGCAGAGTTCCAAAACACAAAGAGCATCAACGATCAAAATGTACTGAAGATCCTCGCCGCTGTCGGCGATATCAACCAAACCACATCAGGGCAGTTGCTCGAAAAAATGCAACAACCCGGTATCTCCCGCCAAGAACAATTTGACCTCGCCAAGAACGGACTGTCCAACAAAGAACGTCGCGATATCAACACGATCCTCGACAACAACGAACTCACACTGAGTCCAGGCGCCAAAAACTTCCTCCAGGCGCTTGTCGGACAGGCAGATCTCAAAGACTCTTTTGGCCCTCTCCAACTGCAAGTCGACAACAACCTGAGTGATGGTCTCAAAGGTGTGACCAACCCCGGTGACGAGATCGAAGTCGTCAACATCTCCGCAAACCCTGAAGGAGTAGAGACCAGCGAAGTCATCAAGCTGAAAGCCGATCAATGGGGACAATTCAAAGGTGACATCCCCAACGCACAAGAAGGCGACGTCCTGCGCGTCCGCTCTCGCAGCGCAGGTGGCAATGTCAGCAACTGGATCTCCCTGCAAGCCAATGGCCTCGGAGAAGACACACGTAACGCACAAGTCTACACGGACGCAATCGGCCTCGAGTCCAACGCCCCAGGAGAATTGAGCCCCGTCTATATCGGCGATGGGATGGTCTCCGAACCCGGTGCTCAGCTGCGATTCATCAACGAACGCACAGGTAAATCCGCCACCTTCACAGTCGACGAGAACGGACAACTCCCTGCAGGAAGCATCCTGAAAGGGAACCCCAGCGATGTCTTCAAAATCGCAGTCAGCGACGGCACCAACAATGTCGACTTCTCAGAAGCCGCAGGCAGCATCACCATGGGGGGTACCGACCCTGTCGTCACACCAGAGCAGCCCACAACAGTCGATCTCAAAGATCCTGCCCTGCGCGAAAAACACCTCAACGGTAACTACAAAGTCGAACGCTTCACAGGGCCCCTCTTTGTCGATGGCGCATCTCCCTCCGACGTCAAACAAGGCTCCATCGGAAACTGCTACTTCGCCGCTGCAATGGGATCCATCGCGCAAAGCAACCCCGAAAAACTCCAGGACATGATCAAGGACAACGGTGATGGCAGTTACGACGTGACCTTCAAAGTCAAGTCCGGTTACGGCTATTACGCAAAATACAAAGACAAAACAGTCACCGTCGACGGTGACCTCGTTGTCCGTTCTCCCGGTGGACGCCCACTTTACGGCGCAGCCAACACCGATTACAACGACAAAGAGAAGATGGAGATGTGGTATCCCATCGTCGAGAAAGCCTACGCTGCGCTCCACGGAAACAGCTACCACGAAGTCGGAGATGGTGGACGCTCTAGCGACGTCTTTGAATCCGTCCTCGGTGGCAACGCAAGCTACAAGCTCATCTCCAGTGGCCCCGAGCGCATCTACAAACAGATCGCCGAAGCCTCCGAGAAAGGATGGCCCGTCGCCGCAAGCACCTACGGAAAAGATAGCCCCGAAGCCGAACGCTACGCAGGTGAAAAACTCTACGCGTGGCACGCCTACTCCGTCCTCGGCGTCGAAGAAGAAGGTGGCAAAAAATACGTCCAGTTACGCAACCCATGGGGAAATACAGAGCCCGGAAATGACGGTAAAAATGACGGCATCTTCCGCCTCGACATCGAGCAATTCGATCACTTCTTCCGTGGCGTCTACATCGGAAAACACGACGGATAACCCATCCAACACATACCTTTCCCCATGACATCACCCAAAAAGGAGAGATGATGGCCATCCCACCCGAACCAATCGACGAAGTGCTCCCCGAAGCAGAATGCGCTGTGGTCGCTGAGATTACACGTGTCCTCTCACAAGGCGAGCAAGATGTTGTCCCAGAGGTTGGTGAAGAAGACGGTATCGTCGATACGCCCAGGGTCCTGCCCTGGCAACGGATCATCCTGCACGTCAAAGATGTACTCTTTGGCAACATCGCCGCAAAAGGCGACGAGATCGAAGTCCTCAAGCCACCTGGAGATTATACACTCCGCGCAGATATTGAGGTGCCCTTCTTGCTCGCACAAGATGACGAAGACATCGTGATTATCGGAAGATATGGGCCGGACACATACTCCCTCAACGAGATCAAAGCTGCTGCCCAAAAGCACAACCGCACCTGATCCCTCCCCCCTCTCCAATACATTTACATCCCCCCCGAAATCACCAAACATTTCAAACGCCTTCTCTATCCAGAATGACACGCCCCTCCAAGTGGACTATACTGCCATAGACACATTTTGCGAAAAGCAACCTACAACGCAAAGGAAGGCGACTTTGTCCACTGAAACGAAGCTCTCACTCGATCCAATTCGACAGGCGATTCGTCGCGTTGTTGTTGGAAAAGATGAGGTCATTGATCTTTGCCTCATAGGCCTGCTCACAGGCGGCCACATCTTACTCGAAGATATCCCAGGTGTTGGAAAGACAACCCTCGCCAAAGCACTCGCACGCTGCATAGGAGGCACCCTCAGCCGCCTCCAATTTACCCCTGACCTCCTGCCAACGGACATCGTTGGTGTCTCCATTTACAACCCAAAAGAAGGAACGTTTCGCTTTAACCCAGGGCCGATCTTTTGCCACATCTTGCTCGCAGACGAGATCAACCGTGCATCACCCAGGACACAATCCGCACTACTCGAAGCCATGGGAGAAAGACAGGTTTCGATTGATGGAAAATCCAGACCACTTGAGGCGCCCTTCTTCGTGATCGCGACGCAAAACCCGATCGACTCCCATGGGACGTACCCACTACCAGAAGCCCAACTCGACCGCTTCACCCTTCGCTTGAGTATTGGATACCCTCCAACAGAAGAAGAAAAAAACATCCTCCTCGGTCGCGGTGGCACGACACGTCTCGAAACGCTCGAACAGGTGCTGACACCACAAGAGGTCGCACAACTACAAGCGCACGTACAAAATATCTCCATCGAAGAGTCCGTCGTCGACTATCTCATGCAGCTCGTCAAGGCCACCAGACAACACGCGGCGATCCGACTCGGCGCTTCGCCTCGTGGCGCGCTTGCCTTGCTCGCGTCGGCCCGCGCACATGCCTTTCTCAACAAACGCGCGTTTGTGCTCCCACAAGATATCCAATCCGTCGCTGTCGCGAGCCTCGCCCACAGACTCGTACTCAACACCGAAGCACGCTACGAAGGGACACAACAACACCACGTCGTCGAAGAAATCATCAAAAAGACGCCCGTTCCCCGGTAAGACCGTTGCAAGAAAAGCCGACAAAAGAGGTCTCGATGAACACTACAACGCCTGTCTCTCCGCTTCGATGGCTTTACAACCTCTTCACAAAACGACTCACCCCTGTAGGTCGTGCGTACTTTGTTTTGCTCTTGGGTTTTGGCTTGGGTGGCGCGAGTAACTTCTCCATCCCCCTCTATATTCCGTGGATGTTTTTTGCGCTGATGATGGTCGTGTCGACCCTGTCGTCTATCAAGCGCAGAAAACAACTCCACGTCCAGCGCCTCCATGTCCCCAACGGCACCGCAGGCAAAACACTCTCCTATGACATCAAAATCACCAACCAGACAAATAGAACACAATATCAACTCGACATCATGGAGTGGCGATTGCCATTCACGCTCCCCAACCGAAGAGAATGGACGCCTAGCCAACTCTCACAACTCAACGCCGGCGAAAGTCAAACACTCCGCCAAACACTTTACTGCCCGAAACGAGGTGCATACCACCTCTCAGAGATCGGTGTTCTCTCGGCGTTCCCTCTCGGCCTGTGGAATGGACTCGCACGGTATAAACAACAGACCCCTTTCCTCGTCTACCCGGCCTTCCGAAAGCTAACCTCCTTTGAGGTCCCAACAGGGCGTCAACACCAGCCCGGTGGGATTCTGCTCTCCTCCGATGTTGGGGACTCTTCTGAGTTTATGCACACACGAGATTACAAAGAAGGTGATAACCCACGACACATCCATTGGGCTTCATGGGCCCGGCAAAACAAACCTGTCATCAAAGTGTACCAGGAGGAGTATTTTGTCCGACTCGCCCTCCTGCTCGACAGCGAATGGGATCAGCCCACTGAGCCGCAGGCTTTTGAGAGCGCATTATCTCTCGCAGCGAGTATCGCAGATGTCCTCTCCCACCAAGATTACATCATCGACGTGTTCGCCGCAGGAGAAGACATACATCACTTTCAGGCTGGACGCTCTCTCGCACATCTCGAACACATCCTGGAGATTCTCGCCTGCCTGAACCCTTCTGCGACGATCAATTGGGCGACATTGAGCGCAGAGTTGCTCCCCAAATCGACCCAACTGACAGCTGTCATCGCGCTCTTCTTGGACTGGGATACACCCCGAAGACAGTTGATCCAACAGCTCCACAAACATGACGTTGCGACAAGAGTGCTCGTGCTCAGAGACGAAGAGACCACGCTCCCTCTTCCAACACACCCACCATTGCAATACATGAAACTCCCAGTCCACACACCACAAGAAGGATGTGGACTCTCCTTTGTAAAGAGTCGCTCCACAGGTGAAACAAGATGATTGAGCGCGATCCATTCTTCCAACAATACACTTCCAAACGACCGAGTGCCTGGTATCTCGCACCGACACTTTCATCCATCGCGCTCATCATGATTGCCTCCAACGATCTGCTGTGGGGCATACTGTGTACCATCCTCCTGCTCACGACATATTTTCGCACGACGTTCTTCCCCTGGCCAACACGCCAACGTCTCCCAGCCACAATCCTCCAGGGGCTCGGACTATGGCTGGTCGTTTGGCTCTACATATCCTTTGCCCTACGTGGTGGAAAGGGCCTTCAACATGTCTCCAATCCGACCTTTCCGCTATGGTTTCTCGTACAGTCGAGTCTCTGGGCTTCTGCTGCATTGATCGTCTTGTGGCATGTCCCCTTTGCGCCAAAAGGACGAGGATGGGCGATCTACTTATTGACCGGCTGGATCGTCTTTTGCACCGGCTTTTTTCAGGGCCATCAGCCTCTCTATACAGCCCTGTTGTACTTTTACTGCCTGAGCATGTTCCTATGTGCGTTGTTAACCGCCCACCGCAGAGAAAGTCAGGGACAACTGTGGCTCCCCAATCTTAAACAATTGGCGTTGTTCTCATTTTGGGGTGCGATCGTTGGGCTGGGGATGTGGGGGAGTATCACGCTTCTTTTGCAGGCCGAGCAACGTATTCCAGAGCTGATCGGGAACTTCTTCCATCTCAAGGTTTACTCGGGCAATATTGGTGGCTCCTCAACCATGAGGATGCGCAGACGACAACAAGTCACGCTCTCCAACCAATGGGTTGCGACGATCAGCGGCCCCCGTCCCCCTGGCTACCTCCGTACACAACTGCTCACATACTACAGGAAAGGACTCTGGAGCCGTTCGAGCAGCAAAATCCCACTCAAAAAACAAGCCACCTCCCAACAAAAACAACACTTCTTATTCATCGCTCACCCCCATAAGTACGCGCCCTCCACCCAATCATCGAACACGCCGACGTACCTCCCTCGTGCCTCATACGACGTCAAACTGTACGTCAACCTCAAGGGCAGTATCCCCCTCCCCTACGGGGCCATCACACTCGAAATCCCCAAACAAGTCAAATGTCACCGTAGACAAGGGAACATCATCGAATGCCATCCCCCTAACTACCTGCAATCGTTTACGACGACGACACTCACACAGCGTACGACACACGGGCTCCCGGGACACATCGTCTATGATCTCAATATTCCGACGCTGCGGCGTATCAGTGCAAAACGCCATAACGATATGGTCGCGCTCTATGCACAGCTGCGCCCTCTCGCACAACGGATCACACAAGGCCTCCCTCACGACCCTCTCCGCGCGGCACAGGCGCTCCAGGACTATTTCCACAAACACTACACATATAGCCTCAAGGTACGACTCGCAGACAAAGGCGACCCCATCGTCGATTTTATCCTCAACAAGCGCCCTGCATACTGCGAATATTTTGCCTCAGGGATGACCCTCATGATGCGCTCATTGGGTTATCATGCTCGCGTCGCCGGTGGGTTTATGGTCCGTGAATACAACACCTACGCAGGCCATTGGCTGGTCCGCCAGCGCGACGCACATGCCTGGACCGAAGTCTACGATCCCAAAACCCGAAGATGGCAGGCTTTCGATCCCACATCTCCCCAATCACTCACACAACATAACCCTCCAGGCTCCGCGAGCTCACTGTCACACTTCCTCTCCTGGACGATGATCCAACTCAAACGATTTGTCTTTTGGCTCCGAAACATCGACTTGAAAAAAGATTGGAAAGTCTGGCTATCACAGCTCCTCTTGTGGCTGACCACCCCCCTTACGTGGTTGATCTTTATCAGTGTGTCCCTCACTGCTTTGCTCATCATCCTACGGCACACGTGGCTGGCGTTTCTGCGCCGACGCTGGCACCCTCAAACAGGCAAAAAAACGCTCTCACCGATCGCATCGCATAAACAACAAGCACAAACACACCTCCTCTCTCTCCTCTCCACACTTGAGACACAACTCTCCCCAATCGCTCCACACGAATCCCCCGACGCATACCTCCAAAGGCTTCATAAAGAAACATCGACCTTGCCACTTGCACCTCTACAAGCCTTCGTCGCGCAGTACAACACCATCCGCTTTTGTCCGGAGACACCCTCCCAAGAGATGCTCATGCAGCTTGAACATCTCTTGCAAACGTGCCACGATGCCCTGCAACAAACGAAAAGACCTCCCCTCCACTCCAGCGACACAGAGGAGTCGACGTGAACAAAGAAACCTTACAAACGATCTACAAACAACACCAATCACGCTATATGCAAGAGTGGGAGACCTTCCTCGCGTTCCCAAGCATCAGCGCAATGGAAGCCCATCAGGCTGACTGCGAAGCCTGCGCCTCATGGCTCGTCTCCCATCTTCAAGGGATGGGGATGGACGCCACGCTCCTCGAAAAAGACGCCAAGCCAGTTGTCTTCGCGACCTATCACGTCAGCGACGACGCGCCAACGGTCCTCTACTACGGACACTATGACGTTCAACCAGTCGACCCTCTAGAGCTTTGGGAGTCCGAACCATTTACCCCCACGCGCAAAGGCAACCGCCTCTATGTACGTGGCGCACAAGACAACAAAGGCCAGACTTTTTACGTCCTGAAGGCGCTCGAAACGCTCATCTCACAAGACGCGCTCGCGTATAACATCAAATTTATGCTCGAAGGCGAAGAGGAGATCGGTAGTCCGGGACTCGCAGAGGCTGCACAGGCGTGGAAGGACACATTACAAGCAGATATCCTGATGGTGTGTGACACGTGCGCACCTGCGCCGGGCATTCCAGCGATCAGCATGGGACTTCGTGGGATCGCCTACTTCGAAGTCGAGCTCTCGGGTATCACCAGTGACCTGCACTCCGGCGCTCACGGTGGTATGGTCAAAAACCCAGCCGTAGAGTTGGCCCGATTGATCGCGACCTTCCACGATGAAGACGGCCACATCACTGTCGAAGGCTTTTACGATGATGTCGCCCACATCTCCGAAGAAGACCGGGCGCTCGCCAATCAATTCCCGTTTGACACACAGACCTATATCGAACAATTTGGGGTTGAACCTATCGGTGGAGAGAAAGCCTTTAACGCGATAGAGAGTCGTGGATTTCGTCCAACCCTGGAGGTAAACGGGTTCCACTCCGGATATGGAGGGCAAGGTGTGAAGACGATCATCCCCGCCCAGGCCACTGCCAAATTCTCAGCCCGCCTCGTCGGTCATCAGGATCCCGAAAAGAGTTTAGAGCAGCTACTCACACATACCAGAAAACACGCTCCCAAAGGGCTCAAGATGACGATCCGACATGCCACAGCGGGTGGCCCTGCGATCCTCCTCAGCTCCCAGTCCCCTCTGATTCAACATACACGTACAATCCTCAACCAGCTCGGCGAACACGAGACAGTCCTCGCGTGGGAAGGCATCTCCATCCCGATCGTCGCAGATCTCGCAACGCTCTCGGGCGCAGAACCCCTGCTCGTCGGATTTGGACTTGAGGAAGACCGCATCCACGCGCCCAATGAATCCTTCGATCTCGACCAATTTGCCCTTGGGTTCCTCTACGCGGGTCTCTTCCTCTCGACACCTTTCAAAAGATAAAACCGTAGAAAACGCCCTCCTCCTTACCGACACATGTTATTCACACACTTTGTGATTGAGCCTAGACAATCGCCATCTTTGCGACAGTGCACTTGACATGTGCGTGACAGACAATAACCACCGGTTTCGTTGGTTGCATCCTGCCCACCACACCCCAACGCTCCAGCCGAAGAGTTGGTACATGACTGGCCGTACGCGAGATAATTCGCACAAGACCATACAAAATTTCCAGTGGTTCCGAGTTGAGGTGGTGTACAGAGATCCTTCAAGTTTCCAGAAGACGCGCAAGTGAACGCAGGCAAGCAAGACAGCGTGTTGCAGGTATGTAGACAGTGTCCTTGTACACACTTTCCAACCTTTGCGCCTGACGTACAGTCCACGTCAAACTGACACTGACCACACTGACACCCTTCGTCGACAAGACCATCACAGTCATCATCTCTCTGGTTGCAGCGTTCTTGTTGTGTTGGTATGACACAGTTGTTAGACCAGCTCCCTCCCACACACGCCCGACTTCCCGTGCCACATGTAGAGGAACAAGCTTGCGTCAACCCCTCATCGACCTGACCATCACAGTCATCATCTTTACCGTTGCATAATTCGGTGACAGGGGTCACATCGCCAAAACACGCAGACCACGCCCCTCCCTGGCAATATTGGACACCGTCTTTACACTCACCAATTTTACGGGTGACAGCTGCAGCAGAGTAACAATCTCTCAGAAGTCTTACTTTTTGATTGAACTGGTTATCAATCCACCCATCGCAATCATTGTCTTTCCCATCGCAGACCTCCGCAAGAGGTTTACTCTCTCCAGTACACGCTCCCCAACTTCCGTTAACACAAACTTGTCTGCCTCTTTTGCACTCTCCCCTACCGACAGTGCCATTGGGACCTGTATAGCAGCTGCGTTCGATGCCATCATCAACAAGACCATCACAGTCATTGTCAACACCATCACACACCTCCGTTGTAGGCTGAACCTCCCCAGTACACGCCCCCCAACTCCCATTTCCGAGACAGGTCTGGGTGCCTTGTTGGCAGGGGGAATGTTGCTGCGTTCCGGCAGGTCCACTATAGCACTTTTGCACATTGCCTTTTTTGCACACACAACCTTCATCAGTGAATCCGTCACAGTTATCATCTTGCCCATCACAGGCCTCACTCAATGAAGGCGTCACCTCTCCGATACACGCCCCCCACTGACCGGCCTGACAGCTTTGTACACCAGCTTGACAGCGCCCATTCCCAAGTGTCCCAGCAGGCCCAGAGTAACAGGCCTGGCTAAGACCATCATCGATCAAGCCGTTGCAGTCGTCGTCTTTGTTGTTGCACTGTTCTGCAATGGGTGTAACGGCTCCTGTACAGACAGACCATGCACCATTGCTACAAGTTTGCGTACCAGCTTTGCAGCTCCCAGTCCCGGCCGTTATAGAGCTCCCGCTGTAACAGCTTTGCACGATCTTCGCAGAGAGCCCTTTTTGGTTGTCGATTTGTCCGTCACAGTCGTCATCAATACCGTTACATGTCTCGCTGGTGGGTGTCTTTTGTCCAAGACAAGCGCCCCAAACCCCCGCCCGACAGGTTCGCAAACCGCCCTGACAGTCTCCCACCTCCTTCGTCCCTGCAGCACCGGTGTAACAAGACTGCACTAACATCTCGGGCTTACCGGACTGGTTGTCGATAAACCCATCACAATCATCATCTTTCCCATCACAAACTTCAGGGGAAGGCGTCACAGCCCCTGCACACGCGCCCCAACTCCCATCACTGAGGCATGTTTGTGTCCCTTTTTTGCATGGAGCGTAAAACTCTGTCCCAGCAGGCCCACCGTAACAATCACGCGTCTCCCCTTTGAGACATTTGCAGCCATTGTCGATCAGCCCGTCACAATCGTTGTCTTTTCCATCACACGCTTCGGCGACAGGCAACACCTGACCATTACACGCTCCCCACTTTCCAGCCTGACAGACCTGTGTGCCGCCTTTGCACTCACCTTTTCCAAGTGTCGGATTGCCACCTTCGTAACAAGTTCTTGTGAGGTTTTCGTCGACCTGACCGTCGCAGTCGTTGTCTTTGTTATCACAGGTCTCAGCAGTGGGTGAGACAGACCCTAAACACGCTCCCCACGTTTGGTTGGACTGACAAAATTGTGTACCAGACTGACATGTCCCAGTGCAGCTCCACTTGCCATCTTTTTCCACACAGCCATCGCCAGAAAAACAATCTCGCGTCTCACCAGGTTTGCACGTGCATGCAGAAGACTCATCAATCTCACCATCGCAATTATCATCGATTCCATTCCCACAGACTTCTTTGCCAGTGGGCTGTCCTGGCTCACAGAAGAGTCGACCGGCATTACACACAAAGACCCCATTGCGACAGGCGCCGATGGCTTCTTCAGCGACACATAGACGCTCGACTTCGGGGATATTATCGTCGACAAGTCCGTTACAATCATCATCAACACCGTTACACGCCTCTCGCCTCGCCGGAAGGATCTGCCCAACACACTCTCCCCACTTGTTGTCTGCACCACAATATTGCAGCCCTGCGACACAACGCCTGGGATCGCTGTCGTTGAGACGAAGTGTCCCTTCTGGTCCGGTGTAGCAGGCTCTTGAACTTCCAGGCGCACAATCACATGTCAACCCATTGTCGATCTGTCCATCACAATCATTGTCGCGCTCATCACAGATCTCCTGGGCTGGTAATGACTGCTCCAGACAACGCCCCCACTTGAAATCATTCTCACAAAACTGCACCCCTGCCTTACACTCACCTTGTCCAGAAGCTCCTTCTGGTCCGTTAAAACAACGCTGACGCTCACCCTTTTGACATGAACAATCAACGCCCTCATCGACTTGACCATCGCAGTTGTTGTCCTCACGGTCACAAACCTCAACGCGCGGAATCACCTGCCCAAAACAGGCAGACCACAGTCCATCACTGCCACAGAGTTGCAGGCCTTTTCGGCATTTTCCAATGTCAGCGGTGCCCTCTTTTCCATCGTAACAGTCGCGGCGTTCACCACCTGTACACTGCTGTGTGCTGCACTTTTGTTGGTAACAGTAGATCGCTTCTCCATTCCCTTCACAGTCTGCGTCGACAAAACACGCCCTGACAGCCAGCTCGCCACAGCCCGCCAGCCCTCCCCAAAGGACAAACAAAGCACACAAACCCAAAAGACCTTTACACACCCATACATTGGTGGAGAAAGCGATATGTTTCAAAGTATACCTCTCACATCGTCGTAGCTCACAAAGAAGGACTACCCAGTAACCCTTCTCTACTTTGATGATTGTAAGCACGATACGATGCAAATGGCAATATCACAAAGGATAAAGAGCGCTCTCCTCTATCAGATATCCCCAACACGAGAAGTCGACAAGATATCGCGAAAAAGAGTCTGAAAATCGCCCTCTGCGTCCAACCTCATCAAGACCGCGTGCAAGCCCCACTGAAGGCGCTGCCACCAGATCCACTCAGGAGGGATCGCGAGATACAACATGTTTGTATTGGAAGGCTGATTGTACTCCATCCCTCTCTTGATATAGTCGCTTGTAAAACGAAAGTGTTTGACCGTGTAAGGCTTGGACATGTGACGTAGCATCTCCCAGTGTGCGTCAAAGTCGAACTTTTTGGGCTTTGCAACCATCCCTGTTTCCATCAACGCGTCGCGGAAATCCTCCTTACGATTGTCCATCAAGATCAACTGAAGCCTCCGCTCATGAGCAAGAAATGCCTTGGGAAAGTGCTTGACGCAACCAAAATCCAAGAAGACAACCCGACCGTCTTGTGGAAAGAGATAATTGCCAGGGTGAGGATCGGCGTTGAGCATCCCGAGCGAGAACATACACTCATACGCAAAGCGCATCAGCAACCTCGCGACAACATCCTTCTCCTCTCTCGAAGCTCTCGCAGCGAACGTATAAAAATCATCCCCATCACACCACTCACTCGTGATCACAGTTTGGCATGTCCGTTCCGCAAAGACACGGGGGATGAGGATCTCAGGCGTGTCTATAAACGCCTCACGAAACGCACGTTGATGACGAGCCTCCTGAATATAATCACACTCCTCAGCAAAGCGCTCACGCAGCTCACGTACGATCGCAGGACCATCCACCGAAGTCGCCAGCGTCGCGATCCGAGAGATATGCTGTAACATAGAAAAATCCGACATAATCGTCTCAGCAATGCCAGGGTACTGCGCCTTCACTGCGACATCATGACCGTCCAAACGCCCCCGATACACCTGACCAATCGACGCCGACGCGATCGGCTCCTCTTCAAACCTCTCGAAGAGCTCTTCGAGAGGCTGACCAAACGCCTCTTCAATCGACGCCTTCATCTTCTCAAACGCGACAGGCTGTACACCTTGTTGCAATGAGCGCAAAGCAGCGTGCGTCTCCTCCGGCAAGATCCCATCGAAGTAAGAGAGTATCTGGCCGACCTTCATCGCCATCCCCTTCATCTTGTCCATCTCTTTGGCCAACGTCTCTCCCAACACTCGATCCTGCTCGCCCCTGGCCCCCAACACTTGCCTCGTCGCAAGCTGTGCAGCCGACGCTGCAAGCTTCCCAGTCGACCAAAGTCGCTTGCCCCAACCACGCTTGATCCCATCAAGGCTCTCTTTCTCTCGCTTACTCATCACGTGACTCCTCTTGCTCGACGTCTCGCAAACCATCACAAAAGACCTGCGTGACCAACGCTGGAAAATCCTCCCAGCGCTCACAGGTCGACTCATCTCCCAACAAGCGAATCATCAACAAACCCAACGCCTGTGCCGCCAAAAGACGCCCAACCATCGAAGGATCAGCCCGCTTCAAGACCCCTGCCTCCATCATCCCCTCCAACCAACCATCTGCCATCTCAAAGCTCGGTGCGAGCACCTCCCTTTGATAATCTTCCCGTAACGAAGGCATACTCAACAAGACAGGCAACACCGCCCGGAAGATCTCTGCGTGCTCCCCCAAAAAACCAAAACGATGTGCCAGCAACTTCTCCATCAGCTCAGGCAGTGAACGCCCGCCCTCTCCAGAAAATTGAGCACTTCGCTGCTCTGTCTCGTTGAGACGGTGCAACAGCGCCTGCAAAAGCTCCTCCTTGCTCGCAAAATAGTTGTACACTGTGCCATTTGAGACACCTGCGGCGCTCGCAACATCCCTCATCTTCGCGCTGTGGTATCCTTTCTCTGCAAACACACGCCCCGCGGCCTCCAAGATCTGCTCCCGGCGCAGACGCTTCAACGTCTCCTGTACATCTTCTTGATGCTCAAACATATCCTCTCCTAAAAAGATTGACAGGTCAATCAACTGACCGATGGATCACTTCCACATCAAAAGTTGTACGGATACAGGGGTATCTTGTCAAGTACAAAAGAGAAAACATGAAGAATATAGAAGTATGATTAGGAGAGCTTGAGGTGCTGAGGGATCCAGATACGGAATATGCTCCCCTCGCCAGGTTGACTTTCCACCTCGATCATCCCCTCCATCAAAGTCGTGAAGTGTCTTGTAATCGCGAGTCCCAACCCAGTCCCTCCAAACGCCCGACTTGTCGAACTACCAGCCTGAAGAAAGGCTTCAAAAATGCGCTCCTGTTCCTCTTCGCTCATACCAATCCCCGTGTCCTCGACCGAAAACAACACACCCGCCCCCTTATCGGGTATAGAACACCCCTGGATATGGAACCGAACCTCCCCATTGGATGTGAACTTCGCGGCGTTGCTCAGCAAGTTAAGCAGGATCTGGCTCAACCGCAACACATCGGTGTAGAGGGCCGTAGGAGCTTTATCAAGTTGGACAGAGAAGTCGTTGTGATTTTTCGACATCATAGGCTGTACAGTGTTCATGATCGGCTGGATAACAGCGTTCAACTCAACCTTCTCGATATGTAACTCGATGTGTCCGGCTTCAATCTTGGTCAGGTCCAAGATATCCGAGATGAGATGAAGAAGTTGTTGTCCGGCAGAAAAGATTCTCCCAATTTCGTCTTTGTACTCGTACTCTTCGACCCCATCTTCCTCATAATCTTCCAAAATCAATTCACTGTAGCCAACGATCGCGTTCAGAGGTGTGCGTAGCTCATGACTCATGTTGGCGAGAAATACACTTTTGGCTTGACTGGCTTTCAGGGCTTGATCTTTCACGAAGGAGAGTTCGTCATTCATCGCGATGAGTTCGTCTTTTGCGGACTCACTGCCTTTATACAATGAATACAACTCATGCACCATCATAGAAGCCGTGAAGGACAACATCGCGTTCGCAATGCCGCCCCCAACGATCAACGTCGAAGCCTCTTTCACATTGAGAAAAATGGGTTCTGGGTGTAACAGGTACCTCGCGAGAAGAACCAACACAAACTGAAGGGGAACCCAAACACTCCAAAACCCAACGCGATTTTGCAAATCAAGAACGAGCGCAGAGATGGTCAAAATCGCGCTGGCAATACAAACAGCGCCCAAAGCGACGACAGGACTCTCAAACCAACCGGCGAGGATCACAGTGAAAGAGATCCCCATCAGCAAAACAACCTGCCCAGCCTTCTGGGCACCAACAAGCGCGAGCAGAGCAGAAAACCCAAACCACGAACAAATAAACAACCAGACAAATGTCGGCGCAAACACCCCAAATGAGTATGTCGTCCCCCACAAAAACCACACATGTGAAAGCGAGATCGCGGCAGTACTGCACGTAGCCCCAACTGTCAACAAAAGCAACGCTCTTTTCTGAAATTGCTCCATTGTCTGTGTAAGCAGAGAAACACTTTTTCCAGGCATCAATCCACACACCTTATATCAGATTAAGTCGCAGATGGATCACAATGCACAAAGCTTCTCCGCGCATCTCCATCACATATTCGACGTACTTACCGAGAGTAGCACAAAATGATGGAGTACAAAAGAATGTTCCCCTCTCAAACCCCTGTTTGAAAGATAGAGCCCCACCGATACGCATCGTATGAAGTGAACAATGATCAGAAAAAAAGACGAGAAAAAAACGAAAAAGAAGAGAACACTCACTCCACCCAAACACCAAGACACACCATCCAAAGGCCCTTCTCAATGGTTACTTTGCATCATCGAATGAGTGCTTGTCTTTGATTGTTTTCAATTCTGGCTCTGATACACTTGTACTCTTGTGTTTTGTACAACGCTGAAAACAGTGGAGTGAGCATTTGTAGAAGATATCGAAGCAAACGACAGATCTGCACCAAGGAATATTGAACACAGCCCCTCGTCCCCATCATTCTCAGTCCCTAAGACGCTTTTTGAGCGCGAGAAAAGCATCGCGACAGACACGTTTGACAGGAAAAGAGAGCTTGGTCCCCCTTTGTACATAAGCACGATCGTGCACAACCATCTTCTGGAGATAGACCACATCGTGCTCATTCCCCAGCTTCCCGAGGAGCGAACAGGCTTGTATCCGATTATCGATGTTGTTGTGTGAGAGTTGACGTCGTACCAATTGCAGAAGGTGAGGACATTTCACCTCGACCACAAACCGGAGCACCTGCCTCCTCACGCGGCTCGTCGATGTAAGTGAAAGTTTCATCATTTGGGGACAAAAACGCCGAGGCTGTTTTTTTTGCGCGAGCCAACTGAGGATTTCCCTGGCACTGATCGCATCGAGCTGGTGCTCTTGCCAGTAAGAGAGAGAAGGTCGTTGTTCGGCGATCTGCCAGTACCTTCGACGTCGCAACCAGCGAAAAAAGGCATCTTCAACAGGTAAACCACTGGACTCCAATGTATTGAGAATATCACGCCCTTGTTGGCGGGTCAGCGGTAAAAAAGAAGCGAATAACATATGCCAATGACCACACATCGCGAGCTGTGAGGCCACCTCCATATTCATACGTTGACGAAGCAGGCGAGAGCCCTTCCTCGGTGGTATCTTTGCAAACAACGACAGCGTCTGACGACATCGCCTGTTCGCCAAAAGATCCACAAATGTGGGAGGAGAGGCTTTGACAGTGCCAACGGAGGACACCTGCGCAGAGACCACCTGCCCATACTCACATCGCCAAAAGACACTCACCCCCACACACAATAAACCAACCAAAAGACCACGCGGCAAACTTCGACTCATCTCCACATTCCTATGTCTCGCTCGTCACACCTTTTCCAAACACATGATGGCTGTCACATCAATCTGTAAGAAGAATCGATACAAGTCGACGATCTGCACCAAAGAACGTGAAAAAAACAGCGCCCACAGTAGGGCGATTCCAAACACTACAAATGGAGGATCACACCGGCAGAGAAGTCAAAGGCAGGTTTCAGTTGTGCGGTGGGGTAGTAAAATGTCGCGATCCCCCCACCTGAAAAGCTCATACGCACAGAGAGATCGGGAGAAAGATAGTAATTGAGTTGCACCGATCCACCAAAAAGAACCCCGACATTCGCATACGTTTTGGTCCCACTGAGTTGGCGGATCGTCAGGCGCGGTTCGAGCAACGCGCCAAGCCATATATCCGTGTTCGCAAAGTGAAATTTATTACCAACGCCCACACGTAACCCCATCTCATGGATGACGTGGGGGATCTCATCCGTGTTCAGGAAGGTAAATTGATAGCGCAAGCCCACTCGTACGATATTGCGGAGATCCATCGCGAGTGTCAGACCAATCCCATGGATACCAAGAGAACCTAGCGGGGTGTAATCGAGCAGCATCCCCACACCAAACATCGATGGACGCGAACCACGTCCACGAATCCCTTGCTTTGTCCCAACAAATTTCCACTTGACGGAGGAGGATTTGATCAGGTAACGCTGTCGGGCTTTGATCGTCGCGTAATGGACAGCCACCCACCCCTTGCGTCTCAACTGGATCTCGTACTTGCCACTGCGCACACCAACGACAACCCGTCTATTCGCTTCCTTCGCAAACTCGTGGATAATCTCATGGCGCTGCAACAAAAAACAGTGCCCCTTGATACCCCGCTCAAACGCAACACGTGCGGAAGCCTGTGCAACTTTCGTCAAGATGACAGAGTCCTTCCCACGTAGCTCCCAAAGAAAGACAGGTCTCTGGACAGGGACATTGTGTTTTGTGGAGTGTACAACGGTTTGGCGCTTCGTGTACTGATAGACCTCGTTGAGCGTCACCTCTTGGTTGTTGTTACTATCTGCGGCGCCGCGCAAACCAGCCAACAAGCTCGACGTAAAAAACGAGCTGCGCAACTGATTTGACTCATAAGACTGCTCATTCTCTCCAGAAGAAGCGAGTAACGCGAGTCCTTCGACACGTGGCCCTTGGCTCTGTTGCCAATCACTGATATCGACGACCGCCGCACCTTTTCCAGATGCGCGACGCTCCTTACCTTTTGCCAATGTCAATTGTCCACTGTAACAACTGTCGACGATCATCAAACGAAGCCCAGCAGGAAGTTTTTTGATCGTGCCCATCAGATCGGAGAACATATACTTATCATCTCCGAGTTGAAAGTGTGTGGGTTTGGAGTGGCCAGAGTAGTAGAAGAGAAAGGTCACCTTTTCCTTGGGTAGCTTGGCAAATTTGCGCTGAAAATCCAGCAGGGTCTTCTTGAGTGTTTTACGGGTTGGTCGCAACAAGACCTTGATGTGGCCTTTGCGAAACTCCCCAAGTTCTTTCAACAACCCTGCGACACGTCGGGCATCCTTCTCTGCAAACCGCAATGTCGGCAGCCCCTTCCCCTTATTGTGTCCGATGATCAGCGCAAACTTGTACTTTGCAGATGCCCACGCAGACGCAACGGGGACGCTCCACATAAGCAGCACCACACACAAAACCCCCCAGAGACGCCAGCCAACTCGAATATACATACACTCTCCTACACTCACTCACCTGAGAAAGTCGGATGTTTTGAATGGTACAATAGAGAGAACTTTGCCTACCCAAAGGCACAGAAGATCGCCACAAGCAAACTCTTGTCCCTGAAACGATCCACGTGAAACATCACGGCTTGACCTTCAACAACCACGTCTTTTGGTAGACACATGGATTACGACGGAGACGAAAAGAACGAATTTTTCGGACACTTGTCCGCTTCAGACGCGCGCGAAACCAACGCCGCAGCGAACGCGCCCCAATCGGTCGTTTTGAAGCACAAACGTAAATCCTCTCATCTCCAGAAGAAGGCGAAAGAACGGCACCCTTGCGAAGCGCGATCTCTTTTTTGGTTTTTGGCCACACAAAGCGATTCTTTGTGTTGGGAAACAAAAGACTCACGACGCCTTTGCCTTCGACGAGAAACAATACCAAATACAACCGAGAGGGGAAAGTGTTGCGCACAAGGAACCGCAGCTCATCGCCCCGCTTGGGACGCAAAACACGAGGCATCCTGCGTATCACACCTTTGCGACGGTACTCGATGCGCATCGAGATCTTGCCTCGCCGACCTTTGTGCTCTGCCGTCGGCGCTCCAAACTGCGTAAAGCTTACACCTGCCTTTGTATGCTCCTGCGGCTCCATCAACCAAGAGCGTGTGTTTGGAAACATCACCCCCAACAACAACGCTCCCACACAGAGCGTCCCCAACAGACCCAGTGATCGAGTGGACAACCAAGAATTGATTCCGTCCGTGCCCCCTTCACCAAACGCCACAGGCGCTTCACACCCAGGCTCATCGATCGTCCGCTCATCCATGTACAAAGACTGAACCTCGTGCTCTGTGCTTGCAGAGCAACCGGGAATGACTGTCGAGATCGTCGAAGATTCACACATCAAAACGTCCGACGAAGGGGGGTCCTGAAAAGGGAGTTGTCCATCCTCTTCGTGTACGTCCCACGATGTCTCTTGTGTCCAAAAGTCACCTGGCAGTGGGTCGAGCTCTTCGAGCAATGCGCTGCCGCGTTGAAGTAGCGCGCGTTTCTCGGCTTCGATATCGTCGTCCCCAAAAGAGTCCTCACCGGGCTCGTAGAGTCCGGGCTCCATAGAGGATGGTTCGTGCAACAAGACGTCCCAAAACGAGCGCTGTTGCAGCGTTGTGCTGTGTTGTGTGTCCATCTCTTGCTCCAACTCCCTCGTCGCCAATACGTCAAGCTCCCTTTCGGACAAGAAAGGATTGACAGGTGACTTTTGATATGAGGCGAATGTGTGGACCTGCACCCGCCATGATGTCAAAGCATCTTCCCCGTTTGTGGCCTGGACATGGCCTGTGTGCTCACGTTGCTTCATTGATTTACTCCTGTGGGTACACTTCTTCGAGTCGCGTGCGCAATCGTTTGAGTGAAGCTTTCGCACGTCGCAATAAGGTGTTTCGGTGTACATCGTGCCGCGCCGACAGCTCTTCCCACGTCAACCCTTCGACAAAGCGCCCAAAGAGAATCTCCCGATCCATGGGCTCTTCTTCCATAAGAACTTGTTGCAATGCCATTGTATCTTCGGGACGAGGTGCGTGAGGACGCGCGTCTTGCATGAGCTTCATCAGTTGGACATCTTCAAGCTCAGTGCCGTAGTCCTCTTGTTTCTTTCGCTGCATCCTCCGATAACAATCCCGCGCACGCCACTTGATCAATTGATACAGCAAACGTCGGGGATCTTCGCACCGAAAGCGCTCAAAGAAACGATACACCTCCGTCCACACCACGGACTCCAGATCGCGAATGTCCTCCTCAAAGGACAACCGACGTCGGCAGAGGTCATATACATATTTTCGGTATGTTCGATAGAACAGATCAAACTCTCGCTCGCAGACAGGTGCAGTCGGCGCTTGCGGTGAAGCCCCTTCTTCCTCCTGTCCGAGACTCTCGTCTCTTGCGTCCGAGAGGCTACCGATGTGTCCAATCGTCTCTGAATATTCCATGTCGTGTAAACCTTATCTCCAATGTGTTGTATGCACACATCCACACACCACTCTCTGTCCAAAGGACATCAAGTAGGATGTATTTGTGCTACCTGTTTATGAAAGTCGAAACACATTGACGATCTGCACACCACCCTCTCTCTTTTTCTGAAAAATGCCCTCTTCTTTGTCAGACCTGCCCTACAAAAGCCCCCACATATCCAAAACTCTAAGCGTCATGATGCGCTTACAACAGTCCAAGCTGCTTCAAACGTTTGCGAAAGGCCTTCCCAGCCTTAGACGACTCCAAGTAAAACATCGCAGGTTGACCCAACGGTGCATCCACAGACACACTCCACGGACCTTTTCGGACTGTATATGTTTTGCCAGTCCAAAGATGAACCCATGTACCTCTCGGCAACCACACATGAGCCCGTGTCTGTCCAGGCGACAACACAGGCGCGACCATCCACTCACCGCCGATCATAAATTGTTGATAACTCATATGATGGAATCTTCGCACATGAGGGTAGTGCAAGAAAGGATGGCGGATCACAGGGATCCCTCGTGTCGCGGCCTCCTTCACGAGTTGCTTACGATACGGAGCCCACGCCGCATAGATCTTGGCGCACCGCACAAAATGCGCAAACGTCTCGTCTGACGAGTGAAATTGATGGTTCTTAGAAGGCTGGTTCCCCTCATGTGTCCGAAAGACCGTATTGAATGCGCTCAGCTCTGCCCAGCGCATGTGCAACTCTTTTGAGCGATGGTAATTGGCGATAGGGTTGGTGATCGTCGTATACCCGCCGATATCGCTGTGGTTGAGGCTAAAACCAGAGAGACCACTGCTGAGCAGCCCTGTCACAGCCGTCTTGAGCCCGTCATGTCGATCCCAACTGACGAGTTGATCCCCCAACCAAAACAACGTGCTGTACTTGGGACTTTGTGTATAGCCAGCGCGCATAAAGAAGACGATATCGTTGGATTTTTTGTCCGTCTTGATCACCTCTCGGTTAACCTTCGCCCACCACACAGGATACAAGTTATGCGCCTTTGACGCAGGTAACTTCGCGTGTAATTGCACGTCGTATGGAAGCGCCTCACCAAAGTCAGCCATCCAACCATCCGCTCCGATCGACAACATCTCCTTGCGGATCACACCTTTTATCCATGAACGCGCCTTCTCATCGCTTAAGTCGAGCAAACCTGCCGAAAAACTCGTGTTCAAAATCATGTACGGCTTACCATCATGCTTCTTGATCAAGAGTCCCTTTTGCTTGGCTTCCTCGAAGAGATTGCGCCTGTGGTGTGGCTTCTCCTTTACATCTGCGAGGAAGGGGTTGATGTACAGCAAGACGCGCGCGCCGATCTTTCGGAAGGAACCAACAAGCGCTTCCCACTCTGGATAATGTTTCCTATCAAGCTCCCAATTCCACCACAGCTGCTTACCAAACGAAGTTTTGCGCTGTCCAACCCAATCCTGTAACCAAAAAGCCGCGACAGGTGCCTTCATCTTTTTGAGCTTGTGCAAGATCGTGCGGACCTTCTTTGTGCCACCTTGCATCCCGATGATGGCCCCTTTATGAATCCAGTCAGGCAAGACTCGCATTCGCCCACTGTACGCTGTATAGCGTTCGATAAGAGAGAGTGGATCTTTGCCATACACGAGCCGCCCTGTCATTTTTGACGAAAAGACCATCACTTGCGCAAAATGCTCGGGACGCAGATCAAACACACTGTACGCGGAGTTTTCTAAAAACATCGAACGCATCGAGCTTGTGATAAAATGAGGGACCCCTGCATAAGAAGTATGCCAATCCCCCCCTGCACGTGCCATCACATTGGCACCTGTCGTGATCGGTTGCGCACCGCGTCCGATCCCCTGCTCCATGATGAAGATCGGCAGGCGTCGTCCTTTGAGGTTGTAAGTGGAAAATTGCTCACCGAACCCAAAGAAGCCCTCTCTTGCGTGGGACGCAAAACGCAAAAAGACGCGATTGTACGAAGGATCAGAGACGGACAGTTGAAAACGCAGATGTGCAGCATGTGGCGCAGAGAAGTGTACGGTGTAGCGCAGATCTTGCTTGCGTTTCTGACAACGCAAACGCCCTCTCAAAACGGCTCCACCTCTCGTTCGCCGTAGTGAGTCGATGGTCTGTCCTTCGCAAAAAGCCGCACGTCGATCGCGAATAAAAAAGGACCCCCGCGCCTCTTCGACATGCTCTCTTCCCTTTGCAGCGGCGACAAAACCACGCCCAGCGACGCTCTGCCAAAGCACCCGCTTGGGTTCGTCGCGGTGGGTGATGGACAGGCGCTCACGACCGCGCCCTTGATTGTCCCAATGAATCCGAAAAGGTCCCACAGCGAGACGGGTCGCTCGCGCCATCCTCGTTTTCCAACGCAAAGGTGCCAATTGTGGTTGAGAGTAAAACTCCCAAAAAATACAGGTCATGCCCAGCACGATCCCGACGAGTAAGAGGAACAAGTCGCGCCAGTGTGTGCGTTTCTTCTCCGCCATCCAATTCTCTCCAATGGTGTAAGGCTACTGCAAGTAGTGTATTTGTGCGATGATAGACAAAATATGTGGGTATTATGCATCGTTCCAGTCGCATTGCAAACCTACTTTCCCCCAACATTGAGCGTCACACAAGCTCTCCAAAAGAACACGTGTTTCCAAAGCACGAGAGGGCATTGCAATTCGGACACCGCGCGATTACACTCACGTAGACATTTTATCCATGCGTCATTTTTGTCCAAGAGGAGAAACAAGCCGTGCGAATACGAATTCTTGTCGCCACTGTATCCTTCTTTGCGCTCAGCGCGCCTGTGTGGAGCGCGCCTCCCACCTCACGTCCATCCTCCGCTCCCCATACCACACTGACTTTCAAAACGTATCAACAGCTCGACGGAAAAAGTTGGGGCCTCGCGTATCTGCGTCTCAAAAAGACGCTCAAGGCTCCGACCCCTTTACTCACTCGTGCGCTCAATACACTAGGTATACCAGCACGCGAACGTCTCGTCCGACTCCTCTCACACCTCGCCAAAACACACCCCGCTTTTCTACCCATTGTCGTCCAACAGCTCGGTGCCAATGGAAAAAAAGTACGCACTGCCGCGTACTGGGGGCTCAGAAAGCTAGGCGCCAAAGCGCTCCCACACCTCACGAAGGCGCTACGCTCCAAAAACTGGAAGACACGCTCCAACGCAGTGCTCACGCTTGCCTATCTTGGACGAAAAGCGCAAGGCATACACAAACAAATCATCGCGCTCACGCCGACTTCAGAGTGGAAAGAGTTGCGTTCTATCCTGTTCGCCCTCAGCAAACTCGGCGTCGACACAAAAGAAACACGCAAGCTCATTTACACAAGCCTCCTCCACAAAAAGGACACCGTTTGTCAAAATGCCCTGCTCGCGCTTGTGGCCCTGAAGCCTCTGCACTCCCAAGCCATTATCCCGCTGCTCAAGGTGCGCAAACGCTCCAACTATAGGCTGCGCGAGCGAGCTCTTAACGTCCTCTCACAATATCCAACAGACGTCTTACAGCAGGCCCAACACAAGCTACCCAAGACGTATCATGTAGACCTCTCAAAAGCCATCATCAAAAGTATCCCCTTTAGCAAACTCTCCAAGCACATCTCCCTCGCACAGCACCCAAATGCAGCCGTGAGAGCGGCCTTCCTGAAGGCACTAAAATATCGGATGTATGGAAAGAAACTAGAAACCTTCGCGTCCACACTTGTACAAGGTTTACAAGATTCAGCGGCAAGCGTCCGACTCGCCGCCATTCAGAGCACCCCAACATACAGACTGAAACATCCTGCGCTGAGAACAGCCGTGATCCAGCGACACCAAGATCCTTCACCTGAGGTGAGAGAGCAAGCATACCGCGCGATCCTGACGTACATGTCTTTGCCTCCTAAGCAGTACACATCGTACGCAGAGAACGGACTGCGAGACCCCTCGGCGCGGGTTCGACGGATTGTGATCAGGAGTTTACGACGCAAAAAAAGCGACCTCGCTCGTCTGTTGCGCCTTCAAAGCCTCCAGGATAAAGATGAACGAGTCCGCCTTACGGCGCTCCGCGTTTTACAAAAAGAGGATATCCACTCTCCCAAAGACTTCGCGTTGATGATGGCAGTGCTGGAAAAAACGACCCACAAAACAAACTCATCGGCGTTGCACGCAATCACCCGTATGTTCCCACGTCATCCAGACGTCCTGCAAGCGATGCTCGAAGGGCTTGAGAGTTCGGATAAACAACTCCAACGAACTGCGACATATTTGCTCTATCGATATCCTTACAGTCGTCTCGCCCTTCCGGCCTTGCGTAAGGCCTTCACCAGCAAACACAACCGCCTCTATGCGATCCAAGCGCTGATGCGAATCGCGCCAAACAACCCGGACAACCTGTTGCTCTTCAATCGTGCTCTACGTGATAGCGATCAGAGCGTCCGCCGCGCCGCGATCAAACTCGACACCTTGCGCTATATCCAATCCCCAATCTTGCTGTACCTCATCGTCAACGCAACACTCAACACATCCACATCCGTCCGGCACAAAGCGCTCTCTCACCTCTCCAACAAGCTCACCCCTTCGCGACTGCGTCCTTACCTAGAGACATTGCTCAAGGGGCTGCGTCCTGCTTACAGCGCGACACATAAAAAACTTCTCGACCTGATCGGGTGGATCGGGACAGACGCTGCTTCGGCCGTCCAAGGGTTGTTTGCCTACGCCCATCGTCTCAACTCCGATGAAGATCTCGAAGATGTCGGTGAAACGATGGAGACCCTCGGTCCCGCAGCCCAGACCTACCTCGCAGCGCGCCTCAAACACGGCACGCTCGCAGAAAAGCAGGACGCAGCCCTCCTGTTGCAAGCGTTCCGCTGGCCTGTCCCCCACGCGATCAAAGCACTCCAACAAGCCGCACAGAGTCAAGACACACAGCTGAGCAAGAGCGCGTTGTCTGTCCTCTTTAACCAACACACACAGCCAAAGGTCCTCTTCGCAGCGTGTCTACAGGCACTCAAACGTCCAGACACCTCGACGCGCAAAGAGGCGTTAACGTTGCTCGCCAAGCGCTTCTCTTCTTACACGCTCCCACTCGATACGCTCGACATTCTCGGCCTTCATACGGATCTGGATATTCGTCAACACGTCTTCAAACATCTCGGTCGCCTGTACACCCAAACCTCAGCCAAGCCCGAGAAGCGAAAAATCCGGTCACTTCTACAGGATCTCGTCTCCTCAGCCTTGACCAAAGGCCCCTACCCACTGCAAGAGATCGCGCTTGATGCCCTGCGCACTTTCGCGTCCGATCTAAAGACCTCCTTGCGCACCCAACTCAAAGACAAGCTCCTCAAAGCACTGCACGCACCTAAGACACAGCCTTATCGACAACTTCACATCCTCAAAGCGCTGCACACTCTCGGTCTCCCCGGTACACCCCACATCACCTTGCTGACCAAACTCCTCTCTCACAAAGACCCACTCGTTCGCAGCAAAGCCTTCCTCACATGGCACCGCTTCTCCCCTAATGACAGGAACTTGATCGCGACCTTCAACACACACATCACAAACACCACGGCGTGCTCTATCTCCAAAAGTGTCACGACGCTCTTGCAATCCCACTACAACAAAGCAGTGCTCCCCACACTTTTGAAACGCTACAAAGGTGGAGACAACGCATGTAGAGAGTCCGTCATTCGCGTCCTGACCCATCCAGCGTTCCCGCTGGCCTCGACCTATCCCCTTTTGCACTCCGTACTCGCCGGTTCATCCCACGTCTTAAAGGATTTGATTATCACCTACTTTGGACAGCTCAAAAAGACCCAAAAGAACGCGAAAGTCGTCACAGACATCAACGCAGCCCTGCGCACCAAACGCTATGGTCTGCGATCAAACGCAGCACGCCAACTGATCAAGTGGCGGGCGTTTACGTCGAGTTGGCGCGCAAAGATCATCAACTTGCTCCAACAAGGTCAGCTCTGGTCTGCAGCCAAGGAATACGCGATCAAACACCTCAAACAGACCCCCAACGTGATCCAGCAACTCACAAAGACCTACCAAACAGCCTCTTCTGCCGAGAAGATGAGGCTCATCGACCTCGCCACACAGCTCAGTGATGACACACAGCAACTCCTTCACTTCTTTCAGCTTGTCCACATCGAACACAAAGGATACAAGCGCACTTATGGGCTCAAACGTCTATGGCAACTCGCGCGCAAACATATACTGTTTCGCCCAATAATCGGAGGCTACCTGGAATCTCCCGACGCAAAGCTTCGTCGAGCTGTCCTCTCTACAGCGCCTCACATTAAAACAGATGGTCGCTCTTTTGAACCTGACTTGCTGCCCTTCCTGAAAAAGAAAGAGAAGAGAGAACGGACTCTCGCGCTCAAGGCTCTCAGCGCGATTGGCGTGTACACAAAGGCGGGAATCAAAGTGATGATTCAACTGCTCCAACAAAAGAAACCCCAACTCCACGCGCTGTACACCCTCCGCCACACGACCTTTGCGAAAGACTTGCCGGACTCCCTGCAAAAAGCTCTTGTCCAACTCACAAAGACACAAGAGACCCTCACCTATTACTGGGCGCTTCATGCGGTCGCAAAACGATGGAAGACGAAGCTCGCGTTTCTCGTCCCCCACATCAAAGATCGACTGGCCTTACTCCCTTCTCAACTGCTCAAACGCTACGCGATCGAGACTCTCGCGATGATCATGCCCGCACCGGAAAAAGAGATTGACTTCTTCTTGCAACTTCACCAACGCGGGACAGCGAGTATTCGCAACACAATCCTTAAGATCTTCCAAAAGATGGACAAACACATCGCGCCTGCGATGCCGATCTTCTTGCTCGACTTGCTCGATCCCAACAGCTACATCAAACACAGCGCGCTGCGCGCGCTCGCGAAGATGGGCGCAAGCGCCTCTTCTGCGCTCCCCCTCGTCAGGTCGCTCTTGCGTTCAACCAACCACTACACAAGACGAGAAGCCCTCAAAACACTCGTCACCCTCGAAGCCGCGACACATCCACATCTCCGCAAGCTGCTCAACCGCGAAGAAGGAGACATTCTACGCACATCCCTGTCCATGCTCGCGACATTTGGCGACAAAGTCCCACAAGCCAAACAGATCTTTATGCAGTGTAGTCACTCTGACAAATTCTCCCCAGAGACCCGAACGATCTGCAAACAAGCCCTCACAAAACAACCCCCCAAACCATAAACACCTACTCGACACACTCTCCACTCGAAAGATTGCAGCGACCGAGACTTTGACACTCACTAGACAGTCTACAATCGCTCTCACTGATCGCGACACAGGCGCCCCCTCCAAAGCCACATAACCCCTTCGTCTTGCAGATCTGTGCAGCGCGACAATCGAGCGCGTTGGTCGCCACGCACTTGTCCACCTGAAAGATACACTTCCCAAAGACCGTACACGCAGGTGCTTGGCGACAATTGCTGTCAAACGCACACTGACTCGTCGAGGACAGATACGAACAGGCGCCGTGTGTTTTACAGGCCGTCGTACGCAAGCAATCAGCTTCACCGCCGACAAAGCAGGCTTTGTCTCGCACTGTACAATAGCCTCCCTGTGTACACGCCTCCGCCCCCAAACAGTCGGCCTCTTTTGCAGCAATACACGCGCCCGCTTCATGGCTGCACAAACCGTACAGCTTGCATCCCTCGGTCTTCACGCAATCATCATCACTACCGATGACACACTTTTCGTCTTGCAGTGTACATTTCCCCTGCTCTTTGCACATCGTCGAAGCCTCACAAGACGCCTCACTGTTCGCAATACACGTCCCATCCTGAAAGTGACACTGCCCACTCGCCGTGCATATCTCCGCCCCTTCGCACTCTTTTTGCGTCGTCACGACGCACTTCCCTCCATCCAAAGTGCAGTGGCCCAATGTCTTGCAATTTCCCGAGCGCAGGCAATCTTGTTTGTCGATCAACGCACACACACCGTTTTGTAATGAGCACAATCCTTCCTTACAAAGCTCCGACGCGCGGCAATGCTTATCACTCGTCGGCTTACACTCCCCTTCCACCATCTCACAGCGCCCCTCTGCCTGACAGAAGCTCAAACCAATGATGGGATCACCTGTCGCAGTTGTACCCTTCGTGATCCGCGTACAAGGTTCATTGGGATCGAGTAAAAAACACCCGGAAGACAGGAGCCAAAGACACACACAAAACCACACACCATACCGAAACATTGAAACCTCACACGTCGACGTTTTTCGGACAAAATCGAACTTATGATGCCTCGTCTTCGTTGTGAGCACAAGAAGACACATCCCACAAAAGAAGACATACACAGCACACGAAAGGTCTCTACGATGAAGCGTCCACCAGGATTGAAGCTCTATCCCGCCCTCCTCTCTTCGCAAGACATTCACAACATTCTTCAACGTCCAGAGCTTCCACAAAGTCGTCCGGAGTGTCCACAACTCTTTCGTCTCTTTGGAGACTTTGGAGGCAAAGAAGCTTCGACACCGAGTCCCTGGATGCTCGAATGGGGTACACGTTTACAAGAACAAGGCTTCTTCTCGACGACGCCTAATCAATACAGGTTATGTGACTGGATTGGCGACCTCTCCGCTCAATTTAAATGGCACATCGATAACAAACGCCACGGCAAAGAGATCCTCGTCATCTCCCTCACAGACCAACGCCGGATTGGATTTCGTCCCCCCACAGGGAGAGGTTATTACAGTGTAGAGCTTAACGCCGGTGATGCCTACCTGATGAGAGGTGCCTCGCGCTGGCAATGGGAGCACTGTGTCCTCCCCTCAGGACAATCGCGTAGTGGTGGCAAAAGCTTCATCCTCAGCGCTCACTGAGCACGCTCTATCTTCCTCCCTCACGACCCTAAATGTCCTACTTCCTCTCCAACAACCAGATCCCCAATTGAAGTCCACCAGTGTGGGTGATCCGCTGCTCACGTATATGAAATGCTTTGCGCACAGGTCCAAGCGCTTCCTTCACGAGTTTGCCATTGGCCGAGAAGATCGCCGCACGTCCTTTCGGTTTGAGGGAACGCTTACATGTCCGAAAGATCGAGAGATACAATTGCTTGAGATCTTTATCTTGCTTGCGAGAACGTATCCCAAAGGGCAGGTTCATCAGCATCTCATCGCACTTCTCCATCTCGATAGGCTCCCTCATATCCGCCTTCTTCAAGGAGATACGTTTGCTGAGCTGCGCGGCCTGAATGTTCGTCTTGGCAGACGCCATCGCGGTCGGACTGACATCGACGCCCAACAGATGAGTGCCTTCATCCAATAAGGCGCGCTCGATCAACAATGTCGCGCTACCACAAGTTGGATCAAAAATACGTTGACTGTCTTCTTTTCGAACAAATCGAGCGAGACAAGCCCCTACAACAGGATGGATCGACGCCCCAACGTCTTCGACGCGGTACACAAAACGATCATCTTCCATAAAGGTCGGCACACACCATATCGACACCCCCTTGGATGTGCTCTCGATTCGCAGCTCCGCCATGTAATTCGACGGGCGGTCCTCCCACTCGTAGCCGCCGCAGACCTCACGAACTTCCTCTAAAAGACTGACGAACAGGGGCTTTTTGAGTCGTTTTCCGTGTATCGCGAGGCGAAAAGGCAGCTTGCCTTCGAGCGCAACCCACTCTCGCCACGAAGGTATCCATTCAGGCGCGGAGAGGATTGAAGAGATCGCTTCCAGAAAGGCTTTATCGTCGCCCTTTTTGAGCTTCCTTCGACCGATCAAGAAGCGGACTTGGTGAATACAACGCATCGCAGGAAAACATTGCTTTGGGTGGACCTCTTTGGGGAACGTCAACAACCCAGAACCTGCAATTTTGGGTTCGGGAAGACCGAGCGAAAGAGCCTCTTGCGCGACGACGTCTTCAAATCCGTCAGGACAGGAGACATAGCAAGACGCGTTCATAGGGGGAGTCGCTGCCCATGCACACACTCGCTCGATTTGTTCGGTACGTGCGAGGGCTTTGCGAAGCGCCTCTGCTTCCTTCTCGGTTTGGCTCTCGACATCTGCGAGCGCGGCGTGGGCCTTCTCACCACCAATTTGTCCGATGGCCAGGACGAGAGAGGGACGAACCCAGACGATCATCTCCTTGGAGAGCGCGTCCACCAGGACGTCTAAGACATCTTCTGTCCCGACAGTGCCGAGGGAGATGGCGGCGTTCTTCCGGACCTTAGGCTCTTCGTCGCTGAGACAATACTTGAGGGCTTCAAAAACGTCTTGGGAGGGGGTCACACGTCCGAGGAGATAGGCGACAGCGCGCCTCTTCCTTGAAGATGGGTGACGGGCGGCTTTCAGCAGCGCAGGGAGTGCTTTTTTGCCTGCCTTTAGAAGCTCATTGCCTGCATAGCGTACTTTTCCCTGCTTGTCGGAGTCGAGCAGGTCGATCCACTGGCGAATACTCATGTAAAAAACCTCGTCGATGCAAATCACAGATCTATCCACACACCCAACCACTTTGGGCGAGCGAAGCAGGGAGGGTAGACGAGGAGGTGTAGGTTGTCAACGAGAATGGAGTGATTGAGGAGAAAAAGTTTCGCGCGTGGGTGAACGGGGGTGAGGCACCCAAAAGACACCAGGTTTATCATCTGTATCCCGAAGCGAAATCGCTTGCTCGATCGCGTCCTTGATGCGCTTCGGGAGTCTCTTCTCTGTAAGCGTCGTGCGAAGCGCCACCATCACCTCGTGGTCCCTCTGTGGTGTGACGACCATCCGACCGAGCGCGATCGCAGCGTTGTGTTTGTTTAAACGGTCCTGTCCCCGTAGCGCTGAGAGGAGAGGTGTGATCCCACCCTTACCAAGCTGGCTCAACGCGAAGACGGCGTTTCGCCGAACCAACCGATCTTTGTCCTTTAACAGCACGCGCACACAAGGAAGCCCCCCTTTGGCTTTCTCTCCCACCCAACCAAAGGACGCTGCAGCCTCTCTACGGACTAACGCGACAGGATCTTTCGTCGCCTTACATAGAGCGTTCGCCGCAGGTGCGCCGTTAGAGCCAAACTCACCGATGGCTTTTGCGCCAGCAACTCGAACCTGTTTGTCGCTGTCACCAAGCGCCCTGACAAAGACATCCATCACGTCTTTTAAAAAGGCCTTGGAGGCTGAACGCTTCGAGACGGCTCTCGGTCCAACCTTCGCGAGCGCCTTGATCGAGGCGAGCTGAAGGTCCTTGTCGTTCTCCGTAGAGAGCTCCATCAACGAGAGAGTGTTGTCTTTGTACGACCCCATCTCCGCGAGGACATCGATCAAATTACGTTTAAGACGACGTGAACCATGTTTGATGGAGGCTTTGATCGCGGGCATCACCTTCCAGGCACCATGACCAAGCCACCGCAAGACCAATGTGGCCTTCTTACGCAAGACAGGATCAGAATCCTGGAGCGTCTCCACAACGACCCTCCGCGCAGAGACAGGGAGGACATCAGCTAGCCATGCGAGCGCGTCCATCGTGAGATAGCGTGTCTTTTTGTCCTCGCTCTTCAGCAGCGACAACAACGAAGGGAGCGCATCAAGTGCGATTCTCCCTGCGCTCCCCAGCGCCCGGATCGCCTTGTAGCGCGCTTTGGCATCACTCTGCGAGAGCATCGCCTTCCATGCCTTGACCTGTGCAGTCGATGCAGGCGCGAGGCGACGAAGCGCATGAGCGCTCTCATATTGGACACGTGGTGCCTTGTCTTCGAGTGCTTTTGTCAGCGCGGCAGCGATAGACTTGTTGGGCTTCGGCCACTTGCCCAATCCCCAAGCTGCGGCCTGTCGAACGTGGAGCTTGCGATGCTTGAGCGCACGCAGCAGCGAAGGTAAAGCCGAAGTGCCGATCCATACAAGTGATTGCGCTGCTGCACGTCGGACCTCTTGATGGGGTGAATTCAACGCGGAGACCAGCGCGCGCTTTGCGCGCTTTGCGCGCCCCTTCATCCAACCGATCACCTGGAGCACATACGCAACGACGCGTTTATTAGGGTGACGTCGCCATCGCAAGAGTTCACGTACAACATGTGGACCACCCACTTTAAACAGCGCACGTGCAGCCTGTTTCTTCACATCCCACGTGCCATCATGGAGGGCTTTTGCCAACATGGGGACGGCTTTTCGCGCATCTTTACCCAACTCTCCAAGCGCACCTGCTGCACCTTTGCGAACAAACCACCGGGGATCTTGTAAAGCCTTGATCAGCGCGTCAAGCAGTGGCTTTGCACGCTTTCCGAGCGCAGCCGCTGTGTGGACAGCGTACATCCGCACCTTCTTCTCTTTGTTGCGCAGCGCTTTCTTCAGCGTCGCGATCGTTTTCTTTTCGAGCGCAGGCTGCTGCTTCAATCCTTCAACGACGAGTTTGCTCAAGACCCAACCCACATAAGAGCGAATGTTGTCGTGCGGATCATCCATCGCGTCCAACACGACAGGAAGCGCAGGGGGTCCTATTCGCTTGAGGGCTTCGATTGCACCGTAACGGACACGTCCAACCTGATCATTGAGCGCCTGCTTCAAAAGTGGCAGCGCCGGTTTCCCCAAGCGCCCAAGAACAGAAGTCGCTGAGATACGTCCGATCACATGGGGCTGCAAGAGCATCTTCTTCATCGCAGGGAGCGTCGCGAGACCGATCGAGGCGAGCGCCTTGATCGCATCTTTTCGCAAAGAACTCTCGGGTTCATAGAGGGCTTTACACAGCGCATCGATCGCAGGCGCACCTTTCTCCTTGAAGTTCCCCAACGCACGCGCTGCGAAACGACGAACCTTCTTATTTTTATCGGAGACAACGGCAATACGTAACGCGGGTAGCGCAGGCAGCGCCTTGTCACCCATCTTCGAGAGTTTTTGGGCTGCCATCTCCCGGGTGATCGAGCTGCGGCTCTTCAGATCAGTGATATAGCGCTCTACGTCGCTTTTATGGGCAGGACAACCAGCACATAACAATGCACTGACCAACAACAACAGGAAGATACATCGCTCCGGCTTCATCGAGCAAAACCTTTCATTTGAGTTGAGGGGATAAGGACGTCAGACGCGACTACTTGGAGGGTCGGAAGATAAACGGATAACGAACCGTGACGAGGCCTGCAGGCTTTGGTTTTGGGAAACGAAATCTTAGCACACGACGGAGTAAACAAGACTCTACACGTTTGTTCTTTAGAGTCGATGACGCGACCTTCGCGCCTTTCACGCGCCCATTGGCCATAATCATCCAGCGAACCACGACCTTGCCTTTGAGGGAGGGAGCAAGCCTCAGGCTGCGCTCATAACAATAGCGGATTTGGCGAATGTTACGACGAATCACCTTCACAATGTCAGACTTTTTCAGTCGCCCGATCTTCGGAGGCGTCAGAGCTCGAGTCAACGGCCCACCAACGACACCATTTACGACCCCACCTGGCAGGACGACACGTCTCTTTTTCGTGAGCTTACGTCGAGCAGCACGAAGTTTATTCAAAACATTGCGACGTCTCTTGTTGCGCGCCGAGACCTTTTTGGTTTGTGTAGAGAAGGTCAGCTTTTGACCAATGAGCACGATCCCACCACCTTTTGGAGCCGGAAAACGCATATATTTGAAACGCCTCGTCAAACACTTTTCGACTGACGCGTCATTGATTGTTGTTCTTTTGAGTTTGGCCTTGGAGACACGCCCCTTTGCGTTTACTCGAAGAAAAAAGCGCACACTCCCGGAGAGTGTTGGTTTCTTCAGAAGGCGTCGTTCATAACAGTACTTGAAGCGCAACTTGTATCGACGCATCACACGCTTCACGATATTTTTGGAGAGCGCCCCAAAGATCACTGGAGCTGCCATCACCACCTTTACGCGACTGCGTCTTCTCCTTCTAGCATAGCCAAACCCTCCACCCCCCCTACCTCGTCCAACGGTACCGAGCTTCCCAAGCCCCCTCATGCGGACACCAAATGAAGTTCTCTTTGTGCCAATGCCTCGAATACCTCGCAAACTTCCGAGAAGAGAGCCTTTCGAAGCTCCGAATGAACCACCAAATCCTCGTGCGCGAATGACTGGTTTACCGGAGCCTCCCAAGAGCCCATAGACGCCTTTTTTCCGACTCTCTTCGAGGTTAAAAATCGACGCAGGTCCACCTAACCTCCAACTCAAAGAACGGCCAGGAAACTGCTCATCAGAGCGGAAAGATGTTTTGCTTGGACTCTTTTTGGTGGACTTCTTTTTTGTCTCTTTATAGGTAAGTACAACCGCCTGGATCTCTTTGGTTGTCTTCCCTTTGATCACGGAGACAGCCCGAGCGAGACGGAGTCGATGCTTCACATGCAACGTCTTCGCCAATGAAACAAACGTCGACCACATCTGCCCCCAGGCAGGTTTGGAGACCTCGCCAAGCCGTGAGAGACCAAGGATGGCCCCGTAGCGAACATACTTGTTCTTATCCTTGAGCGCATTTTGCAATGTGGAGACGACATTAGCGTGGGGCCACGAGAGTCGATTGATACCCATCACCGCATACCAACGGACGGCGGCAGAGGAGTCGGAGAGAGCAACCTCCAAGTCTTTCAAGAGCGGTGCCTTTTTGCCCTGCAAGTGTCCTAACGCAAACGTAGCATATCCTCTGGCATACGTAGTTTTTGAAGTCAGCAGGCTCGCGAGAAAGGGTCGCGCAGCCGGCCCTGCCTGCGCAAGCATTTCAGACGCCCACCACGTCTTGCGCACAGAGCTGTTGCTCATCACACGCTCTAGCGCTTTCAACGAAGCGACTTTGGTCGGCTTCAACTTGAGCAGGAGTTTTGCGGCTCTGCGTTGCACACCAGGCGATTCGTGTTTTTCAAATCCGAGCAAGAGCACAGGGATCGTCACTTTGCCATTGCGAAGGAAGAAAGAGGTCGCGGCCTTCCTGACCTTTGCGTTTAGAGCACCGAGCTTACTGAGCTGTTCCAGTCCAATCGTGTAGGTAATGGAGAGATCGGAAGCGTCATTCGATGCGGCAGAAACAGGCCTCTCAACAAACAAAAGAACAGCACACATCACGAGCCCCCATAACCCTACAAACAGGCGTCGACGGCCTGTACACGTAGAGAAGGTCCGATGATGGTGGGCATTGATGAAGTTGATGGGCCGAGACGATCGCGTCCGTGGTGTCATACTGTTAGCTCTCCTATCCATGTGTTCTATTTTTTTGCGAACATGTGCGGGTATCTTAACGAAAAAGACGCAAACAAGAAAGTCCCCCCATCTAGCGTCCTCTTCTCCCTCCTACGGTCTGACTGTCGGATTCTTTGCGTTCTTGCGAGTGAATGTAATGGGTTGATGGACAATCACGAGCGAGGCGCTTTTTGCAGCAGGGAAGCGGAGGGACGTGGTCTGTCTTTGCAAACAAGAGACGACAGCAGCGTATTTTGAGGCGTGTTTGCTGCTCTTCACAAACATGACACGCCCACTCGACTTGATCGCGACTTTTAACGTGAATGTCTTTTTGGAGCGTCCCAGCTTGCTGCTGTAACACCCCTCGAACTTACGAATGGCACGATGAAAGACACGCTTCACCAAATTGCGAGGAAGCCCACCGAAAATCTTCGCGCGCCCCAAGACGACCTGAACATTCTGCTGTTGGGTCTTTCCCAAACCACCAGATGCGACTCGCCCTGAACCTCGACGAGTACGCTGCGTCTTTTTTCGAGCCTTGTTGGTGTGTTTTGACACAGCAACCCCCGATGACCGACGTAACGCCGCGTCCAGGTTTTTACTATATACACTGTTACCTTTGATGACATTCATGATTGGGTTCCCTGAGGATGGGCCCTTTGCAGCTATCAGTGAAAGAATCATTCTCCTGCTCAACTTACGAAAAACCCGTTTACGCCGTGCTCTCCTCGCCTTCAAAGAAGCATTCATTTTTTTCTTCGCGGCAGACTTGCTCGCATTGGATGCCTTCGGAGGTGCAAGCGCAAGCGCCGCATACTTACAAACCTCTCGCCGTTTGGCTTTGAGCAGCCTCTTTACAGTTGCTCTCCCTGTTGGTCCAGATGCCGCCAAGATCTTCGTCCCCCAACGCATCTCAAAGGACGTCCCATGACGGACAACACGCTCCATCTGCACAAGGAAGGTGTCTGTCTTGGGCTTCAACGTGACGAGCAGCTTCGCAGCCGCCTTACGCACGAGAAAACTCTTGTGATGGCGAAATCCCAGCATCAACACAGAGACCCCTCTCGCCTGATGTTTCCGAAAGTACGCCTTTGCTCGCTCACGGACCTCTTTCTTGGAGCTCGCGAGCAAAGATAATTGATGAAGCCCCTCAGAGTAAACCCTTGACTTGCTTCCCTCGACACTCCCGAGTGGCCAAAGTACCCACCCTACACATACAAACACACACAGATGTAACGCTCTCTTCATCACATAACGCCTCCAGCAAAAGGAAAGATTGGACTGTTGACTTGTACTCATATCTCCAACAATACTCTTTATGTAATCTATTTCCAGGATAAAATGATGAGGTCTTGTATGGATGACACTTCACTTTTTCAGCAGCTGCGTATCGCGGTCTACGAATATGGCAAGCTCTCCAAAAGCATAAAGCGCCTCTACATCCAGGACCTGCTCGAATCGTGTAAGGATCCGGTCACACGCCAAAACGCTGTAGAATACACCATCAGGCACTTCTCCGCCGATCCAAACAGACGTCCGCTGATCCTCCAGCAAGATCGCTATCGCAGATGGCTACAAAAGATGCCAGAGCTGGCAAAGCTCGGCCAGATAGGAGAACTCAGAATCTCCCCAGAGTACTTCATCGACTTACTACATGCAGCAAACGCCCCATGTGAACAGTTGAGCCTGCTCCACATAGAGAGTCCATATAATGAGAAACATCACCTGTCATCTTGGTATGAAGATGACAGGCTCTTGACACTCAAAGGCCCTAATCATCTAGTCCTTGAAGAATTGATCAAACATCAAAAACATCTGGAGCTGTGCCTCGATCATCCTTGGTGGTCCAGCCTCAAAGGTCTTCATCTACACAGTTGCCCCATCGAGAGCAAAGGCATGCGTGCGCTCTTCGTCTCCCCACACATGGAACATATCCGCGCGTTGACGCTCAAACATTGTGAGCTAAAAAGACCCCTCGCGACGAATCTTGTTCATGCGCTCGGTCCACTCCCCCTCGCCTATCTCGATCTATCCGACAATGCTCTCCATCCACAATTTGTCGAACGCTTCCACGCAGAGCTCTTCGACAACCTCACCTATTTACTCGTACAAAACACCGGACTCAACAGAGGGACCTTTCTACAACTCTGCGATGGCCCCGGCCTCCGTAAGCTTAAGGTTCTCGACGTCACCGGCAACTATTTCGCTCCCGAGTTTGCAACGCAGCTTCCGAGCAAGCACTCCTTACAACACCTAACGCGACTACATCTTCCGCCAACGTTGGAAGAACACCATCAAGAAGTGCAACGCGCCTTCCCCAATACAAACATCCTCTATACCCCCTCTCATATTCGGCTCTCCAAACTCGACTTGTGAGCAAGTGACTTTCTGCTCCTCAAGACACTTGCAATCCTCCTGAAAACTGGGGAACATAGCGAGCCGTATCACCAATGGTGATGGTGACCGATTGATCAACCCACTACAAAGGAGAACTTGATGCAGCAGCTTACAGAAGAACAGGTCCGCACGATGACCTTAGAGGAGAAGGACCGTTGGTGGCTCGAAAATGTCTACAAAGGGGACATGCCACAGCTCACCGTGCGCTCGGCACTCACAGGGATGCTCCTTGGTGGCCTGTTGAGCCTGACCAACCTGTACATTGGTATCAAAACGGGTTGGACACTCGGTGTTGGGATCACCTCAGTCATCATGTCCTTTGCGATCTTCAAGTTTATCGCCAAGCTGAATATGGGTTCGGAAATTACGCTCCTTGAGAACAACGCGATGCAATCGATCGCGACCGCCGCAGGCTACATGACAGGTCCACTTGTATCGAGTATTGCGGCATATATGATGATTACGGGCAAGCTCATCCCTGTCTGGCAAGTCATGCTCTGGACGATGTGTGTGTCTATGCTCGGTGTGTTGTTCGCCTTCCCACTCAAAAAGCGCTACATCAACGACGAGCAGATGCCCTTTCCAGAAGGAAAAGCCTGTGGCGTTGTGATGTACGACCTGCACAGTGATGATCCCAAAGAAGGCGCCTTCAAGATCAAGGTGCTCCTCTCTTTCGCCGGCTTCAGCGCACTGTACAAGATCCTCTCCTCTTCGTTTGTGATGAAGAAAATTGGGCTCGCCTTTCTGATGATCCCCCATCACCTCGACAACTTCGTCTACAAACTCTTTCACCCAAAGATCATGGGTGTGTCCTTCAAAGAATTGACGATCCGCCTGGAGTCCGACGTCGTCATGCTCGCACTCGGCGGATTGATGGGGATTCGCACTGGTTTATCACTGTTTGTCGGTGCGGTCGTCAACTACTTTATCCTCGCCCCGATCCTGATCAAGAATGGCATTATTCTCCCTAAGGGTGGGCACTATGGATTCCGCCAGATCTCTTACTGGAGTTTGTGGGGCGGGGTCGCCATCATGACAGCGGCTTCGCTGTTTTCATTCTTCAGCAAACCCAAGATGATCGTCGACTCCTTCACCCAACTGTTTCGCAAAGGTGAGAAGTCCGACGTCCTCGAACACATCGAACTGCCTATGCGTGTCTTCTTGATTGGGATTCCGCTGATGGGGACAGTTGTCGTGCTCTTGACGCACTATTTCTTTGGCGTCAGCATCTTGATGGGCATGATCGCGCTCCCCCTTATCTTCGTATTTACAGTGATCGCCGTCCACTCCACAGGGTTGACAGGTATCACCCCAACAGGAGCGCTCGGCAAGTTGACACAATTGACCTACGCGGTCATCTCCCCTAACAACATCACGACCAACGTCATGACCGCGGGGATCAACGGTGAAGTCGCTGGTAACGCGTCCAACTTGTTGATGGATATCAAACCCGGTTACATGCTCGGTGCCAAACCTCGTCAGCAAGCGATCGGACATATCTTCGGGATTATCGCGGGTGGACTCGTCGCGACACCTGTCTTTTTTATGTTGATCGGTGGCGATGTCAAACGGCTTGGTGGTGCTGAGATGCCGATGATTTCGGCCAAAATCTGGGTAGGTGTTGCACAGATCCTCACAAAAGGAATCAGCTCTCTTCATTCGACTGCTTTGTGGGCGATGGTGATCGGCTTGGGCGTGGGGATCGTCTTTGAGATCCTCAAGATCGCGACAAAAGGGAAGTTCCCTGTCTCCGCTGTTGGCGTCGGTTTGGCCTTTGTCTTGCCCTTCTATATGAGCCTCTCAATGTTCCTCGGCTCCCTCCTCTTTTGGCTCGCAGGACGCAACTGGAAGGAGGACTCTCACATCATGAACCGCATCATCGTCCAGAACCAAGAGACGATATGTGCCGGTGTGATCGCAGGTGGAGCCTTACTTGACATCACATTAAGTCTGCTGCAAGCGGCGACGAAATGACAAAGTCTTCGAAGTTTCGAACTCTTGCGTCCAGGTGGCTCAAGTGGTCAGTGGGTGTATTGGGTGTCGGTGGGGTCGCGCTGGGTGCGACTTTCTACTTTGCGCCACAGACTCGCTGGCCCCTTGTCTTATGGCTCATACGGGCGCAATTCCCTCACGCGAAACAGGTTGAGACAAAGACCCTCGCAAAGTGGTTACGAGACCCTTCTGAGAAGATCCTCTTGCTCGACATTCGCAAACCTGAAGAGTACCAAGTCAGTCACCTGCCCAATGCCATTCACGTCTTACCAAAGTCCGACGTGTCAGAGGCTATCCAACATATCAAACAACACAAACCAACGAAGATCGTGTTGTATTGTTCGATTGGCTATCGTTCGGCCAAATACGTTGAGCGGCTTCATGAAGCAGGTATTCAGCAGGTTTATAACTTGGAAGGTTCGATCTTTCGCTGGGCCAATGAGGGGCGTGTACTGAAAAAAGGGGACAAAGACGTACACAAAGTCCATCCCTATAATCCACGGTGGGGTGAGATGTTATCCAAAAGCTATCGCTGATCCTGGGGCACTTTGCAATCACCTCTTTCTACAAACCTCTCCATCCTCTGGAAGAGAGAGCATTTATACCGTATACGCGGGGGAAACTCGAATGCTGATCCAGGGGCAGTTGCACTTGTGTCTTCGCAAAGTGCACCCGAATACACGACACAATCCCTCATGGCAATACGTATGTCGCA
>MDTC01116763.1_pt1 | contig 90315 bp, 69 predicted proteins | sample 811181 | NCBI WGS metagenome assembly MDTC01 (sample SAMN05326644, study PRJNA326480) | marine metagenome | isolation source: seawater | place: Pacific Ocean: North | collected 2011
GTGACAAGCAGTGGTAGCCTCGCAAACTTTGGATTTGCTATTTCAAATGGTCGTTTGTATGGAGCCGGAGAGTACTCAGGAGTGGTTACAATTGGTGGATACACACTACCTGCAAGCTATCAAGGAATCGTCTGGAGCCTGCCTACTTTCTGAACCCCCTAAGCCTCCAGATGAGAAAAACTCACTTGAACGTGACATTCTTTTGCCAACATTGACTTTTCCTCAACACGCAAACATCAAAAATGCTCCATCATGACACGAAGCAAGCAAGAAGTACGATATATCGTCTCACAATCGACATATCGTACCAACGCAGTACGTCATATCGTCTCAACACGATGATGAGACCAGTCAACCGCCCACAACCCACCTTTTTCATTGCATAAAAAGAGAATGCAAAAGTTGGCTTGTCGATTGCTATAGGAGGGGGTGAAAGTTGTTTGAACACCGGGCAAGAGACAGCCCGAACCTTATAAAGGAGAAAAAAGATGAGCGAACACATGAATGAGCAGGAAAACGCAGGTCAAGCAATGTTGCAATTGGGTGGTCCCGTCCCAGATTTCGAGGCAAAGACAACACACGGGACAATCAAGCTCTCCGAATGGGCAGGTGATCAGTGGGTCATCTTGTTCTCTCACCCGGCAGACTTTACGCCAGTATGTACCACAGAGTTTATGGCATTTGCTGGTATCGCCGACGAGTTGGAGAAACGAAATGTTAAACTGCTCGGTAACTCCGTCGACAGTATCTACAGCCACATCGCCTGGGTTCGTAACATTAAACAAAACTTCGATGTGGACATCAACTTCCCGATCATCGCAGACCTCGACATGAAGGTCTCCAAACTCTTTGGTATGATTCACGAACCAAGTGCGGATACGGAGCCTATTAGAGCAGTCTTCTTTATCGACCCAGAGCGCAAACTTCGCACAATGCTCCTCTACCCACTCAACGTGGGACGGAACTTCGATGAAATCTTACGCGTCGTCGATGCCCTCCAGACCGCAGACAAACACGCTGTCGCGTGCCCCGCTGACTGGAGACCTGGTGACAAAGTGATCGTCCCACCACCCAAAACCACTGAGCAAGCCGCCCAAAGAATGAACGAAGACTACGACGTCACAGACTGGTACTTCTCGAAAAAACAAGTCTGAATCACCAACCACAAACAGACCTCCCCTCCCCCACCGTCCCCAAAAATCCCCCACTCTCAATGCAAAACAGGGAAGATTTTTTCCAAATGACACGCCAGTCTTATCGTTGACGCTTGCCTTGTCGCCTCCAAACCACTACACTTTTCTCGCCTTCATGAGGAGGCGTTTTCTTTGCATTGGCTTGAGGCCAATCCACAAGCACGACAGGAGTGGATGGTGTGTGGTTTCCTTTTTGTTCGCGACAAGAGACTGACAAGTAAGACAAAAATGTTCACCTTTTTGATGGTAGTGTTGTCGTGGGGGATGGTTATCTTCTCTTCACACGCACACGCCTGGGATGCCTCGGACTACAACAAGCACGATGACAAGTCCTTCGCCAAAAGGACGGACGTGAACACCCCAATCCATTTCGCGAAGATCGACTATCCACTGCTTCAGGCCGCGATCTTCTATGAGACCAACCGCATCCGTAAGAAGTTCGCCCAAAAACCACTCAAATACCACCCGGCCCTTGAACGCGCAGCCAAAGAACACAGCGACGATATGGTGCGTCTGAAGTTCTTTAGCCACACGAGCCCCATCGCTGAAAAGAAGACCTTCACGATGAGGATCTTGCGACTCAAACCAAAGGGACTGCGACCAGGTGGCGAAAACATTCGCACAGATTTTGGCATCCAGTACACATCTGGTACGAGTGTCATCGTCGACAAGGGACGTTTTTTGGACGCACAACGTAAACCACTCCCTCGCCGCACCTACCTTCAACTCGCACGCGCTGCGATCATCGGATGGATGGGTTCACCAGGACATCGAAGCAATCTCCTACGTGGTGAATTTGACTATCTCGGCGTAGGCGCGACCTTCTATCGCAAAAACAACTTCCCTTTCTTCATGCTCACACAAAACTTTGGGTACGCGACTGCCACACCAACCAACGACACACGTGCATGGCCGACCAAAAAACTCGGCAGCGCGCTCAAAGGTATGCTCGCAGGAAAAGGACAGATGATCAACGCACATACAGGAAAACGTGTCTGTGTGACGGTCCTCAAACACTCCATGCGCGGCTACGTCCAGCTCGCTCCCTGCCCAAAAAACACCAAGCGAACATGGCGACTTCGCCCACTGAGACGTTCGGGATATGTCATGCTCACAGATGGCCGAAGATGTCTGTCTCTCTGGCGACGAGGAGGCTACTTCATGCTCAAAGCCAGACGTTGCAAAGCGAGAAACTCATGGCAACAATGGAGCGTGAAACAAATCCGTACATATATGCAATTTCGCTCAAAAGCGTTTGGACGAAAATGTCTCGGGCACATCAAAAAAGGACGATACGAAGGCCACCTCGCGCTCTTCTCATGCAAAGAAAATAAACATCAACAATGGCGTATTCAACCATAATATTGTTCACCTTACAAAGCAGATAGACAGGAGTTTCGATATGTTCACAGGAATTGTCCAGGCCCACCTCCCCATCAGCACCTTGGAGACCCATCCAGGGCTGTATACGATCGGTCTTCCCATGCTCCCTGTCCTCGGAGAAGGTCTTCAACTCGGGGCGAGCGTCGCTGTTGATGGTGTCTGCCTCACGGTCACTCGTCTCGAAGGAGAAGAGGCCTTCTTTGATGCGATGCAAGAGACCCTTCAAAAGACGACCCTCGGACAATGTAAACTTGGGACGTACGTCAATGTCGAGCGTTCGATGAAGATGGGTGATGAGATAGGTGGCCACATCGTCTCAGGGCACGTCAAACACGCCGTTGAGATCGTCGATGTCAAGACTACGGAGAACAACCACGTCGTGACGTTCCAGGCACGCCCTGAAGATATGCCATATATCTTTCCCAAGGGCTTTGTCGCGCTCGACGGTGCGAGCCTTACCATCGTAGACGTCGACAAAGAGAAGGCACAATTCAACGTGTGGTTGATCCCTGAGACCCTCAAGCGCACGACCTTTGGACATAAAGGTGTCGGCGAATTTGTAAACATCGAGATCGACTCCAAGACACAAGCAATCGTCGATACTGTCGAACATATCCTTGAAGACCGTCTCAACGCACTCCTCAAGGACCAACTCGCACACATCCTACAAAACAAATAGAACGGCCTGAAACGTTTCCCCCGATAACATACACACGGAGCCCCAACATGCCCCAATCAAAAGAGATCCACCTTGCCTCCCGTCCAACTGGACGCCCCACAAAAGACAACTTTACACTTGTTGAAGTCGATGTCCCAAGCCCCTCTGAAGGACAACTGCTCATCAAGAACCACTACATGAGTGTGGACCCCTACATGCGCGGTCGAATGAGAGACGCCAAATCATACATCCCTCCCTTTCAGGTCGGTCAAGTCCTCGAAGGAGGTGCCGTTGGCGAAGTCATCGAGTCCAATCTCGAAGGCTTCGATGTCGGGGATTTTGTGTTCAACATGCAAGGCTGGCGTGAGTACTTTCTCTCCGATGGAAAGGGCTTGCGAAAAGTCGATCCATCCATCGCGCCTCTGTCCGCACACCTCGGCGTACTAGGGATGCCCGGCATCACTGCGTACGCTGGATTGTTTGAGGTCGGCGAGTTAAAAGAAGGCGAACAGGTCTTCGTCTCAGGTGCAGCCGGTGCAGTCGGCTCACTCGTCGGACAATTTGCCAAACTCAAAGGATGCTATGTCGCAGGAAGCGCTGGCTCAGAAAAGAAAATCACCTTTTTGAAGGAGACACTCGGCTTTGACGCGGCGTTCAATTACAAAGAGGGCAATCTACACGAGCAGATCAAGAAGGTCTGCCCCAAAGGGATCGATGTTTACTTCGAGAACGTCGGTGGCCCCATGCTCGAAGCGGTTTTGTTGCAGATGAACAACTTTGGTCGTATCCCCGTCTGTGGCATGATCTCCCAATACAACGCGACAGAACCAACACCTGGTCCTAGCACCATCGCAGCTTTGATCCCCAAACGTATCAAAATGCAAGGCTTCATCTCGTTTGACCATCACCACCTGATGAAGGACTTCACACGCGATGTCGGTGGATGGCTCAAAGATGGAAAACTTCACGTCGAAGAGACCATCGTCGAAGGTATCGAACAAGCTGCTGATGCGTTCTTAGGATTGTTTGATGGCACAAACACAGGAAAAATGATCGTCAAACTCGTATAACATGACCCCAAGTGAGGTCGTTGGATGGAAACAAGATGCTGAAAGACAAACACATTTGGATCACAGGTGCTTCGTCTGGGATAGGCGAAGCCCTCGCACGTGAGCTCAGTCAACAAGGGGCTCGACTCATTCTATCGGCCCGACGACAGGAAAAGTTAGAAGAGGTGAAGGCAACCTGTCATGAACCTGCACGCCACATAGTCCTCCCACTCGACCTCGCAGAGACCGACACCCACGAAGAGAAGGTCAAAGAGGCTCTTGCACAAGCAGGTCACATCGATATCGTCGTACACAACGGCGGCATCAGCCAACGTGCCCTCGTGAAGGACACGGACATCTCGATCGATCGCAAGATTATGGAGGTCAACTTCTTTGGGACAGTCTCTCTGACAAAAGCCATTCTCCCTCATATGCTCGAACGCAAAACAGGACACTTTGTCGTCGTCTCTAGCCTCGTCGGTAAATTTGGGACACCTCTTCGCTCAGCATATTCAGCGTCCAAACATGCCCTTCATGGGTTCTTTGAGTCGATGCAAGCAGAAGTCTATCAAGATAATATCGACATCACGATGGTGTGTCCAGGCTTCATTCAGACGGAGATATCGACGAAGGCGTTGCGGGGTGATGGTAGCGCTCACGCGACGATGGATAACGCTCTTGCAGGCGGAATGCCCGCATCAGCCTGTGCCAAGAAGATCGCCAAGGCCATTCGCAAACGTTCACCGGAGCTGATTGTTGGAGGACGTGAGACCATCGGCGTGCAGGTTAAGCGCTTTCTCCCCTCGGTCTTTCGGCGTATGATCCGTCGTATCAAAGTGACCTAACCCCCACCAAATATCAGGGCAGGATGCGGTCGAGATACCCAGGTAACATCTTGCGCCATGTCACCCAATCATGGTCCCACTCAGGTCCCCAAAAGTCCATCTGATGCGGAATCCCCTTGCTACCCAAGACATGTGCAACACGACGACTCTCTTCAGGTGCTTCCCAACGTCCCAACCCACACGTCAACAACACAAAACGCTCACGCAATGTATCTAATTGTGGACCAGACAGGTTGGGCAAAAAGTGCAGTGGTGATGAAAAGTAAAAATCGTTGCTCCACTGTCCCTTCATCCATCGCTCAAAATCATACGTCCCGCTCATCGAGATAGCGCCCGTAAAGATCTCAGGATGTCGACACAACGACGCCAGCGCATTAAACGCGCCGAGGCTCGCACCCGCTGTCAAAATACCGATGTCCAGTGAATGACAATCAGTGCGGATCGCCGGCACAATCTCAGCGCAAATAAACTCATCGAAGACCGTCTGAATACGCGCACGCTGTACACCAGAGAGCATCGGATTCATCCAGGCCTGTCCCGCCACACTGTCCGTCGAGTAGACCTTCAGGCGACCTGCGTCGATCAAGGGACGCAGCGCGTTGATCATCAAAAATCGCTCACACTCCTCTGCATCCCCACCAGCCGTGGGAAACAACAACAGAGGCTGTCCAAAGTGACCATACCGAGCCAACGAGACCTCTTGACGAAGACGATGACTGTACCACCGCTCACTTGCTTTGTAAGGGAACATTATACTCTCACTCCTTCAGGAATAGAGGTGTCGACTTGTTCGAGACGATCGGCCTCTGTCTTACGCCAAAACTGAATGAGGCCCCAAAAATGTTCGGTAAACATATTGATCTCATGACGAGGGTACAAACTCGCGACCTTGCTGCGGACAATCTCCTTCGCCATATTCGTCCCAAAGAACTCATAGGTGACCTCATCGAGGTGAGACAGGTGTGTCTGACAAAACTCGACAAACTCCTCTGTCTGAAGACGCTCACGTGCAATCTTACCGTACTCAGCGACGCTCTCTTTGAGCGGCAGTCCTTTCTTACGGACCTCTTCATAAGGAGTCCAGTCGAGCGTCTTTTGCATTGGACGATCTGTCGCCGCACAGAACAAGGACCAACGAATCAGCGCCTTCACCAACCACGGGAAGTGATAGTGAAGTGACGTGACCTGTGAATCAGGGCACGCGTTCGCGAAATCGATAGGATGGAAGACACCATCTTTGCGCAGCGTCTCACAGGAGTTGAAGTCCCAACCAAAATAAGTGTTGATGGTCAACAACATATCGTGCAGGTGCAGCCACTCATCATCATCGAGGAAGAAGTAATCGATCTTGTAACGGTCATGAAGAGGCGCAGAGGGGTCGTATTTGACGGGGTTGACTTGTGGCCCAACGCCGATCGCACGGACAAACAAATCGAACGGTTCAATCGCCTGCTGAAGGTGCATCACCCGCTCACCACTCTGTGCGTGGACGTGGCGAAGTTGTTGCTCTGACTTGATGCGCGTGACACCGACCCAACCACCACCATCGTAGGGCTTCATGAAGAGCGGATAGTCGAGCTTCTCACCAACCTCTGAGAGATCCCAATGACGGGCATAACGACGAAGTGTCGGTTCGAGGTCCTGGTAATCCTGGTATTTGTGGGGTGGGACCATGAAGGTCTCGGGCACAGGCAAGCCGAGGTGCATCATGGCAGCGTAGCTCGTGTGCTTTTCCATCGACTGCAGCGCCCATGGGTTGTTGAGGACATACAGATCATCCATGATGATGGACTTCTTGATCCACTCGCGGCTCATGTGGAACCAGTGGGTCAGTCGATCGAGTACGACGCTGTATTTACAAGGTTGACGAAGACTGAAGGGCTCGACTGTCACCCGCTCCACCGCAAAATCGATGGTCTGGGAACCCAAAGAGAGGTTGAGGTCGAGCCTCTTTACGATCTCTTCGTAACAGGCGGGCCAACAGAGGTCTGCTCCAAGAGACAGACCAATACGTTTTGTCACTTTCTTACTCACGACAGATGTCCTTTCCTCACAAGAGGTGCCTCAAATACCAGCTTTTTCTTACTCGTAGATCATCCACAGGGGACCAGGGAATAACCACGTCAACGCATCACGCAAACGATCGCGCCAATTCATCCAGTTGTGACCATCTCGATCTTCACTAAACATCACCTCCATCCCCGTATCCTGGAGCAGAGGAAAGATCGAACGGTTCTCATAGATCAACGACTCATACATCCCACAGCTCATAAAGACCTTGTCGCTCGGCTTACCAGGCTCTTCACGAAAGGCATTTACGAACTTGACGACAGGGTCAAACGCCGGCCCACGCTGGTGTTCACCAATATCAGTAAAGGCGAACGAGCCCGACTGCAGCAACAATCGTCCAAACACACCAGGATAACGCCACGCGGTCGAGAGTGTCGCGACACCACCAAAGCTCGCGCCCATCAAGCCGCGTCTCGCAGCTTGTGGATAGAGACGATAGCGCCCCTCCAAAAAGGGCAAGAGCTCCTCGACGATATAACGCGAATGACTCAGGTTATCGGGATATTCATTGAGACGTTTTTTGGGATGTGTGAAGGCCACGAGCATGGGCGCGACTTCGTTGCGGTGGATCAGGTTGTCCAAAACCGTCTTCATGCTCGAATAGTGGAGATAGTCCCCTCCATCGTGCACGATAAGCAGAGGATAACGCCGTCTCGTCCGAAAGCGCGCGGGGTGATACATCGTAAAATGTCTCGTGTCACCAAACGCCTCACTGTCGATTTGTAACTCGTGGAGTGTGCCTTCGCGGGCCTCGGGATCGTTGAGCACCCAGTCAGGCGTCTCGTACCCTGCGCCCTGACAAACACTGTTACCACCAAATGGATCGTACGCGATGTGTGGATTAAAAGGATCTCTGATCCACGTCCGATGTCCATGATGGACGACCTCGAACTTGTACTCAACACGAGAACCTTTGGGGATCTCAAGTGTCGTCATCCACAGGTCTGTTCCTGACACACGGGAGAAGGCCTGCGATGAAGAGAGCCCATACACCCAGTGTTTGAGATAGACAGCTTCGACGTTACCGCGATAGACAAACGTGACGTTTGTTCCTTCGACGATGGGGAAGGTGTTGTCTCGGATAAATTCATCGATCTCTTTGGGAGTGGGAGGATGATCGAACATTCGTTGGAGTCTAGAACGCATTATGCCTCCGCCTGTTTCAAGGTACCATCTTCTCGCAACACACGCGCAGACCACCGTGGTCGCCAGTGTCCTTCCTCGATCAAGTCGACACGATCGCCCTCATCGAGCGCCACGCACAAGAACTCCTTGAAGCGACGTGCGAGAATACCAACACGATCGCGCTCCTTGAGCTTGAGACGACGCTTGGCGTGGGGGAGCGGCAAGATGCCACGTAAGAGACCCAAACCGACGTCGAGGATTTCGGGGTTGGAGCGCCCTTGTGGTGGACTGTCGTGGAACAAGACGACGTGCTCGGAGAGCGCCATCGCCCCTGCTGACCACGCGATGATGTGATGTTTATCGATCATATCTTTGAGACCAAAGAGCCGCATACGATTGAGCAGTACAGCCACATGACCACCAGCAATCGCGACGTTAGGACAATCAGCCAGGAGCTTCAGGATATCTTCGCGCTGTCTCTGAATGGCCTCGCGTTGAAGGGGCTTCCAGGTCTCTTCAAACTCCTGGTGCAGCTCGCGAACACGCTCGACATGGTGCTCGTCGATCAATCGAACAGTCTCGATCGCATCTTCAACGGCAGGATCGAGCATTTCGGGGACTTCATCTTCGATGGCGAGTAGCTCTCGTGCAGCATCGAGAGACTTGTCGAGCCGCAACAGATAGAGCTTTTGTAGACGCCACATCCTGTCCTGACGTTTGCGGTGTGCCTGAAAGAACTCAGGATCTTCCGAAGAGACGGTCTCCCAACGTGCGTGAAGTTGCAAATTTGTTGCCGGCAACCCCAACGCCTCGACCAATTCTTGGTCTTCTTCCTCTCGCTCTTGCCATCCAGCCGTAATCAGGGCTGTCTGACCACTCAGTCCACACTCTTTGACGACGTCGGCGAGCATCGGCCGCAGACGCTGTGGACCAAGAATAATTCGATGAAACATCGACATATTCACCTTTCCAGGAGACAATCGCTCCAATCAAAACACAAAAAATACAATCAAGCGGTGTGAGTATACATCAATAGGCGGCGTACAAGTGGATATTGTTTGTGGCCTCTGTCGCAAGCTGATGTGCCCTGTCCCACTCGGGGTGACGGACGATCAAGTATCCATCACTCAACAGGGTCATCCGCCAATTGCGTCGTGGGGTGCCAATTTTGGAGATACGATTGACACAGATCCAGGGGCGATGACGTACAAGATATTCATCGAGTCCTTCGATTTTGGCGATGTTGCCTTGTCCCTGTGCACGCTTAAAGATCGCCGCGACGTTGTATTTACGTGTGGTTGGTGAACCAAAATGTCCGTGACAGACGACACGTGCCCACTCTTTGAACAGATCGACATCACAGGTGTAATTCATCTGATCGACGACGAGCGCGCCACCTGGGCGCGCGCCAATCTCTCCAAAGATCGCCTCGCCCTCGGAGGTCAGATACCACTCCATGTGTGTGAAGCCGGTCTTCATCCCGAGCGCCTTGATCACCTCTTTGCCGAGCTTGATTCCACCTGCGATCCGGGGATCGTGCATATCGCGGACGGTGATCTGCATCGGACTCACCCACTCCAGCGTTCGCTGGAGAAGCGGACGTGGAAAATACTGCATCACGCTCATAAACACAATTTCTCCGTCGATACAGAGCGTGTCGAACGTAAACTCCTCACCGTCGATGAATTCTTCACAGATCATCTCGGGGACATCGCGCAACGCAGGCAACAATTCTTCGAGCTGTTCATCGGAGTTAACCCGATACGTGTTGGCGCTGCCTGCCCCATCGATCGGCTTGACGATGATTGGATACCCCATCTCCTTTGCAGCCGCTTCGAGGTCCGCAACGGTTTTGATACGTCGTGAATGTGGGACACGTAGACCAGCTGCTTTGACAGTGTCTTTCATGATCTGCTTGTCGCGGAATTTGAGGATCTCATCGCGAGACATGCCGGGCACATTGAGCAGCTCGCGCAGCGCGGCTGCAGGGAGGACAAGCGCCTCCCACAGAGACTCAACACGGTCGATCTTGAGACCTTTGACCCACTGCAAGACGCGCTGGATCACGTCCTGTTCATCCATCAACTTGGGGACTTGAAGGTAATCGTGAAGGTAGCGCTTCGCGAGCGGTGGGAGCGCTTGTCTCGGTGTATCACCAACACCGTAGACGCGCGCTCCGACTTGCGCGAGACCACGTGTATATTCCATCATTTCGGGTGGATAGGTTGCCCCTAAAAGTACGACGTTCACCACGTCCTCCATCGCGCCTTGCCTGCGCTTACTGTGTCATCTATCACACAAAAAGAATCATCAACGAGCATAGATCTTGAGTGTACGACCGATATCATCGAGCATCGCACGACATTGATCGTAATCGGGGTGACGGACCCACAGCCAACCATTGGCGAGATATCCGGCTTCGATGGGCACAGTGTTGCTTCCGACAGGTGGGATCTTCGCGTGGAGAATCCACTCACCGTATCGCTGCTGGATCTTGTTGAGCCCGTCGTACCCACAGACCTTACCGTCTTGGCTCGGTCGAATCGAAATAATGCCCGCAGCATAATGACGACTCGGCTTGATATCACTCTCACCATGTACGATCGACTGGGCCCAAGCGAGGTACAGGTCACAGTCATTTGCGTAGTTGTACAGATCCCAGTGACGACATCCAGGGGGGCGGGCGCCGATCTCACTAAAGGACAAACCTTTGGGACCAAAGAACCACTCCATATGTGTAGACGTGTCGCCCAAGCCCATCTCACTAAGGACTTTACGTCCCATTGTGCGGAGCTCTTGATAACCAGAGGCTTGCATCCTGTTGGTGATCACGATCTGCGGACTGATCCAGCGCTCACGCATCCCTTCGAGGACGTTAGGATAGTAGTGGGAGATCCCCTCAAAGATCACCTTCCCGTTACAGGTGAGTGTGTCGTAGAACCCTTCGTGTCCAGAGACAAACTCTTCCATCGTAAAGAAGCGTGGTGTGTGTGTTAGACCAGTCTCTGCGAGGGCTTTTTTGAGATCTTCTTCGTTGTTGAGTCTGTAGGTGGAGTGTGCACCTGCGCCATCACGGGGCTTGAGGATCACGGGGTAGCCAACCTCTTCGACAAATGCCTGGGCTTTCTCAGCAGTATCGACCGCTGCGTTCCGCGCACAGGGAATACCTCGCTTGCGCAAAAATTGCTTCATCTCGAATTTATCGCGACACAACGTGACCGTTTCGACAGATAAACCGGGGATTGCAGCACGTTCACGAACATGCGCAGCCGTCAACATCATCCCCTCGATCGTCGCTTCGAGTCGATGCACCCAGGGACCGCGCTTTTGGATACGGCGGACCGCTTGAAAGACCGCCTCTTCATCGGCGAGGGAGCGGACATGCTCGTAACCAGAGAGCCAGCCTTTAAGCTCTGGATCGAGGTGGTGTCCAGAGACATCACCGATCCCTGTGACATATGCGCCAGCTTGTGAAAGTGCGCGTACAAATTGCCTCTGGTTGGCAGGAAAGTTGGGGGCCATAAAGATCACGTGCATCAGGACACTCCGCTGCTCAGTCTCTCACCAACAAAGTCGGTGGGGGGATGTTTGCGACGATGACTCACACCTGCATCATGCCGGCAGAAGATATCGCCTTCTTGTACAAAGAAAAACACTCCAGTCTTTCAAAGATCGGGCAGGGTTGTGCCAGACTTCCACCGCTGAGTCAAGACCTTTTCTTACGCACGCTCAAAATCACATCAACATCCTGATATACTTTTACTTTTCCCCACCCAAAAGAGAGCACAACCACCAACTCGCCTCTACGTGTCCCACCATCACCCTTGCTCTTGAAGAGCATCATTGCATCCTCTCGACAACAAAGAGAATCTTAAAGACAACGAACCATCCGAAGACACAGACATATAGTCCTCCCACATTGCGTGCACACACCGAACGATTTGACACAGAAACGTAACATTCACGCAACATCTCGCGAAACCGCATCAAGGCTTCTCTCAAAAGATTGCGTATACGACTCGCCGCGTAGAACGTCACATGCGCGAATCCAACCCCTTCACTTCGCTTCAATCAAAAAAGCCCCTGATGCCCTGGCAAAAAACGCGAACCAAACTCCACACACATACGTATCACCCTGCAATGTCCTTGTACCTTCAGGCCCCATACCCAGCCTCACAAGACACAACCACCCAAAATTCATGTCATTTCGACTCATCTGGAGTACACCATGCGTATCTTGCTCGTCACAGACACACACAACGAACTGGACGTCATCAACGATCTTATCGAGACCGAATATATCGACTGTTGTATTCATTGTGGGGACTTTGGCTTTTACGATGAAGACAGTCTCAATCGTTTGACACACCGAGAACTACAGCTCAGGATCAGACACTCTCATCTGCCCAAAGACGTCCGTAAACAAGCCTACGACCTCTCCCACAACGAAGCCAAGGCCATCCTCAAAGAACACAATATGCTCGGCGGTTTTATCCCCTTTTTGACAGGCGAGCAGCGCTTCGCCAAGCCTGTCTATGCGGTCTGGGGCAACCACGACGATCGGCAAGTCGTCAATAAACTCCTCGACGGCACATACGATGTCCCCAACCTCCACCTCATCGATGAACACAACCACTACACTCTCGAAGAGGCTAACCTGCGTGTCTTTGGTGTGGGTGGGAACTTCTACCTGGAGGGAGATAAACTCTTCGCCCCAGAGAAAACAGGTGCTGGCGGTAAAATCCGTGCGTCGTGGCTACAATACGCCCGTCTCCTCGAAGACGAAAACCAACGCAAGCGAAACAAAAAAGACAAGACACGTACCATGTTTGTCAGCCACGTCTCGCCAGGAAAGAGCGAGTGTCGCATCCTCGAAAGACTCTGTCTCGCGCTTGGTGTCAACGTCTCAGTCAGTGGGCACATGGACCCACCTGTTTGTCACGCATACAGCTTGTTCGCGATCTGTGAAAACGACGAAGCGATAGGACGTTCACAGCCAGCGTTTGGCGAGCTTAAGCGCCGCTGGCGAGAGGAGCGAGACAACACACAACTCGACGATCTACAAAAAGCTTTGGTCGATCGTTCCATCGCAAGGCTCGATGTCGAAGACTTTCCAGTCCCGGATCGCAGACGTCGTCCCAAAAAAGGCTCGATGGAGTCCAACTACTACGCAACACAATTTCTCAACCTCGCGGACACACCTGAGGGATGGGCCATTATGGATATCGAAGGAGATGAGATCACCCTCCACATGCGCTCCAAGTGGCACCTCTAATCCCCCTCTGTATCCACTCCCTCCAACCACAAGACCCCTCAACAAAGACATCCCCCCAGCTTTCGCTCAGTGTATGACCTTGACAGGACCTCCAAAAGATGGGACATTTTTCTCCTTTGACGTAAACACAATCGAAGAGAGAGAGGTCGAATCTACCGATGATATGGTCCCTGATGCTGTCAGTCATTCACCTGCTGTGTCTCGCGACTGGTTTTTACGCGATGGGCATGAGAGCCTATCTGCTCGGGCTCCCAATGAGCAAAGAGAACATGTCTCGCGTCTTCGCTGCAGACAATCTCGCCGGTCTGATCGCGATTGCATGGTACGGCAGTGGACTGCTTCGAGCCTTTGGCGGCTTTGAAAAAGGTGCCTCCTACTACCTCTCCAACGAACTTTTCCTCGGAAAAATCGCGCTCCTCGTCCTTATCCTTATCATTGAGTGTGTCCCTATGTTGACGTTGATTCAATGGCGACGCCTGCGCAAGAAAGGCGAAGTACCCGATACCAAAAAAGCACCACTCCTCCAGTTACTCACGCGTATCGAGCTTGGACTGATCATGGTCATCGTCGTCCTCGCGACGCTCATGGCACGGGGGATAGGCGTCCACAGTGCCCCTCCCAATCCTCGCCAAGACCCACACAAGGCCATGCTCAAACAACACAAAAAGCGTCCCAAAGTACGCCCAGCCAAAAAATGGCCTGCGTTCAAAATTGACGGAAAACCAGTCGCGCTCGACAAAGGAAAGCGAGTCTACACGACCAACTGTATGGTCTGTCACCAAGAAGATGGGCGTGGCATGGAGGGCTCGATTGGCGCTGACTTTGTCGGAGATAAAAGCCGCCTCGCCAAAACGGACAAGCAGCTCCTCCGCTCCATCTCGGATGGCGTGAAGGGGACGTCGATGGTCGGCTGGAAACACAAACTCGATGCGCCACAAAGACGCGATGTACTCGGCTACATTCGCTACACCTTTGGAAAACGAAAATAATGCCGTCTATACAGGCCATAGACCCTGATCACAAGATTTGCAGTCAAGAACGCAAGCGACTCACAGCCACTCATGGGAGGCAAAGCACATCGTGGATAACCAAATCGTCAATGAGCAGATCAAAGCCATTGAGACGTCTATCAGACGCGTCATCTCAACAAAGAGCAACAGCATCGAGTTAGTCCTTATCGGTATCCTCAGCGCCGGACACGTCCTCCTCGAAGATGTCCCAGGCGTCGGAAAAACAACCCTCGCCAAGACCCTCGCCCACTGCCTGAGCATGGACTTCTCAAGGGTCCAATTTACACCTGACCTGCTGCCCGCAGATATCCTCGGTTCAACCGTCCTCAACCCCAAAGAAGGCACCTTTCACTTCCAAGAAGGTCCCGTCTTTCACCACCTCTTGCTCGCAGACGAGATCAACCGCGCCTCGCCACGTACACAATCAGCCCTCCTCGAAGCCATGAACGAAGGCCAAGTCTCCATCGATGGAAAGACCCGACCGCTCCCCTCCCCCTTCTTTGTCATCGCCACCCAAAACCCCGTCGATTACCAGGGAACGTACCCTCTACCAGAGGCCCAACTCGACCGCTTCTTGCTGCGTATCAGCGTCGGATACCCTGAAAAAGAAGACGAACTGAAGATGCTCTTCGACAGAAAGACCTCCGATCCACTCGATGCGATCGAACCCGTCCTCGATCTGCCTGCTCTACGCGCGCTGCAAGACGAGATCAAGGAGATCCACTTCGAACACGATGTCGCCTCCTACATGGTCGAGTTGATACGAAAAACACGTAACCATCCAGAGCTGTCTCTTGGCGCAAGCCCCCGCGCCACGCTCGCGATGTTCAGAGCCAGCCAGACAAGAGCCTTTATGTACGGTCGAGACTTTGTCAGCCCTGCAGACATCCAGGCGCTCGCGGTCCCAGCTCTTGGACACAGGATCAGGATGTCCAATCAGGCTCGCTACAGTGGACAAACCTCCGCGGACATTCTCGAATCCATCATCCAAGACATAAAGGTGCCGACGTGAGTATGTCAGATTGGCTCGAACGACTCAGAGAGGTCAATTACGCAAAACTCAACTATATTCTCATCCCCTCGACCAAAGAAGAGCGCGAACGCTTCCTCAACTCCCGCAGCGCCAAAGTCTTCCAGTGGTCTCTCAACGTCGTCTTTACCTTCTCGCGAGAAGGTCGACTGCTTTTGCTGTTCTGGATGCTCCTATCTGTCGTCAGTATCAACGTCTCTTTTACACAATATTACGTGCTGTGGAGTGTGTTGACTTCGATCCTCTTTGCGTCCTTTGTGTTGCGCTGGTTTGTCGACATCAAAGGCCTCAAGGTCTCCGTACGCAGCCCCTCTCGCGTCACACGGGGAGAAGACGTCCACTTTACACTTGAGCTGACCAACACCCTCGATGTCCCGATACAAGCCCTACGGATTGAGCGTCCCTTTATGCCATGGGACGGAACATACAAAGGAGAGCGTCCAAAACTCCCTCACCTGGACGCATACGGGACGACCTCGCTGACAACCCTGGCGAGCTTTGTCGCACGTGGTGAACACTATATCGACGCCTTCACGATCAGAGCGCTGACGCCCTTTGGCATGTGTTTGGGAAAACCTATCGCAACAGAAGGAAAACACTTTCTGGTCATCCCCAAAATCGCCAACGTCACCCACATTCAAATCGAACAAACCCAAAAGTACCAACCAGGCGGTGTGGCCCTGGCCTCTATCACTGGTGAATCAAGAGAGCTCGTCGGCCTGCGTCCTTACCGTCCAGGTGACCCGATCCGAGATCTACACGCCAAGAGTTGGGCACGGCTTGGCATCCCGGTCGTGAGGGAGTACCAACAAGAGTACTTCACCAGGATCGGCATTATTATCGACACCAAAGGCGGCCGCTCCGATGAACCAGTCTTTGAAGCGACCCTCTCACTCGCAGCTGGCATTGTCGCGCAATTGAGCCGTGGAGAGGCCCTGCTCGATCTTCTCGTCATCGGCGACAATGTCCACCAACTCACACTCGGACGTAGTCTCGGCTTTCTCGATCAAGCGCTCGATCTCCTCGCCTGTGTGGACCCTAAAAAAGACCCTGAGTTGATGGAACTTCAGCCCAGAATATCCGACCACATGGAGCGCCTCTCGAGTGTGATCTTTATCTCCATGCAGTGGGAACCATCACACGAGCACTTTACATCGTGGATTGACTCACAAGGTGTCCGTTGTAAGAGCCTTATCGTCGCGAGTAAGCGCAAAAAAGATCGATTGCCTCCCACGGACGCGACCATCATCGAGGTGGAGGACATCGAGGCCCAAAAGGAGCTTGTACTGTGAAGACTACGACAAAAAGGATTCTACAGCTCGGTTTTTTGTTGTCCATTCTCTTGTACGCGGTCGCCTTTGAGCAGTGGTTTGGCACAGCAGCGTTAGGCTTTGTGCTCTTGGTAACGCTGCTCCCCACACACATCGAAGTGGACCGCGTCGGACAATGGATCATCGCGTTTGTCTGCCTACCTGCGGCCTATCTCTTCACTGTCGCTATCGGCCCGGCCCCGAAACACCCTTTCTTCGAAGGTGCAGCCTTACTGCGCGCGTTCTTTTGCTTTTGGATTATCACTTACGGGCTGACAAGACTGTTCCTCAAGAACGCGATGGGTGGACACAATGTCACGCTCGCGTCGCTGCTTCTTGCGGTCTTCTCTTGTGGTGGTCAAAAGATGGGTTGGACCTACCACCTCTTTGTCGGTGCGACCACGATCGTCGGCCTGTGGGCCGCATCAAGTGGCGATGAAAGTCGGCCCTCACTCCTCCAGCTGTCGACAGGGAGGCGATGGCTGCTTGGTATCGCAGGCAGTATCGCGCTTGTTGGCTCTTTGACCTTCTCGATAGGTATTCCACCTCTCTACACAACATTGTATCGAAACATCGATCTGACCTTCTTGCTGCGAAACCGCACGGGCTTTGATAACTATTTTGAGCTTGGCGCGCTGAACGGACTGCTCAAATCTAAGCGCGTTGTCATGCGTGTCTATGGGAAATTCCAGTCTACTCTCTACCTGCGCGGCGCTGTATACGATCGCTACCTCAAGCGCTACTGGATCAACCCAGACAAAGTCAAAAAGCGCACGGTCCATACACCTCCTGTCGACAAAACGACCTCACAGCTCACAATCGAAACTGTCGACATCAAAGAAAAACGCTACTTTCTCCCGCTCAATGGGCACAAATTTACCTCCATCCACAAATTTGTCTCCATTGATGGCGTGGGACTCGTCACACCACCCAACACAGAAGGCCATGGTCGCTTTGGATTCACGCTCTCAAAGCAACCAAGAGCACTTATCCCACCGAGAAAAAGCGACCTTCAGCTGCCCAAAAAGATGCGCGCTCAGCTACGACAGATCGCCAAAAAATGGACACAAAAAGCGCACAACTTCGACGACAAGCTGGGCGCGCTCAGTGTTCATTTTGCCAGAGACTTTCGCTACTCCTTGTCCTTTGAACGCACCCCTAAGGTCGATCCCATCATCGACTTTCTCACAACACATCGACAAGGACACTGTGAATACTTTGCCTCGGCCTTCGCCCTCCTCGCGAGAACACTTGGCATCCCAACACGTGTCATCGGTGGTTATCTCGTCTCCGAGTACAACTCCTTTGGCAATTACTACATCGTACGCGAACAAAACGCCCACTCTTGGGTCGAAGTCTGGCACCCCAAACGAGGCTGGATCACATACGACCCCACCCCTCCCGGCGGCGTCTCTGAACATATGCCAACACAATCCACCACATTCCACGGCCTCTTTGACCTCGCACAAAAGTGGATCGACCAATTGCGAGAACGTCTCGCCCAGATGACCCTGATCGAGATGATCATCACGATCATCGCCTTCTTGATATTGTGGTTTGGTATCCGTCTCCTCCGAAGCTGGCGCCAAAAAAGACAGGAACACACACAACACGAGATCGACTACGAGACCCCCCTACCAGTGTTTGTCACGCTGCTTGAGACACTACAGACATCTCTGCACAAACCCAAGAGCGAGACACTTGAGCACTACGCAAACAGGCTGCAACATGAGGAGTCTCTTCCAGAGGCGATACGTTCAGCTGCGACGCTTATACAGTCCTACGTATCCTTTCGCTATGGCCGCGCAACGGACACACAAGAACTACAACGAGAGATCCACTTGTGGCTTCAAGAGCACACATCGCAAAATGGATAAGAATACATAGAGGGTGACAGGGACAGAGATTGCGGTGTTGTAGGGGGAAGGAGCGGGGAAGGTCAGACACTCACAAGGTCTTATTTGATGAAGAGCATCTCTTCGTAAGTTGGCAATGGCCAGAGGTCGTCAGCGACGAGTCCTTCGAGTGCATCAGCGTGCTCCCGAACGGCGTTCATCGCGGGCAGAATCTCATCACATGCGTGACGACACTCAGCGATGGGATCTTCGACGTGAGCAGCCATCTTCTCTTCGAGTGTGCCGAGTGTTTTCTGCAAGCCGTCAACATGTCCAGCGATCGCATCGAGCAATCCACCATCAAGAGAGCGACCAATTGCCTTGAGTTTACCGGCAGTGTCAGCGACCTCTCCGAGATAACGGAGTGATGCAGGCAAGATCATTGTGCGTCCCATCTCGACAGTCAAGCGAGCTTCGACTTGGATGCTCATTGCATATTGTTCGAGGTAGACATGCATACGACTCTCAAGCTCACGAGGGCTCAAGACGTTGTACTTCTCGAAGATCTTGACGGTTGCATCGTCCATGTAACTTGGAAGTGCGTCCGCTGTTGTGCGCAGGTTGTCAAGTCCGCGCTCTTCGACAGCCGCTTTGTGCCACTCATCTGAGTATCCGTCACCGTTGAAGATAACGCTCTTGTGGGCTTTGTAGATATCAGTGATACACTGTGTAATCGCATCGTCGAGCGAGCCATCAGCAGCTTCGAGTGAGGTTGCGATGTCATCGAGGGATTCAGCGAGGATGGTGTTGAGCACGATCAACGGTGTCGCGATACTTTGGGCAGAACCAACAGCTCGGAACTCAAATTTGTTCCCTGTGAACGCGAAGGGACTTGTGCGGTTTCGATCACCAGCGTCTTTGGGCAGACGTGGCAATGTGTCGACACCAAGTGTCAGCGTCCCGGATTTACTCGCTTCTCCATTGGAGCCAGAGGTGATGAGGTCAAAGACCTCGGTCAATTGGTCACCGAGGAAGATCGAGATGATCGCGGGGGGGGCTTCGTTTGCACCAAGTCGGTGGTCGTTTCCAGCGGAAGCCACGACAGCACGCAAGAGACGCGCGTGTCGACTTACGGCCTGGATGACAGCAGCGCAGAAGACCAAGAAGCGCATATTTGTTTGGGGGTTATCACCAGGTTCCAGGAGGTTCCCAACCTCAGCGTTCCCCATCGAGAAGTTGACGTGTTTTCCGGAGCCATTCACACCTGCGAAGGGTTTTTCGTGCAACAAGCAGACAAAACCGTGTTGTGTCGCGACTTTTTGCAGCGTGCTCATGATCAGTTGTTGGTGATCTGTCGCGACGTTTGCGTTTTCGTAGATGGGGGCGATCTCGTACTGACCGGGGGCGACTTCGTTGTGGCGTGTTTTAACGGGGACACCCAACTTGAGGAGCTGTTTCTCACATTCGATCATGTAGTTGAGAGCACGATCGTTGATCGCGCCAAAGTAGTGATCGTCGAACTCTTGTCCTTTAGGTGAAGAGGCACCAAACAGCGTACGTCCAGCGGTCAAGAGGTCGGGGCGAGCGTAGTAGAAGTGTGAGTCTACGAGGAAATACTCTTGCTCAGCACCTGCTGTGGAGACGACGAGTTTTTTGGTCTCTTGTCCAAACAACTTGAGGACACGTTGGACTTGCAAGTTGAGCGCTTGCATCGAGCGCAAAAGAGGTGTTTTTTGGTCGAGCGCTTCGCCTGTCCAGGAGACAAAGGCTGTTGGGATACAGAGCGTCGAGCCATTCTCACCTTCGAGGAGATATGCAGGGCTCGTCACATCCCATGCGGTGTATCCGCGAGCTTCGAATGTCTGGCGGATACCACCAGTGGGGAAGCTCGAACCATCGGGCTCTCCTTGGATCAGCTGCGCACCGCTAAATTCGGAGATCGCGCCATCACCAGAGGGCAGCAGGAAGCTGTCGTGTTTTTCAGCGGTCAGTCCAGTCAAAGGATAAAAGACGTGTGTGTAGTGTGTTGCGCCTTTTGCGATGGCCCATTCTTTCATTGCAGAGGCAACAGCGTCAGCAGTCGTCGCGTCAAGCGCCTGTCCGGATTCGACAGTGCGCAACAACGAGCGATAGACCGCCTTGGGCAGGCGTTTTTGCATCTCTCGGAGATCAAACACATTCGCGCGAAACAGCTCCTCAGTTGAGAAGGTCTCGCCTTGTTTGGAAATTTGGAGTTGTTGGCTGGCAATATTCACGATCGCATTTCGTCGGTTCTGATTTCCGCCTGTCATGGCAGCCTCCCATCGAATGTAGAGCAAGTATAAAAGATCGACACATCATCAAGTTCATCGTTCAAGATTCGCTGAGTATCACAATCATCGAAGACTTTCAAGCGCAGCAGGACACCGTGGTTGGACGTACACAGCGCTTTGTCTTCCATGACACACATGATACAAGTGAAACGCCGAAAGTGTACTGTCAAAGAACAATTCTGTATTGAGCGAGGTCAAATTCTTCAAAAAGAAGACCAGCCGTGTCTCGACTTTTCGCGATAAACGGCTTATTCTCCCAAAAATCTTTGTTTCAAACGCATCCAGCGTGCGATGCAACCATCGAAACAAGTGGTTTGGGCTACCGGATGAAATGTTCCTTCTGGTGGTCTTTGTGATTGGATTGGCCTGGAGAATGTCTATGTGGCTCGTTGTTTTGAGCGTCCTGCCTCTGTTTTTGGGACTCGCGATTTACCCTATTTTCCGAAAAATGGACAACTTTCATGCGCTGCTTGATGGGTTTGTGCTGTGCTCGGTGGGTGGACTGCTCATCTTGCACATCTTACCACACTGCTTGCACGAAAGTGGCTTTTGGGGGTTTCTCGCATTATGTGTCGGCTTGGCGCTGCCTTTTGTCCTCGATCGCTTTCTCTCAGGTAAGCACGAAAAGCCCAGGACCAGCGCGACTGTTGGGCTCGTCGTATTCATCGGGGTCGCGATTCATGCATTCCTCGATGGAATGGGACTCTCCACGACAAACAAGGCGCAACATCACAGTGAGATGCTGGCGATGGCGATCGTCTTACACAGGCTCCCCATCGGAGTGGCGCTCGCGTGGCTCTTACTCCCCCAAAAGAAGTGGGGACAGGCATTACTCGTCGCATTTGGCATCGGTATCTTCACGCTCTTTGGCTTCTTTCTCGGAAAAGGCGCGCTGTCTCCTTCGCAGGAGTTATGGTTATTGCTCTTCCAGGCGATGATGGTCGGTGTCCTCGCACATGTCTTGATCAACAAGCCCTCTTTTCTCAAGGATCGTTCGGGTCCCTCACTGCGTCACTGGGGTGCCATTGGTGGTGCGATCGGCTTTGCCCTACTTTATCTCTTACAGCAAGGCGAACACAGCCATCAACACGACCACAACACAGTCGAACACGCGTTCACCATGTTGTTTTCCGAGAGCGCTCCAGCGTTGTTACTGGCGTTCCTCGCTGCGGGGTTGGTACATGTGTTCCTGAAAACCGCATCAATCCGCTGGCTACAAAGAGGAAATCATCTGACACAGAGCGCAAAAGGGGTCGCATTTGGCCTGCCGTTGCCCATTTGTTCATGTGGTGTGTTGCCACTGTACCAAAGTCTGACACGTGCTGGCGCTCCGGGCGCTGCCGCGATCGCCTTTCTAGTCGCGACCCCAGAGCTTGGTCTTGACGCCGTCCTCCTCTCGCTTCCTCTCCTCGGTACAGAGTTGACCCTCGCGAGAGTGGGCGCAGCGATCCTCGCGGCCTTTTCAGTTGCGTTGTTTGTCGGTCCGATGTGTGCCTCACCAACAGCAGCCTCCACGACCTCCTCCGCACAAGACAAAACGCCTCTTCTTCAGCGACTATGGAGCGGTGTGCGATACGGCTATGTTGAGATGTTCGACAAGCTTCTGCCGTGGATATTGTTTGGCCTGTTGATCGCGGCGATCTTGAGTCCGCTGCTGCCCCTCAAAACCTTCTCCACGCTTCCGGCCATATGGCAGGTCCCACTCTTTGCGCTCCTTGGAATGCCCGCGTATGTATGCGCCTCGGGCACGACCCCACTCGTCGCGATCTTGTTGGTCAAAGGCCTGTCTCCCGGCGCTGCAATTGCCTTCCTACTGACAGGTCCCGCGACCAACGCGACGACCTTTGGTGTCCTTCAAGAGTTACACAACAAACGCATCGCGATGATGTTCGCCGCCTCCATGTTTGTCGTCTCGTGCCTGCTTGGATGGGGCACCAACGCGCTGCTCTACACGACCACCTTCGTCCCTAAGCTCCAACACGGCCACGAACATCATCACCACATGTCCACACTTCAGTATCTGAGCACCCTTGGCTTTGGTGCCCTCGTGCTTGCATCGTTCTGGCGTATGGGTCCACGGGAGATGCTCCAACGTCTCTTCTCCTCAGTCGGTCACACACACGGTGAAAATGAAAGCGATTGCTGCGGAACGGACGACACAACGTCTTCTTGCTGCGGGACTGAAACGGCCCCCAAAGAACCATCTTGTTGTGGAACTGAGACAGCACCCAAAGAATCATCTTGTTGTGGGACTGAGACACCTGAGACAGCCCCCAAAGAATCGAGCTGCTGTGGCTCCAAAAAAGACTAGCGCCCGAACTTTAGACATCCCCTCTCTTTCATACGCTGTGAAGGGGTCTCAGAAAAAAAGTGACTCTTCCAGATCAGCCCTGAGTTCTTTCTCCTGCTCTCGCTGTAGAAATTCATCGAGTAACAAGAGCGCCTCGTAGGCTTCGGCACAAGAGCGATGGAGTTTGGGATTATGGAGAGGCATCTCGTCGAGAAACTCCTTCCACACACCGAGTATTTGCCGGGAGTGCTTTTGCATGTCGGCATACTGCTGCATGGTGAGACTTGTTTGGGTGAGTGGTTGGTGAGCGTGTCGAAACCCTTCTATTTTTTGGGCGAGCGCAGCCGAGAGCATCGTCATCTCCTCCGCCGCGATCATCGCGAGCTGCTCACTGTTTCTCCTGTACATTCCCTGAAAATGAAGTACTTGTGAGGCGATCGTTTCGAGCAACACGTCGATATCGATCTGATGGACCTGTTCGAGCCTGATAAGCGCTGTCACAGCTTCCATCTTGACGAAATCACTCTCATCGTCCGTCATCTCCCACAAGAGAGTCAACGCGTCCTCTATGGAGAGTGGCTCTGCTTCGTTCTCAAACAAGCCACGTTTTGGTGTCTCTTTTGTCGAGGGTGGTGGGACACAACGTCCAAGCACCCAAGCGACATTGCCACGCACTTTATCTCCCTCATGATGGTACTCACCACCATCAAAGGTCCGCAAACCCAAAACGAGTGGCAAAGAGTGGTGCGCCGCGACCCCCAAACATCCAAAAGCCAGGACCAAATTCGCGAAGGGCATATACGTCTTGTCGATGTCTTCGGAGATCCTCTCCACGATCCGAAAGAAGTCGGTGAGATAGGTCTGTAAAAAGCGCTCTTTGTGTGCATAAATAATCGCCGCAAGAGACCACGAAGCGAGACGCATCGACTCCCCAGAATCACTTCGCGACATGTCAAACAGCAAGGGGACAAAGTCGAGACTCCCTTCATCTTGCGAATAGAAATACAACGCATCACATGCGGACTGCTGCTCCTCCTCTGAACCAAACGCAATATACTCCCGAAGGACAGGTAAAACGTCTTCAGCCGGTCCACGCAAGTGACCGAGCGCACCCAAACACTCTTCGCGTTGATAGCTAAGCGCGCTGTAGGCGTACTCTTCGCCGGAAAGAGCTTCTGCGCCGCCGTCTTCTTGTAAAAATGCCAGGAGCAAGGGGACAGCCTGCTGGGCTTGATCACCCAACATCGTACACACCCGCACCACCTCCAAGAACGCGATCCGCTGTTGAAGCAGCTCACATAACTTCTCGGTCGCCCTCTCCCCTCCAAGAGCCCCAAGAGTCCGAATACATTCGAAGAGGACGATGCTGCACTCCAACTCCTCCTTGTCAACTTGCGCAAGCTCATCATCCATGACCTGCAACACACAATCTAGCGAAGTGCTGTGTTCCCATTTGAGCTGGCCAAGCGCTCTCACACACACCGCGCGCAAAGATTCAGAGTCTTCGATTGAAGGATCCAGCAGACGCTCAACGATCCACTCCCCTGCCAATCCACCATTTTCTTCCAAGCGACCGACGAATTCCACAACAGACCGCATCACATCGTCTTCTAAAGGAAGTCGTAACAGACGTATAAGCTGCTTGATCGCTTGAGGTTCAGGGGTATCAAGCCTCATCAGCGCGCTCAACAGCATATTCTGCCCAGAAGACGAGGCCCGCAAAAAGTACGACTCAAAAGAATCGATGAGCAGCGGTCGCAACACAGAATCTTGTGTAAAAAGAGGCTGCAAACGTGGACACTTTTGACGTGTTGTGAGGGCGAGGATATCGGGCAGCAGACTCTTCTGTTCTTCGCCAAGGAGCACAAAGAGCTCGGATAATTGCACAAACAAACTGTAAGGCAGGAACTCTCCAGAGAAGAACTGTCGTAACTCTCCCTGTAATGGAGCATGCCACTTCATCGAAGGCTCACGGACAAAATCACACAACGCGTCGACTGCTTCCGATATCACGTCGTACTCATCTGTTCTCATCGCCTCTACAAGCAATGGAATATGCCAAGCCTCTTTTGACTCAAGTGCAGAGAGTCGAGATATCACGTCGAGGAATTCGTCCTCTTCCTCGGCGAGGAAAAAGATCTCTTCCAACTCTTTTTGTATGTCGCTCATGTCTATCGCCTTATCATGCGTTCTTGTGTGTGCCCTCACCATAGGACAAAAGGCCAGAGAATTCCACACAAAAGAACAAGCGAACCTGTACTTCACAGCATTCGTATAGACAACAACCCCCAGCCAGCGTTCAACCTCCCCAAACCAGCACAAGAGGTACATCATGAGCATAATACAAAAGGAACTCACCCTGCAGATGAACGGTATATTGGACTTTGAACCGACAACACAGGATGGCAAAGGTGGAAACCCCTGGTGGCTGATCTTACGGTGTGACGACGAAGTCGTAAGATACTACCTCTGGTGGATCGAGAAGACAGAGGGGATCAAACTCCAACGCCCACTCTTTGGCGCCCACATCTCCGTAATGAGAGGTGAAGAAGCGCAACAAAATGCGACCTTGTGGAAGGAACAACAAGACACGACATGTGACTTTCGTTACAGCCACATCGTCGAGACACAGGATGGATTTTGGTGGCTTCCTGTCGAGAGCCGAATGCTACGAGAGATCAGAGCATTTTACGGACTCTCCCCCCTACCTGACTTCGGATTTCACCTGACCATTGGTCGGCGCTGAGCCCCTACCACATCACGACAAACTTCAGCACTGCAGAGGGGGTCCAGATATCAAATTCATTCTCCGTGTGGTTGTTGTGGTCATGATCAGCTCCACTAGACAACGGATCCTCTTCAAGACCACACACAGCGAGAAAAGGAAAGTTGATCTGCAGCTCGAACAAAAAGTGTACATCTCCCATGCGAAAGAATTCATAGCCAGCGTTGATCGACATCCCCACACCAAACATCGGTGGGCTTACACCATCAAACATCGTAGGCGCAGCGATGAAGCTTGCCCCAATGCCGATGTAAGGAGAGATGTTTGTCATAAAGGGGTGGTAGACACCACGCAACGCAACGATCTCCGTAAAGTGGTTGTTGTATCCGGCCAAAAAGGAGCTCTCCAGATCGATCCGAAAGGACTGCACCTCGAAGGAGAAACGCACCAAACCACCAGCCAGACCACCGGGGTAATGTAGATGACTGTCAGGACGCGAGTCAAAACCAATCGCGAGCCCTCCAGCCACACCAAGTCCCCAGCGGAACGTGCTGTGTTTCACGCGCCCCTTTTGGGCGCGGTGCAGTAGATCCTTGCACATCCCAGGCAAGACGTCAGGTAACGCTCGCAACGAATCAATCGTCCGACTGACCGAAGTGTGCTCGCGCCTTGGCGAAACATTGAACTCCGTCATCTCCAGCAAAACCTGCCCTGCAAATGTACGCAATGTCACTTCGTAGATAAATTGCACCCCCCGACCCAAGAGCCACTGTGAGTGCTCTGCGCTTGTCGGCCCCTGCCATTTCGATGGGAGCGACACAACAGAGTTTCCCTGTCTGCGTAATTCACCTTCAATCATACTCCTTATCGCTGCGCTTGAGTCCCTCATCAAAGGAGTGACTTGTTTCATCACAACAGCGACTTTTGGTTGTGTTCGTGCTTCTGCGTAAGAACACATGTTCAAAAAACAAAACCATCCCATCCCAAGCATCCACAAAGATCTTGTCTGCATCCTCGGCTCCTTTTTATGTCAGTGTATGATGGGAACTTCGTTCGCCCTGTGAAGGTCATGCTGTCCGCGTCATCACCTTCACCTCTATGGCACCCCACTCACAAAGCAAAACACACGCCAACCAAACACAAAGCTCATTTATGCAGCGACTCAACGAAGAAATCCCCTCCCAAAAGCCCCATAAGCAAAGACACAGAGAGTATAGATTCCAGGAATCTGGAGGCACACATTCCGGGATACTGGAGGGCTACAAACCCTACAGCGGACCTCTCTCCTCAATTTGTCCTTGTACAAGCCTACCCCAAAGTGTGCTTGATGATCTCAGGTATAAGTTCGTGTTTGTAGAGTGCATGTGCACGAGGTATACCGAGGTTCTTAGCCCTCCAGGCGAGCCTGGAGAGAGACATTCTCTCCATACAGGCGCGCCTAGTCGCCTCATCGAGCGCCGGCGCGAAAGCCATCTGTTCGATAACCTCAGGTTCAAGTTCATAGGTGGATAAGGAGAGCTGCTTGAGCGATGGAAGCGTACCTTCTGCCGCGAGCACAAAAGACGCGGCTGGACCAAAGGTACAACCAAACAAATTCAGAGACTCTAACTTTTGGAAGGAGGTCGATTGCGCGATATCAATCACCCCCTGTGTTTGAATGGGGGTGTGGGAGAGATCCAAACTCTTCAAAGAGACCAGTCCTCCATCTGCGAGAGCTTTCGCGCCTGGATCTCCAAACTTACAAGAGGAGACACCGAGCACTTCGAGTTGCCCCCACCCTTCACAGCCAAAGAGGCTTTGCATGTCGACATCCTCCAGATTGTTTCCTCGCAGCTCCAAGGAACGCAACGTTGGAGGGATATCAAAAGAGGCACCACGTAAACCTCCGCCTCCAACAGCGTTATAATCCAAACGCAACTCGTGTAGCGCAAGATGGGGCGAAGACAACAACGCGACCATCCCACTCGCGCGGACCTTGTTGATATAAAAGGAGAGAGATTGGACTTGAGAAAAAAATGGACACTCGGCGATCATTTGGGCATCTCCTGAGCCCAGTTGACACTCCGCAAAGCCTAGCTTCGTGATCTCCGAAAGATGTTCACAAGTGGTGATCAGCTGAAGCTCTTGGCGCATCAAGCCTTGCGCCCGCGCGTCCACCGAAAAGTGACGAAGACATCGTAACGCTGGATGTTCGAGGAAGGTTGAGAGATGACCCGATCTGAGCAGCTCCCGCTCGACACAAAATGACCTGATCAACTGAAAGGAAGGTAGCGGCTCTCCGTTGGGAAAATCTGGCCAACAGAGCGCAAGAGTACCGTAACGCAGTTCATCTTCAATCGGTGCGAGGTGCTCTTGTGCATATTGAACCGCAGCCGGCTCATCCCAATCCTGAAACAGTGACAGGATCTCGTCAAACCGTAAACTGTAAGCATGTTCGACTGATAACAATCCCCTCAACGTCGCAAATCGTTCTGTCTCGTCTCTCATTGTGTGCTCCTGTCGTTTTTTTGCCGAAGATGCACACAAAGATGCCACAAACCAGTAGCCCAAGGCTACTACAAGAAAAAAAGTGTAGAGGAAAAAGAAACACACGTGGAGGTTGCAGCTGAAACCGCAAGCGTCGTGATTCGTCGTCGACATGGCGGTAGCCATGCCTTCTCCTCATGCCTTGCCTGAGGCTCCATCTACTGCCCTCCCTCGTGCGCTTTTTTCCTTACAGTAGCCTAATAAAACTTACTCGCGACGAGAATCGCAATCCCCCCGGCGACAGGCGGAAGCAAAATCGAGACACCGATACGAATTAACGTGAGCTTGAGACCATAAATCCCGACCTCCAGAGGGAGGCGGATCATCGATAGTAGCGCTAAACTCGTCAAGTACGTCATCAACACACCGATCCCAGCCCCCGCTTTGTACAACGACGCAGCGATAGGTAAACCGACGATCGTCCCGGCAGGTGTTAAAATCCCAGCGATCCAGGCAATACAGATGCCTTGCCACCCTGCCGCATCAGTGAGCCACCGCTCGACAAACCCCTTAGGTAACAACACCTCGACAAAACCCGCGATGAAGAAGGCGATCAATAAAATAGGAAGTAACTTCACACCTTGTGTGAAGGAGGCTTTCATCCCAGCCTGTAGAGCACCATCTCCCTTCAAGATCGCGAGAATGATCAAAAAGGCTAACACCACGACCAAAAAAATGGCTGCCCACTTCATACCTGCACCTCCTGCGTATCATCGGAGAGCAGCTCGACGTATCCACTGTCTCCATTGAGCCTGATACGTTGACCGCTCTTGATCTGCGACGTCGCCTCCAGCACACCGACAACAGCGGGGATTCCATACTCTCGTGCGACAACAGAGCCATGTGTCATCAGCCCACCGACCTCCATCACAAGGCCAGAGGCGTGGATAAACAGCGGCGTCCAACCAGGATCCGTAAAAGGCGCGACAAGGATCTCACCATCCTGCAAGACAGCGTCAGATGGGTCCATAATCACACGTGCAATCCCTTCTATCACACCAGCCGAAGCGGGACTCCCTCCAAGGGCTCCTTTCGGGATGTCGTCTCGCTTCATCTGCGCGACGACGACCTCTCCTTCGCTTGTGAGGACGCCAGGAGGAGAGAGCGTCATAAAATGCTGGTGAACTTCGCGCCGTGCCGTGATCAACGCAGTCCAAGAGGTCCCTTCTGCTGATGTCTCTTCTCCAGACAACAGACGCCGAATCTCTTCGATCTCCAAAAAGTAGATATCTTCGACTTGTCCGATCCGCCCCTGCTCGACGAGTGTCTGCGCTTCCTCTTTGACGACCTCTTTAAACAATCCGAGATAACGGATCATCAAGAACTTTGGATGCTCTCGCCCACCTGTGAAACCACGTACGGACTTGACCAGTCGTTTGGCGAGAGGAGCCTTGAACCAGCCAAAAGGCCTTTTACGAACAGCATCAACGACCTTCTTACCAGCCTCCTCGCCAACTTTTGTAAGCTTCGCGTGGTGGGCTCTGTGCCCACTGTTACCTTCTCTCGTCAGATTGCCTGCGAGCATCTGCAACAGAGGCGTGGGTTCCTCCACCCATCTCGCCCGTGTCACATCGATCTCAGAAGGTCCTCTCATACCGTACTCGTCCATAAACGCTTGCAACGCCGCGAGGAAGACCTCACCACCTTCGAGCGCTGAGAGCGTCTCTAACACGCGCTTCGTTGGGTCCTCTCGCAACGCACTCATCACAGCAGGATGCGCCCGGGCGACCTCGGCGAGATCCGCCACTCGAAGATCCATCTCCGTCGTCACATTGTGCTCCAACCCGCGCATCAGTTCGTTGATCAAAGGATCGTTGACTGTCGTCCCTGCGAGCTGGGCGAGCATCTTGACGCTGACCAACCCAGCGGCTACGACAGGCAAAAAGATGTTCAAGATGCGCTGTAAAAAACAGCTCCCAACATGCTCAACAGTTCTATCAAACCGCTGCAATCCAGCAGGGACACTGTGAATGTCTTTGCGAACACGCTCAGTCTCATCATCAATATATTGCTTGAGCTGTTGAAGCTTGCCTTTGGGATTTGCGAAGAAGATATTCACGAACGCTTTTCTCATAAGCGGAAAGAGCAAGCGACGTGCAGTTCGGTAGAATGAGAAGTGAGGTGCTGTCTTCATCTCCTCGCGAAAACGCGGTCTTTGGATGACCTCTTTGACGGCCTCTGCAATGTGCGCGTTGGCGTTGGCCAACAACACAGGATACACTTTGTAAGGTAGAGCGTTACGCAACACCTCTGTCAGATCGATATAAAGACGTCCACCAGCCCTCCGAAGGAATGGACAGTCAGGTGTTATCGCGCCCTCCTTGCCAAATGGCATCATCAGTGAAAGCGCAGAGGCCCCAAGTGGACGGAATGGATCGAGCATCACCTGTGCGTGGTTAAAGCTCATATACACGTGCAACGTGTCATCGTCAGGGAGGGGAGCTATCATCGGATACAACGATGTAATCGGCCGACTTTGGACGACAAACAATTCACCATCGTCGATACACCACTCGATATCTTGTGGACTTTTATAGTGCTCTTCGATCCTTTGACCGAGCGCTGCGAGCGCGAGGATCTCTTTATCACCGAGAACTTGTGCATGACGTCGTTCCTCATCGAGAGGTTCTTCGACTGTCCCTCCACCTTCGACAGGCCAGATCGCGAGTCTCTTGTCCGCGATGTCCTTCTTGAGGATCGTCATCGTGTCCTTGCGGACGTTGTAGAGATCTGCCGAGACCTTCCCTGAGACGAGCGCCTCACCAAGCCCAAAGCCTGCGTCGATGGAAATCACCCGACGATTTTGGTGGAGTGGGTCAGCCGTAAACATGATCCCCGAGACTTGTGGCAAGACCATCTTCTGGACAACAACAGAGAGCGCGACCTCTTCGTGCTTAAAGCCATTCTGAAGCCTGTATACGATCGCCCGATCTGTGAACAACGACGCCCAACAAGCGCGCACACGATCGAGCAACATCTCCTCTCCTTGGACGTTGAGGTAGGTGTCCTGCTGCCCCGCAAATGACGCCCCTGGTAGGTCTTCTGCCGTGGCGCTCGAACGAACAGCGTAGCTATGTTGCGCTCCATGTTCCTTCCAGGCGACGAGAATCGCGTCTTCGACCTCTTGCGGGATCGGGTGCGCTTGCATCGCTTCACGGAGCGCGAGCGCGACCTTGCGGATCTCTGGGAGCTGTTGCGCCCCTAATTGTCCGAGCTGTTCAAACAACGCAATCAATCTATCTCCGCCACTCTCCACAAATATCCGGTACGCCCTCGTTGTCACACAAAATCCAGGCGGCACAGGGAAGCCCTGCTGGACCATCTCACCGAGATTGGCTCCCTTTCCGCCAACCCACGGCAATGTGTGGCGATCGAGGTCATCAAAATCACACACCCATGGCATCTCCGCTACTTTATTCATGACTCTCTCCCTGGATTCCGTGGACAAAGATGCGGGCAACACGCGCTCCAATGCGTTCAGGTGCATCAGGAGGCTCCCCCGACATCGTGGGATAAAACCAAGCCGACATGAGCATGGCCCCGACAAATGCGACGGCTAATTCGCGAGGAGAATCCCCACGCTCTGCGATCCGACCGGCTTGTAATTGTTTGGAAAAATATTGCTCCAAGGCACGAATCGTCACACCGCTAAATGCGAGTGTATCCGTGCCCTCTTCTTTGTTGAGCTTTGCCCGGATGGCCAGCAGCAACAGATCTTGATGTTGTTGCAAGACAGCGATCTGTCTCGTCGCGAAGGTCGACAAATCAGCCTCCACGTCCTCACTCTCAGACAAGGCTAACTCCGACAAAATCTCACTTGGACGCAGGTGCTCTCGAAAGGCCCCGATCAGACTCGCCTTGTCACCAAACTGTCGGTACAGTGTCGCGACTCCCACACCGGCTTTCTCCGCGATCACCTCCATCGTCGCGGAGAACCCCTCCTTGACGAGCACCTCCCTCACCGCCCGCAAGATACGCGCTCTCACATCTTCTTGTTCGACAAACTCGATGCCTCGCTCTTCGCGTACGCTCTCCAGTAGAGACTGCTTTGTCGGAAAGTGACGGTACAACGTCATCCGCGAGACACCTGCTCGCTCTGAGACATCATTCAATGTCAACTCATGAGGGGCTTTCTCCGTCTCTTCGCGTAGAGCAAGCACTGCGTCAAGCAATACGTCCCTTGTGGAGGTCTTCTTCGACTTCTTCTTCACTTGTTTGCGAGGCATCTTCTTCGCTCCATCAAAAACACGTTACGTTACGATTGATAGCTTTATCTATCGCAACGTAACATGTCAACATATTTTCTACAATCCTTTGAAAAAATAAAGACATCATCTCTTCCTAGCGGTCCTCTCTACATCCAAAGACTTTACAACATCCCCCTCCATGACCATCTCTTTCTCTCGCAAGTGACCCACAACCACAAGGGAGAAGTGATGAGATTATCCGTCCTTGATGTCCTACCTACAGGTGCAGATGTCAGCACAGTCGAGACCTTCAAGAGAACCAAGAGTTTGGCGCAACATGTCGATGCGCTTGGATACCATCGATTATGGTTCGCAGAGCACCACGGTCTTGGGATGATCGCCAGCTCCGCGCCAGAGATCTTGATCGCACACATCGCTCCCTTCACGGAGTCCATCCGCATCGGCGCAGGTGGCGTGATGCTTCCCAACCATGCCCCTCTGCGTGTTGTCGAACAGTACAGAACACTTGAAGCTCTTCACCCTGGACGCATTGATCTTGGAATCGGTCGAGCAGCAGGCACGGACCCGCTTACATCAAGGGCTCTGGCGGCACAGCCAGGCGTCGAATTTTCGGATCTCTTTCAGGAGCTGATGTCTTTCTCGGAGGGGAGTTTTTCGAAGAGGCACCCATACCGTCGGATCAAAGTCACACCACAGGGAGTGCCTTTGCCTCCGATATGGATGTTGGGTTCGAGTGGTGGGAGCGCACAGTTAGCAGGTGAGGTCGGCGCAGGGTATGCGTTTGCGGCGCACTTTAGTCCGATCGACCCATTGCCCGCAGTGTCTTTGTACAAAGAACATTTTCGACCGTCTTCGTACTTTGAGGAGCCGGAGGTGATCGTCGCGGCGTCTGTCATATGCGCAGAAGATCCAGACCACGCCCGCGCACATTGTGTGATCCTCGCGGCAGGAATGCAGAGCGCGATGATGGGGATCGAGGTGCCTGTCCCATCTTTTGAAGAGGCCCTCGCAAATGACTGGTCAGAGCAAGAGTTACGCATGAGGTTAGGGCCTGTCGGTACACAGATGATCTACGGTTCACCTGCACAAGTCCAGACCAAACTAGAACGTGTCATGGAGCGCGCGCAAGCTGACGAGTTGATGGTCATGACTGTCATTCACGATCACGAGGCTAGGCTCGAATCGTACCGTCTTCTCGCTGCGTTGTATGGGGTGGATTAGAAGGAATGAGGGAGCAGATAACGCAACACAACACAGGCCAACTCTTCGGCTACATCGCCGTGTTTTAACATATCGGGATACTCAACGACCATATTGTGTGTCGCGCTCTCCACCATCGTCACGAGCAAAAAGGCGGCGATGTCCAAATTATTCGGCAAGATCGTATCCTTATGAAGCTCCAGATATGACCGCACGATCGCGATCGCCTCACTCTGGATATGTTGGTGAATGTGTACTCCCAAGTGCAGAGCCTGCCGAATCAATGTCCGATGCAACTCCGGATCGACGCAATGCGCTTCGATCATCGTCTGGATATATGCACGAACAGCCGTCTCTAGGGGGACATCGCGCAGATCACTAGAGGCGCGACGCAGGAGCCCAAGCATCTCCTCCGCGTGCTCTTCGAATACAGCCAACACAAGGGACTCTTTGTTCGGGAAATACTGATACAACGTCCCAACACTCACCCCCGCCACCTGTGCCACATAGTTCGTATTCAGCTTGTCGTACCCTCCCTCGATCAAAATACGAGTGGTCGCTGTCAAAATGGCGTCGACAGTCATCTTCGACCTTTTCTGTTTCGGCCGCTTTCTCGGAGTCATTTCCACCATCGTATCCCTTTTTTCAAATGCGAGTTGAAAACCTGAGCAAATACTCACAATATACAAGCAAGAACATTGCAAGCCAAACAAAAAGCCCAAAAAGGAGCCCACGATGGCAAGCCCACAAGCCACGATCAGCAACGCTGCTGAATTAAAACACGCCCCACAGCTTCCGAGCAAAAGTATACTCGGACACCTACAGATGTTGTTGGATGATCCGCTCAAAAAATTCTCAGAGGCACGTCAGGAGTACGGTGACATCGTAGGCTTACGTCTTGGTAAGAACAAAGCCTTTTTGGTCTTTCACCCAGACATGATCCAACAGATATTGCTCACAAACATCAACAATTACAGCAAACAAACGAGAGGATACCACAAACTGCGGTTGTTTTTGGGCAATGGACTCGTTACAAGCGAAGGGGATTTTTGGCGAAGACAAAGACGTATCGCGCAGCCGGCGTTCATGAGAAAGCGTATCGAAGGCTTTGCAGAGACGATGAGCAGCTTCACAGAGCGCACAGTCGAGCAGTGGCGAGCTGTCCCCGAAGGCGAGACGATCGACGTCGCCAAAGCCATGATGACGCTCACACTCGGGATCGCTGGACAGACACTCTTCAGCATCGACACAAGCAGTGACTCCGACGCGATCGGACCATCACTTACGTACGTCCTTGAGTATTTTCCCCACCTCGTCTCGGCACCTTACCCCTACCCAGAGTGGATGCCTACCCTCGCGAATCTCAAGTTTCACAGGTCCAAAAGACAAATCTACCATGTCATCGATGATATCATCGCGAAACGGCAACAAAATAAAGAAGAACGACACAACGATCTGCTCGACATGTTTATGGCCGTCGAAGACGAAGAGACCGGCGAAAAGATGAACGCTCAGCAGCTTCGAGATGAATGTACGACGATGCTCCTCGCAGGACACGAGACCACAGCAAATGCGATCACGTGGGCATTTTACGCGCTCTCAAAGCGTCCCGATATCAAACAACGCCTGCAACATGAGCTCGACACAGTCCTCGAAGGACGCTCCCCCACACTCGAAGACCTCAAACAACTTCCCTACCTTTCCAATGTCTTCAAAGAGACGCTGCGACTCTATCCTCCCATTTGGTCTCTCGCACGCCGGGCTGTCGAAGACGATACTGTCTCAGGATACCATATCCCAGCGGATAGCTTCATCTTCCTGAGTCAATACGTGACCCACCGTCACCCCGACTTTTGGCAGGACCCCGAGACCTTCGACCCTGAGCGCTGGACACCTGAACGTGTTGAAGCCAGAAAGCAGATCTCCAGCTCGCGTTTTGTGTACTTCCCATTTAGTCTCGGTCAAAGGAAGTGTATCGGCGATCACTTCGCCCATCTCGAAGGTGAGATCATCCTCGCGATCCTCCTTCAACATTTTGACTTTGAGATCTCCGATAAAGTCCCTGTCGTCCTCAAACCGAGCATCACGCTCCGCCCCAAAGATGGTATTCACATTCATCTCATCCCTCGCTCGTAAGAACAACAGAGCGGAGGAATAACGAGAGTCGCTGTTCTGTTGTGATCGTGTATTGTACAATCCATCCGGTACATTCGCGTATGATCACACAGAGGAGTGAGAGATGATTTCCCCACACATTTGGACACGAACGTTCATTTTGACCGCGCTGTTTCTTTTTTCTTCGACAGCCTTTGCCTCCCAAGAAGGCATCCTGACCTTCTCTGATATCAACGTGCACTCAAAAGGTATCGGTTCATCTGGCCCCATCAAGATCACAGCGAAGGGCGGAAAGAAGTGCTCCTTTACGAACTTCAACATCTCCGCCTTTGGTAAGACCTACACACTCTCCAAAAATGAGTTGAAGACGCTACATAGCTGCTACAACGGTATGCTCTTGTCTTATGAGCATGGATATAGAATCCTCGGTGGGAAGACACTCTACATCACATTGATGTTTGGCTTTACGTCTGGCATACGCAAAAAAACCCTCATCCGCTTCAATCAAAAAGGCGTCCTCAAAATCACCTTGCCCAAAAAGAAAAAGTAAGGCCCTCAAACCCCAAAGAAACACGTTTTCATGAACGATTTGGGGTGTGTTCTCATTCACCAGCTACTCAAGTCCAAAGTCAACAGAAAGTGGTATCTCAGGTCCGACACCGTAAACGTCTCGAAAGGTCTTCATCACCTCGTGGGCGATGCCTAATCGATGTTCGTGGTCAATGGCCTCCCACTCTCGGTGAAAATTGACACTCTCCGAAGAGGGTTCATTCCATCCCCTAGAACATAGCACATTTTCTTGATCTTGAGACAGTGCACTCTCTGGAGCCAAGAACTCGTTACTGACGGCCTCTGCATACAACACAGAGTGATTCTTTGCGCCCGCAAATTGGATGTAGTAATTGGATGCCTTACCCGCAGTGAAGACGACAAAGTTATCTGTCCCTCCTTCTTCCTGAAGTCTTCGGAGCAATGTCGTGATCGTCAAGATGTTATCTTGTGTGAGATCTCGGCTTGTGGAATCTTCTTGGGGAGTGACAATGGAAAAGCTCCCTTCATAGTTTTCAGGCCACAGCACATCACATCCATCTTCACCGCTGAGCACGATCAAGACACCGGGTAATAGGCCGGCCATCGTAAGAGAGTCGACGATTGTTTTTGTGGCAAGGACGGGGTCGAGCACATCACAAAAGAGATTGATGGTTCCACTACCAATATCTCCTCCATCGCAACTTCCATTCCCTGTCCATCCAAGGCACTCGTTGAGCTCATGCTCGACCTCATCTCGTTTGTCTAGCTCACCATGCTCTCCCCAGCCTTCGACAGCGTATTGGATGCTCAGGGAGGAGAATGCTTCCTCAGGCAGCTCTGTGAAACCTTCGGAGAGACGCTTATCGATCTCCAAGTCAATGATTTCGTCGGCGGATGCAGAGGGACCAACCTCTTCCTCTCGAACCTCTCCTCTTTGCCCCACAATTCCCCAATGAAATGTCACCTTCCCCTCGTACTCCCATGCCTGCCAAAAATGAAAGTGTTGACCACTACGCTTGTATAGATTGTTCACTCATAACTCCTCATACCATTCCAAGCCAATGATTCTCTCGGCGATCACAAAAAATCTTCGAACCTCCTCAACAATGGTAGAGTCGGAAATCTTCCCCCTCCACTCCCCCTTCAACATTTTGGTGAACAGTCTTGGGTGTGTCCTCGTACCAAAAGGTACACAATCACCCTCAACGAGAGAGTTGCCATGCAAAACACAAAGAAGAGACGTTCGAATCGTACGAGGTGTCGATGAAACCAAGACATCGAAAACACCTGGGTGACAAGATGAAGCTGCACCTGAGAGTACGAACACTCGGACGAAAAACCTACAACATCATATCCCTCCGCCCCGAAACACAGATCACGTTTAGCAACAACCGATTCCATGAGACCTGGCATCTCCTCTCGTGTCCACAAGGCGCAAAGTTGCTCGCACATCTCCTTTGGGGACTCTCCTACCAGCAAAAACCCAACACATTTATCTTGATTCATGACCAACACATCGAGACAACCCCCTTTGAAGCAGCTCGTTCATTGCCCATCATCCTCGCCCCCCATCATTTGACCGTCCCCAACCGCGATATGCTCGCAGCCCTCAACAAACAGCGTAAGTACCTCGGCCCCTCCGACAAGACGATCCGCTGGAAGAGTCATGGGCTCCACCTTGAAACGGACAAAGCCTGGAAGAGCGAACGTATACCTTGGTCTGCATACCCATGGACGCGAGAGAGGATGTACGTACAAAGCGGCTTCTTGGTCTACGTCGCACCACCTGACATTTTACGCCTGCGTGGTGAACAGCTCAAAAACACACATTGTCCGAGACCTTGGGAGATGGATTATTTCTACGTTGCGGAAGGCGATCGAGGACACGAGTGGCCAGAGGGTGAGTTTCAATTCTTTGCTCAGTACAAAAGAAAGTGTTCTATCGCACGACAAGCTCGAAGGGACGTTATAGAGAGGTGCTCGATGGACCACCCACAAGAGCAGCAGCAGGCAATCTGGAAGCAAGCCGAGGCCATCACCCAACGCCTTCAGCCAAAGACCACCGACGATAACATCCCCAATTAGACCGAAAAAAGTCCAACAAACAAAATCACGAATATAACCAGCAACATAATCACACATCCTCACGAAAAGTAAAGAATCCCTTCAGCAGGGTAGCTAAAACTCTAGAGGAAACCAACCCCATTTTCTCTCCAACCAACTTACCATCCAGATAGAACAACAACAATGGGATGTTTCGCACACCCAACTCTTTCAAATAGGGCCATAGGTTTTCATCATCAAAATCTATCGAAGCGAGGGAGATTTGTTCAAGTAGCTCTGGTCTTATCGCCAACATATTCTTTTCCAATTCGAGATCATACTTGTTCCAACTCGCACGAACATGGAGAACCACATATTTGTGCTGAGCTAAAAAAAGCTCCAAGTCGTGGTACGTAGGAATCGATGTAAATCGCATACTTTGCCCCAAAATGTTTTTTCTCAACGATCCTACAAAAATCTTCGAATCTTTTCAACAATCGTTGAATCAACCACATCCCTCAAACACACAAACCCCCTATAAAACAAACCACAACACCATTCTGCAAAGTGGGAATACTTATTGCTTTGCGTACGGCACGAAACACATCTCAGCCAACAGGAGAATCCGATGAAGAAGAAAGTGAATGTCCTTACAATCCTTGCTATCCTCGTGTCCATGTTTTGTGTAGGCAGCGCGTTCGCAGGATACAAAGTGCAGGTTGTCAACAAGTCCGGTCACAACATCAAAATCAAATATGCCCGATACAAGGTCTCGACATGGGAATACTGTCTCTCCTTCAAAAACAAGAAGATCAAAAACGGCAAAACCAAAGGCTGTGTCATTCGTAACGTCTTCAACACCAGCAAGCATAAGTGGAGTATCAAGTACAAATGCAATGGCAAGAACTACACAAAATCCTCTAGCTCATGGACCCCCCGCTCAGGCCCAAGCCATGGCATGACCAGATTCACCATCACAGCCTGTGGCACCCACACAGCCACAACCAAACTCTACGACTGATGCATCCCTACACCAAAACACGCCGAAGGCGTCCATTGCGGGGTTTGGGGGGCGCTGTCCCCCAGGCGGGTGTGGGTGGCAAACCCACAAAGCCAAGCAGAGCGCGGCAGCAACCAAAGCGCACTGGTTGTAAAACCATCAAATATCACAGAGACAGCGTTCCACACTCGCGAGTATTGGCGAGATGTTCGCCTTTGGCCCTGGCCCTTGCAGCCTGATCTGCCCATCTGATGGGATCTGGAATTCGATACTTGCTGGGCAATTGCAGCGCAATATCCGTCGCGACATCCAAGCGAATCAAATGTCCAGGGCTCACATACACAGGACGGATTCCATCCCTCCTACGTAAAACATGCCCGACACACTCGTCTCCTACAACAACATCAAGTGTACTTCCTCTCTCCTCTGCCAGCTCTCCCTCAAAACGCACAAGTGTATCTTTTGCGATCCCAAGCGTGGGCAAACCTGTCTTGACCCCCAACCAACAAGCCGCACCAAAGAGCCTGGGGTGCGCGAGCCCGTGGCCATCCACAATCAAACACGCTGGCGTCACTTGCTCGGCCTCTAAGTGCCTAAGCATCGCGAGTAAAGGTGGTCCCTCTCGAAAACAAAAATAACCCGAGATATAAGGGATATCGACCTCCATCCCCGCAGTATAAACCGCCTCCTTCTCACCTCCCCATAGAAACGACGTCGCCGCGACATGTGCGATGTCCCCTTCATATTGGATATCAAACGCGACCATACGATCGCCCTCTTGTGGCACATATCCCCCCTCTGTAGGGATCTCCACAGAAGACGCCATCTGCAATTGCTCAGCTTCCCACCCTTCAGGGATCTCCATCTCATTCATGCGATATCTCCTTCTGGTAGACCAGACCATGTGTGTGCCTGTGGACCTTGTGCCGCTGTCACCTCAACAGGAATTCCCGTCAAATGGACCATTCCAGAGAGAGGATCGACCCTATCTGGCCCATCAGGGCTGAGCAAGTTGACATTCACACCGCGTGTTTGGCTCGCGACACTGAGCTTCTTGGCGTGTTGATGTCCCCAACCATGTGGCAAGGCGACCACACCGGGCATCAACTCCTTGAGAAACTTCATCGGCAAGCGGACCGTCGCGGTCTCCGACGTGACATCCACCATATCCCCTTCCTGTAAAGAGCGCTGCCCCGCATCATCCGGATGCATGTAGAGATAGTTGGTGCGATTGCGTTCACCGACAAAGTCTTCGAGATTGTGCGTCCACGAGTTGTGCGTCGTAATCGCCCGCCTCGTGATCAGCTTGAGCTGGTCCTTGTGTGCCAACTCATATGCAAAATCTCGCTCCAACCGCTCTTTCGCAGCCTCCATCAACCTCACGGGCGCGAGCTGAATCCGCCCATTGTCCGTTAACACGCGCTGCCCCAAGAAGGCCTCCTCCTTATGTGCCGGTCGCTCACGTCCATGAACAGAGCGCTGCAACTTGCGAAACCCCCCTTGCCCAGTCAAACGCAACAACAGATCGAGTAAACGCTTTTGAGGGATAGCCGCAGGGACACCTTCTCTATCCGAACCATGAAAATACTGCGCCCACTCGAAGACGGATTGCGCGATCTTGGAGTCGAAGAGCGAGACTCCACACGCACGGGCTAAATCGATATAAATGCTCGCTTCATCCCGCTGCAAACCTTCAGGTGGCACGATCGCCTCTGTCGCTTGTAGATAAGGTTTGGATTGTAAGCCCAGCATCAGCGGAAAGATAAAGGGCAGATCGGGGCGCTGAAGTGGTGAGGTACATGGCAGCTGGTAGTGGGCAAGGTGCCCTGTCTCTGTGGGCAAGATATCCAACGTCACGAGCAGCTCCAACTCCTTGAAGGCTTCCCGCAAACGTCCGGCGTTGGCCATCGTCAAGAGCGGATTACCACCAGTGACAAACAACGCTTTGATCTGCCCCTCTCCTGGCGTCAAGATCTCATCGGCCAAAACACCACCAGAGAACGCATCATTCACAGAGGCGATACCACCGACTCGTGAACGCTCATCACTCATCAGGATACCGTTCTTTTTGCCAAAGCGTGGGAAATCCATCACCCCACGGCTCACAAGGGTTCCTCCCTTGCGGTCGAGATTTCCAGAGACTGCGTTGATGCACTCCTGTAACCAGTAAGCGAGTGAACCGTTGGTCCCCATATTCACGCCTGTCGAACAGTACATCGCCGCACGCTTCGATGTCCCGTACGCCTCAACCAATGAGCGTAGCGTCTCGGCAGGGACATTGGTGACTTCTTGGGTCCGCGCTGGAGACCACTCCTTGACGAGCGCTTTAATGTCATCAAATCCATCCATATAGGCGTCCACACGGTCTTGTTCGACATAACCTTGCGCGAGCAATTCGTGAAGAAAGGACAGGTAAAAGAAGACATCCGTGTTGGGACGGATAAAGATGTGTTCACCAGCGACCTTTGCGGACTCGGTACGTCTAGGGTCGATAAAGAAGAGTTTGGCGCCACGTTTGGTGATGGATTTGAGTCGTTTGATGGGGTTGGAGACCTGCAGAAAGCTCCACTTGGAGATGGCGGGGTTGGCACCGACGATGATCAAACAATCGGTGTGATCGACGTCGGGAAATGGTAGTGTGAATGGAAAACCATACACCATACGAGAGACAGCGAATTTGTTGCTGCAATCTTGTGTTGCTGAGGCGTACATGTTTGTCGAGCCAATACCATTCATAAAACCTTGCGCGAAGACAGGGTGAAGGACACCAAATCCTGCAGCGGTCCCGACGTACATCGCGATACTGTTGGGACCATGTTCTTTGCGCAGTTGTTTGACCTTCTCACCGATCCCTGAGAGGGCATCTTGCCAGGAGACCTCAGTGAATGTGTCGCCCTCTCGCTTGATGGGTGCCTTGAGACGATCAGGTGATTGGTAGAGTTTGTGTTGTTTGAGACCTTTGACACAACCATACCCTTTTGTCGCGACATGTTCGGCGTCAGGCTCGATGTGGGTGATGGTGTCCCCCTCCATCGTGACTTTGAGGCCACAGAGCGCCTCACATATCCGGCAAAATGTATAACGGGTTGTCGTCATCGATATCATCCTTTCTATCCAGGCAACACGAGGACACAGGCGTCCTGTGAGGTCATTGGAGGGCTGGAGTTGTCACTACAACAAAGAAGGTCCGGCAGGATTACTTTGCCCCGAAAGACCCATCGCAGTATATGTGTGATGGCGTTTGAGGAGCACTTTGTCAACCACTGGTTTGTATCATCTTACATTATCGGGGACTTTGGTCTTTCGGCAGGCAAAGAAGGCTTTGTGCCAGATGCGCTTGTGTGGGAGCTTGTGTTGTTCGATGAGAAGGGAGAGATCGACACGCAGCAATTCAACTTCAGCGAAAGGTGCATGTTCAGCGCGTTGCAGCAATCCTTGAAGTTTGGTGTACAGCGACGCGAGAGGGTGTTTGGAGGAACGAATCAACTTGTTCGCCTGTCCTAGATGGGTTTTGGCGACGTTGAGCGCATTGAGACACAACTTTTTTTTGAGCGTCTGCATCATCAGCCAGGACTCAAAAAACCCTGTAGCTTGGTGTAGGAAATAGAACGCACGATGAAGCGTATCGGCTGGAGGCTTGATACGTTCGTAAAGGGGACGCTTTGCGATCTTCTTCGAAGACACTTTCTTTGTCAGGGCAGGACGTGTCGTGGGCTTCGCAGATGCCTTGTAGGAGGACATCCCAACGCTCACCAATACAAACAGAGAACACAACCACTTCATTTTGGCTCCTTAAAAAATAGAACAAATCAGTCTCACCGAACACACCACACTCTCCATCTATTTCGGCAAGAATCACTCTTACAACACAACCGTTTGCATGTGTCGTCCATCTTCTATACAATCCCAAAAAACAAGGTGACATCAGCCTCTCTCTCCACACGAAAGGCCCGAATCGATGAAAGACGTGATCTGTCAGGGATGCAACAAACCGATCAGACGACGTAGCGAGCTCGCTGTTGTTGGCAAAACATTTCTCACCTACCATCGGGACTGCTACGCGAGGGCATCTCTTGGGACGCGCTTTGTTCACGGCTATCGCATCAATGGTCCTGCGTTGTGGTATATCTTGTTTTTAATCAACGGGATGATGTTCGGCGCGCTCTTCTTCCTCCCAAATGTCAAAATGGACGGTGAATTTAAAACCATCCTCATCTTTGGCAATGCCGTGATCATCGGTATCCGCCTCCTCTCCTACATATTCGTCGAGCTGCGTGTTCCCAAAGACTGAGTGCTCCTCTCACCAAAGCCAACCCGAAGAAAAAAAACCAAGAAAGCTCTCGCCAGCTTGTGCAAAATCCCCAACCAATCCGACTCCATAGAAAAGACATCCCCATAACACATAAAGGACTCATAATGACAGAAGACAAACAAGTCCGACTCCCCGAAAAAAAAGAGTTATCAGAGAATCGCTCTCAACCAACCTTCGTGATCTACATGAGCATCATCTGGTGTGTGCTCTTGGGTTTGTTGAGTTGGCTGCTCTTTGACGACATCAAACAAGTCCTCAACGAACACAACTACTTTGTCTTCCTCCAAACAGGAAGCGCCACAAGTGACACTAAAAATTGGTTCACATACCTCGCGCTCTCGATACTGTGGGTGTTTACCGTTTACTTTCTCACGGTCTTTCGCGCCCACACAGATGTCTCCGTCCAAGAAAAGACCTCCCCCATGGGGCTCTGGTTCTTCTTGAACATATTGTGGTGTTTGTTTGCCTGGGTCGGGTTGGGGTTTCCAGTCTCCAAAGTCTTCGTATCGATCGCTGCCCCGGTGCTCTTGGGCCTGTTGTTGTACATTGGGTTGTTTATACCGTACTGGTTTACCGGTTCACTCGAACATATGCACACAACAAAAGGTCACATCAAGGCACATATCCCCTCCATTGTGGCCTTTGTCGCCTGTATCCCCCTGTGGATGCGCTTTGGTACAGAACTCTATATCCTCGCACCTTGCGTCTGTTTGGGACTCGGCATCGCGTTCATCTTCTCGAAGGCGGGGCGCTCTCTACGAAAGACGCCTCTTCTCTGGATAGGTTGGTTGGTCGTAACATTGGGACCATCCTTGCTGACCCCCTACAACGTACTCAACGCAGGCCGTCTCGTCGGCAATGACAACAGGCTCCTCTTGTCAACGATCCAATACGACTGGCGACTCAGCTACAAACGCAAACGTTACCTCGCAAGCCCCCGCGCCTTTGAGAAGGCAGTCCGTCCACAAGCGCACGCGCTCGTGCTCAGATTATGGGCACAAAAACCTCACACTCGTATCCATGCCTCTGTCCTCGCAGGACTCTCAAAAGGCCAAAGTCGCAATGAGTTGAGTGACTTTCTCAAACAAAGACCTGGGTTACACGACCTTTACACAGACATGATCGTAAAAAGTGTCCTCAAAAACAGAAGCCAGCTCATGTGGATCGATGATGTCTTTTGTCCGGCGTATCAAGAACTCCCCAAAAAGCGAAAGAAGATCGAACAAGCGCTCATGAGGATCGCCTTATTGAGTCGCATCCCAGACAAGAGATGGACAAACAGCTTCATGTACGCCTCAGACGGAGAACGCAAGGCATTGCATCTACGTGCTTTGAAAGATGTATTGGAGGAATCGACAAATGGTGAGCCCAGCTACCATCTTCAAAACACGATCAAAAAGTGTACGGGCAAGAGTGAGCTGACTGTCTTTGGCAAAGACTACCTCACCAAACCACGCTACAGTGCCGAAGAGAAGGTCTTCGCGTGGCTATTTTGGCTGAACACATTCTACAACGCGAGCAGCCGGTTTTACTCAAAATATGGGGAGGCGAGTAAGTTCATCGCACGTCACAAAAAACAGATCAGCTCGTTCTTCAAAGCGCAATTACAGGGCTCCAAGCCCCGAAAAAAGGCCTCCTACGCAGCCATTGTCTTGAGGATATGTCTATCGGATAACAAAACACAGAAGGCATTTTGTAAGGAGCTGATTGAGGAAACAACTGCGCTCAAAGTCAAAGAGATCCCACAAACCGCAGACAAAGAAGTCCGCTATCTCTTGCTGATGTATGCCTTTCTCAAAGCCCCTTCGATCAAAGAGAAGCAAGACATTCACAATCGCCTGAAGAAGATGACGCCCAAAGCATGGCGTTCGTTCTTTGAGACATTCTCAAAGCGATACAAAGAGCAGCTAACAGCGTCTTCTCCGACACCATAGTCTCCTCCCCCTCAAACACTCCCAAACGACAGACATCTCTTGACTTGCAGTGTGCTCTCTCCTACCCTTTTGGACGCCCAAGGCCGTTGGAAGGAAACAGGCGACATAGAGGTCGGGCACAAGGCCCGACCCTGCGAAAAACATTCCATCACACAACATGAAGGTCGGACACAAGACCTGATTTTACGTAGTGAAATATGACGTCGCTATCTTTCCCTTGCTTTGCAAAAGAACCACTTCATCACATACTCTTGGCCCGAGACACGTAGAGAGTCCCATATCTTATGAGAGCATTTTTTCGAGAACACTGGCGCCCACTCTCCCTTCTGTCATTTCTTGGCATCGCACACATCCTGGTGTACAGGGGGGTCGCGATCGATGACGCCTTTATCTTTTACCGCTACGGTCGCTCCCTGGCTGAAGGATATGGATTGACCTTCAATCCAGGACAATACGTCGAAGGATACACAAGTCCGCTGTGGACGTTACTATGTGGTCTTTTGCACCTGTTCCCCATCCGAGCTCCTCACCCTTGGATGCAGGTGATTGGGAGTGTCTTTGCGCTACTCTCAGCCTTCTTGATGTATTTTGTGGGGCGCGAACTCTTTCAGGGAGCACATAAAGGCTGGTCGCTGTTTCCAGCGTTGTTGATGGTTGCGACACCGGGCTGGGCACATTACGCGGTCTCTGGAATGGAGACCTCACTTCACGTTTGCTTGCTCAGTGGCGCGTTGTTGCTGTGGCTTTCGTCGGGATTGAGTTGGCGTTTTGGCGTGGTCATCGGACTCGCGGGCATATGTCGCCCAGAGATCCCCTACGTATTTGCGGTCTTTGTGGGCCTCAGCTGGCTGCGTCGTTTTTGGGACGAAGACGCTGACTGGTGCTGGATCAAGGTCGCACAGGCGTGTGCGATCTTTGCGCTCTTTTGGGGAGGCTGGCTGATTTTTAGGCTGGGTTACTACGGAGAATGGCTTCCCAACACGTACTTCGCCAAATCCACACCACTGCTCGAAGGTCTGCGAAGTGGTTGGACATACACATTCAACTATCTCAAAGCCACGTACTTTTTGTCGCTCGTTGGCTTACTCATTCTCGCTGCCCTTAAACGCTGGAAAGGTGTCTCTATCGGCCTCCTCTGGCTACTTTGTTGTCTTCCGACGTTGCGCTTGGGTAGTGACTGGATGCCTTTTTACAGATTTTTCTTCCACTACAAGGCTTTCGAGTTGACTCTCTGGGCCTATACGCTCTGGGCAATCAACGACCGCCTTGCCCTCGAATCCTATCTTCGCCCAGGTTTTCTGGTGACGCTGTATCTCATCGTCTGTCCATTCTTTTTGACCATCCCCACCTTCGACAACGCCCCTGAGATGAACAAAAGCGGTCTCGCGATCCAACGAAGATACAAACGTCTGGGATTGTTCCTTCGCAAACAAAAACCCCATCAAATCGCCCTCCTTGACGCAGGCGCGATCGCTTATTACGCACGCGTCCCGATCTTGGATCTGGCAGGACTGACCAACAGAAAAATCGCCAAATCTCCAGGACAACTACACAAAAAGCAATTCGATCCGATGTACATCTTCTCACAACGTCCCGAATGGATCCTGCTGCGCACACAAGGCAAGCCGCTCCCTCCAGGGCAAGTCAAACACCTCAAAATCCGCTCACCAAAAGGTCAAACAGTCATTGTGTCATTGGCCAACGAGCCCTTTTTGCCCCCGAGGATGATGTTTCCTGTCGAACGCGCGCTTTACCTACATCCCGTCTTCCACAAAGCATACGACTACGTACAAAGTCGCACCATCCGCAAACATGACGGCGAAACCAGCTACGCTCAACATCTCTTCCGCCTGAAGAAAAAGTAACCCCCTCTACCACCGCCTATAACGAACTGTTCTGTATAGACTTCAATACATTTCCCACAATATTCAAAAAGATGTGCGACACCTCCCGACACACATCGTCCGTAGAGATATGATCCGCGAACGCGCGATCTGATGGATGATGTCCATCATGCTTTCTTGTCGGCTCGTTCGGAGCAAAAACAATCATCTTTTGAAGAGAGGAAATCCCATGAACATACGCACGATCATGTTGATAGCCGCATCCATATGGTTTGGATGGCTATCTGGATGTGGTGACTCACCAGGAAACAACAACAACCAGGACGGAGGCGGACAAAATTGTGTCAACCAATGCACCGAAGGCACAAAACAATGCTCCGCTGACGGATGGCAAGCATGTGAAAAACAATCCAACGGTTGCACTGATTGGGGCAAATCAACGTCCTGTCCCACCGGACAGATCTGCTCAGGAGGCCAATGCCGTAAAAACTGCTTGAACCAATGTACCCTCGGCGCCAAGCAATGCTCAGGACAGGGGTTTCAAACATGTGAACAGCAAAATACAGGCTGCACCGATTGGAGCGAGGTCACCGACTGTGAAGGTGGCAAAATCTGCTCCGGTGGACAATGTAGCGGCCAATGTACCAACCAGTGTACAGAAGGCGCCAAGCAGTGCTCCGGAAACAGTGTACAGACCTGCGAAAAACAATCCTCCGGATGCACCGACTGGGGCAGCGCACAGACCTGTCCAAATGGCGAGACTTGTTCGGGCGGAAACTGCGGCGGCAAGTGTACAGACCAATGTACAGAAGGCGCCAAGCAGTGCTCCGGAAATGGCGTCCAGAGCTGTGAAAAACAATCCAACGGTTGCACTGATTGGGGCAACGCGATCGCCTGTGCAAATGGCGAGACCTGTTCAGGCGGAAAATGCGGCGGAAAGTGCACCAACCAATGCACCATCGGCTCCAAACAATGTAATGGCTCCGGCTACCAAACATGTGAACAAAAGCCCAACGGATGTACCGACTGGTCAAGTATTCTCAACTGCACCAATGGTGAAATCTGTTCAGGCGGAAACTGCGTCAAAAACTGCGTCAACCAATGTACCGAAGGTGCACAACAGTGCTCCGGTACAGGCATTCAAAAATGTGAGAAGCAATCCACTGGTTGTACTGATTGGGGAAGCACAATCCCATGCCAACAAAACCAGATCTGTTCTGGCGGCAAGTGTGTCAGTCAATGTGTAAACCAATGTACACTCGGCTCCAAACAGTGCTCAGGAAGCGGCGTTCAGACTTGCGAAAAGAAAGCCTCTGGTTGTACTGATTGGGGAACAACCGTCCCCTGCGCGACAGGCAAGATCTGTTCAGGCGGAAATTGTGTGCAAAGCTGTGTCAACCAATGTACAGAGAACGCCAAGCAATGCTCCGGTACAGGCGTCCAGACCTGTAAGAAGCAAGCCACTGGTTGTACTGATTGGGACACCCCAACAGCATGTGCGACAGGTGAGATTTGTTCTGGTGGGCGATGTGTGAAGAGCTGCGTCAACCAGTGTACAGAAGGTGCCAAGCAGTGCTCTGGCACAGGCGTCCAGACCTGCGAAAAGAAACCTACAGGCTGCACAGACTGGGGCAACGCTGTTCCTTGTCAATCAGGTCAAACGTGTTCAGGTGGGACATGTGTCTCCAACTGCACCAACCAATGCACTGACAAAGCCACACGTTGTAACGGCACCAACCTCCAGACCTGTAAGAAGCAGGCTTCTGGATGTACTGATTGGGATACACCACAACCCTGTGCAAATGGAAACGCTTGTGTCAACGGCGCATGTAGCACATCCAAGTGTGTCAAAGGTGACAAACGCTGTAACGCAAACTCCGTCGAAGAATGTGACAACGCAGGCAACTGGCAGATCACACAGGTCTGTCCACAAGTCTGCTCAGGTGGCGCATGCTCCGTCAGCGCACAATGTACACCCAACGCACGTCAGTGCAACGGCACAAATGTCGAAGAATGTAACGCGACAGGCACTGCGTGGTTGTACCTGCGCACATGCCAAAACCAATGTACAGCAGGCGCATGTACAGGAGGCTGCACAGCAGGTGCTGTTCGTTGTAACGGCGCCGACATCGAGACCTGTAAAACAGATGGTTCGGCATACGCCAAAACCAAGACCTGTGCAAATGGCTGTATCCGCGGATACTGTAAAGAGACAAGCTTGTTGCTCGACAACAAAACAGTCACGATGGATGGTGAGCACTTCTACACAGGTGACATCATCTTGAAAAACAACAGCAAGATCACAGTTGGTACAAAAGGCTGGCTACGAATCTACGCTGCAAACGTCAACATCGACGCAACCTCCTCCATCATCGCCAACGGCAAAGGCAACCATCCAGACGGTAAAGGCGCTGCTGCTACAAGAAAAGGTTGTCGATACTCCGGCTGTAGCCATACGGACTATGGAAATGTCCCAGCATCAGCAGGAGGATATGGGACTCAAGGAACAAGCTCAAGTACAAGTGTGTATAACTGCTACTCCGGCGGAAGCCGCTACTGCACGGCCTCCAACCCAGGAGGAAAAATCCACGGTGGATACTTCTCTGAAATCCGCATGGGCTCCTCTGGTGGAGGTTGTTCTTCTCCTAACGGTGGTGGAATGGTCGATCTGATCGCAGCAAACAAGATGACCATCACAGGTATCAGCAACAACAACATCAGCGCGGATGGAGTTGGGGCCTCATGTGGTGACGGTTCAGGTGGAGGTATCCGCCTCATCGCAGAAGATATGAACCTCTCTCAAAGTGTCTTGCGCGCCAACCGTGGTGGCTCAAAGGGTGGCTACGGACGCATCAAGATTCTCTACGGTTCTAAAAACAGCATCGTCACAAACACAGGCAGCGCAGTCGTCGAGAAATCGATTATCCCACCGCTCGACCTGAAGTCCTCAACCCACCCGGATAGTAACAAGTACTACAACGATAACTTCAAGGAGTTCTCGATCGCTTGGACGCGACCATTCTCCAGCATCGTTGGCTACTACTACAAAATCAACACCAGCATCCCCAGCTCGCAATCTGCTGTCCCCAGCACACAATCAACCTTTCACACAGGCGAAACGCTCTCCAAAACTGCGAGCGCGCTCAAAGCCGGAAACAACTACTTCCATGTAGTCTCTGTTGGACCCAACGCGACGATCGGAACAGTGGAGTCGATGTTTAAGGTCAAGATCAACAGCACACCTGTGACCATCAAATCCACCAGTCACCCAAGCTCCGGAACGTGGTACAACCAGACGACGATCTTCTTAAACTGGACCAACCCCATCCCCGATGCCGATGTCAGCGGATACTACTATGTCCTCGATAAATACGCGGACACCATCCCCGACAAGACGGACAAGTTCTTGCCCACAAAAGACAAGAACATCCTCTTCGCCAACCGCCCCGTTGGGACGATCTGGTACTTCCACGTCATCGCACAGGACACACAAGGATACCTGACCAAAAAAGCTGCACACTATAAGATCCAGATCGGCCCCAACCCTGGATATGGTGGCATCTCCGGCGAAGTCCGTGATGACAGCTCCCCCACAACGATTGATGGTGTCAAGATCACACTCAACAGAGGTCTCCAAAGCACAACATCAAGTAATGGCGGAAAATACTTCTTCTCCAATAACGTCTACGCCGGAACATATGAGCTTCGTGCGACCAAGACAGGATACGAAGACTACGTAAAAACTGTGATCGTCACCAAAGGACAAAACACCTCCCTCAACATCCTCATGAAGAAAAAAACCCCCTGATCATCGACCTCCTTCAATATCCCAGAAAACTCTCCCCCACATGCAACACATCAAGATGAACAGCTATAGTGTGAAACACCACCAGCGCGGAAATACGCCTTGGGTTTCAAACGATAGTACTTCTCTTCGACTTCCTGTGATTGCTCGTCATATGGAGTACCCAACACCTCTTGAAGCTCTTTTACCAATGTGTAATCCCCCTCCATCGCCTGCTCATAGGCAGGGACAACCAACCACTCTCGCCATGTGTATTTTGGGTTCACCTGCTTCATCTTTGTCGAGATCTCATCTAAATCACCGCGTTGACCGACCAAGTCACGCCAGCTCTCTAACCAAGATTGCCATTGTTCGTCGAGCTGTTGTGGAATGTCACCATAAAAACTCTTCTTCAACGCTGTCATCTCCTCAGGAATATGAGACAACTCACGGAAGAAAATGGTGTAATCCACCTGGGTCCGAAGCATTAACTGCAACAAATCCCGAAACAACTCCGGAGGGAATTCTGTCAACCCAAGCTTAGACGCCCACATCTCGTGAAGTCGCGTTTGCATCGTCTCAGAAAAACCCTGACGCACCTCATCAAACTGCTCCAAAGCCTCATCATCACCTTCAAGCAATGGTCTGACAGCTGACCAGAACATATGGTAATTCGTCTCTGCGGCCATTGGCTGATTGAAGAACGAAAAGTGTTCACCACCACCCGTCCAAGGTTGGAATGTAGGATGAAACTGCTCGCAAAACCCAAAAGGTCCATAGTCCAGCGTAAAGCCACCTGCGGCACAATTGTCGCTGTTAAAATTCCCCTGGCAGTAACCGACACGTAGCCAATTCGCGACCAGAGCAGTGAGACGCGCTCGAAAACACTTCGCCAACGCGACCAGCTGTGTTGAAAATGAAAGGCTTTGATCGATTTCATCTTTGTACTCCCTCTCGATCAAGTGCGACACGATCATGCGCAACTCTTCACGTGCTCCTGGATGAGCCTCGCTGCGCGTACGACGGGCAAACAGCTCGATCTGACCGACCCTTAAAAAGGACGGTGCGACACGCGTGGAGATCGCGGCAGGATTGTCCACCATGATATCGGGGTTCATTGAGCAGGAGTCCTGTGAATACCACGGCCGGGCAACAGTCTCAGAGCGAGACACATACAGCGTCAGAGAACGCGATGATGGGATCCCCAAAGTGTGCATGTACTCTTGCGCGAGAAACTCACGCACACTTGAACGCAAAACAGCGCGACCATCCCCACCACGGCAATAAGGTGTGGGACCACCACCTTTCAACTGCATTTCCCAACGCCGACCTCTAAAGATCCCTTCAAAGACAGAGATCGCTCGCCCATCCCCATACCCATTGCCCGTACCAAACGGACATTGCTGGGTATATTCAGTGCCATAAATGGAGAGCGCATAGCCCGTCGCCCACCCAACGCGCCGCATCGGCTCGTGTGCCACGGAGATGTCACCTGAAAACAATTTTGTAAACGCTTCATCATGGGCCAGATCGTCATGTAACCCCAACTCGCGGAAAAAAGCATGACTATGGGCGACGTATTCAGGTGCGCCGAGAGGTGTCGGGGTCACAGGAACATAATGACCCGAAAAGACCTCACGAGGACGATGATCATCGCCATCTTCAGTGGCTTCTGGATCAGCATGCAAGTGCTCCATCAGTGAATAATCTACCTGTTGGACAAACTCATCAAAAGTCTTCACGTCAGGCTCTGTCGATGTTTTAGATTGATGTGACATTGTATCTCGTTTTGGGGTTGGGCCGGTGGCCTCAGAGGGACAGAAATCTACAGGTTGCTTTTGCCACGTAAGGCTAGTGCTTCTTAGGGGGTCCGTCAAGAGCAGATGTTCGCCAAAAACATATCATCTACGACCTCCTCCCCCCTCACAAAAGCTCAAACACACATCCTCCCCACATTGGGTCTTACGAGGAGAACGGAATGCACATCAAACGTCCTCTCAGGTTTTGTTCCTCGAAAGAATATCCAACAGCGGTTGCTCCATGATCGCAGCGGTCACAACACCCTTTGAGACGATGCGGTTGTTTGACTCCGCCTCCACCTCATACCTCCACAGCTGATCCACCTTCCTCTGAAAACGCGCACGCAAACGCAATGTCTCTCCGGCAAATACAGGATGGATGAACTTCATCTGTGTACTCGCTGTCACGCCCAACTTCGGTGTCCCCTTCTCTTCAATGGCCTCAAAAAATTGCTGCGCAGCGTCAGCCTGGAACCCAGGCTCAAAACGATACCCCATCTCCACATTCTTTAAAGCGTCCAAGAACGTATCCTTTGGGACACCGTGCTCATCAAACGCCTCTTCGTACAATATAAACGTACAGAGCAATTGACACGTCTGACATAAACCTTCGAGGATGTAGGCACCCGGAAAAATCGAGACTTGTGGAAAGTGCCCTGCAAACACAGGTTCATTAATCGAGAGTTGGCGTGTACACTCCATCGAAGGGATCGGTTTTCTCGTGTAGGACTCGATCCGGTCGACCATCAAAAAAGGCTGCCTGTGCGGCAAAAAGAACTTCACAATCTCAGGCCCCAAAGACAACGTGTAGGTGTGCTTCTTCTTACTCATCAGCGGACAACTCCCGTAGTGTCTGTCGCAAAAGAGAAGGATGTTCGGTCATATGAAAGACCACATCTTTCCGTACAAATGGGCGAATCAGCCCCTTCAATGTCTTACCTGGCCCACAACACACAATATCCGTCGGTGCGAGCGCTGAGAGAGTCTTCATCGACGTCAACCACTCAATCCGGTGGACGAGCTGTGTCGAGAGGAACTGCGGAACAGCGTCCACATCATCCTCAATACACCCTGTATGATTGGCAATCCAGGAGGCCTTCCAACCACCACAAAGACGTCCCCTCACAGCCTCTGCGAAAGGAACAACAGCACCATCCATAAGAACAGAGTGCCACGCCCCAGAGGTCCGGAGTTTTGTCGCGTGAGCATGTCGCAATATAAAGGTGATCGCAGCCTCTTCACCTGAGAGCGTCCAAAGAGAAGGTCCATGCTGCGCGGCCACGCCAACCACACCGTACTCACGAGCACATGTACACAGTGATTGGCATTGTTCGGGGTCCATATCTCTGAGAACGACCATACCTCCGACGTGACGAAGAGCCTCCTCCTCCATCAAACGCCCTCTAGTGTGGGCCAACTGCAACAGCCCCTCTTCCTCAAAGAGTCCGGCAGCATGAAGCGCACCTAATTCTCCCAATGAGTGTCCAATCGTATGGGTATAGACAACGCCTTCTCTCCGAAGCTCTCGAAGAATCCCCAGCCCCAACGCCGTCAACGCAAGCTGGATCACGCTTGTCTGTTCAAAGCGACGACCACCGCGTTTGAGCAGTCGCAAAAGATCGTCTCCAAGGAGCGTCGAAGCCTGCAAAAAAAGCTCCTTGATCCCCGTGAATTGCTGCGTCAATGCGACACCCATTCCAGGTGTCTCTGTCCCCTGTCCAGGGAAGGCGAGCACAACACGCCTCGTCTTCATAGGGACAATCCACCATCGACGACCAACGTCGTACCGACGATATAACTCGCCTCATCAGAGGCCAAAAAGACCGCAGCCTTCGCGACCTCGTCGGCCTCACCAAAACGCTTCAATGGGATCATATCCTTCTTTTGGCGGGCAATGCGGTGGTTCATCCGCGCCGCCATCCCCGTATTGATCAACCCAGGCACGAGTGTGTTGACACGAATACCTTTCGGCGCAAGCTCCGCCGCGAGTGTCTTCGTAAAGCCAATGACAGCCCCCTTGGACGCCGCGTAATTGCTCTGCCCCGGTGATGCATGTGTGCCTGCGATCGACGCGACTTGCAAGATGACGCCCTGACGACGCGCTAGCATCGAACGAGATACAGCTTTGCAGCAGTGGTACATCCCGTGAATATTTGTATCGAGCACATCAAACCAATCCTCATCCTCCATCATCAAAAAGAATTGGTCTCGGCAGATACCTGCGTTGTTGACGAGGATATCGACATGTTCGACTTGCTCTAAGAGTTGGGCAAACGCGACCTGAACAGCTCGTCCATCGCGAATATCCACCCCAAACAGGGCACCTTTTCCGCCAGCAGCTTCGATCTCCCGAAGTGTCTCTTCAGCCTTATCCTCGCGTTGTTGATAGTGGACAAAGACAAACGCCCCTTCTTTGGCAAATGCCAGCGCGATCGCTCGCCCTAGCCCACGGGAGGCACCAGTGACCACAGCGTTCTTCCCTACTAAACGTCCGGGGATATCACCCATCGATAGACTCCAACAAACGCACCCGCTCCTCGACCTTTCTTTGACGCTCAAGTGACGCTCTCACCCGACTCGCTTCGACGGCTTCTGGATCGCGGTAGGAGTGCTTTTGCACGTTCACAAACAAGCTCACATTGTCGACAAATGGTGCCGAACAACTCCAACAATACTCACCAAAACCTGTATCCGACCACAAACGAAACAACAGACCACTGTGGGCACACGCGACGTCGATCAACGCCAGACCAATGTATGTCCCCAATGTATGCGAATACATCGAACGAATCACCTCTCCGACGAGCGTCCCTTCGTCAAAGAGCAGATCTTCAGGATAGAAAGACGCCTCACTCTCGATCAACGTCACACGTCGAGCGATTCCCTTCTCACGAAGGTCTTTGAGCGCAGCTGAGCCAGGATAGTCCTTTTCGTAGGACACGCGCCATTGTAGCTGCAGCTCAAGTGGGGTCACAGGTTCTCGACCTTCATGTCTGATGTCGAAGAAAAAATTCTCCATCGCACAGTACTCTAATGCCCGAAACCCAACGGGTACACAGTCGAACACCTTCCCGACCTCAAGGAGCTTGTCCCAAAGCGCCTGTGCAGCTCCAACGGGGACGAGCAGGTCGTAGCCAAACTCCCCGGTCTTTCCGAGACGAAAGAGCGTCAACTCAGACTCTTCGCTGTGGTAAAAGGTCGAGTACGGAAATCCAATGATCTGTGGACCCTCAAGCTCCGCCATCAACTCCCACGCAAAAGGACCGTACACTGCGATGAGCTGGTGTGTCTCGTTCAGGTCGACCAGCTCGACATCCATGTCTTCTTTGATATAGGATTGCAGGTGAGCGAGCACATCTGCCACCGGCATCCCTTCGGACAACCAGATATACTCGTCATCATCGTTGGCGATATACAATTCGAGCAGCGTTCTCCCTTCCTCGGAGAGCAACAACGTGTGGCGGATCTCTCCATCGCGAAGGTACATATCGCAAGGACACAGCTCGTCCAGAAAGTCATACGCATCTTCTCCCTGTATCCGCAACATACAGACAAAAGAACGATCACTGACCGCGACGCGATTGCGGATCGCGTGGACCTCCTCTGACAGCTCCGAAAAAGAAGCTGGCAACTCGACCCCATCGACATTCACCCACTCAGAAGCTGTTTGTGAAAAGTGTGCATTCCAGGTCATCTCAAGCCTCCGTCTGTGTACGTCGAACAAACAAAATTAAGTCCGTCAGTGCGTTCAAGTTACGCAGGTGGATGCGCAAGTTTTGTTCGACCTGCCGGGCCTCTTTTGTTTCGATCTGTTCGTCGGAGTGGATCGCTTCAGAGAGTGTACCAAACCCTTTTGGGTTGACCTCTTGGACCTCGGGCTGTTTGGAGAAGCGTACCTGAAAACGGGACTCCACAGAGACGATCAGCTCGATCGCATCGACAGAGTCAAGTCCAAGCCCAGAGCCAAAGAGAGTGGTATCTGGATCGATATCCTGCGGTGCGAGTTGAAGGTAGAGATTGTCAACGAGAAGCTGCCGAAGATCGTCGATGATCTTTTGGCGCTCGATAGCCTTTTGGCGCATGGGGGTGGTCATTCGCAAACCTCACAGAAAGAGAAGAAGATGTGGAGGGAGGATACATCAATGTAGCGTCGGGTGGAAAGAAGAACCTCAATTTCCCAATGCGAGCAAGATCAACCCAACGACGATCAGGACCGCGCCAGGGGTCCAACCAAAGAGCCCACCTAAGATAAACGCATCACCTCCTCCAATAGCCCCAGCGGTGATCCCCACAGCAGTCGCGGTCGCACCAATCCCCAAAATAATCGCACCAGCAGTGACCCCTCGACGGGGTGGCTTATCCTCGTCTCTCCAGTCCGCTCCAACAGGCTGCAACGCACTTGAAACAGTCGTCGTCATCACACCTTTGGCTCGTCGCATTTTGGGTGTGACGCCGGCCTTTCTCGCGAGTCGATCACCTCTCTTGATGTAGGGATCGATCAACAACGAGGGGTTTTGTTTGCCCATTTGCCACATCGTTTGATCGAGGATCTTGTTGAGGTGGACAAGGCGCGTTGTCGGGATCCCCATCTCGATCCCCCTTTTCATGAAGTGACCCTTGAAGGCCTTCGCGACTGCCTTCTTCTCTCGCAACGTCGTCTGGACACACTTGCGCTCCTCTTTGGTCGTGTTTTCCAAAAAGGTCATGGTCCGAAACATCGTGTCATCAAACGTGGACATCGCGGCCTTCAGACGATTTTGCACCTCAGGGTGGCGACGCGATGATTCGGAGAGGTCGTGCAATGAACCGACAAACAACAACGTCGAGAGAGATTGACGAAACAGCGCTTCACGTTGTCGAGTCTTGAGATCGTCCCCCTTGAAAAAGGATATCTTTTGGGTGATCTGGTCGTCGAGCATCTTCAATCTTTGCAAAAAGATATGCACATCCCAAGGTTTTTGATCGGCACGAGGCGCATGATTACAGGCCGCCAACTGACTGCCGACTGTTGTCGCCGTAAGGACACCCGCTGACTTACCAAGAAATTTTCGTCGATCCATCACGTCTCTCCATTTCGCCAATAAGGCTATTATCGGCTCTCTTTCACACGGAGCCAAATCGCTCCACAACCATGATACATATCATCGACAAAGACACACACACTTTTGGGAGGGGCACCATCTTTTGCACCTCCCCACAAAAGCTCATGTCGATTCGTCTTCATCGACTCCACAGCCGCAACAAGTGCAAGACTTGAAGAGGTCGCGGCAGCAAAACCAAGTCGTGGCACAGGATCCCAAATAGGGACAGAAGATGCCTCCGCACCAAATGATGTCATCATCGCCTCTCGAAGGCGCTTGGAGCTGCCATCTTTCCTCGACTCTGCCACGAATATCGCATCCCAGGGCATTGTAGACTTCTCATAAGACAAAGTGCGTATGACATCCAGTAGCCTTCCTTGACCAGCAAGCGCTGTACCAACAATCGAGATACGCACATCGCTCTGCTTCGCCGCATCCGTTTCGGCCTTCCCAAGGAGAACAAGTGCAGCTCCCTCGCCTAATGGATGTGGCGCTCCACCCTCTTCAAAAGTCCAGGAACCTGAACCTTGTATCTGGGATACTGGACGACAGTGTTGTGCATACGCCACAAGTTCATCTTCTCCAAGTTCGTCACAACCACCAGCGAGGAGCATATCTGTATCCTCCCGAGAGCGAAGCCAGTGATACGCACAGATGGTAGAAAAGAAGCCACTGTGTCGCCCTGCAAACGTCATCGCTGCGCCACGTAATCCATGTGCGAGAGAGGCCACGCCAGCAGGTGCGTTGAGGACATTCCTGGCAAAATCGTGAGAAGGCGCGCGATCCCAACCTCTTTGTGTCGCGGTATCAAAAAACTTTTTGCTGCTCTCTGCAGGATTACGGGACGTCCCAACAAACATCCCGACACGCTCTCGTTTATCACCACGTAACCTGACCTGTGCATCCTTTAATGTGGACGCGACCGCGACAGTAAGATACCGAGAGATCGGGTCCATACTATTCAGATCAACTCTCTTTACGAACGACCTTGGAACATCACACGAGACAAAGCCAGCCGGTCCTTTGTGTTTGTCAAAGAGACGTGTCTCCCCTGCATCAGTGAGATACATCGCCCCATCTTGTAGCGCCTCCGTGACACTCCCAAAGCCATGTGCCCCAATACATCCGACACCTAAAACCTCGACGTCTTCTTGTTTGTGTGATGTGGTCTGCTCGTCTTTTTGCCCGACCACAACGGTCGCATTGAGTCCACCAAACGCAGAGCTATGACAGACCGCATTCTCATAGGAGTGAGCACGTGGCTGTGTCTCGGCGACAGGGTCATCGGGGATATGTTTTCGAGGCTGCTGCAGGTGGAGTGTTGGCAGAACGACTTGGTGCTGAAGCGCAAGCAGCGTCGCGATCAACTCCAGAATCCCCGCAGCGCCCTGTGTATGGCCCAGGTAACTCTTTGTCGAGCTGACAGGCAGAGAAGCAGCGTGAGGGCCAAACACACGCTGAACACCTTTCCACTCTGCGGCGTCATTTGCCAACGTCCCTGTCCCGTGGGCGTTGTAGTATCCAATATCTTCGGGTGAAAGTCCCCCATCTGATAACGCTGACTCGATCGCCCGCGCGATACCTTTTCCAGAAGGCTCCGGTGTAGTGGGATGAAAACCATCACAAGACAACCCTATCCCTCGCAACGCAGTCACACACCGGACATCTCTCTGCGTAGCATGTGTTGAACGTTCGAGCACGATCGCACCGGCTCCTTCGCCCATAGACATACCTTCAGGTGCCCCAAAAGGCGCACAGGGTTGGGGACTCATGACACCTAACGTAAAAAATCCTGCGAACGCTTCCCGCGCGATAGGATCGACACCAACGACATACACGACGTCAGCGACATCCATCTGTAACAACATCCGCCCCACCCCGATCGCATGTGCAGAAGATGTACAGGCCGTGCTCAATGTCAGACAGACTCCTTCAACCCCCAATCCCCTCGCGATATGTGCGGTCTCAACACCAAAACGCCCCTCATCAAACCATTGCACACTTTGCTCTGTGTCTTCATCGAAGATTTGGCGAGCCCGATCTTTGGTCTGATGACTCCCCATACTCGTCCCCACAACCAACGCCTGACGATGTCGAGGGAGCGCTCCTTCAACAATCCTCGCATGTTGTCTGGCTTGTAAAGCTGCGTACAAACCGTACCCAACACAGTCATCTTCTTCTTTCCAAGACGACATCTCTGGCATTGAACGCCATGTCCCCTCGACGGTTCCAGCAATATGTGTAGAGAACATACTCGTGTCGAACTGTGTGACCTCTCGAAACCCATCTCGTCCGGCAGCAAGGGCATCCCAAAACGTCTCCAGAGTGTTCCCGATCGGTGAATACACACCCATCCCCGTCACCACAACGACATCTTCACTGGAACAGTTCAGTGTACTCTCCTCACTCATAACTCACCTCAAACTTGTCAAATCAACATGTCTGTGGAGTATACAGTCCTCTCCCCTACATGTCACAGAAAACATCATCCCATCTCAGAAGGACAGGTGAGGAAAGATGTCCCACCTCGGGAGGCGTAAGAAAGAACACACAAAGGAGCGATTTTGTTCAGACAAAACAGTTGACTGACGGACTCCACATGGAAAACAATAAGCGCAGTTCATCATTGGCGACAAAAGCATTTCAACGAGGTGAGAAGATATGGTTTTCAGGCGTTTGATTGCATTGTATTGTGTTTGCGCACTCTGTTTTGTGTATCTATCGGTCCAGTCGGGATGTACGAATCCATCCACGTCAGGCACAGAGACGAACAAAGAGAAGACCTTTGTGGACGGCTTTGTGATCGTAGATGGAGGCGAACACTCCGGCAATTGTTCGGATGAAGAGTGTTCCATTGGGCTGCCCTCTTTTTGCCTCGACGCACAGACCCTCAGAGTCTACGACACAAAGGGTTCATGCCATGAGGCCAAAGGACAATGTGAATATCCCTTTACAGACTCCAAATGTCCGGGGCTATGTCGAAATGGACAGTGTTACGCAAAGGACGACTTTTGCGCCAGCGCCAAATGTGACACACCAGACAAAGCCAAATGTCTCAACAATATGACACTGCGACGCTTTGCCCTTCCAGGGACGTGTAAAGACAAGGTCTGTGAGTACAAGACATTCGACGATCCCTGTCCACACGGCTGCAAAGATGGCGCGTGCTTGCCTGATCCTTGTATCGGTATCACCTGCCAAACACCTCCCGCGCCAACTTGCACAGACAGTAAAACACTTAAGAATCATTACTCTCCTGGTGTATGTAAAGCAGGCAAGTGTGTGTACTCGACCTCAAACCAAACATGCCCACGAGGATGTGCGCAAGGCAAGTGTAAGGTTGGCACGGGATTTACGCCTTTGCAACCGTTCCGCTTTCTCGACACACGGGGGAGCACGAGGCCAACAAAGGCATTTACAAAGTGTATCCCTATCGGTGGCAAGGGCGGTGTCCCACAAAATTCCCGCGCCGTCTATATCAACCTCGTCGCGGTCAACCCAACCTCACCAGGATACCTTACAGCCTATCCCAAAGGTGTCAGTCGCCCAACGAGCTCCTCGCTCAACTTTCGGTTAGGTGGACCGACGGCCAACGGCGCGATCGTCGGATTGGGGACAGATGGGGAGATCTGTGTCTATGCTCATGAACCGACCGATCTGATCGTCGATGTCTACGGGTACTTTGACGCTCAGTCGGATTTTGTGACCAAGACCCCCTTCCGCAAAGTCGACACAAGAACTGCAGGTAAAAAACTCGCCGATAAGTCAACGACTTGCTACAAGATCACAGGCACAAATAACATCCCATCTTCAGCCAAAGCGATCTTCGCCAACCTCGTCGCTGTCAGCGCAAATGGTCCCGGACATATCTCTGCATATCCCCAAGGGACCAAGCGTCCAGAGACCTCCGTCCTCAACTACAACGCCGACGGCCCAACAGCAAATGGCGCGGTCCTGAAGATCGGAGACAAGGGAGAGATCTGTGTATACGCGTTAACCTCCACGCATTTTATCATGGATATCACAGGTTACTTTGCAGATGGGACGAGCTTTGTGGCGATTGGACCGCACCGCAAGTACGATACGCGGACAGTCCGCAAGATGACCGCAGGGACCGCACAATGTATCCAGGTGACGCAGTGGCAAGGCATCCCCAAAACAGTCAAAGCCGTCGCGATCAATGTCGCCTCCATCCAACCAGAAGGTCCCGGCCACCTCACAGTCTATCCTTCGGGGATCAAACGCCCTGATACTTCAACACTCAACTACATCTCCGGAGAAGTCCGCGCGAACAACGCCATCGTCCAGCCTGGAAGTAACGGCAACATCTGCATCTATACCTCTACAACCACACACTATGTCCTCGATATTACGGGATACTGGCAACAAAGCAGTACAGGCGATCCATGTGCTGGTGTCACCTGCAAAAGTCCTCCCCCTGCGGTCTGTACTGGAGGAAAAAACCTCGTCTCATACGCATCTTCAGGGACTTGTAAGAATGGCGTCTGCCTCTACACCTCCAGCCAAAAAACGTGTGATTATCAATGTAGTGGTAACAAGTGCATCTCCAAACCCGTCACACCTCCACCAACAGGCGTCTTTCACGCACGAACGGCATGGCAGACATCTTCGCAACCGATCCAGGGACCAGCGATGAGTCTTAGTAGCCTCGAATACATCACCATCCACTACAACGGCGGCAATCTCAACCTCAACGGCAGTGATGGAAAGTACCAGGACACAGACTTCGCACAGATTTTGCGTAATATGCAAAATGACTACGTGAGAAACAGAGGCTATTCACTTGGATACAACAGCGCAGTCGCACCAGATGGTGATGAGTGGGAGATCCGCGGCCAACAATATCGCGCAGCGTCCAACGGTTGCAGGACCGTCAACATCAAAGCCTACACGATCATCGTCCCGATCGCCCACATCAACGCCAACCTCAATGCTGCACAGATCCAGGGCGTCAAAAATGTCGTCAAGCGCATTCGCGCCCTAGCCAAGGCAGCAGGTAACAATCGAAAACTATATATCAACGGTCACGGCGATGTCCGCGCGACCTGTCCAGACAAAAGTGGGACCGCATGCCCCGGTCCTGCCATCCGCGCACTGATCAAGAGTGGTGCCTTTGAGCCCTGAGCCTCAACGTCCAGACTCACTTCCACAAAAAGGGTTCTTTGTTCGGAAGATTGTGTGATACACTCACCGCATCTTTCTCTTCAAAAGACATCATGTGGAGTATGACATGCGGAAATCTGGATGGTTCGAAACCAGTGATACAATGGAGCCAATGTCGGGATTGGACTCAGCCTTTTTGTTCTTGGAGACCCCGACCTCGCCGATGCATATTGGTAGCCTTGCGGTGATCGAAGGCTCTCTGAAATTCGACGAGTTTCGCGAACATCTCGCCTCACGACTGCACCTCGTCAAATCCCTCAGACAACGGCTGGTCTTTGTACCCTTTGGCCTGGATCGACCTTACTGGGCGATGGACCCCAACTTCAATATCGACTGGCACCTTCACCACACCATGCTCCCACGTCCCGGAGGATGGCGCCAACTCAGAAAGCTCTGTTCACGTATCTTTAGCCAACCCCTCGATCGTTCACGCCCTCTTTGGGAGATCGTCTTCGTCGAAGGACTCGACGCGATCCCACAAGTCCCCCCCAACTCCGTCGCCATCATCAGCAAAATCCATCACGCAGCTGTCGATGGAATGTCCGGTGCCGATATCATGAACGCGCTCTATGACCTCTCCCCTGAACCACGCGAAGTCGAACCCCCTACAGAGCTCAAGGCCGAGCCGATCCCAAGTGATCTGGAGATCCTGGCCAAAAGCGCCGCACACCTCATCTCCCGCCCACTCAAACTTAGGAGCCTCATCGCCGAGACCGCCAAGACAACGATCAAGGCGGGCGCACTCCATCAAGTCGGCCGCGTCGAACTCCCCACGATGCCCTTTCAGGCTCCTCATACACCGCTCAACAACCCCATCTCATCAAACAGAGTCTGGAACACTGCGCTCCTTCAGCTCGACCGCATCAAGCGCCTCAAACGAATTATGGGCTGCTCCGTCAACGACGTCATCCTCGCGATCTGTTCAGGCGCGCTCAGACGCTATCTCGACGAAGAAGGACACCTCCCTCCCAAACCGCTCGTCTCGATGGTCCCCATCTCCACACGCAGCGAAGAACAAAAAGACAGCCTCGGTAACCAGATATCCGCAATGCTCGTTCAACTCGCGACGGATATTGATGACCCCGTCGAGCGACTCAAGCAGATCCACAAAAACACCTCCACAGGAAAAGCCTATCACAAAGCAATGAGCGCCAACGCGCTCCTTGAATACAGTGAATTTGTGCCCTTTGGACTCGCAGGACGTGCCGCGCGTATGTACGCCCGCAGTGAACTGTCACGTCACCATCGCCCCCTGTTTAATTGCACCATCACCAACGTCCCTGGACCTCAAGTCCCTCTCTACCTCACAGGACACCGCCTCCTGGCCCTTATGGGCATGGCACCGATCGTCGAAGGCATGGGACTTATCATCACGATCTTCAGTTATGATGGTGTCGTCTCGATCAGCCCCACCTCTTCTCCACAGATCATGCCCAACATCGACACCTTCACCAAATACATCTGGCTCACCGCCAATGAGCTCGAAGAAGCGATCCTCAAACTCGACATCGCCGAACCGATCAAAGAGCGCGAAAAAGTCGACATTCAATTGCGGGATGTCTTCATGACCTTCCAAAGTCACCTGCAAGAGCACCCCAAGATGAAACTCCCCTCCTCAAAGATATACCAATTCAAAGTCACAGGCGATCAATCCCAAGAGTGGGTCTTCAATCTGCAATCCACACCTCCACAGATCGAAGAAGGTACAAATGACGACGCCATCTGTACATTGCGTATGGACACACAACACGTCACCGCAATGCTGACAGGAGAGCTCGATGGGACCGCTGCATTTATGCAAGGAAAGCTCAAAGTCGACGGAGATATCAACCAGGCGATCAAGTTCGGTAAGGTGCTCAAAACATTCTCCCGCCAACTCGAAAACCTCTCCTCACAAAACGCGTAAAGATGCGACATAGAGGTCGGACACAAGGCCCCCCAACGAGGAAAATGCCACTTCAACATTCCCCACAAGGCCTGACTCTACGAACGTCACATCGTGCTAACGCGCAGACTCTACGAGAGGACGACCTACCGACCTCCAGAAAAACACTGACACACTGTGTTGACTTTCCCCTCGACAAAGACTAGAATCCACCTACGACAAAACCCTCCACATGTTCGAATATTCTGAAGGAGAGCGTTTGGCACAGACGCTCTCAGAATCCCACAGCCATAGCCCCGGTTGATGGACCAAGAACAGACTCGCAGGATGGAGAGACCACTATGTATACATTGATTTACAAAAGCACACACTCTGGTGACATCGATTGGAGCGCGCTCCAGGCCATGCTCGCCAAAAGCCGCAAGCACAACCAATTAAAACAGATCACAGGAATGCTCCTGGTGACAAAGCGCGAATTTTTTCAGCTCCTCGAAGGAGAGGAAGAGACGATCGAAGCGCTATATGAACGAATCCAACAAGATCCCAGACACACGGAGATCGTCACACTCTCTCGACAAACAACACCAACGCGCTTTTTTCCAGATTGGTATATGAGAGGAGTGGGGATCTTTGACATGTCACCAGAATTTACGCAGATGCTGTATAAAACATACGGCCAGGATCACGGTGCTCTCACCCTCCCCACAACAGAGGAGGCAAGCTACCAACTCATCGAACAACTCAAACTAGAATTGTTTGCGATGGATGAACGCCAACGTCAGCAAAACCCCTGACCCAAACCACACCCACAAAGCACACGATAACGATATTGTACTTCCCTTGGAGTTTGGACATCGTGTTGTACAGACTTCGCAAAGTGCCCCTCAAAATCTGGCGCCTCACCAGATACGCAAACATACGCTCCTGTCCCCAGAAACCGCTACCCAAAGTGGACAGCGGAGAGATGTGCACCCATCACAACATCTCTGTAGGGCAATGTAGCCTTGGCATCGCCAGCCGCGCCTGCGATGACATGCAGCGGTATCAGGTGCTCTTCTCTTGGGTGACAAAGGCGCGCATTCGGTGCCTTCAACCACTCTACAAGCCTCGTCTCGCGCTTGTCCGCGTCGAGCAACATCGACTCTCCAAGCCACTCATCAAATGCCTTGGAATGATCGATCTCCCGCCCTGAATACTGAATCAACTCTCGCAAGTTGTGATAGCTCATACCACTCCCAATCATGAACACACCCTGCTCCAAGAGAGGCGCGATCGCGCGGCCGATCTTGATGTGTTCTTTTGGATCGAGTCCTTGCTTGAGCGAGAGTTGGAGTGTCGGGATATCTGCGTCGGGATACGCGAGCTTAAGTGGGACAAAGGTCCCATGGTCGAAGCCTCTCGTGTCATTTTTTCCGGTCTTCAGTCCCGCACGTTGCAGAAGTGACAGGATCTCCCCCGCAAGCTCAGGTGCACCTGGTGATGGCCACTGCACTTCGTAGCTCTCTGGAGGGAACCCATAATAATCGTAGTACATGGGAGGCTTCTTTGTCGCCTGCACTGTCGGAACGGACTCCTCCCAATGTGCGGAGATGACAAGGACAGCCTTTGGCTTGGAGGGGGGGATTTGACCGAGCTTCTTCATGTAGTTGGACATATCCTCCCACATCTTTGCAGAACCAAACAGAGGCTCGTTGGTGAATGGCCACGGCCCTCCACCATGGGGTAAGAAGATTGCAGGCATACGACTTGTGGATGGTGTTGTCATGGGCTTCTCCTTGGTGGTCTTGTGTTGTTGGTTTTGGTTTGGGGGGGGTTGTTCGCAGACACCCATCGCAGACAAGGCGACTCCTGCTGAGAGCAGCCCTAACGTCTGTAGAGAACGACGTCTCGATATCTTTTTGTCCGATTCTGACATAGTGAGTCTCCAACGTAACTTGAGACTGCCAACAAGCAGCCTCACACACACTAAGATACAAAGCCCCAAGCCGCCGCGCAATCATTTACAATGCAACACTCTTTTCCTCTCGCCGCAACGACAAAAATCATATCCCCTTCCAGGGCTTCTCCTCCGACGTACAACGACTTGTGTGTTGTTGTCTCCTTGCAACCACGAGCAAAAGATGTGGTGTCCTTGCATTTGACAGGTGGTGATCACATGCTAGACACATTGCGCAAAATGAGGATGACATGATAAAAGACAAACAAGTCCGACAATACGTGCTTTCTGTTTGACACCTGGCCTATGTCCTTGACCAAAAAAGGACGAACAGGGTACGACAAAGTCATCCGTGACAGAGCCATCCGCCAACACAAGATGACCCATCAGGTGGAGAGGCAAGACTCAAACACACAGGGAATCAAAACGATGCTAAAGATCACCATCAATGGGCAAGTCCACGAAGTGGATGTACCACCAGACATGCCAATCCTCTGGGTCGTCCGCGACGTTCTTCACATGAAAGGGACCAAGTTCGGTTGTGGACTGGGACAATGTGGCTCATGCACTGTTCTCCTGGACAACAAAGCCATTCGCTCGTGTGTGACGCCTGTTTCGTGGGCCGTTGGTAAAAACATTACGACCATCGAAGGCCTCTCCAGAGAAGGTGATCACCCCCTTCAGCAAGCCTGGAAAGATCTAAATGTTCCCCAGTGTGGATACTGTCAACCCGGTCAAATCATGAACGCTGCAGGTCTTCTGCACGCCAACGCCACCCCCTCCGCCAAAGAAGTCCGTGAAGGTATGGCCGGAAACATCTGTCGCTGTGGGACCTACCAACGTATCGAAAAGGCTATCCTGCAAGCCGCTGACAAGATGAACAAAGGGGGGAAATGATCATGTCTGAATCAAAAAACCAAGAAGAAACCATCGAAGAAAAGATCATCTCCACCCCTGAAGAGAGCAAAGGCAAAGAGCACAGCGCCCCCAAAAAAGTGAAGCGCCGCAACTTCCTCCTTTGGAGCGCCGCAGGGATCGCTGGGACAGGGGCTGTTTTGGGAGTTGGATACTCCTACCGCTACACCCTCATGTTCAAAATGATGCAGCTCATGGCCAACAACACCATCAAAGCCAAAGCTTTCCTCGTCATCCCCACAAAGGGCAACATCCAACTTGTCTGTGCACGCTCAGAGATGGGACAAGGTGTGCGGACCGCGATGCCAATGTTGATCGCAGAAGAGCTCGACGTCGGTCTCGATCAAGTCGACATCATCCAGGCCGATGGTGACGCGATGTACGGTGACCAGAACACAGATGGTTCACGCAGCATCACGTCCTTCTTTACCAGACTTCGAGAGGTCGGGGCCGCTGCACGTGAGCTGTTGATCGAAGCCGCAGCCGAAAAGTGGCGCGTCCCAGCCTCCGAATGTAGGACAAATCGTGGGATGGTCCTCCACCGCACCAAAGGGAGCATCCCATACGGCGAACTTGCCGAAGCCATCACATCACTTCCACTCCCAGAGAAACCAACACTAAAATCCTCAAAAGACTTCAAGCTGTTGGGAAAACCTCAAAAAGGTATCGACCAGAGCGCCATTGTCCAAGGTGCCGCGCCCTTTGGAATTGATGTCGAGATCCCTGGGATGGTATATGCCTGCGCTGCTCGCGCCCCACTCCCAAAAGCAACACTCAAGGGCTTCGATGACAAAGCGGCCCTCAAAGTTCCCAATGTCCTGAAAGTCATCCGCCTCAGACGTGACAAGATCAACCATCTCGTCAATGATTCAGTCGTCGTCATCGCCAAAAACACCTGGGCTGCGATCCAGGGCAAGCGCGCCTTGCAGGTCAAGTGGGATGACTTCCGCCTGCAACGAGAGAGCACACCGGACTACAAAAACCAACTCGAACACTCCCTCAAAGACCCCGCAACTTGGCGCCGCGAAGGTGATGCAAAGGCCGCAGAAAAGCAGGCAGAAGAGGTCTTCTCTCGTGCATACCACACGCCCTACCTGCTCCACGCACAGATGGAGCCGCTCGTCGCAACTGCGCACGTCAAACAGGACAAAACCTGTGAGATCTGGGCCCCCTGTCAGGACCCACAACGTGTACAAAAAACCATCGCCTCTTACCTCGGTGTGGACGTCAAAAAAGTGACCGTTCACGTCACATTCCTCGGTGGTGGCTTTGGGCGCAAATCACAACCCGACTTCATCCTCGAAGCGGTCGCCATCTCCAAACAGCTCAAGAAGCCCGTCAAACTCCAATGGACCCGCGAAGACGATACGAAACATGGCTTCTATCACTCGCAAAGTTTCCAACGCCTTAGCGCCGGACTTGACAAAAAAGGCTACCCCATCTCGTGGCATCACCAATCCGTCTTCAAAAGTCTCGTGTCCGTTATGTTCGAAGGATTTGATGCAGCCACACCATTTGAGTTCGCGATGGCAGGGAGTAACATGCCCTATCGCATCGACAACGTGCTGTGTGAGACAGGTGAGACACACGCTTCAGTCCGTGTGGGCTGGTTGCGTAGTGTCTGCAATATCTTCCACAGCTTCACAGTCAACAGCTTTATCAACGAGCTGGCAGACAAAGCCGGTATCGATCCCATCGAATATCGCAAGACCCTCTACGGAAAACCACGGGTGATCAAGCCCGACTTCGCCAAACCGATGCACACCAAACGTATGCTCACGGTGATGGAGAAGACCAAGAAAGAATTTGGCTGGGACAAGCCACTCCCCAAAGGTCACGGCAAGGGCTTCGCAGAGCAGTTTAGCTTTAACAGCCATGTCGCCGCAGCCATGGAAGTCAGCGTCAAAGATGACAACGTCACAGTCCATCGATGCACCATCACCATCGATTGTGGTTTCGCGGTCAACCCTGAGACCGTAAGAGCACAAATGGAAGGTTCTGTTGCCTTTGGTCTATCCGCAGGTTTGTACGGTAAGATCACACTCAAAGATGGCGCAGTCAAACAAAGCAATTACCACGATTACCCTGTCCTTCGGATGAATGAGATGCCCAAAGTGGATGTCCATATCATCAACGGAGACCCCAACAACATGGGTGGCGTCGGAGAACCTGGCGTACCAGTGATCACGCCAGCGTTGGTCGCGGCCATCCACAACGCGACGGGCAAACGCATACACGATCTTCCCGTCGTCGACACCATCAAAGAGGTTGTGTAACACACTGGCATGACAAAGAAACCATCCCCGACGATCGCCGATCTACGCGCCCTCCTCTCACAACCTCCTTCCACAGCGCTGTGGCGTGAGATATGGGACGCCCTCAACCTGATTCATGCCGACACGCTAGAGTCCTCCTTCTTGCCCTATGTCAAGGGACACCTGCAGTCCTGGCCTCCAGGACTGCGATTCCCCTCCGATCGTCGCCAAATCAACTACTTTACAGAACCCAACCCACGACAAAATCAGAGGAGAACCCTTCACCTTCTGATCCCCCTCATCGACGCCCTCGATCTCAATAGACACAACAGACTCGACGAAGAGCAATGTATCTATCTCTGCCAAAATCCCCTCACAGAAAACATCCACACTCTCTACATGGGTTATGTGATCAACAACAGCAAACACGCGCTACAGGCCTTCTTGCTCTCCAAGCATCTGACCTCCCTCAAACACCTCCACCTCGGCTTTCACCCGAAAAAAAATACGGGACTCTGCCTCAAAGACGCCACGTGGTTCTCCCAGCTCGAACACCTCAAGATCAATTACCACTACGTCTCCCACGAATACCACGCCAAAGAAACGCCTCCCCCATGGAATATCCCAGGACTGAAGTCGTTGGCAGTTGGTGGATACCACTATACTGACTACACAATCGGCGCGCTCGTCAAATCCGAAGAGATCGCCCCCCTCGAACACATCGACATCTCCGGAAGACCTCCGAGCCCTGAAAACTTTGAGGGCATGATCATGAGCTTCGCGCCCACCCTCAAAACGCTCTCCATCGATCATGGATTTCGCGGGCTGGCCGCTCCGCTGCTCAAAGATGAAGATATCACCCTCGAAAACATCGAAGAGATTGACTTCTCAAGAACAAATTCCGGTGTCACAGCATACATTGATCTGCTCTCGCGTCTCTCCATGCCGAACCTCAAAAAGCTCTCACTCAACAACACATTCATTCAACTCGATGACCTCAAAATGCTCGCACGCAATGAGAGCGTCACACAGCTCGAAACACTGGAGCTGCGTTTCAACGAGTCAGACGATCAATGTATTCAATACCTCGGACAACACGCTTTCTTCAGCCCTCTCAAAGAACTCTACCTCTACGACAACCGCTGTAAATTGGATGGATTGCTCTCCCTCATTCACTCCCCTTACCTCACCAATCTGGAGCGCCTCTCTTTGCGTTCAAACCCCCTCACTGTTGGCGCAATCAAACACCTCGCCAAACCACATAACCTCTCCAAACTGCGTTGGCTCGATCTCAGCTCCACCAAAGCAGGCGACAAGGAAATCCTCAACATTCTGGCGAATCCAACAACTCCCCAACTCGAAATCATCAGGCTAAAGAGCACACCGACCAGCATCCCCTTCTTGTATTTCCTGTGTACCAGCACACACATCCCCACGAAGATGCGGGAACACACACTCGACAGTCTGATCAAACGCCTCACCAAAGAACAACACAAGAAACAGCTCAAAGAGTGGGGGATCTCGGAGCTCCCACCGAAGACCCTTCCCGAGCTCGCTGCGATGATCAAAGAGCACATTGTCGAGGATCATGCCGCTCTGATCGAATGGTTATGCCATCCACAGCTCGTCAACACACAACCACAGATGGTCATAAGAGCCACCTTTCGCGCACTAAAAGTCAAAGGGTACAGTAAACTCTCAAGCCGAGAGATGAACTTCATGCTCGGTCCACTGCTCCAAGAGCGCAAAGATGAATTCGACGTTTTACGTGAGCAATTCGAGAAGATACTCTCTTCTGCCAGAAAGGAATGAGAGGTTTTGTTTGCTGAAATCCCCAAGAATGCTTATCCTTGAATGTCATCAAGCGAAATCTTGATCACACAATCGATCCACAATCGTTCAACCCCAAAAAAGACGGGCAGAACGCACACAAAGATAAGGAGACCGATGATGCACCGACTTGGTGATGAATCTTCAGAAAACAATTCACGCGGCTACCTGGATCGCAAACTCCTCGAAACCAGAACCATCTTGATTTACGGTGGTATCGACCAGGCACTCGCACGCAGAGTCACACAACAACTGCTCCTGTTGTCCGCCACTTCCGACGATGACATCAAGATCTTCATCAACAGCCAAGGGGGACACGTCGAATCTGGTGACACCATCTTCGATATGATCCGCTTCGTCAAACCCAAAGTCAAAATCATCGGTACAGGTTGGGTTGCCAGCGCCGGCGCGTTGATCTATGTCTCTGTTCCTGTCGAACAACGTTACAGTCTACCCAACACACGCTTCATGCTCCACCAACCCCTTGGTGGTGTCCGTGGTCAGGCCTCCGATATCGCTATCGAAGCCCAAGAGATCATCAAGATGCGCAAACGACTCAACCAAATCTTCGCCGACCAAACCAACCAACCCCTCGAAAAAATCGACAAGGATACTGACCGCAACTTCTGGATGGGACCAGAAGAAGCCAAAGACTACAACCTCGTCGGCCACATCATCCAATCCTCCAACGACCTCTAAACCCCCCCTCTGACAGACTGCCTTTTTTGGGCTGCCCATTTTGGGCAAGTTTCCACTTGCCCCTTACTACTTTTGGGCAAGCTTCCACTTGCCCCTACTACTACTACTACTGCCGCGCTTCGCTTGCCCATTTTGGGCAAGTTTCCACTTGCCCTTACAACTGCCGCGCTTCGCTTGCCCATACAACTACCGCGCTTCGCTTGCCCATTTTGGGCAAGTTTCCACTTGCCCTTACAACTGCCGCGCTTCGCTTGCCCATACAGCTGCCGCGCTTCGCTTGCCTTACTATCGGGGACCGGAGGCGGTCCCCAGGCGCACTTCGTTTGCCTTCCCCTCCCGTTGACGCCTTCGGCGTAGTCGATCTTTTTGAGAGAGTATGTGTCACATTGAGTGAGTATGTGTCACAGACAACTACGTAACGGTTCGTTGATGTCCCCCCAAAAAAAAACCCCCAGGAGAGTCTCCAGGGGGTCAGTTAAAGCAAAGGGTGCGCGTTTTCAGAACACCATTCCTTTTGTAGGAATTCGAAAGATAGGGTTTCGTAAAGCCCAAGGTTGTCAGGTTCGGCGACCTTAGGGGTTTGTGGTTGTCCCAGCATTGCTACAGGAAGCGACGCCATCTTCACAGACGCTACAGCGTGTACCATCAGCCTTCACAACCTCTTTGCAGGGCGCAGGGGGAGGTGTGGGAGTGGGGTTTCTCATGCAGACACCTTCGATGTCAGCGGGATTTTTGCACTTTGCATTGGGGGGACATACAAGGTCGGGCTTGGAGCAGAATTCACCATCCCAACATTGACTATCTGTTTTACAACGACGACCTGGCTCGGGTTTTCCTGTTGGGACACAAACACCCACCGCAGGAGCAGGAGCAGGTGCTGGTTCTTTACAGTGCGGGTTATCTCCGTCAGTCTCACAAGTCGTTGAAGGCATGCTGTCTGTCATCAAACAAGTCTCACCACTTTTGCAGTCACGAGCGCTCTGACAATGACGCTTCGCAGGAGGCTGACAGACACCAACACGGGGGCGACGCTTGCGGCGCTTCATACGACGACGGCGTTTACGATGCTTGCGTCCTTTGCGGACTCTTCTGTCTTTGCGAGCGCCGGGGCGACCTGCGGGTGTCATTCCAGGCTCAACATCACTCCCAGAAGACGTCATACGAGGCTCATCATCTCCATCATTATCATCTGTGGAGTCGACATCTACGGGCATGGGTGTTGGTGCAGTGTCAAATTGACAGGTCCAATTTCCAGCGCAATCTTTGTCACTTCGACAAGATGTTTTGGGAGGCTTAGGAGGCTTGGGAGCATCCTGACAGGTACCTGTCACTGGTACACCGCCACATCGAGAGGTCTGTCCTTGCACAGAAGGTTCATCAGCACCAGCAGGGAAGTTGATGGGCGCACATCGAACGGCAGGCTTCACACAGATCTGACCACCTCGACAGTCGTTATCGCTCTTACAACCGGCTTGTTTGGCAATACAACGCCCCGGAGGTTCAGGGGCCATACAATTTTGCTTACGGGTCGCGATGTCTCCATCGTCACTGCCACGGTCTTCTTGGGGCATCACAGGTGCAGGTTTGGGTGGGACACCAGGTTCAGAAGTTTGTCCCAAATCACAGACGTAGCCAGCGCTACAATCATCATTGGAATAACAACCCTGCTCAGGGTAAGGCGTCACTGGAATCTCAGGACCACCACAACCCCCATGGAAGGCACTCATCGTCAAAAATACAACAGATAACAACATCAAACCAAAAACAATTCTTACGTTCTTTTTCATCTCGACATACTCCCAACATTTTGTTTCGTCATTGGCCCGCTCTAAAAGCAAATGCCATGCCACGCACAACACACAAAAACAAAACAATTATGATTACAGGTGAGTAGAAAAAATGAAGGACCACCAAAGGAGAAAAAACCACAAAAAACCCCACCCCCGAAGGCTCAGATTTGTGGGGAGAGTATCAATTTTTTGAGGCACGTCGTCTCAGATTTTTTTCTTGAGCAGCCATACCCCCCAAAGACACACACACAACCCCAAAAAGAACCACCCATCCTCTCCCTTGTCAGAGGCCGATGAACACCCACAACCAATAGGAGCGTCCTGGTTCTTTTGTACGATGGTGATGCTGTGTGTCGTTGTATCCGAGAGACTCCCATCAGACACTTGTAATGATACGGTGTACGTGCCTGCTTGTTGTGGAATGAAGGAAAAGATCTTGTCGGTGTAGCCAAACTCCTTGTTGCCAGAGACAGATGGAGACACACTCCACTTGTAAGTGAGACGTTGTTGATTGATATCAGACGATTTTGAGGCGTCAAACAACACAGTGTCACCGACACTTGCCTCCTCCAGAGCCACGATCTTTGCGGTCGGCTTTTCGTTGACCCCTTTCACAGTCAAAGTCACTGTGTCCTCAAACGAAGACGCAAAACCATCATCGACAACAAGACCAAAAACATACCGAGGTGCTGAGCTATTCGGCGAAAGCAAAAAAGTAGCCTTGGCACCATCGACACGCAAGTCCACACGCTCCTCGGTCAGAGGAGGCTCGATTTGACGCCAGTGATACGTCAGTGTGTGGCCGTCTTTGTCACGAGAAGCGCTACCATCCAACTCAATCTCCCCTCCGGAGAAAACGACCCTATCTTCTCCAGCATCAGCGACTGGAAGATGATTGTCTTTTGTATGGATCGCCACACGAACACGTTCCTCTCTCATTGAAGATGTCTTCCCGTCAGAGACAACCAAACCAAACGTCACGACACCATAAGTGTACGGCAAAAAGGAAGGCGTCGCGCTCCCTTCATCGTCAAGCCGCACAGGTGGTCCAGAGAGTTGACGCCAGTGATAAGTCAATGTGTCTTTGTCGGGATCCAGAGAACCCTTTCCATCGAGCTGGACACGAGAACCAGCAGACACACTCTCCGCAGGCGGGATGTCTGCCCCCACACGAGCTTGTGGTGGAAGATTCCCTGCAGGGTTAACGTGTATGGTCGCGACTACAGGCTCACTCACAAGCTCTCCCTGACGTACAGTTAGTTGGAAACGATAGGTTCCCTTTCCCAACACAAAAAAGGAAGGCTTTGCAGTGTCAGCGTTCTGCAAACGGACAGGCCAACCCTCTAACTGTGTCCATGTGTATGTGAGCGGAACATTCCCGACCCCAGTGGACTGTGAAGCATCCAATGTAAAAGACTGATCCGTCCGCACATAAGCATGACTGACGACAGCGACAGGCGCGCTCTGCCCCCTCTTTAAAACGAGCACGTGATGGTAGGCAGATGCAGACAACCCCATGGAGTCTTTTACACGCAAACGAAATGTATAATATCCAACTTTTTTAGGCAGGAAAGAGACTGTAGCCTGGTCCTTTGGACGCCAACGATCCTGTTCCGGACCTTGTACCAGAGACCATTGGTACTGGAGCTTGTCTCCAACGAGAGAGTGACTTCGTGAACCATCTAAGCTCCAGGCTTCGTCGAGATACGCCATCTCACTCGCATAAACGGACGCAACCGGAGGCTGCGCATCCCCAACCCTTTGCAACACAAGCACCTCCGCCTCCACCGCAGCGCTCTGACTGTTCCCGTCAGAGACGACGAGAGAGAAGACATGAAGACCCGTCTCACTTGCCGTAAAATACGGCGTCGCAGAGTCCTTATCCCCAAGAGAGACCGATGGGCCTTTGACCTGCGTCCAAGTGTACGTCAGCCCCTCTGCGCCAGTGTTACCATCACGGCTTTGTAGACCTGAGAGCGTCGCTTTTTCACCAAGGTACACGACGAGACTTTTTTGCACATGTGCGACAGGTGGTAGCTGATTCACTTCGAGCTGTCGGACGACAGAGGCCTCACGACCAAAACTATTTTTGACGGTCAAACGGACGCGATATTTGCCTTCCTTGCGCAAGATCACACGAGCTTTGTCGGAGGTCGCAAACTCGACCTTGGGTGTCTCTGGTCCTTCGATGATATCCCACTTATACGTCAGCGGGCTTTGGTTTGGGTCTGTGCTCTTGGTCGCGTCTAAAATCCACTCGCCCGGATCCCCCTTTTCATTTGTCTGGATCACGACATTCGGTGCGTCAGGATCTTCAACGACGTTCACTGTGAAGGTCTGTGAATCCACACCAGCTCGTCCATCTGTGACGATCAATTCGAAGGTGTGTCGCCCAACGTCAGCTTTTGTCGGATACCACTCAAGCCGTCCGGTCTTGGCGTTGACACTTGCCCCTTTTGGACCGCTCTTTAAAGAAAAAGAGAGCGTATCGTTTGTAGGGTCAGGATCGGAGGCTGACGGAAGATAGGCGTATAGCACCCCAACACGAGCTTCCTTCCCAGGTTCACCGACAAGTTTGGGAGGATCGTTGACATTCCGCACCTCGATCAGGAAGGAACCCGTCACTTTCTCGCCGTGGACATTGGAGACTTCGAAGTAGACGAAGTGACGCGCGACTTCACGAGTGGGATCATAGAGAGAGGTCATCGCGTCGTTCTGCGGGGTCCAAAAGAAGCTCGATTGGTACACACAGCGACCATCTGGATTCTGGCAATGGACGAGGATCGTCTTCGTCATAATCATGCCCTTAGAGCTTCTGGTCAGCTTGATGACAGGTTGGTCACCACGTATATCTTGCACTTGGATAGGTGTGGAGTACTGTTGGTCTTCGTAGAGGACGAGGGGCGAACGAGGGACAGAGGTGATTCGTGGGGTATCTGCCCACACAACACCTGTCAGGACAAAAAAGAACAACATCACAAACATATACACTCGAAACATCAGGATCTCCCAAATGAGCAAATCACATTATAGAGTATGACGTCTGTGCGAGTTCTTTTGGGGAAATATTTCGTATCTCTTCATGCAACGTCGCGGTTGGCTCGCTCAAAGATCACATCTTCGAGAAGTTGCTCAAGATACAAACGCTCCCCAATGGTCAAACGCCCCGTCTCAATGGAGTGTGTTGAATCGTTGAACACAATACTGGCCCACACTTCATCGAAAGAAATGGTCCCTTCCTTCATCTCCTCTCGCTCTCTGATATCTTGCTCTGTCAAGCATTGTAATGCCGCCTCTTGTTGTTCTGAACTCACGTCGAAACAAAGAGCCTTGAGCTTAAAGAGTGGCAGTGTAAAAGGTTGTTTGTGTGTAATCCCCCCTTCTTGTCGAACCTCAAGCTCCTTCTTTCGCACCTCTACCATCATCTTCGCGCTGAGATTGGCGAAAAAGCTGTATCCAATCAACAGCCAAAGCATCCCCAAAAACGCAGCCAACCCACCACCAAGAAAGAGAGGCATCCCACCATACAACACAATCCCCGAGACCACCGAGCTTAACGCGAGGAGTATAAAGAACGCAAAGAGATACTTGCTCAACGCTGCTGGAGCCTTCCACGTCACCAGCGTGCGATGGGGTTCTTCGAGCACCTCAAAGACATCCTGGGGAGGTGAAGCATCCACAAAATCCGGTTCTTTAGAGAGATCGACGTGCTCTTGGAGGTACACAAAGACCTCTCTGGATGTTTCCTCGGAGCGACTCGTGTACAACTCCCAAAATGCCCCGTCTTGTTTCACCAAAAAGACGATAAACCAAGGCGTAGACGAATCTCCCGATGTCCCAACATAGCGTTCCATCCGAAAGGTCAGAATGTCGGTATAGGGCAGATAAGCACGTTGCGTCGCTCGCCCCTTCTTCTCCTCAATACAAAGCCACCCACGCTCGTTGTCAAAAACCAACTTGTCGGGGACATTCACAAACCAGTTGAGCACACACGCAAGACCGATGAGTGAGACACCAAAACCCAAGATCAAGACATTCGACAGCTGGAACTCTTGCTGTACACTGATCCCCCCAACCACCGAGATAACAGAACCAATCAAAGCCATCACAGCACGGAGTATGAGCATTTGCCAATCCTGGTACTTCAAAACGACTTGTGTTGGATGTGCCTCTTGCGAAAGTAGACGAAACCCCATAGTGACCTCCTAGGGATATGAGTGTTAGAGCCCAACTCCGACTCTCTAGAAAGAGCAGCACAGAGTCAATCGTGTTGCTCTACACCATAACCCAACCCCACCGCAAATCATTCCACCTCGTGACCCGCGTGCTCAAAGATCAAGTCTTCGAGGAGCTGTTCGAGATAGAGCTTCTCTCCAATCGTGAGATTCCCAGTCTCAATGCGGCGCTCCGCAGAGTTTAACTTGGCAAGCTGCCAGATATCATCGAGCGAGATCGCCCCGACCTTCATACGTTCACGCAAATCGATATCCTCAGCGCGAAGAAGTTGAATCACTCCCTCATGTCTACTCTGATCAAAGTCAAAGCAGATAGCCTGCAAATCTTTGAGTGGGAGCTCGTAGGACTTCTTCTTGAAGAGACCTCCCTCCTGATACATACGAAGGGTATCCCGATTCACCTCGATGACTTTCTTGGCCCCAAGGACCGAAAACAAGTTGTAGAGCATCGCCAACATGAGCAGCCCAAAGATGCTCGCAACAACCACCCCCACAGTCGTTGAGATCTCCCCCCAAAGGAACCCCACAAACATACACGCAAACCCTCCCACAAAGGACAGTCCAACAATCGTCTTAAACACCTCGTGAGGAGGCTTCCAACGGATGAGAGTCCTCTCACCACCTTCAACAATCTCGAACACACCTTCAGGAGGGGAAGCGTCGACAAAATCTGTCTCACGCGAAAAATCAACGCGCCGCTCAAACTCCTCTAGAAAAGCCTCCGCCTTGGAAGAGAAGTTACTCGAATAGAGATCCCACATCGCGCCGTCATTCTTCACAAAGTACACAATGTAAGACGTACTCTTGCTACCGTCAGAGCTCGTCGTATGTTCACGCATTGAGAGCAGGTCAATATCGCTGTAAGGTAGATAGGCGCGTTGGATCTTGCGCCCCTTCTTCTCCTCAATGCAGAGCCACCCACGTTCGTTGTCAAAAATCAACCGTTCAGGTGCCTGACCAAGGCGAAAGATCATCAAAGAAGCGCTGAAAAACGCAAGACCAAAACCAAACAACGCAAAAGAAGTCGTCGAAGGTGTAGCAATCACAGCGAGCAAGCCGAAGAACGCGAGAGGCGCACCGATCAGCCCAAAGATCGCCGTAAATAAGAACAACATCACACGTGAATACTGTAGAACAACCTGTCCATCACCTCGTCCAGCTTCCGCTGGCAGTAACTTGTAACTCATAACCATCCTCTTTGTATGTGTGGAGAGTCAATGTACATCTGTTGTGTATGGAGTCGATAGGATACACAAAAATGAACACAGCGTGCAGAAACTTTTTGCCTTGACTTCCGAAAAAAACGCCCTTATCGTCGGCCCGCAATGTTCCCCACTTCGACTGTTAGTACGTTCCAACAGTCGAACATTCCATAGAGGAGAGAGATTCGTGTTTTGGGCCTGGTTCTTCTTCATATTGTTGTTGGTCTGCTGGCTACGTTGGTTGGCGCTCTTACTCTTTGCTGGTCTCCACATCCGCCGCCATCGCAAGCCAACCCTTCAGAATATCGCTCATACTCGCGCTGATTGGCCCAAGATATCCATCCTCATCCCTGCCTACAACGAACAAGACGTCATCGCCCACACCCTCGACACCTTCATCACTCCAGCGTACCCACAGCTCGAAGTCTTTGCGATAGACGATGGCTCCACAGACCAAACCGCACACATCCTCCGTGAGTATGGCGACACATACCCACATATTCACCCTATCATCATGCCACAAAACGGCGGAAAATCCGAAGCACTCAACGCAGGGATCGCACAATCAACCTCCGACATCGTCATCACGATGGACGCAGACACACTCCTCGATCAACACGCGCTCTTTTACATCGCCGAAGCCTTCGACGATCCTTCTATCTCAGCCGTCGCCTGTAACATCAAGCTCGGCAACAGACACAACGCCCTGACGTTATGGCAAAGCATCGAGTACATCACGAGCATTAACATCGAACGCCGCGCCCAATCGCTGTTCCACTGCATTACAACCCTCCCAGGTGCCGCGAGCGGTTACAGACGCGCAGCTCTTCAAGATGTGGGAGGATTTTCCAGCGATACAGTCACAGAAGACGCCGATATCACACTGTGTTTGCTCACAAAAGGACACAAACTTTACTACGAAGAGCGCGCCATCGCCTGGACCGAAGCCCCGGAAAAAACGTACGATCTCTTCAAGCAGCGCGTCCGCTGGATCACAGGCTGTTTTCAGTGTTTATGGAAACATCGTCTCGCGTGGTATCACACACCAATGCCTGCCTTTCGGTGGTTTGGTTTTCCCAACCTGCTCTTCTTGAACACCGCGATCCTCATCTTTCTCCCGATCTTCATCTACCACATCGTGACACTGTGCTTTGCGTTCAGCATCACCGGACTGCTCTTTGTCTCGACGTTATTTTTGCCAGATCTCGTGTGCTCTGTTTGTGGATATCACTTCGATCGAGAGGACATGGGAGAACTAAGGCACTTTGTGACACAGCGCTTCTTCTACATGGGATTTTTTGGATACATCTTCCTGGTGATTGGAGCACGTGCGCTCGCTGGTTCCAAGACCAAATGGAACAAATTGCCACGCTCAGGGACCTGGATGGAGACCTCCACCTCCTCTTCCCCTCCCTCCTCTTGAAACACAAGCCAAAGCACCTTACACTCTCTCCCGATGGCAGGAGCGACCTCACAATAAAAGACCCGCTCCACTCACACGACCCCTCTATCTGTTACACAAAGAGAGGTCTTTTCAAAGGAGAGAAGACGTGGAAGAAGAACAGCAAGCAGCGTGGAGCTTTGACCTCTTTGCCTATGGTCCTTTTGCGATCCAGGGTCGCTACTCACTCGACTGCCCAGAACCCACCACACAAGATGCCCCTTTTTTCCAAAGCTTCGACCTGAAAAACTCCCCTCACGGCGCCCATATATCACTCAAAGTCGCCGCAGATACAGGTTACTTTGCTCAACAAGCCGCGACCGTCTATCTCGATCGCCTGCTCGACGTCATGTCCTTCTATACCAACGTCTACATGCAATTGAGCCGCGCTGAACCCAGACCATTCGCACGCGGCAGCAATGTCACAAAGAGAATGATCGAACAAGCAGAGTGGCAACAAGCCTTCCGAGAAGCCAAACAGCTCGATGAACACGCTCCATTCTTTTTGCGTGCGCTCCACTGGTATCGCAAAGCTCTCGGCGCTGAGAACCCCACAGAACGATATGCCAGCTTCTGGCGCGCTCTATGTCAACTCGTGCCCATCACCGACCTCGAACAGATACAAGGCCTCTGTGCACCCCGACTCACATCCCATTGCGAAGGACTCTGGGGCGCTCAATCCTCATGGCCCCACATGCAACACGAAACCAAACCCTTCTCACAACTCGAAGAGGTCTACCAAGATATCACCATTGGACCCACACCCATGAGACCTTCGTTCCTCAAAGATCTGCTTGAGCTGCTCGACCCCTTACACAGAATGACACACGCCATGCTCGTCGAATGGCGCAACCAACGTGTCGACCTCCCCGGTGAATACCACCACACCAGCCTTCACCTCGAAACAGGCTGGGGTGACGTCCTACAATAACCAACGGCCTTTTTGATTGCCCTGGCTTTTTTGGGCAAGTTGCCACTTGCCCCTGCTGCCGCGCTTCGCTTGCCCCTGCTGGCGCTTTTTTGGGCAAGTTGCCACTTGCCCCTACTGCTGGCGCGCTTCGCTTGCCCTGGCTAACGGGGATGCGTGGGCATCCCCTGGCGCACTTCGTTTGCCTTCCCCTCCCGTTGACGCCTTCGGCGTGGAGCTGTTGGGAGAGATTTCCCTTGAACTGGACAAAGGATTGAATCGATGTCTACAGACACAATGTTTGATGTTTCCCAATTACTCGCCATCGGTCGCGTACAAGAGATCGTACCTGCACCCTGTGGGACGTGGGCTGCCGCCACCATCGCATCCATCGATGAAGATGGCGCGAAATTTATCCCACAACTCTGGCGAATCGAACGTGACCCCTCCCTCTCTCCTGCTCCTCTGACAGACCTCTCATACAGTTGTAGAGCACCTTCCTTTCGGTACGATCAATCACTTGTCTTTCTCAGCAATCGCCCCACCACCGACAAAGAACACAATCCCCCCAAAAATACAGACGATGAACCCGCTCCCTCCGATTATTTTCAGGTCTTCCTTTGGTCTGACAACACAACACCAACGCCTCTGACTGACGAACCACTCGGTGTCAACAGCTATCAATGTGCGAAACATGCAGATGTCATGGTCGTCGAGACACCCGTACTGCCAGATGTCATACATGAGGATCAACGCAGTGTCTTCGAGGACCGCAAGAAGAATGGTCCCTCCTCACTACATTACACACAAATGAACGTCAGACATTGGGATCACTGGCTGCCACCACAAGCCCCTCACATCATTGTCCACGACAAAGATGGAAGACGCGACCTCACACCAAACGCAGATCGTGCCCACAGAGAAGGACAATGGCATCTCTCCGCAGACGGGACGAAGGTCGTCATCACACACAATCAGGTCGGTATGGATAGAGAAGACGACCATGTCCTCGACATCATCGACATCTCTACAGGCAACGTCTCTCATGTCGGTTCCTTGCCACGGACAACTTACAGCAGCGTTCGATTTTCGCCAGATGGGACAACACTCGCAGCGATCCAAAAGACCCGCGTCGAAAAAATCTGCGGCAAACCACATCTGGCGCTCTTTGACCTGACACAGAACGCACCTGTTGCGCTCGCAGAAGACTGGGATTGTTGGCCCGAAGGTCTCGAATGGGCCGAAGATGGACAGGCCCTTCATATCAAGACACGTTTACAGACCTCGACGTGGTGTTTTCGCGTGGACATCGAGACCGGGACACGCACACGTTTGACCCCACAAGATGGAACATACGAAAATGTCACGCTCCAGGGCGATGTGATGTGGAGTGTATTCCATACACTCCAACAACCCCCAACAGCGTGCATTGTAGAAGGTGTTGGCTCAGAGGCTCCTTCACAGACATTGCGGCCCACAGAGACCTTTGAGGGCTTTTATCCGGCCAGTGTGTCCTGCAAGAACTACACAGTAAAGAGCACAGATGATGCGGAGGTACAATACTTTGTGGTCTCACCTGAAGGTGCGTCATCAGCTCCAGCGGGGAGTCGTCCTGTGTTGTTTTTCATTCATGGTGGTCCGATCTCCCATTGGGGAAATTGGTGGCATTGGCGTTGGAACCCAATGCCTTTTGTCGCGCAGGGGTTCACCGTGGTGTTGCCGAATCCGAGAGGTTCGATTGGTTTTGGTCAAGAGTATATTGAGGGGATCTGGGGGAACCAATGGGGCGCACAATGTTACGAGGATGTGTTATCTGTCGTGGATGATGTGTTGGAGAGACATCAAGAATTAGATGAACACCAGATGGTCGCGATGGGTGGTTCCTTTGGTGGATATATGGTGAATTGGCTGGGCGTGAAGACAGGAGAGCGTTTTCGAGCGTTGATCTCCCACGCCGGTTTATATTCGGCAGCGACGTTTGTGGCGACAGATTATCCGGCATTTTGGAATCGCTTTTTCCACGACCCCATCTATCGCTCGGATGAAGAAGCAGAGCGCTACTTTGCACGCCACAAGCTGGAGGCATGGAGAGCACCTGTGTTGTTGATACACGGTGAAAAAGATTACAGAGTCCCAATCGGTGAGGCCCTCGCGCTGTTTGAAGGCCTACAATATCACGGTGTACGCTCAGAGTTGTTGGTGTTCCCTGATGAGAACCACTGGATCAATAAACCGAGAAATATCGCGGTCTGGTACAACTCCATCCTCAACTTCATCGAACGCCATATGCAACAAAATACCCCTTAGTAGTCCTCTTGCGAAGTAAGCGCATGAGCATGATGTTGTTTTCCCCCGTAGGGTCGGGTCTTGTGTCCGACCTCGATGTTGTATGTCTTTTTCGCGTCGTAAGGGGTACTCTCGCGAAAAAAGCAAACCAAACTCCCTCCGCCCTCACCTATTCTAAAGAGAGGGCCGTCGGATGGAAAAAAGCGAAGACAAGAGGGCAGTAGATGGAGCCTCAAGCAAGGCACAAGGAGAAGGCATAGCATCGCTACGCCGACGACGAATCACGACGCTTGCGGTTTCAGCAACAACCTCCTGTCTTCGTCTCATTTTCCGTTTCCTTTTTTTCATCTGACGGTCTAGGGGGTTGGCAACAAGAAAAATGCTGTTATCATGCATATCCATATTAGGAGCTGATAGCTTCAGGCTGTAAAGCTTTTTTGCTTGAAATAGCCTTAAGTACACATTTTTCTTGTTGACTATTCTTTCACGAAGACATCGATCTCGTAAAGAATAGCTCGCCTTGTTGGGAGTTCATATATGGAAGAAAACACACTCACCTCTTCGTCCACAACGCTCACATTAGAGACGCTGTCTACTCAAGACACAATCAAACACCAGACCTTCAAGAGCCCTGAGCGTGTGGGAAAACCAGGTGCCACAAAGCACATAGATGGCAAAACGATCTTTCAAGATTGCGAATTTGTCGATGACTTGCAATTCTATAACATCTCCTTCACACAGCTCACCTTTCAAGATTGTACCTTCAGACAATCCCTACAGCTCAACCGATTTCAGGCGATAGGACAGGTCTCCTTTACAAATTGCACGTTTCATGGGGACTTTAAGCTCCAATATACCGAACATGACAACCCACGCCACCTACAATCTGGATGGCTGTGGGAAGAATGTACCTTTCATCAACATACCTCCATCATCCCAAAATCCAAAGGAACATTACGTGGAGAATGTACCTTCAGAAATTGCAGGCTCAACGACATCGACTTTGGACAATCGATCCTCCAAGAGTCTTGTCTGTTCGAAGATTGCAAGATCGATGGAGAGCTAAATATTGGGAACAAAAAAGGTGAACGCAGCCAATTCACCACGTTCAAGAAGAATTTGATGTTGAGAAACTGTGAGCTTGTAGGCGAGGTCGTCGGGCAGGCTGTGAGCATTGGGAGAGCGCTCTTTATCGAAGAGTGTACCTTTCACTCGCTCTTTCAGGCCTCTCGCCTCAACTCGAAAGCAGATGAAGTGAGTCAGCCAATCACGACCAAGATCGAACACTCGACGTTCAAAAAAGACGTCCTCCTCGAAAACAACGAACTTGGGTTTGTAGAACTCCATCACAACACATTTGCCGCGACCTTCTCGCTCAACCAGACGGATATCAAAAAGAACTTTACGACGGCCAACACGACGTTTAAAGAGTTGGACTTCTCAAGAGCTGTCTTCTCCGCACAATGCAAATTTTACAACGTCACCTTCCAAGGCGACCTGAATATAGGTAACAAGGAAAGACAGAGCGCACAATACACGATCTTCGAGAAGGGATTCTATCTCGATGAATGTCGTGTATTAGGGGAGTTTGTTGGTAAAGGTGTCAAAATCGCTCATGGTTGCTCCTTCGCAAAGACCCACTTTTCCGACACCGTAGACCTGAGCCAGCTCAACCGCACCGCACCACCCAAGACCACAACAGCCACCGAAGACACACAAGAACAGACCACTGCCCTTCCAGAAACAGAGCCAACAGAGACAACCACAGCCAATGTCGGCGAGATTCCTCCACTCACGCCTTTTGCAAACATCGAGACGCCAGCGCCTTTTGGTGAGCTCCAGACATCATCTCCAGCCCTCGACTCGATCTTTGGAAGCTCCACACAAGGGCTCACATCGACAACAAACAAAGACGCGACCAAAAAAGAGAAGGTGTATTCCTGTAGCCTCAACATCAAAAAGTGTGTCTTCGAGCAGGAGGTCACCTTTTCGGAGGCATCGCTCAAGACGTGCTCTTTGGAGGAGTGTGAGTTTCGTGGGACGTTCGACTTCACCTCGGTGGAGGTCAAAGGGGCCATGACCTCACAGTATGTTGCGTTCCTCAAGAAGGCCGACTTTACACACACGACATTTCACGGACTCGCTCGCTTTGGTGAGCCACCTGACACACGAAAGGTCGTCAAAAAGCTGGAGGAAGGCAAACGTCTGGCGACGACATTCCACAACGCAGCCTGGTTTGCCAAGACGAACTTCCATGACTTGGCTGACTTTTCAGAGTGTATCTTCTATGGGAATGTCAACTGGTCAGAGGCCACCTTTGGCGAGATCATCCCAAAAGAACGACAGAGACAAAAAGTCCACGACTTCCGCAACACGAAGTTTTACGGAGAGGTCGACTTTCACAGGACCAAAATGGCCTCCTCAATCGACTTCTCTGTGACCAACAAAAAATATCGCTCAGGAACATTCTTTCAAAAAAGAGCGCTCTTTCAGTTCCTCCCCGCAGAAGGCTATGCCAACAAAACGCTCAGGCTGTGGTTTGGTGGAGCGATCCTCGTCGCCCCTCACTTTCACGCGGAGATAGATATCCTCGACCTGAAGAACGTCGAAATAGGCATCCAACGAGGTCCAGAAGAGACCGACCTCGCCGCCGTCTTTGAGCAACAAAACCAGCGCCCGATGTTGCACCTTCAGCTCAACAAGTCCAAAGCCCGTTTGATCGGCGCGCAAATCCACGACATGACCATCCAGTTCGCGGCCTCAGACCCACAGGCAGAAACACGACCGTTCACGTGCAGCTTGATGGCAAAAGAGACGACCTTCCAGGGGGTCTCCTTCCAGGGGCGTCCCTCTCATGTCGACGCGATCCAGCTCAACCTGCGTGATTGTCTTCTCGAAGAATGTCACTTCAAGGATCTGCACGTCTCCGAAGACCTCATCCTCGCCAACTGCACCATCAAAAATAGCCACCTGCAGCGCGTCACAGTCGAGAAAATGCTCGATCTACAGAACACCAAAATCAGCGGCAAAGAGAGCCTTCATCCGTTCATGGACCAGGTCTATTGTCAGGCCACAGAGGAGAGCGAGAAGCTGTCGTTGTGTCGTCTTGATGGAGCCTTTCTTCAGCACACGAGGATCGTACACTCCTCTTTTAACCAGATGGATCTGCGGGCCGCACGTGTTGAGGACTCAACCTTTTACGATGTGGAGATCGAACACTTTCGCGTCTGGAGACTCCCCAAAGACAATGGTCTTCAACTCTACGCATATGTTCCAGCCAACCACAGACTGCTTCGGGCGAATGCTACGGAGTTGTACACAGGACGTCCAGAGCATGGAGCCGGAGCACGTGCTCTTTACAAGGCAACATGGAGCGCAGATCACAAAAGCTCCAGGGAGCAATTGTTTGGAAACATCCAGTGGGAGCGTGTCTTTGATAATGACGCACTGGCCACTGAGACCAACAACCTCACACCCCCTGATTTTTTCATCATCGACGCCCCAGCGGAGACCCTGTTCCAGGAAGAGGTACAAGACAAGACCCCAACAACACCGGAAGATGAGCATGATGAATCACAGGAAGAACTGTCCGATGTAGCCTCTCTCGAAGAAGCCTCTTCCCCGGAGACAACAGCCACAAAAAGTAGCCTTCAGGAGACCATCGAGGGGTGGCTGGCATCACAAACGACGATCGAGTTGACAGGGCTTCATGCTCCTAAGCGATGGGTACAGAGTCGCATTCGAAAGCACTTTACGCCAGGACAGATGAAGTCCATTCGTATGAGAGAGTGTACATTTGGTGCTGTGTACGATGGCGCATCGCGTCTTTCGTCTTCGGAGGGTGCAGACTTTGAGCAGTCTCTCACACATATCATGAACAGCGAGTTGGGAAAATTGCTCACCAAGCCGACCTTCGAAGATCTGGAGATGACGAGTTGTCGGTTGTACGCACCGATTTTCCAGCACGCGGTCTTTTGGGGCGACTTCTTGATGGAGGAGGTGTGTCAGATCCACACGGATGGTTTGTTCCGCGCGTGTGATTTTTCCGGAGATGTTGCGCTGACAGATATAGACATCAACAGCAAAGGGCTCTTCGAAGATGCACAGTTTCGCAAGTCCTTGCGTATCCATGATGTCACGCTCAAGCGTGGACTCTCCTTCCGTGGGAGTTCTTTCTCCGACGATGTCTACCTCCAACATATCTCGCTTGGGCAGCGTACAGAGAACGTCTCCGAGGAGGAGAAGCCCTTGGATCTCGACTTCTCCTATGCGAGCTTCAGTCGAGCACTTCATCTCAAGGATCTACTATCACAGACAGCGACGTTGCCGGCAAAGAACCAACAAAGGAAATACACGCTCTCCTTTGCGAGAGCCGATTTGGCGCAATTGTCTTTGCCTCCTCATGTCGATGATGTCATCCAATTTGGATATGTCGACGTTTCGGATGAGCTCGATCCATCCAAGCGGGAGATACAAACACAAAAGCACCTGCAACAAGCTCGCTTTTGTGTCCTGTTGAGTACGGCTTGTATGGAAGAAGGTCGCATCCCTGAGGGGATTGCCTATCTTGTCCGCCATAAGAATGAGAGGATGAGAGCATATGGCGATCACCTTTGGAGTGTTCGTCGCCAACACCCTCTTCAGTCAGACCTTTACGCCCAGCTCGCTTTGGAAGAGCAAAGTTATTGGTCAGCAACAGATGACAAACAGATCATTCAGGCAGGTGCAGCGTATCAAAATGTCCACAACACGAAGCCTGGTCTTCTTGGTCTCTTTGGCAATATTGGCAAGTTCATCAAGCTCGTCTTCCAGAAGTACTATTACAACCATGGCGCGGCTCCGGCTCGCATCCTGTTTTGGATGGTTCTGTTGGCTTTGCTCGTACTACCGTTGTATGTCTTTGGCAAGCTCTCTTTTCAACAGGCTGCGTTGGAGAGCATCAAAGCGACGCTCTTGCCTTTGAGTGTGTTGATACCTGGCCTACAGAACTTACTCTCGCTCAAACCTCTGAGTACATCCATCCCGTGGGTATTTCATGTCCAGACAGTACTCAACAGCGCAATGCTCGTACACTTCTTTAGTATCAAGTTCCCAGAGCTTGGTGTCAGAGCAAGAATGAGTAAACTCAAGGCAGACAGAAGAGAATAACACAGCAACGCAAAGCGTTGGATCTTCCTTTCACCAACGCAAAGCGTTGGATCTTCCTTTCACCAACGCAAAGCGTTGGATCTTCCTTGAAAACCTATCGGTTTTCTTGGATAGA
>MDTC01063554.1_pt1 | contig 89994 bp, 75 predicted proteins | sample 811181 | NCBI WGS metagenome assembly MDTC01 (sample SAMN05326644, study PRJNA326480) | marine metagenome | isolation source: seawater | place: Pacific Ocean: North | collected 2011
CCAATTAATGAATTCATAAAAGTGGAATACTCTAACTTGAGATTATTCATTTTACATCAATTCAAAAAGCCACTATTTATCCTATAATTTACTGCCAAATAAGTGCCAAAATCTGGCAGTTTTAGCCAAATTTAGTGGAAACTGCCATGCTTATTTCGTATCTTTATTAGGCTTAACATCTTGAAATTGTGAAGGTATTGATTTGATGCGAGCCCAGTAAATAGAAGGCATAAAAAAACCCATCATCTCTGATGGGCTGTTGCTCCCCCTCAAGGACTCGAACCTTGGACCCTCTGATTAACAGTCAGATGCTCTAACCAACTGAGCTAAGGAGGAATTTCGCTTGATAAGCGGGTGCAAATATAATGTTTATCTCAATCTGCACAAATAATAACGAAAGCTTTGTGCGAATATTATTTATGACGTTATTATTTGAAAATAAACTTATACAAATCGTTACCGTTTGCAAATAAAAGTAGGGCAATCAGTAGAAAGAATCCGACCATTTGCGCAGCCTCCATAAACTTATCGCTTGGCTTTCTGCCAGAAACCATTTCATAAAGTAAAAACATGACATGACCGCCATCTAGTGCGGGTATAGGCAGAATATTCATAAAGGCCAAAATGATCGAAATAAGAGCGGTAGTTGACCAAAAATCAGCCCAGCTCCATGTATCTGGAAATAAACTTCCAATGGCAGCGAATCCTCCAACTCCTTTGTAGGCTCCAGTAGCAGGATTAAATATTTTCTTTAATTGCTTTACATAAGATCCAAGTGTGCTAACTCCTTTGTCAATTCCAGCCGGAAATGCTTGAAAAAAATTGTAGTCTACTTGAGTTACCCCTAAGTAATTTAAATCTTCTAGAGTTTTAATGGGAGGAATTTTGCTTAAAACACCTATGGTGGCTAAGTCACTAACCATAAGGTTAACCGATTCCACAGCGCCGCTTACTCTTCTAACTTCTGCGCTAATTTCTTGACCCTTATATTTTTCTAAGATCGATTTGACTTCATCATAAAACTCGACCTTATCGTCACCTAAACTAAGAATCTGGTCTTCAACTTCAAGCCCTGCATTAGCATTGTGCGAGTCTTCAGGAATCCCTCCAATCATAAATGGAATGCGATAAGCTAAAAAGCGGGCTTTCTCATCGTCATCAATAAGTTTCGAGATGAACCCTACGGGAATATCTTTTGTTTGTGTTTTTCCATCTCTAATAAGCGTGACCTCTTCGCCATTGACCAATTCTAAGAAGACCGAACGAAACGATTCAATTGCTGTTCCGTCTATGGCAAGAATCTTATCTCCAGTTTTTAGTCCTGCAGCATCTCCAATTTCTTCTTCTACGACCCATACTCCACCTTTGAGGCTATCCATGGGGATGTACTGGTCACCATAAGCCCATGCCAAACCGATGTAAATGATTACTGCCAAAATAAAGTTAACTGTAACTCCACCGACCATTATGATGAGTCTCTGCCATGCAGGTTTAGCTCTAAATTCATAGTCTTGAACTGGCTGGTTCATTTGTTCCTTGTCCATAGACTCATCTATCATGCCAGAGATTTTTACATAGCCACCGAGTGGAAGCCACCCTATACCGTATTCTGTTTCTCCAATTTTTTTCTTGAAGAGCGAATATTTTATATCAAAAAACAAATAAAATTTTTCGACACGAGTCTTAAATAGTTTGGCGGGGATGAAATGCCCCAACTCGTGAAGAATAATTAAAATAGAAAGGCTTATAAAAAATTGTACAATTTGAATGACCATAGCATAAAATTATGGTTGCAAAGTTACCTTAATATGTTTAAAATAAAAGCGTAGAAACTACCTTTGTAAAATGATTAATTTCTTTTCTAGATTTAAATTCTTTTTTGCAGTCTTAGGAGTACTTTCTGTAATCATTGTATTCTTATTTTACAACGCCTTAAAGCCCGAAGAGCGCCTTCCGATTTACCAGCCGAATATGGTGAGTGCAGCACTAGTGGACAGCAGCATGCAATACGTAAGAAAATACCATACAATTGCCGACTTTAAATTGGTCAATCAAAATGGAGATACGATTACCCAAGACACCTATGCAGATAAAATTTACGTAACAGATTTTTTCTTTACGACATGTCCCTCGATCTGTCCGGTAATGACTGCCAATTTAGCTGAGGTTCAAAATGAATTTAAAAACGATAATGAGGTGTTGCTTTTGTCTCACTCGGTTACCCCAGAAATTGACTCTGTCGCGCAATTAAAGAAATACGCGATAGAAAAAGGGGTTGTCGATCAAAAGTGGAACTTGGTTACCGGTAATAAAAAACAGATTTATGAATTAGCCAGAAAATCATACATGGCGGTAATGGAAGACGGCGATGGCGGAGCCTACGATATGATTCATACTGAAAATTTTATGCTCATTGATAAAGAACGTCGCATAAGGGGTTACTACGATGGCACCAATAAAGAAGAGGTTGAGAAGTTGATTCGAGACATTGAGATTTTAAAAAGTACCTACTCCAATTAATTCCTTCAATATTTTCATTATTTTTGACTACTTAAAATAATTCTAAATAAGAAAAGTGAAGAAGCTGTCACAACTCAAGGTAGGAGAGAGGGCCACAATAGCCTCATTTGAAGAGGATGCCGTGCCAGTGAAATTATTAGAATTAGGGTGTCTTCCAGGCAATCAAATTGTGCTTCACAGTATAGCCCCTTTAAAAGACCCCATTTGTGTGGAACTCGAAGGATCACAAATTGCTATTCGAAGAGAAACTGCCGTTAGAATTTTTGTTGAAACGGTCTAAATGCAAAGAGCCTAACCATGAGTTCAAATTCCCTTAAAGTTGCTCTTGTTGGTAACCCTAATACGGGAAAAACCTCTGTGTTCAATGCCCTTACAGGATTGCGTCAAAAGGTTGGAAATTACCCCGGTATCACGGTTGAGAAAAAAACAGGGCGCTGTAGTTTGAATGAATCTACCATTGCAGACATCATTGATTTACCAGGTACTTATAGTTTGAATACAACTTCTTTAGATGAGAGTATAGTAGTCGAAATATTGCTTAATAAAAAGAATACAGATCACCCAGAGGTGATTGTTGTCGTAGCTGAGGTAGAAAATCTCAAGCGAAATCTTTTGCTTTTTACACAGATTAAAGATTTGAAAATCCCAACCCTGTTAGTCATTAATATGGCTGATCGAATGGCTAAAAAAGGGATTGAAATCGATATAGAAACACTAGAAAAAGAACTAAACACTAAAGTCATTTTGATCAGTACTCGAAGTGAATTAGGAATTGATGAGCTTAAAACCCAGCTCGTAAATCACCAAGAACTAAATACCGATACATGTACTGATATTACTGCTATAGATCAGGTCTATTTTGAACAATTAAAATCGATCTTTTCAAGTTTTGACCCCTATAAACTTTGGTTGCTCATTACCCAGGATGTGAACTTCATGCCCATAGAGAAAAACCCCCCACTTCAAAAGGAAGACTTGACTAGTACCAAAACAAAAGCGGAGTTAAAAAAATTACGACATAAAGAAACTGTACTGCGTTATAAATTCATAAATGCAGCAATAAGCAAAGCTTATATCAAAAACAGGCTAAAAGCAGATGGGTGGGAGGGTCATCTCGATCGAGTACTGACCAATAAATTCCTAGGCTTTATCATTTTTGGAGCAATTCTCCTTACGATTTTTCAAGTTATTTTTGACTTTAGTAGTATTCCCATGGATGCCATTGACGAGCTTTTTGCAGGCCTAGCTCAAGTCGTTCAAAACAGCTTGCCAGCTGGAGTTTTTGCCGATTTGCTGTCTGATGGGCTTATAGCCGGAATAGGAGGGGTGGTCATCTTTATCCCTCAAATCGCTTTTTTGAGTTTCTTCATTGCTTTACTCGAGGAGAGCGGTTATATGTCACGAGTGGTATTTATGGTGGATCGTCTTATGCGACCTTTCGGATTGAGCGGTAAGAGTATTGTGCCTTTGATGACCGGGACGGCTTGTGCGATTCCTGCTGTTATGGCCACGAGAAATATCGAGAATTGGAAAGACCGTTTGATTACTATTTTAGTAGTGCCTTTTACCACTTGTTCGGCTCGGCTCCCCGTCTATTTAATCATCATTTCACTCGTCATTCCAAATGAGCGTTTTCTAGGACTCGGATTACAACCTTTAGTTCTGACCCTGCTTTATTTTTTAGGTTTTGCTATGGCTTTATTAGCAGCTGCCGTGCTTAATGGGGTGTTAAAAATTCCAAAGACCGACTTCTTCATGGTAGAGATGCCTCCGTTGCGCAGACCCCAATTTAAAAATGTGGGAATCACCGTATATGAAAAGACTAAAAGTTTTTTAACTGAGGCTGGACGTTTGATTTTAGCACTTTCGGTAATTATTTGGTTTTTAGGTTCTAATGGAATAGGAAAGGATTTTAAAAACGCCGAACAAATAGTGACTAGTAAGGTTGAAGCATCGAAAATGAATTGGACTAAAGAAGCTGTTGAGCAGGAAATCTCCAACTACAAATTAGAACATTCATTCATTGGATATATGGGTAAAGCAATCGAACCTATGGTGAAACCCATGGGCCTAGATTGGAAAATAGGAATAGCACTCATCACCTCTTTTGCAGCAAGAGAAGTGTTTGTTGGAACCTTAGCTACGATTTATAGCGTTGATGAAGAAGATCAACAAACGATTCGAGAAAAAATGGATTCCGAACGCACCTCAAGTGGATTGAAACGTTTTAACTTGGCCTCTGGAATTGCTATACTCCTCTTTTACGCCTTTGCCATGCAATGTATGAGCACCCTTGCCATTGTAAAAAAAGAAACCAACAGCTGGAAATGGCCTATGCTGCAGTTTGGCGCCATGACGCTCATAGCTTACATATGTGCAGTAGGTAGTTACCAATTAATTATTCCCTATATTTAGGCTATGCAATTTGTTTTAGTTGGAATCAGTTTATTCATTTCTTTGGCTTATTTGTTAAAGCATTTTGGAGTATTAAAGTATTCTTTATTACCATTTAATAAGACAAACAAGTCATCCAAACACACATGCGTATCATCAAATTGTAAATGCGGTTCCAAATGAAACAAAATTATTTAATCATTTTTCTAATGCTATTGATTGCCTCCTGTGGGAGTTCAAAATCGACATCAACAATAGGAGCTAATGAATTGAGGGATGAGCTTAATAATCGCAATAGAACTTCTATGACACTGATGGATCTTTTGCGTCAAAAACCAGGAATTTTCATGTCAAGAGGAGTTCCTGTCTTAATGGCTGCAGCCAATTCATTTAATGGCGAAAAAAGTTTCGAACCTCTTTACGTTGTCAATGGATTTATTGTGGGAAATTCTTTTAGAGATTTACGTGTACTCATCGACCCAAACTCTGTAAAATCTATTAAGGTTGTAAAAGTGGCGGAGGCTTCAAAATATGGTTCCAGAGGTGGAAACGGAGCCATAGAAATCACCACTTACTAAGCTCAATTTTTATTGTTTTGTTTTCATCTAATACAAATTTGCACTCCTCAAAAGTAGGAGGTCCAAAAGCTTTCATTTTTCCAATAGAAAATCCAAGTGCCTCTTTGGGAATACCAAAAAAATTTTTGTCTAATTTTTGATTCGCATTGGCGTCGTGAAAAATTGCGATGGCATACTCTCCTTGTTCTAAATTGGTAAAACTGATAAGATTCGTCGCATTGTATACCTTTTGTGTTTTGGCTTTATAGACGCGTTTAAAATTTAAAAAAGCATCCTTTTGATTGTATATCGCCACACTCATCTCACCAATTAGTTCATCAGCTCCACTTATTTCAACACGAAGGGTGTGCTGTGCATAAGATGAAAAACTAAAGGTAAATAAGGCAATTAGGGGGAGTACTCTTTTAATCATAGGGCAGTATATCGCTCGAACCAAGCTAAGGTATGAGCAATTTTCGTCATAAGATTACTTGGGCGGTTCGCAATACCGTGACTCGCCTCAGGAATTTCAACCAAAACCGTTTCAACTTTTCTGAGTTTTAATGCGTGATAAAGTTGCTTAGATTCACTAGGAGGTGTTCTGAGATCATTCATGCCCACCATTACCATAGTGGGGGTTTGGATATTCTCTACTAATGATAGCGGAGAGAAATTCCAATAAGCCTCGAAATTCTCCCAAGGTTGACCTGGAAATCTAGTATTAGCATAACCGTAATAGTTATCTGCCACTAAGGTTTTTGATATCCAATTTACAACGGGCTTAACTACAACAGCCGCTTCGAAACGATCATTTTTTCCTATCATCCAAGCTGACATGATACCACCTGCACTACCACCTGCTACAAAGAGTTGATCTTCATGAGCAATTCCTTTGGCGATACAAGCGTCAACCCCGTCCATAACATCGATATAATCCTCACCGGGATAATTGTGATATAATAAATTCGCAAACTCTTCTCCATAACTTGTACTTCCTCTTGGGTTTGGATAAAACACGATGTATCCCGCAGCCGCATACAATTGCATTTCAAATGAAAAACGATCACCGTAATTTGAAATAGGTCCTCCATGGTTTTCGACCATGAAAGGATATTTTTTTGAGGCATCGTAATTCGGTGGATAAACAATCCAACCTTGAATTGGTATTTGATCAAAACTTGAGCTGTACCATATTTCTTCAACTTGACCCAAGGTTCGATTTGCAAAAAGGTCTTCGTTGAGTTGCGTTATAAGGTAAGGCGCTTTGTTATTTTTGCGCTTTATAGCTAAATCCGCAGGGCGCTCCGGAGTGCTGTGCGTGTAAACTACAGTTCCTTGGTTTGAAACGCTCATAGATCCACTTGCGTATGGTCTGCCTATAGTTGTTCCTCCTACATTCGATGCGAGAGGTCTAAATTTTTTCTTCAAATCGATATATCCGATTTTTCCATTACCGTTTTCATCGTAGCTGAGGTACAAACCTCCGGCATTAGCATCCCAATACATATTTTTAATATCTAAATCGAGCTCATCGGTAAGTACCATTTTTTCAGATCCATCTAGCTTCATCAAATGTAATTTCATGCTTTGGTGCGCTTGAACTTTATCTTCAAAGCTTAAATAAGCGATGTATTGACAGTCAGGAGAAACCTTGGGCATGCGGTCTGGTCCTTGTCGGTCCGTAATCGCTGTAATCTCTGAATTATCCATGTTTAGGCTGTAGATTTCAGAGTTTCTAAAATCGTATTCCCAGTTTTCATTTCGATTGGCAGAGAAGTAAAGGCGTTTGGCATCAGCAGAAAAACTAAGTTGCCCTCGATGATTGTAATCTCCGCTTGTCAATTGGCGCATTGCTCCGCCTTCGGCAGACATAATAAAGAGGTGTGAAAATCCTGGTTTCATATATCCTCTTCCGTCGGCCTCGTGTTTTAAACGGTCAGTTACTCTGGGTTTTGCAGCCCATTTAGCACCTTTTGGTTTTGCTGGAATCTTTGCGATGACAGGGGCTGGACTAGGTATAAACATGCTAAAAGCAAGATGTTTGCCATCGGGAGTCCAGGTTAGACTCGACGGGCCTTGATCAAGTTGAGAAATTTTAGCACTTTGTTGGCTTTTCATCCAATATATAAAAACCTCACTGCCCTCACCTGCGCTACTTATAAAAGCGATGCGATCTCCCGAGGGTGACCAGCGTGCACTAGACTCGCTCTTTTCTCGTGAAGTGAGTTTGTGATGGTCACTACCGTCAGATTTCATAACCCAAAGTGATCCTGTTGCCCTATCTTTCATTTTATCGTGGCCCATTTTGCGATAGACTACGTATCTTCCATCTGGAGAAATTTGTGGATCGCTTGCGTATTGCAGTTCAAAAATATCATCGAGTTGTAGTGATTCTTTTTGAAAACCATAGGTGAACTGCAATGTTACAAGGAGTAGAGTAAGAATCTTCTTTGTCATGATTTTTGGGTTTATTCAAATATAGAAATGAAAATTAAGTATTATTCTTACAAAATAATGACGGTATCGTTTGACGGCATAAATTCACGATAAATTCACAGCATCCTTAAACAAAATGGATACAGCCTCGATAAAACAACTCAAAGACACGTTAAGCACACTCGGTAGAGAAGAGCTTATAGGACTTTTACTTCGAATGGTCAAGTTCAAAAAAGAAAACAAAGAACTATTGACTTTTTTGCTTTTTGAAGTAGATGATTTAGATACTTATGTTTATGAAATCACCTTAGAAATTAAGGAAGAATTTGAAAATTACCGGTTAAAAACGGCCTACTACAAAAGAAAGGGATGTAGACGGATACTGCGCGTGCTCAAAAAATACATCAAATACGCAGCCGACAAAGAAGTCGAAGTACGCTTGCTCTTGGCTTATGTTTCTATTGCAGCAGATTTCGAAACTTATATCAATGACAGGGTCATTCAAAAAATAGCCTTTAGACAACTTCTACTCGCTGAAAAAAGCATTCTAAAGTTGCATGAAGATTTGCAATATGAATACAAACTTGAACTCGAAGAGCTCATGCAGCGAATACCTCAAAGTCTCTAGCCTAAAGCTACGTCTAAACACATCATTACTATAAACCCTCCGATAAACCCCATAGAGGCTATATCGGTGTATTTGTCACGCTGGGTTTCAGGAATGACTTCTTCAACAACCACAAAAATCATTGCGCCTGCAGCAAAACTTAAGGCATAGGGTAAAATAGGTTCAAAAGTCAGAACTGCCCAAGCTCCTATTACAGCAGCTATAGGTTCAACTATCGCAGAAGATTGTCCGTATAAAAAGCTTTTGGTGCGTGAAAGACCACTTCTTCGCAGTGGCATAGCGACTGCCAATCCCTCAGGAAAATTTTGTAATCCTATGCCGAGAGCAAGTGCCACAGCCGCGCCTATTGAGGCTCCTTCAAAACCTGCGGCCACCCCCCCGAATAAAACTCCTACAGCAAGCCCTTCAGGAATGTTGTGTAAAGTAATAGCAAGTGTCAATAATGTAGTGCGATGCCACGGTGTTTTAATACCTTCCTTTTCAGATTCTTTGAAGTTGATATGCAAATGAGGAAGTACTTTATCGAGTAAAAAAATAAAGATGGCGCCCAACAAAAATCCAACAGCAGCGGGTATGACTTTCACAAATCCTTCGCCTTCACTCATTTCAATTCCGGGCGCGAGTAATGACCAAAAACTCGCAGCGACCATTACACCTCCAGTAAACCCAAGCATTCCATCCAATACTGCTCGATTCATACTCTTAAAAAGAAAAACCAAGGCAGCGCCAGCTGCAGTTAATCCCCAAGTGAATAAGGTGGCTAAAAATGCCGCATAAACAGGATTGAGAGATTCAAAATAAGTTACTATTTCATTCATCATATTGGATTTAAATAAAGGTTAGAAGCGATTTTTGTAGAGATGTATTTTTGTTGACCATCGACAGCAATCCTCATGCTTTGGTCGAATTCTTCAATATCAATAATTTGGATTTCACTGCTTAAAGAAATCGATAGACGGTCGAGAACCTTAAGGAAATCAGCGGAACTGTCCTTAACGCCAATACAAACCCCGCATTCTTTTCGTTTAAAATTGCTCAAGAGTTTTTTAGTCCTTCTCGAGAGCTGAAGTGTTGCGTCAGGAATGGGATCTCCGTGAGGATCGTATTTGGGAAAATTTAAAAACTGATCTAAGGAAGAAGTGAGTTGTTCACTTTGAATGTGTTCTAGTTGCTCAGCTACTTCGTGAACTTCATCCCAACTAAAGTTGAGGTGCTCTACCAAAAAAACTTCCCACAAACGGTGTTTACGAATTATTTTTAGCGCAGCTTGTTCACCATTTCGACTTAGAATAACCCCTCTGTATTTGCGATAGTCCACCCATTTGTTGCTATTGAGTCTTTGCAGCATGTCGGTGACAGAAGACGGTTTGGTCTTGAGGTGTTCTGCCAATTCAGTAGTCGATACGGCACTGTTTTTTTCTATTCTCAAATGAAATATTGCTTTGAGGTAATTTTCTTCGCTATGACTAAACATTTATTTTTTTAAACAAAAATATAAATTTAGATGAATCTAAAAAATGATATTTCAAAATAATCAATAGTCCTTTGTGTATATTTACAACAGTGCAAGAACAATTCGATTATACAATTATAGGTGCAGGTGCGGCAGGTACTCTTTTAGCCTATGAAATGACCAAAATTCCTTTTTTTAGTCAAAAGCGAATTCTGATTATAGATCGTGGTGACGACCAAAGACTTGATCGAACTTGGAGTTATTGGGAAAGAGGTGAAGGTGAACTCGATCATTTGTTACTGCGTGAATGGTCTCAATTTGAGGTGGCCTATAAACAAAAGAGTTACTTGCATCGAATGTACCCTTATCGTTACAAAACGATTGAAGGCACGGCTTTTCATCATCATTTTGACGCTGAATTTCTCAAACACAAAAACATTCTCATACGTCATGAGGAGGTGCAAGATTGTGCAGAGACTGACCAGGGGGTTACGATTCAGTGTCAATCGCAAAACACCTATCAAACTAAGCTCGTATTTGATTCAAGATTTAATTATCCAGAATTAAAAAATCAAACAAAATATCCCGTTTTACAGCAGCATTTTATCGGCTGGTTTGTTGAGACTGAAGAGGATGTTTTTGATGAGCTCACCCCAAAATTTATGGATTTTACGGTCGAACAAAGAGGCAACACACGCTTTATGTACGTACTCCCATTTTCGAAAAATAAGGCGCTAGTAGAGTACACCTTGTTCTCTGCAGAACCCCTTGCAAAAAAGGAGTACGAAGATGAAATAGTCAGCTATCTCAAAGAGATGACATTTAAACCTTACAAGGTCTTTCAGATGGAAAGCGGTAATATACCTATGTGTTGCTACGCCCTTTGGAAAAAGACTACTTCTAAAATCATGCCGATTGGTATGGCAGGGGGTTGGACTAAAGCTAGTACGGGATATACATTTAAGTCTTCTCAAGAAAAAGCAAAAGCATTGGCCTTGTTTTTAAGCAGAGAAAAAGATTTAAAAGACTTTTACTCTGCTGGAAAATTTTGGATTTATGACATGCTTCTATTGGATATTTTATACCGATCCAACGAAAAAGGCGCAGCTATTTTCACCTCGTTATTCAAGAGAAGAAAGGCGCCTCTTATTTTAAAATTCTTAGAAGAAAAAACTTCATTTACCGAAGATGTCATGGTAATGGCAGCACCAAAACCATGGCCTTTTATAAAAGCTTTGTTGTGTAGGGTTGTTAAAGGATTTTAGTTAGAGATCTCTGACCATCAATTCTTGCGCAAAGTCAAAAAGTAATTTCTTTTTTTCGTTTGCGATTTGTAATTCAGCCAGAGAAGCAAATGCTATTTTGGTGAAGCGTTCTACTTCGGCTTTTGTAAATGCAGCAGAACCTGTGTCTATAAAAAGTTGCTTTACGGTTTCTACTTTTTGGTTCTGGTCTACAGATTGTGTAGCGAGTAAATCACGAAGTTTTTCTTCCTGATTTTCAGATGCAAATTCAAGGGCTTTGATGACTAGAATGGTTTTTTTATTCTCGACAATATCTCCACCAACTTGCTTGCCAAACTTCTCAGGATCGGCAAAGGCGTCTAAATAATCGTCTTGTATTTGAAAAGCAATTCCTAAATTCAATCCAAAATCGTAGAGTTGATCTTGTTCTTTTTCAGATGCATTGGCAATAATTGCACCCATTTTAAGTGCAGCCGCAATAAGTACGGCAGTCTTGTACGAAATCATTTTAATGTACTTCGCTAATTCGACATTCTCCTGATTTTCAAACTCTACATCGTACTGCTGCCCTTCACAAACCTCTAGTGCTGTTTTTGAAAAAAGTTGAACCAATTGCATCTGTACTTCGGCCGGGTAAGATTCAAAAAGCTGATAAGACTTTATGAGCATAGCATCTCCAGATAGAATACCGGTATTAAGATCCCATTTTTGATGAATGGTTTCTTGCCCCCTTCGCAGTGGAGCTTCATCCATAATGTCGTCGTGTACCAAGGTAAAATTGTGAAACAATTCTATAGCCGCTGCCGCTTGAATTAAATCTTCTTTTTTGGCTCCAAATAATTCTCCTGAAGCCATGAGCAGTGCAGGACGTAGTCTTTTTCCTCCAAGACCCATAATGTAGGTTATGGGGTCGTGTAATCCATGAGGAGGTTCAGACTTTAAATTGGATTGAAAAAAGTCTTCTACAAGTGCTATATAAGGACTAAATGCTTTCATTTTTTTCTGTGTCAAAGTTAAGACTTAAAAGAAAGGCATTGTTAAATTTTTGTAAACTCTAGAAACTTTTTTTGTTCTTAAAGTTTCCAGAGGTAATTTTGTACTGCTATGAAAAATAAAATTATAGAAGTGGCGACTTCGCTGTTTTTAGATTTGGGCTTCAAAAGTGTGACTATGGATGATCTCGCTAAAGAAATGGCCATTTCCAAAAAAACCATTTATTCGTTCTTTAAAAATAAGACCCAGCTGGTCAAGTGCTGTACGGAACAGTTATCAGAGGTAATTTATGCTGAGATCACAGAAATTCAGCAAAAGCTTTTACATCCCATTGAAGAACTTTATGAGATTAGACAGATTGTGCGCAAGCACTTAAAAAATGAAAAGAGCTCGCCACAGTATCAATTGCAAAAATATTTCCCTAAGCTTTACGAGAGTCATCGCCAGGGCAAATTTGAAATGATGTACAGTATCTTGACCCAAAATCTCAAAAGAGGAATCGAAGTAGGTTGCTATCGCCCCGAACTTGATTTGGAGTTTACGGCTCGAATACACTTTGTTAACTATATGTCTTTTGCAGATAAAAAAGTATATCCAGATCGTCTCTTTGAATACAATAAAATCACATTAGCCTTCTTGGATTATCACGTTCGAGGAATCGCATCCAATCAAGGATTAGCTTATTTAAATCAATATCAATCAAAATAAATCAGAATGAAAAAAGTGTTGCTCACCATGCTTGTGCTATACAGTGCAGCAATCGGTGCTCAAGAAAATCGTCGCACGCGTTTTAGTGTGAATGAAGCCATAGATTACGCTTTAAATTTCAATCGAAATTTGAAAAATGCCAATCGAGATTTAAAAGACGCTGAAGCTCAAAAGTGGATGACTATTGCCTCAGGCTTACCTCAAATTGCTGGGTCTGTGCAGTATCAAAATCAGTTAAAACAGCCTGTGGCCCAGATACCCGCCGAATTTTTTGGAGGAAATCCAGGTACCTACACCACAGTAGTTTTTGGACAACCCCAATCGATGAATGCAAGTGTACAGTGGAATCAATTACTCTTTGATGGAAGTTATATCGTAGGTGTACAAGCCACAAAAACCTTCTTGGATTACAGTAAAAACATATTCGAAAAAACGCAGTTAGAAGTGCGTACACAAACAGTTAAATCCTACACTAATGTACTTATTGCCGAGGCAGGTACAGCCTTGTTGTCAATGAATAAGGCCAACTTAGATCAAAGTATAAGTGAGGTGACTGCTCTTATGGAAAATGGACTCATCGAAGAAGAAGCACTAGAGCAATTAAAAATTACAAGCTTCAACATAGAAAGTCAGTTGAAAAACAGCAAGCGTCTTGTTGAAATTAGTCATCAGATGTTGAACCTTGTCATGGGAAGACCGATTACAGCCGAGCTTCAACTTAGCGAAAGTATCGATGATATCATTGCTAAAGACGCTATCGGAGCACTCTCAGAAAGAAGTTTTGAGTTAGACCAAAATGTAGATTTTAAAATGGTGTCAAACTTAAATAGTCAACGTTCTTTAGAGCTGAAATTGGCTAAGAGTAAAGCCTTACCAACCCTATCTGCTTTTTGGTCTTATGGTCAAAATAGTTTTTCAGATTCTTTTAATTTCTTGGGTGAAGACAATCAGTGGTTTCAGTCTTCCGTTGTTGGCGTTAATCTTGAAATTCCCATTTTCAGTTCTCTTTTGAGAACAGCTCAAACACAGCGTGCTAAAATTGCTTACGAACAGGCTAAAACGCAGAAAGAAGAAACCATATCTCTTCTCGAGCTTGATTACGCTAACAAAAGCAGTGCCTATGAACTGGCCATCGATTTGTACAATAACAGTCGTCAAAATTTAAAACTCGCCGAGCGCATCGCTCAAAAAAATGAAATCAAATTTAAAGAGGGAATCAGCAGCAGTTTTGATTTGAGACAGGCGCAGCTTCAACTGTACGAGAGTCAGAAAGAGTATTTAATGGCGATGCAAAATCTTATTACTTCCAGAGTCGAACTCGAAAATTTAATGAATACATCAATTTAATAATCAATCAAAAAATATGAAACACATCAAAACATTATTTGCACTATTGTTATTTGCGGCATGTGCCGATAAACAAAAATCGGTTGAGCAACTCATTGAAGACCGAAACCTTGTTGAGCTTAGAGGAACAAGAGCAAAGCTTACAGAAGAAAAACTTATAATTGAAAAACAGATTGAATTGCTAGATGACGCCATCTCCAACATGGGCGAAAGGGGTGCACTTGCGCTAGTCAGTGTTTTTGAAGTAACGAATCAACCTTTCGAACATTATATTGAATTACAAGGGAGTGTTCAAACCAAGCAAAACTTATTGGTCTATCCTCAAATGCCCGGAACTTTAAAAAAGGTTTACGTCAAGGAAGGACAGACTGTCCGAAAAGGACAGTTAATTGCGAGTGTAGACGATGGGGGAATGTCAAGCCAATTGACCCAACTCGAAGCTCAACTCGCATTGGCCAAGACTACTTTTGAGCGACAAGAACGTTTATGGAATCAAAAAATTGGTTCTGAAATTCAGTTTTTGCAGGCAAAGACTGCTTACGAAGCGAGTGTTCAAGCCAAAGCATCCTTAGAACAGCAACTGAAAAAATCAAAGGCTTACGCTCCTTTTACAGGTAGAATAGACAAGGTGTTTTTTGAAGAAGGGGCAGTGGTTGCACCCGGTGCTGGCTCTGCACTTTTTCGGGTAGTCAACCTTACTGAAATGTACCTTGAGGTCGATGTACCAGAAGCCTATGTGGCTACTGTAGTGAACGGTACAAAAACCAAGGTGTTTATTCCTGTTTTGAATAGAACAGTTGAAACTGCTATCCACCATACGGGAAGTTTTGTCAATCCAGGCAATAGATCTTTCAAAGTCCAAGTGAAGCTCAATAACGAAAATAAAGACATCAAGCCGAATCTAACAGCCAAGGTTCAGATTCGAGATTACTTCAATGAAAATGCCGTATTGATTCCTCAAAGTTTACTCTCAGAAAATGCCGAGGGTAATCAATTTGTATACGTAATCGAAAACGAGAATAACAAAAGCATTGTGCAAAGACTTATCGTTGAGACCGGAAAATCCCAAGGCGACCTTATGGAAGTGATTTCGGGAATAGCGGTTGGCGATCGTTTAGTCGCAGAGGGAGCACGTAGAGTCAGAGACAATCAAGAAGTTGAAATTGTAAGTAGCCTAGACTAATGAAAATGGATAATTTAAAACACAAAATAAAAGAATTTAAGCCTTCTTCATGGGCCATAGATAATCCATCGGTAATCTATGTCATGATTTCAATCTTTTTGTTTATCGGAGTTTCTTCATACCTCTCTATGCCAAGAGAGGAATTCCCCGAAGTAAAAGAGACTAAGATTTTCATCAGTACGATCTATCCAGGAAATACGGCAGAAGACATGGAACGTCTTATAACCGATCCCCTAGAAGATCGATTGAAAAACATCTCAGATGTGGTTGAAGTGGTTTCTACTTCTCAAGAAGATTATGCGATTATAACTGTTGAATTTGATCAAGAGCTTTCGATTCCTGAAGCCGAGCAACGGGTAAAAGACGAGGTTGATGCAGAAAAAGCCTCAGAAGATTGGCCCGTCTTCAATGGAGCTAAGGTCGAACCAAGTGTATTCGATCTCAACATATCAGAAGCTCTACCGCTATTAAATGTAAATCTGAGTGGAGATTATCCTGTAGAACAACTCAAGGCCTTTGCAGAATATCTAGAAGATGATATTGAAAAAGTAGAAGAGGTTAAGGGCGTAGATCTCAGGGGTGTTCAAGACAAAGAAGTGGAGGTCGCCGTAGACATCTATAAAATGATGTCTGCACAGGTGAGTTTTGACGATGTCATTAATAGTATTCGCAACGGAAATATGACACTCTCTGCAGGTAATTTAGTCAGCAGCGGACAACGTCGAACCATACGGGTTTTGGGAGAGATTCAAAAGCCTGTAGAGCTCAAAGAGTTTGTGGTGAAATCTGAACGCGGAGCTGTTTATTTGAAAGATATCGCAGAGGTAAAATTCAAGCCAAAAGAGACTACTACTTATGCCCGAGAGAAAGGCCAAAGTGTGGTAATGCTTGATATCAAAAAGCGTTCTGGAGCAAATGCCATTAAAGCTTCTGAAAAAATTAGAGCCATTGTAGAAGAGGCAAGAGTTAATTATTTTCCACCGAATCTCGATCTGAGTATTACTAACGATTCCAGTGAAAGAACCTTGAGTCAAGTAGATGATTTGGTCAACAATATCATTTTTGGAATTATACTTGTGGTAAGTGTTTTGATGTTCTTTTTAGGATTCAAAAACGCCATTTTTGTCGGTTTCGCCATTCCGATGTCGATGTTTATGTCTTTTATGATTCTCAGTGCTTTGGGCTATACACTAAACACCATGATTTTATTCGGGTTAATTATGGGCTTAGGAATGTTGGTAGACAATGGAGTAGTGGTGGTTGAAAATGTCTATCGTTTGATGGAACAAGAGGGAATGAGTCGCATTCAAGCTGCGAAACAGGGAATCGGCGAAATTGCAGTACCTATTATTATCTCTACAGCGACTACGGTGGCAGCTTTTGTTCCCTTAGGTCTCTGGCCAGGGGTTATGGGGCAATTCATGATCTTTTTTCCTATTACGCTCTCAGTGGTATTAGGTTCTTCGCTTTTTGTGGCCATATTTATCAATTCGATGTTGGTTTCAAAGTTTATGACTGTTGGAGATACTGTTATCCCTTTTAAAACACTGGTGAGAATGACTTCAATTTTTGGAGGTTTTGGCCTGTTTATCATTTTAATTGGAGGGCCACTTAGAGGTCTTGGAACCCTAATGATAGTTGTTTCAGCCATGTTTTGGATATACCGTTACGGGATTCGTGGTTGGGCGTATAAATTTCAGACCATTACCTTAGTGCGTTTCGAAAACTTTTACGAGAAACAATTGAAATTCGCACTCAGAGGAAGAAACGTTTATTTCTTTTTTGCAACCACCTTGATGTTACTCATCGCGGCCTTTATGAGTTTTGGAGCTTCTGTGGGCAGTGGTAGAACGAAGATTGAGTTTTTTCCAGATAACATTCCCAATCAAATTTTCGTCTATATCGAATACCCACAGGGTACCGCAATAGAAAAAACCAATGCGATTACCAAAGCAATTGAAAAGCGTGTGGCTAAAATCGTCAAAGACGATGCTTATATCGTAGAAAATGAAAATGAACTCGTCGAATACAATATTGCCCAAGTCGGTCGAGGTGCTGAAAATCCATTTACAGAAACAGGTTTAATTTCTGATATGCCACACCGAGGAAAAATTACCTTGGGTATGAAAGAGTTTAAATTTAGGAAGGGATTAAATTCTGAGACTCTGAGAAAACAGATTCAAGAAGAACTCGCTGGAATCTATCCAGGGGTTACGATTTCAGTCGAGAAAGACTTGGTTGAACCACCTTCAGGCTATCCTGTAAATATTGAATTAGAGGGTGAGAATTACGATACGCTGATTAGCATTGCCGAACGCATCAGTGTATTTATCAATAAGAAAAATGTGGCCGGAATGGAAGGTCTCAAAGTAGATGTCAACAAAGACAAACCTTCAATGGAGGTCCAGGTGAATCGTCAAAAGGCCGGAGAACTAAATGTCGCTGTGGGCCAAATTGGAATGCAGCTTCGCAGGTCATTATTTGGAGACAAAGCTGGGGTGTACAAGAAAGAAGGAGAAGACTATGACATCAACGTAAGATTTAATCAAGAACAGCGCTATAACAATTCTGCACTTTTTGATCAGCGCGTCATCTTTAGAGATATGGCTGATGGTCAAATTAAAGAGATTCCCATTTCTGCTTTGGCTTCGAGTAAAAACACCTCGACCTTTAGCGCGATTAAACACAAAGGCGGTGAACGAGTAGTAAGCCTTTATTCTGGATTAAAACCAGGAGGAAATGCCGTTGAAATTGTTGCTGAAATTCAAGAGCACATGAAAGGATTTGAAGCTTTTCCGAGAGGAGTTTCCATCGATTACACAGGACAAATCGAAGAGCAGAATAAACAACAAGACTTTTTGATAGGCGCATTTTTTACAGGCCTTGGCCTAATCATGTTGATTTTGATTTTCCAATTTAAGGGTCTTTCAAAGCCCATTATTATAATGATTGCTATCTTCTTTAGCCTTATAGGTGTTTTCGGAGGATTGATGCTTACAGGTTGGCCCTTTGTCATTATGATGACCATGATGGGTATCATCGCTCTAGCTGGAATCGTGGTGAATAACGGGGTTGTGCTTTTGGATTATGCCGATATCTTAATTCAGCGAAAAAAAGAGGAATTGGGTATTGAAGCTAAAGATTATTTGGGGATTACTGAATTTACCCATTGTGTTATTCAGGCGGGTAAGGCACGTTTAAGACCGGTAATCCTCACAGCAGTTACAACAGTACTGGGACTGATTCCTTTAGCTATCGGTTTAAACATCAACTTCATCAGTCTAATGGCTGATTTTGATCCTAAAATTTATGTAGGTGGAGACAACGTTATATTCTGGGGGCCTTTGGCTTGGACAGTGATTTTTGGTTTGGTCATCGCAACCTTCCTCACATTAATTATTGTGCCAATCTTATTTCACATCAGTTATCGCCTCAAATTAAGAGTATTAAAAAAGCCACAACAAACAGTTATGGCTTCATAAAAAAAAGGTCCGAATTGTTTCGGACCTTTTTTGTTTTAATTCTTGCTCACTACGCTGGTATTGTTCCATTTAGTAATGCGTTCAACTTTGTTGTTGTTGAAGGTAACTTCATCAAGGGTATCGTAATTCCAAAACAACCATTTGCCTTGGCGCTTTCCATTCTTATAACTACCACTTGCAATTTTAAGTCCTTTAGGGTCATACTGCGTCCACTCACCGTGAGGTTTGTCTTCTTTTAAAAACCCAGTTTGTGCAACTTCTCCATTGGAGTGAAAATAGGTGACCTCTGTTAAACCTTGGAGGTCTTTCTTTTTAGCTTGTTGCTTATACACCTTAAGTGTAGTAGTAATTTCCTTAGTTTCTGTGCTGCTTTTTTGTGTATAACTCAACTGTATAGTCAGTACTATAATCATGCTAATTATCATTCTTTTCATAAGGCTTTCCTTTAAATTCTATTCAAATATACAAATAATTTACAAATAATTTACATTAATTTAACATAGAAGAACATTTTAAAAAATGTTTAAGCAAAATGATTAGGACTGACTATTTTTGCTTCAAATTAAAAAGAAGCATGTATAGATCTCATAATTGCGGAGAATTAAGAGTTTCAAACTGTGGTCAAAAGGTCAAACTCTCAGGTTGGATTCAGAAATCGAGAGACAAAGGTTTTATGATTTGGATTGACCTTAGAGACCGATATGGTATTACCCAACTTATTTTAGATAGTGAAAGGAGTAGTGCTGAACTCATAGAAAAACTGAGAGAACTCGGCCGTGAGACTGTAATTCAAGTTGAAGGTGAAGTGGTCGAGCGTTCTGCTAAAAACAAAAACATCCCTACAGGAGATATCGAAATTGTGGTAGAAACGGTAGAGGTTTTAAATCAGGCCAAACTTCCTCCTTTTACGATTGAAGATCAAACCGATGGAGGAGAGGAGCTTCGAATGAAATACCGATATCTAGACATCAGACGAAATCCAGTAAAAAAGGCATTGATGTTTAGACATCAGGTCAGTATGATGGTTCGCAATTATTTGTCTGAGCAGGATTTTGTGGAAGTTGAAACGCCTTATTTGATTAAGTCAACCCCAGAAGGAGCTCGTGATTTTGTAGTGCCTTCTCGTATGAATCAAGGTCAGTTTTATGCGCTTCCGCAGTCGCCTCAAACCTTTAAACAATTACTTATGGTTGGAGGTTTAGACCGATATTTTCAAATTGTTAAGTGCTTTAGAGATGAAGATTTAAGAGCGGATCGACAGCCTGAATTCACTCAAATCGACTGTGAGATGTCCTTCGTTACTCAAGACGACATCCTTCAAGTTTTTGAGGGATTGACATCCTATCTCATCAAAGAAATTCACGGTGTTACGACCGGAGCATTTCCACGTATGACCTATGATAATGCCATGAAGCGTTACGGAAATGACAAACCTGATATTCGCTTTGGAATGGAATTCGCTGAATTGAATAGCTCAGCTCAACACAGAGACTTTGGCGTATTTAATAGTGCCGAATTGGTCGTAGCTATCGCTGTCCCTGGAGCGGTAGAATATACCCGAAAACAAATAGACGCTTTGATCGACTGGGTGAAAAGACCTCAAGTTGGAGCAAAGGGAATGGTCTATGTCAAATGCAATGAAGACGGAAGTTATAAATCCTCTGTGGATAAATTCTATACTCAAGAAGATTTGGCTGCTTGGGCAGAAGCCTGTGGAGCTCAACAAGGAGATCTTATTTGTGTGCTCTCCGGAGACCAAAAATCAACCAGAACTCAAATGTCTGCTCTAAGAATGGAATTGGCTGAACAGCTCAATCTGCGCAAGGCAGATGAATTTGCACCCCTATGGGTGGTTGATTTTCCACTTTTGGAGTTGGATGAAGAAACAGGCGTATACCACGCGATGCATCACCCATTTACCTCTCCAAAAGAAGGTCAAATGGAATTGCTCGATAAAGATCCTGCATCAGTCAGAGCGAATGCCTACGATTTAGTATTGAACGGAAATGAAATCGGTGGTGGTTCTATACGTATTCACGACAAGGAAGTTCAAAAAACCATGTTTAAACATATAGGTTTTACCGAACAAGAGGCGCAAGAGCAGTTTGGATTTTTGATGAACGCATTCGAGTATGGTGCACCCCCCCACGGAGGAATTGCCTTTGGATTAGACAGATTAGTAGCCATACTTGGGGGTCAAGAAAGTATTCGTGATTTCATTGCCTTTCCAAAAAACAATGCGGGTAGAGATGTCATGATTGATGCCCCAGCTGCCGTAGACGCCGCTCAGTTAGAAGAATTAGGGCTAAACATCACCAACATATCTGCAGATGAGTCGTAAACGGCGCCTACTACGGAACATATTATTGCTCTTTGTATTGAGCTGTTTAGGTAGCATTGCTTATGGACTGTACCATTTAAATACGCCAAACTCATTTGCACATCAGTTTATTGGATTTGGGACTGTCGGTTTATTTTTTGTGGCTATGCCGGTTTTTCTATTTGTAGAGAGTAGGGGTAAAGAGATGAAAGACTATTTGCTTACTACTGATAATATTGAGAAGATGCAAAAAAAAGAGCCAAAAAAAAAGAAAAGCTTAAAAAATTAAGCTTTTAGGACTAAGCACATATAAATAATGTACCTTTGTCGCATCAAATATTATTTTAATGACTGGTACAGTTAAATTTTTTATTGAATCCAAAGGTTTTGGGTTTATTACTAATGACGAAACGGGACAAGAAATTTTCGTTCATGTTTCATCTTTGAATGGTTTAGAAATTAAAGAAGGCGATAAGGTTACATATTCCGAAGTTGAAGGAAAAAAAGGAATGGTTGCTGCTGATGTGCAGCTTGTATAAACAAACCAATTATTGTTGATCTTGAGCTTTTAAAGCCGTTTACGATCAAAAAATTCCCTCAATAACTTGCGACTCTCCTTGCCTAGAATGCCAAAATCAACTTGTGTTCTAGGATGCAAACTCGCACCCATGGCTCTATAGCCTCGCTTGGGATCTTCTGCGGCATACACTACTTTGCCGATTTGGCTCCAATACAGAGCACCTGCGCACATTTGACATGGTTCGAGGGTTACGTATAGTGTGCACGACCTGAGGTATTTAGCCCCGAGATAATTTGCGGCTGCCGTAATAGCTTGCATCTCGGCATGGGCAGTTACGTCACAAAGTAACTCTGTGAGATTATGAGATTTGGCAATGATTTTTTGCTTACTGACAATTAGGGCTCCAACAGGCACTTCATCTTTTTCAAATGCGAGCTCTGCCTCTGCCATTGCTTTTTTCATATAATAGTAATCGTCAAAAGGACTTTCCATAAACGGGGTGTAACTTGAATGTTTTCAAAAGTAAATCAAATTATAGGGTATCGTATCTTTGTTTTATGAAGAATTTAAACGAGCAAGATCTTCCCAAGGCCATTTCAACCTATAAGATTGAGGCTTTAGCGCAATTGGTTGTGCTTGTTCGTGAGCGCATCATTGAAACTATAGCCAAAAAAGGAGGACATCTCGGCGCAAGTCTTGGTACTGTAGAGCTGAGTGTAGCTCTACATCATGTATTTGATACCGAAATTGATCAGCTCGTTTGGGACGTTGGTCATCAGGCCTATGGCCATAAGCTCCTCACAGGTCGCGCTCAAGATTTTGAAAGTATACGTGATTTCGACGGTTTAAGTGGATTTCTGAGTCGTGCAGAATCCAAATACGATTCCTTCGGTGCAGGCCATAGTAGCACATCGATATCCGCTGCAATGGGGATGGCACTCTCTCAAAAGTTCAAAAACAACGGAGCTCAGGCTGTCGCTATTATAGGTGACGCTTCAATCGTTAGTGGTATGGCCTTTGAGGCCTTAAACCACCTTGGAGATTCTAAAGCCGATGTGCTGGTAATTCTCAACGACAACGCCATGGGAATTGATCCGAGTGTAGGAGCGCTTAAAGATCATTTTTCAAAGGGTTCAAGTTCGATTAAATCCTTTTTCGAATCGTTTAAAATTGAATATTCTGGACCCATTGATGGCCATGACCTCTCTTTACTGCTAGAATCTTTAAAAGCTTTCAAATCGCTTAAGGGTCCACGACTCTTGCATCTCAAAACCATTAAAGGCAAGGGACTATATGCTGCAGAAAAAGATCAGGTAACCTATCACGCTCCAGGTAAATTTCAACCACAAACGGGTCAGCGTTTCGAGATTAAAAAATCTTTTTTAAAATATCAGGAAATCATCGGGGAGACCCTATTTGAACTTTGTAACAAGGCTTCAAATGTAAAGATTATCACACCTGCAATGTCCACTGGAAGCGGCCTAAGCAAAGTATTAACTGAATTTCCTCAACAGTGTTTTGACGTTGGAATTGCAGAACAGCACGCCGTTACCTTGTCTGCAGGCCTTGCGACACAAGGTGATTTTGTTTGTTGTGTGATTTATTCCACCTTTTTACAAAGGGCCTATGATCAAATTATTCACGATGTCGCTATTCAAAAATTGCCCGTTGTATTTTGTATAGATCGCGCGGGTTTGGTAGGCAATGATGGCCCAACACATCATGGGGTTTTTGACATCGCTTATTTGAGTTGTATTCCCAATATTGAAATCTTAAGTCCGGCAAATGGTCAAGAATTACAACATTTACTTTTTGAATTAAAGGCGGCACACGAGAAGGGGTTATTGAATCATCCTGTTGCCCTTCGTTACCCTAGAGGTTATTCTGAGTTAAAGAATCTTGAAGGTCATTTGAAAATAAAGAGCATGCGCCAAAATGAATGGTTGAAAAAGGGCGAAAGTGTCGGAATTATTGCCTCGGGAAGTATGCATAAAATCGTTGATGAGTTCATGGCACAACGCTCAGACAATGAGCGGTTTTCTGTATTTAATTTAAGGGTTTTAAAGCCACTACACAGCGATGAAATCATCACTTTTTTAAAGGCTCATCAAACGGTGATTACCCTAGAAGATGGTGTACTAAAAGGAGGAATAGGCCAAAGCATCAAACAACTTGCCTTTGATCAGGCTTACCAAGGAAAGATTTACTGCAAAGGAATCGAAGATGATTTTGTTCCGCACGGGACAACTTCAATTCTATTTAAAAATCAAAATATTAGTGTAGATGCGCTTAATGTTTTAGTGGATCAATCCTCTTAGCGTTTTGCTTAGAGCGATAGCCTGAGAATCGCTTAAACTCGCAGTAAAGGAACTAGACGCCATTAGTGCATCGTAAACAGAATCGATATTGCTCTTGTATTCCTCTGGAATTTGGGTAAGTAAAAGCTTGTCGTAGACGCTGCAGCAGCCTTCAAAAAGATTAACCAAGGCATCACTACTTGCTTTTAAGATATCGCTGAGCATCTGGTATCCAGCAATTTCTTTATCAATTACTTCGGGGGCCTTATAAAAATGATTAACACTTAATCCACTGATATCGTTTAATTGCTTGGTGAAGACTGAAGTACTGATCAAGTCGTTTGGCTGTGTTGCAGATAAAATGGCGTTCTCTGCATCTAAAAACAACTTCTTAACCTCCTGAAGAAGCACGTTAATACCTAATGCTCTCAGATAGCTCATGCGATCTGCAGTCGAAGGTAGTAGTTTAAATTTACTGTAATCCACCACTTTTTCGGTTACAGATAGAAGGATTTCTTGTGCTACAGACTCCGCTATAAAGCCCAAATTTACCGCGTCTTCAAAGTCGATTAGTGTATAGCAGATATCATCTGCAGCCTCTACCAAATACACCAAGGGGTGTCTGTAAAAACTATCCGCTGAAGAAGGGTTTGGTGGTAATTCTAGTTCTTTAGCCAACTCGAGAAAAAAGTCTTTTTCAGATTGAAAGTATCCAAATTTCTTGTCTGCGATATGCGCACTAGGTCGATGTGGGATACTGGCTTTAGGATATTTGATAAACGCCCCTAATGTGGCATAACTCAATCTAAGCGAGCCCGGGACTCCTAATCGTGAAGCGCTCAGTAATTTAAACCCATTGGCATTACCCTCGAATCGAGTGAGGTCGTTGTACTGGGCTTCGCTGAGTTTGGATTGATATTGGCGGCCTTCTTCTTCAAGAAAAAAATGACCAATGGCCTTTTCACCACTGTGCCCAAACGGAGGATTTCCGATATCGTGAGCTAAGGCTGCTGCTGCCACAATAGCTCCAAAATCATTAAAGCGATACCCTTGTTTTTGTAAATCCGGATGTCGTTGTAAAATAACCTCTCCAACCGAACGACCTAGACTTCTGGCTACAACCGAAACCTCTAAGGAGTGGGTGAGACGAGTATGTGCGAATGATTTATGGTGCGTTCCGCTTACCACAAGTGGCATGACCTGAGTTTTGTCTTGAAGCGATCTGAAGTATTTTGAGAATATAATTCTATCGTAATCTACTTCAAAGCCCAAACGTGTTTCATCTTGTTTACTTCGCAGTCGAATAGACTGATCACCAAATCGTCTTAAAGATAATAGTGTAGACCAATTCATTTACGATAAAAATTCATTTCGTCTATATATTTAAATACTTCAGGCGGTACTAATGAGCGGTATTCTTTTGATTCTTTGATTTGTTTGCGCACATAAGATGAGGACAATTCTAAAATAGGTCCATCTGTCCAAATGATTTTGGGATGGTCGATGTATTTTTCTTGAATTTCAGTCTTTTGAACCCTTGGATAAACCATAATATGGTAAAGCGCTAAAATAGTGTCAGCATTTTTCCATTTGTGAAAATGCGCCAAGTTATCTTCGCCCATAATGAGATAAAATTCAAGATTTAAATATTTTTCTTCAAGTCGAACAAGGGTGTCAACGGTATAATTTGGTTGGGGCAGGTCGAATTCAATCGTATTCACCTTGAATTTGGGATATTCGGCAATAGCCTCGTAAACCATTTGATACCTGTCGTTATTCGAAAGCATTTGTTGCTTTAATTTAAAAGGACTTCTTGGACTGATGATAAACCAAAGTTCATCGATTAATGAATTTTCTACCAGATGATTCGCTAAAATTAGATGCGCCTGATGAATGGGGTTAAAGGTGCCGAAAAACAGTCCAACCTTTTTCATGCTTAAGCCTTTAAAAATTGAGAGACCAAATCTTCCGCTTCTTTCAATGCCGTAGGTAAATCATCGTTTTTTAAAATCACATCAAATTTTGAAGCCGTTAGTAATTCTTCTTTGGCTTTTGCAACGCGCATTTGAATGATCTCTTCTTGGTCAGTATTACGCATGCGAAGTCTTCGCTCGAGTTCTGCGATAGAAGGCGGTTGAATAAATACTGAAAGACTCTCCTTTGGAAATTTAGATTTCAAGGCGATACCTCCGGCAACATCAATATCAAAGACAACGGCTTGTTTGGAATCCCAAATCCGCTTGATTTCACTTTTATATGTACCGTAAAATAAATCGGGATAAACCTCTTCGTATTCTATAAATTTATCCGCCTCAATATCTTCTTTAAAGTTTATACTGTTCAAAAAATAATAGTGGACACCATCGTTTTCGAGATCCCTAGGCGATCGTGTGGTCGCTGAAATTGAAAATGCCAAAGGCAAATCTGTTTTAGACAACAAATGATTGACAATAGTACTTTTACCACTTCCTGATGGGGCTGAGAAAATAATAAGTTTATCAGTGTTAAAGGACATTTAACAATTGTTCTTTGATTTTCTCTAAATCGTCTTTCATGATCACCACTATTTTTTGCAGAGCCGCGTGATACGATTTAGAACCTATAGTGTTGATTTCTCGTCCGATTTCTTGAGCGATAAAGCCAAGCTTTTTTCCCGAAGACTGTTTGTTGTTCAAGGTCTCTACAAAATAAGACAAGTGATTGCGAAGCCTTACTTTTTCTTCAGTAATATCGTATTTCTCGAGGTAGTAAATAAGTTCTTGTTCAAATCGATTTTCATCTACTGATTCTTTAATTTCAGCCACAGCCTTTTCCAATCGTGAACGAATTTCTTCTTTACGAACTACATCAATTTTTTCTACTTCTTCAAGGGATATTGAGATAGCTTCGATACGAAAAATAAGATCTGTTCCCAGGGCTTGTCCTTCTTGCACTCTAAATTCGTTGAGGTGTTTAGCTGCCTTCTTAAGACCCTCTAAAACAAAGTTTTTTTCAGCCTCCTCAATTTCTTCTCTACTACTTTGCATGACATCAGGGAGTCGCATTGCAATTTGAAGAGTGCTCTGCTCGTCAGCGGAAACAATATCGGCTAACTGTTCCATATAGCTCTTAACTAAAGCCTTGTTAATATTCGTTGCACTTTGATCTGAATTGTTTTCAACGTGAATAAAGACTTCGACTTTGCCTCTATTGAGCTCAGTAGACAACATCTTTCTCATGTCTAACTCAATTTCCTTATAGACCTGAGGATGGCGAATAATCAAATCTAGATTCTTGCCATTAAGTGCCTTTATCTCAATGCTGATTTTCTTGTATTCGATTTGGCCCTGGAATTTTCCATAGCCGGTCATGGAATGTATCATACACTAATTTGAAGGCAAAATTAAGGATTAAACCAAACTCTTTAATCTAAAGGCCTAATCCAAATGTTTCTATAGCTAACTCGCGACTCATCTGCATGGTCTTGTAAAATTAGCGGACCATCCCCATGCGCGTTGTTTTTTGGCCATCCAATGTATTGGGTAGTACCTAATATTTGAAAATGATCTTGAACTAAGATTCCATTGTGAAGCAGGGTTATCGTTGCCGATTTCGTTTTGTCGCCTTGAGCGTTAAATTCTGGCTTATGATAAATTATATCATAGGAATTCCACTCACCAGAAGGCACGGAAGCCATGGCAAGAGGTACAGACTGTTTATAGACTGAAGCCACTTGACCGTTCACATATGTAGGGTTATCGTTGTTGTCAAGAACCTGAACTTCATAGAGGCCTTGAAGAAAAACACCGCTGTTTCCTCTGGATTGATTAGAGCCTTGTATTTCAATGGGTGACCTCCATTCGAGATGTAATTGAACACTCCCAAAGTGTTCTTTAGTCTCGATATCACCCGACTTGTCTTTTACTGTCATACTGCCGTCGTCGTTAAGCATCCATTGAGCTGGCCCTTGAGTCATTGAACTCCGCCACTGTTCTAAATCACTTCCGTCAAATAAAACGATGGCATCTGATGGAGGAAGTCCCGATTCTCCGGGACGCACTCTAGGAGGTACAGGCTCATAAAATTCCGTTTTATTAGGAGTCGTAGGTTCTTCGCCTTCGAACAATCCAAAAGGGTTTGAGGTATTGACAGTACTTAATGCTTCTTCGTCTTGTGCTGTTCCACATGAGGTGAAAAATAAACCTAAGACTAAGCTTAACAGTACGAATCCTTTTTTCATTACAATTTCGCGATTTTAATGTTTCTGTAAGCTACGCCATCTCCGTGATCTTGTACACCGATGTGTCCATCAGGATACGCGCCAAAGTCTTCCCAAGTTGCGAATTTTGAATTAGCGACCATATCTACCCACGCATTTCCGTCAACAGCGAAACTTACAATTACAGTTCCGTTTAGAGTAACCTCACCAATGTTATTTACGTGATCAATTTTTATGGTGCAACTGTTCCACTCACCGACAGGTTTAGTGACATCTTCACTTGGTTCTACCATGTCGTAAAGGGCTCCTGCATGTCTATTGAGGCCATTTTTTGAATCTGGATGTCTCTCATTGTCGAGGACTTGAATTTCAGGACCGGTTTGATAGGGCGCAAAGAAGTCTTTAGATTCGTGAATGCCCCAAAATATTCCACTATTCCCTCCTTCTGCAATCCTCCATTCCATTGATAGCACAAAATTGGTGTACTTGTTTTTAGAAATCAAGTTATAGGTTGCTCCTTCTGGTCGTTCAGTAGGAGGATTAAATACCATTGCACCTTCTTCGATACTCCATGGTTCAACCACCTCACCTCCATTGTATACTTTCCAGTTGTCAAATGAAGTTCCGTCAAACAAGGTTTCCCATTCTATAGAGGTTGTTTCTTTCTCAGTAGCCATTGATGTGTTTTCTTCTGTTTGTTTTGCGTTGTTCTTGCATCCTAGCATTACTAAAGCGGCTAATGTGCTTAATACTATTGTTTTCATATTCCTAAAATATTATTGAGTTTTTGTTGATCTAAATCGCCACCAGCAAAATCGTCGAACGTTTTTTCTGTGGCTTCTATAATGTGTTTTGCGATAAATTGTGCGCCTTCACGGGCTCCTTGTTCAGGACTTTTAATACAACACTCCCATTCCATAACCGCCCAAACATCACATCCGTATTGGGTCAGTTTCGAAAAGATAGTCGCAAAATCTATTTGACCATCGCCGAGAGAACGGTAACGTCCAGCTCGATCTTGCCAGTCGTTATAACCTCCGAATGCTCCTTTTTTCCCAGTAGGATTGAACTCTGAATCTTTCACGTGAAAAGATTTGATAAACTCGTGATAATGGTCGATATAGGTAATGTAGTCCAATTGTTGGAGTATAAAATGGCTTGGGTCATAGAGAATATTTACCCTTTTGTGATTCCCTGTAGCTTCTAAGAAACGCTCAAAAGTGTCTCCGTCGTGGATGTCTTCACCTGGATGAACTTCATAACACACATCTACACCCTCTTCATCGAAATGATTCAAAATAGGCATCCACCTTTTAGCTAGTTCCGCAAATCCCGTTTCTACTAAACCAGGTGGTCGTTGCGGCCAAGGATGTGCAGTATGCCACAACAACGCTCCAGAGAAGGTAGCGTGTGCTTTTATACCCAATCTTCGAGAGGCTGTTGCTGCTTTTTTAACAGTTTGAATAGCCCATTCAGTTCTCGCCTTAGGATTGTTTTTTACCGCATCAGGCGCAAAATTATCAAACATAATGTCATAAGCTGGATGCACCGCAACTAATTGCCCCTGAAGGTGTGTAGAAAGTTCTGTGATTTCAAGTCCGTAAGAATTGACTTTTCCTTTTAAATCGTCGCAATAGGTTTGACTTTCGGCGGCCAAATCTAAATCGATTAAAAAGTGCTCCCATGTTGGGATTTGAATTCCTTTGTAGCCTAAATCTGCAGCCCACTTGCACATTCCGTCCAAGGTGTTAAAGGGCGCTTTACTGTCCACAAACTGAGCCAGAAAGACTGCAGGTCCTTTAATTGTTTTCATAGTTTATATTTAGTCGTCTAGTTTAATCCAAACATTTCCTTGGCCATGCGATGCAACGGTAGCTTCTATAAAATTCAATCCACGTACACCGTCATGAATACCGGGATAAGCCCCTGAGTCTACTTCTTCGCCTCTGATAGCTTTGGCCATTCCTCGGTATATATTACCCATGGCATCAAAAATACCTTCTGGATGTCCAGGAGGTATTTTAGACGCTTCTAAGGATTGCTCAAAATTGTACTGATGACCGGGTTTGAGTAATTGTAAAGGTTTGCCTTCTTGAAAGAAGTAGAGGTAGTTGGGATTTTCTTGTTCCCATTTTAAAGCTCCTGTTTTACCGTAAATGGCCACAGTAAAGTTGTTTTCTTCGGCGGTTGCAATTTGAGAAGCACGAATAACCCCTTTTACATGATCTTCAACACGTATAAGTACGGTTCCGTCTACATCCATTTCATTGTCGCCATATACATGGTTAAAGTCAGCTAAAATGCTTTTTATTTTAAGACCAGAGGTGTATTCGAGCATCTGAAAGGCATGAGTTCCAATATCACCAATACAGCAGCTTATACCCGATTTTTTTGGGTCTAGTCTCCAAGTTGCCTTGCGTTTTTCTTCATCGTGAATAATAGGATTGATCCACCCTTGATAGTATTGCGCATCTAGTTTTTGCACCTTGCCGATAAGACCAGCTTTGATCATTTGTCTCATTTGCCTAACCATCGGATATCCTGTGTAGGTATGTGTTAGAGCAAAAAGGACATTTTTTTCTTGCTGAATTGCTAACAGCTCTTTGGCCTCTTCGTGTGTCGTGGTCATCGGCTTTTCACAAATGACGTTTATTCCCGCTTGAATAAGGGTTTTTGCCATCGGAAAGTGTAGAAAGTTAGGCGTTAAAATACTGACCACTTCAACGCGCTCTCCTTCGGGTAGTTTTAATTCTTCTTCTACAAGCTCTTCTACAGTGGCATAGATGCGATTCGTTGGAATATCAATCTCTTCTGCAAATTCAAGACTGATGGCTTTATCCGGATTAAAAACACCTCCGATGATTTCGTAATCATCGTGCATATAAGCGGCTATTCGATGAACGATTCCGATTAGAGAGTCGCCACCGCCTCCAAGTATTCCTAATTTTATTCTTTTGGGCATTTTTAGTTTATTAAGAGTTGTAGTCTATTTTTTCATTTTTAAAAGTAAGGCTGAATAAGACAAATACCAAAACTGCAAATAGTGCAGGTGCCTTCCATATACTTTTCCAATCGTGTAATTCATCAACCAGATAGTAATCAGCTATACCTCCAGCTATCTCAAATCCTATAAGCATTCCTACTCCGTAAGTAGCTAGGGTTATAAGACCTTGAGCAGCACTTTTGTTTTCTTCACTTGCCTTAGCATCGGTATAAATTTGTCCGGAAACAAAAAAGAAATCATAACAAATACCGTGCAGTGCAATACCAATAAGCAGCATAAAGGCTTTTTCATCAACATCTCCGTAGGCAAAAAGCATGTAACGAATTCCCCAAGCAAGCATTCCAATCATAATGGTTTTTTTGAAACCAAATCGTTTGAAAAAAACGGGTAGCGCTAGTATGAATAAGGCTTCTGAAATTTGACCTATTGACATTTTAGCTGCGGGATTAGCCATACCAATTTCACTTAAAAAAGGAGCTGCGTTTTGATAGTAAAATGCCAGCGGGATACATATCAAAATAGAGGCAATAAAAAAGATTAAAAAGTTGCGCTCTTTCAATAAACTCAAGGCATCTAATCCTAGTATTTTGACCAAACTGACATTTTCTTTCTGCGTAGAAGGTGGAGTTTTGGGAAGAGTAAAACTAAAAACACCTAAAACAGCTGAGGCGGCAGCTGTCATTAAAAAAGTGTTTTTCATTGCACCTTCTGCGATAGTTTCTTGATTATCCCACTGAAATAGATACGAAATAGCCATTCCAGACAAAATCCAACCGACAGTTCCAAAAACTCTTATACTCGAAAATTCTTTGGCGGTGTCACTCATTTGATTAAATGAAATCGAATTTACCAAGGCCAGGGTAGGCATATAGGCAATCATATAACCGAGAACATAAGGGTAAAACACTTCAAAAGAGGTTATCTGTGACATTTGATACATCAAAAAAGCTCCTATTAAGTGAAGTATGCCCAAAATGCGTTCGGCGTTAAAAAATCGATCGGCAATGAGCCCAATAATAAAAGGAGCTAGAATTGCACCCCAAGATTGTGTAGAAAAAGCCTTTGAGGCTTCTGCACCACTAGCACCCAAATTTTCACTGAGAAAAATACCAAAGGTTACAAACCATCCACCCCAAATGAAAAATTCTAAAAACATCATTAAGGATAATTGTAATCGAGTGCTATTTTTCATTGAAGAAGTGATTTTTCAATAAGAGCTTTGCTTGCCATAATGCCTTCCTCTTCTGATAATTCATCACCTTCAAATTCAACACCGATGAAACCTTGGTAGCCTGAATTTTTGACGATTTCCATCATTTTGGCATAATCGATATTACGTTCGTTACCTTGCTCGTCAAAGGTGTATGTCTTGGCACTTACAGCTTTGGCAAAAGGCATTAATTCTTGTACACCAAGGTATTTGTCGTATTCATCTGTACAAGTAAGCTCGCCTGTACTCCCGTATTCTGAGGCCATACAAAAGTTTCCAAAATCAGGAAGTGAGCCACAATTGGGCATATCCACGGCTTTTAAGACTTCTGAGAGTTTTGCCCCATTTGAAGAAAGTCCACCGTGATTCTCTACGATGATATTGATATTTTTTTCTAGGGCATAAGATCCAAGTGCTTTCATACCAAGCACCGAATTTTGTATCCAGGTTTCCGGATCGGAACTTCCGTGTAAATTGACACGAATAGAATGACATTCAAGAGCTGCAGCAGCATCAACCCATCTTTTGTGGTTTTCAACAGCCTCATTGCGTTCCTCCTCATCTTCTGCTGAAAGGTTACCCTCTCCATCAATCATGATTAATACATTGCGAACATGGTGAGCCTGACTTGCTGCAAGTGATTTTTCTATGAAGGATTGCATACCTGCTTCAGGACTTTCTGCCTCTTCAAAATGTGGTCGGTAGAGTTGATTGACATATTCAATACCCTCAAAACCCATTTCACTGGCTCTTTTGGCAAAGTCAAAGGGATCCATACTTCCGTTTCGGATTTGTTTGTTCATCGACCACTGCGCAAGTGACAGTTGATATTTTGGAGTTGTCTTTTCAGATGAGACCGTTTTTTCTTTTTGTTTACAAGAAGTAAAACTAATGAATGCTACTAGCAGCAGACTTTTAAAAATGAGATTAAATTTTAGCATCGGTTTAAGTTGTTGATTTTTATAGTTTATAATTCTAAAATCATCCTTGAAAATTAGAAGATTTTCATTCGAACTTACAGATTTCCAAATAAATGTAGAAAATTTAACTAAGAATTAATACATTTAATAATCTAAACCGAAGACTTAAGTATGAATAAATTTTATTACAACGAACCTCGTGACTCTTACGACGCCATTGTAGTCGGAACTGGAATCAGTGGTGGATGGGCCGCTAAAGATCTCTGCGAGAAAGGATTAAAAACCTTGGTGCTTGAAAGAGGGCCGATGGTAAAACACAGAGAAGATTATCCAACTGCCAATAATGATCCTTGGGACTATCCAAATGGAGAGACCCCTTCCCAGGAAATGCTCAAAAGGCAACCCAAACAGTCGCGCACCGGATATACTACTAGAATGTCTTCTGCGCATTGGTTTGTTGATGATATTGACCATCCATACAACGAAATCAAACAATTCGATTGGATGCGGGGTTATCATGTAGGTGGTCGTTCAATTATGTGGGGTAGACAATCCTATAGGCATAGTGATATCGATTTCACTGCAAATAAAAGAGAAGGTGTCGCTGTTGATTGGCCCATTAGATACAAGGACATCAAGCCTTGGTACGATAAAGTAGAAGCATACATTGGAGTTTCTGGTGAAAACCGTGGATTAAAGCAATTACCTGATGGTGTTTTTGAGCCCGCCTTTGAATACAACTGTGTTGAAGAGGTTTTTCGGAAAAAAGTGGAATCAGGATTTGATGATGGTCGAGTAGTGACCATGGGTCGTACAGCGCACATCAATAGTGACAAGAAATTTGAGGGAGACGGACGTATTCGGTGTCAATCCCGTAGCCGTTGTATAAGAGGATGTCCTTTTGGAGCCTATTTTAGTAGTAATAGTTCAACATTGCCTGCAGCAGAAGCTACAGGAAACATGACATTGCGACCAGATTCTATTGTACACGAAATCATGTATGACGCCGATACTCAAAAAGCAACAGGTGTAAAAGTGATCGATAGAGAAACCAAAGAGACCTTTGAATTCAAGGCTAAGGTCGTTTTCTTGTGTGCATCAACCGTTGCCTCGACTGCGATTTTAATGCAATCAAAATCAGATCGTTTTCCCAATGGAATGGGTAATGATTCTGGCGAATTAGGACACAACATTATGGATCACCACTTTAAAGCAGGTGCCATGGGTCGCTTTGATGGTTTTGCAGATAAATATTACAAAGGTCGAAGACCTACAGGACTATACATTCCTCGTTTTAGAAACATTGGTGATGGTACTGATATGAAAGAGTTCAAAAGAGGCTATGGTTATCAAGGTGGTGGGAGTAGAGGTAATTTCACTGAATTAATTGCAGAAACAAAAGGCTTTGGAGCAGAATTGAAAGATGCTATTTTCCAACCAGGAGAATGGAATATCGGAATGACTGCTTTTGGTGAGATTTTGCCTTATCACGATAACAAAATGATGTTAGACTATGATCTTCTAGATCAATGGGGACTTCCTACAGTAACCTTTGACGCTGAAATTAGAGAAAATGAACTTGCCATGCGAAAAGACATGCAAGATCAAGGTGTTGAAATGCTGAAAAAAGCCGGAGCCAAGGATGTGATGGGTTATGATGCGCATTACGGCTTCGGAAACGGAATTCATGAAATGGGTACTGCTCGTATGGGTAGAGATGCCAAAACATCAGTTGTCAATGGACACAATCAATTACATGCTGTTAAAAACGTATATGTAACAGATGGAGCATTTATGACTTCAGGAGCATGTGTTAACCCTTCCCTAACCTATATGGCATTTACAGCAAGAGCTGCTGATCATGCCGTCAATGAACTTAAAAAAGGAAACATATAATTATGGAAAGAAGAACCGCACTTAAAAATATGGGTAAAGTTTTTGGCTTTGCCGTGGCTACTCCAACTTTCTTAAGTATTCTCGAAAGTTGTCAAAACAGCCAGTTTGCAGATTGGACACCCAAATTCTTTACTCAAGATCAGGGAGAGTTTGTCGGCAGAATGTTAGATGTCTTGTTACCAAAGACAGATACACCTAGCGCCACAGAACTTAATGTACATGTTTTTATTGATGAGTTGGCCAATGCCACTTTTGACGATGACCGAAAGGCAGATGTCCAAATGTTACTTAATGCGTGCATGAATCAGACATTATCTATGTCTGAGGTTGACAGCGCAAATGACTTGAATAATGAAATGATTGCTAATGCCTTGTCTTCCTTCTACGGGGAGTTAGATGAAGAAACCGCTCAAAAGCATGCTGAAGCTTCAAAGACTTATCAAATGGCAAAGATGAATGGTGAAGCGGCTTCTTTGGAAGAAGCGGTTGCAGCTCGAAGCTTTGCTAATGAAATTCGAAACCTTGCGATCAGCGCTTATAAAAACACAGAATATATAGGTGAAGAAGTATTGGCATATCTGCCAGTACCAGGTCCTTACGTAGGCTGTGCAGATGTTCAAGAATTGACTCAAGGCCGAGCTTGGTCATTATAGAAAGAAAGTATTTCAATTATAAACCCGAATCATCAATGATTCGGGTTTTTTTATACCAAAAGGTATTTATCCGTTAAGAATAAATGGACCATTCTATATTTTCATACCAATTGGTTTAATCTGGAAGCGCAAACTTCTCCTCCAAACACAGTTTTGTCATTCATCGATAAAAGGTGTATTTCATAATAAACGAATCAATTATCTTACATAATCGCGTAAGATTTTTTTTCTTGAATTTTACCATTATTAACAATTATTAGATTTATAGTTTCACTTAAAAACCCTTGTAAATACTGGTTGTGTAAGCATTTTATAAACATGCGGTGAATAAAATATTTTGAAACAGCAGTTAAAAGCTTTTCTGCTCATACTAATTGTTTGTTTATTGAGACTTTAAACCTTTAATTAAAACTTAAATATGAAAAATCTAATGACATTTGCTTTTGTGTTTATGGCAGCCTTTGCCGTTGCACAGAACAATGATTCTGATGTAGACATTGTTGGTAATGACAATGAGGTTGATGTAACGCAATCTGGAAATTCAAACACATCAATCGCTGACATTGTTTCTGACGGAAATATTGTTAGCGTCGACCAATTGGGCCTATTTAACGGTTCATATGTAGGAGCATTTTTGAGCTCTGACGATAATGAAGTAACAGTTAATCAAGATGGCGGAGCAAACGGTTCTGCGGTTTTGTTAACAAGAAGATCTGATAATAATGACGTATCTGTTTCTCAACTTGGTGGATTCAACCTTTCAGGGGTAAGAATTCATGCTCGTTCTGATGATAACGAAGTAGTTGTTTCTCAAGACGGACTATTTAATGCTTCAGGTGTTAGAGTAGCAAGAAGCTCTGATGCTAATGGAGTAGACGTAGAACAAGTTGGTTCAGCAAATGCTTCAGGTATTGTTGTGCGTAGAGGATCAGATGGTAATTTCAATGAAGCATTTCAATTTGGTAATTTGAACCTAGGGTTACAAAGTATGACTAGATCTGATGACAATTACGTTTCTCAGTGGCAAGTTGGTAATCGTAATATCAATGCTATCGAAATGTGGAGATCAAATGGAAATATAGTTATCGGCGCAGATTCCTATGGTAATAGAAATATTACACTAACAGGTTATTACATGTCTGATGATAACGTTTCTTATGCAAACCAATTCGGAAACAGAAACTTCAATAGTTTAAGTCTTTATGACTCTGATGTTAATTCTATCAATCAAACTCAAATTGGAAACAGAAATGAGAGCGTGATTGACTTAGCTGGATCAGATTTTAATACTATCGAGCAAGAGCAAGGTTGGTTATTATTTGGCGCTTTTCCAATTTATGATTCTTACAGAACATCTTCATTTATTGGAGTATATGGGTCTGATAATAATGATGTATATCAAACTGCATGGGAATCTAGAAATACTTCACAGGTAACAGCATTAGTAAATTCTGACGGAAATTTTGTAGATAGTTATAGTGATTTTTCAAGAGGGTCTGACAACACTGTATTAGCAGGCGGATCAGACGGTAACAGTATTCTGTCGCAGCAAGATTCTTCACTAAGATCAAGTGCATTAACTGTTTTAGCAGGATCTGATGACAATATTGTTGTAACGTACCAAGGGTTCGATGAGGAATCACAATCAAATACTGTACTTCTTAATTCAGATGCTAACTTCTTGATTACAGACCAGCGTGGTCTTTCTGAGTACTCAGGAATTTTAGTCGCAGGTTCAGATATGAACGTTGTAGATGTAGATCAGTATGGTGAAGAAAACGCTTCAGGATTAATTATCGCTGGTGGTTCTGACGAGAACACCGTATACGTAGGTCAAACAGGAATGGAAAATGAAGCTAGAGCTTGGATTTTAGGAGACTCAGATATGAATTCTGTTACTGTTTTACAATCAGGTGACTACAACAAGTCATACACAGCTCCTTTAGCTGACTCTGACAGCAATACTACAAAACACAATCAAACAGGAGACGATAACCTCGCTCTTACTGTTATTGCTCCAGGAAGTGATAAAAATAGAGTTCGTATTAGACAAGCGGGAGAATTTAGTGCTGCAGTTACACTTCAATCAGGAGAGAAGAACAGAGCCGTAATCGTTCAAAGAGGTATGTCAGATACATCTTTCGCAATTATTGCTCAAGCAGGTACAAGTAATGAGGGTGAAATTGATCAGCAAGGTGCAGTTAATTTTGCATCTATTGCTCAGGCAGGAGATGAAAATACTGCATCTTCAACTCAAGAAGGAGACTTCAACTTAGCTGTTACACTTCAAGATGGAGTTGGTAATGATGCTTCAAGTGAGCAAATGGGTACTGCTAACGCTTCTTTCATTGTTCAGTCAGGAATGTCTAATGAGGCTGATGCAACACAGGACGGTTCAACTAACCTAAGTGTTATTTCACAGTTTGGAATGATGAATTCAACAAGTGTTTCTCAAATGGGTCAATGGCACTCAAGTTCAGTTAACATCGTAGGTAATGGTAATGCAGTTACTGTTACTCAGATGAACTAAAAGAGAACATCACTTTGTAAATATTACGACAGATTGTCGTTAATTAAAGCCCCTCATCGAGGGGCTTTTTTATTTGGAATAGCACTCTTGTAGTTGGGTAAGAATTATCTCATCACCTTATTAGGATTTACACTTTTTAAACTAATTGCGAAAAGCCTTGTTTTTAAGGGGATTAAAAAATTATATTAATTTGTGTTAATAATTCTCTGACAAGATGCTCGTAATTATCTGCACATCAAAAGATTGAATCTATATATTTATTGTATAGTTATGATGCGTAAATTTCTTTTAATACTTTTTTGTTCTGCAGGAGTTTTTGCCCAAGAGAATAAGTCAAATGTTGTATTGCTAAGTTCAAGTAGCAACGACATTACAGTTTCTCAAAAGGGAACAGCTAATCAATCAAGTGTTTCAGTTAAAGAAAGTGGATTTAACCTCCTAAGTAGTCTTCAAGAGGGTTTTGAAAATCAATTCGAGTTATTCTTCATAGACAACTCAGACAATAATAATTTTAAGTTTAGGCAATTAGGTTTACGTAATAATCTATACGCTTTGGCTTTCAAAGGAACCGACTTTTCACGTTTTAAAAGCGTTCAAAAAGGAGATAATAATTTTGGCATTCAAATCATTTCGTTTTCTGACTTTGCTAAAATACTTAGTGTGCAAAGAGGAACATCGAATGGAATTACAAGTTTAATCACAGGGAGTTCAGATGGGAGTATTGCGATCTCTAAACAATTAGGGAGCTTTAATTTCAGTGGAACCCTTATTGATCGGAATGCGAACAATAATAGAAATCAAAACATTCAAATTGGGCGATTAAACAGAGTTATTAATTCTATTTTCAATTCCGAGGCCAATTCCCAGCTTACTACACAGTATGGTAGAATTAATAGAGCTTTCTCAACAATAGAGGGAAATTCAAATCAAAATAATCTCTGGTTTAATCAAACGGGTTATTTAAATGCTTTATTGAATGGCTTCTTTTTGAGTAATGAGAATGTGGTACAATCAATTCAAAAAGGGTTCTTGAATCGTATGACTTCTATTTGGGCTTTGTCCAATTTGAATGGAATACGCTTATTTCAAGAGGGAAATCAAAATTCTCTAAGAATAAATGGGCTCTACAGTGATCTGAATAGACTTTTAGTTTTACAATACGGTCTAGCAAATAGAAGTTATATATCAGCTAGAGAGGCTTTAGCAAATCAGTATACCAACAAACAAAGTAATCGAAGAAATATTTCTTTATTCACTTTGATGATGAGTGATTGGAATAAAATTCGCGCATTTCAAAGTGGTAATGCTAACACTATTGTTCAACAATTTCGAAGCTCAAGCTCGAACGATGTTACTCAACATCAAAAGAAATCAGTCAATACCTTTAGCGGAACGTCTTTAATTGAATCAGAAAACAATGCGATTGGAATGACACAAAACCGCGCCGAAAGGTCTTATGGTGTGGTTAAACTTGCAGATTCTGACCACAATAATATTTATACAGAGCAATATAATGGGTATCAAAGCAATCTAAATATTGAGCTGGTATCCTATTCAGATGATAATATTATCACTGTCTATCAGTCAGGAGATCATCAGGAATTCAATGCGTATACAGAAAACTCTAAAGGCAATCAACTTTATAGTTTACAAGAATCCGAAGAGAACAAAAGTGTTGTGAAACTCAATAATTCGGATAGTAACACTTTAATTTCGACCCAACAGGGTGATGTCAATACAGTGGTTGTTGCACTTGACGAAAGTGACAAGAATACTATTTACACCCATCAAACAGGTAATGAGAATACAGCATATTATTTTGTTATTGCAGATTCTAATTCCAATACTGCTAAAATTGATCAATTAGGAGATGAGTCTACAGCCATTGTAGAAATAGAGGGAGACCAGAATGTGGTTTGGATTTTTCAAGACGATTCAAGTCAAGAGTCTATTGCAATTGTGAGTGTTGAAGGGAATTTAAATGAAGCGACCATAGATCAAAACGATGATGCTTCTGCGGGTTACATTGAAATTAAAGGAACAGCTAATATTGCTTCACTCATGCAAGATGGAAATAGCCAGTTCAGTATTCAAAAGCAAGAAGGATCTTCAAATCTAGTACTATCAGTTCAAAATGGAGATGATAATTACAATTACACACTTCAACAAGGAGACGCTAACACTATTTTTTCGAGTCAGACAGGGAAATTAAATTCCAATCGAATAATACAAATCGGCAGCGCTAATATTGCTATTGTTACTCAGAATGGATTACTTCACACAAGTAATATAAGGGAGGTAGGCTCAAATAATTCAGCTACAGTTACCCAGTCGAATGGATCGAAATAGTGATATATATTTTATATAGGTTCAAAAAAAAACCTCGCATTTGCGAGGTTTTTTTGTTAAGAGCCACACATTAGGCAATCTTCGTCATTGTCTTCACTTTCTTTAGCTTTTTGAATCATCCCTTTTAATTCCAAAGCGGTTAGTGGTTGTGTGCTAATTTCTTGACTCCTAGCAGAGGATTCCTCTTTTTTGACAGCTACTGCTTCTGCAACTTTCGCTGGCTCTGGGGCTTTCTTTTTAGTATTGTCAAGAGTAAATTTAATAGCGTCTGTGGCTGCTTTGGTTCTCAAGTAGTACATTCCAGTTTTTAAGCCGCTCTTCCAAGCGTAGAAGTGCATTGAGGTCAATTTAGAGAAGTTCGCATCCTCCATGAATAGATTCAATGATTGGCTTTGATCAATAAAGTATCCTCTCTGTCTACTCATATCGATGACATCTTTCATGCTTAATTCCCAAGCCGTCTTATACAACTCTTTCAAGTCTTCTGGAATACCATCAATGTGCTGGATAGAACCATTGGCTCTCATGAGTTCTTGTTTTAAATCCTCATTCCATAATCCCAACTCAACCAAATCTTCTAACAGATGTTTATTCACTACAATAAACTCTCCAGATAGAACGCGTCTAGTGTACAAATTCGAAGTATAAGGCTCAAAACACTCGTTATTGCCTAGTATCTGTGAGGTGGAAGCCGTTGGCATTGGAGCGACTAATAGCGAGTTTCGCACTCCAGATTTTTTGACTTCCTTTCTGAGTTTATTCCAATCCCATCTTCCCGATAAATCCTCATCATTTACACCCCATAGGTTATATTGAAATTTTCCTTCTGAGATTGGTGAGCCTTTGTATGAACTGTAAACGCCTTCTTCTTTGGCCATTTCCATTGAAGCTTCTACAGCGGCGAAATAGATGGTTTCAAATATGTCTTGATTCAATTCTTTAGCTTGATCCGAAGTAAATGCCAAACGAAGCTTTATGAAGGTGTCCGCTAATCCCTGCACTCCAAGACCAATAGGTCTATGCCTCATATTGGAGTTTTCTGCTTCTATAACAGGATAGTAATTGCGGTCTATAACTCGGTTGAGGTTCTTAGTCACGCGTTTGGTCACATGGTACAATTCTTCGTGGTTGAAGCTGTTGTTTTCTACGAACATAGGTAGGGCGATCGAAGCCAAATTACATACAGCTATTTCGTCTGGCGAAGTGTATTCTAAAATTTCTGTACAGAGATTTGACGATCGTATGGTTCCTAAATTCGATTGATTAGACTTTCTATTCGCAGCATCTTTATAAAGCATGTAAGGGGTTCCAGTCTCGATTTGTGACTCGAGGATTTTCTCCCACAATTCCCTTGCTTTTATTGTTTTTCTGCCCTTTTTCTCAGATTCGTATTTTAGGTAAAGTTTGTCGAATTCATCGCTATGTGAGTCTGCTAAACCTGGGCATTCGTTTGGACACATCAATGTCCAGTATTCGTTAGCCTCTACACGCTTCATGAATAAATCTGGAATCCACATCGCATAAAAAAGATCACGTGCTCTCATTTCTTCCTTTCCATGATTCTTTTTGAGGTTTAAGAAGTCAAAAATGTCTGCATGCCAAGGCTCTAGGTAAATTGCAAAACTTCCTTTTCGCTTTCCACCACCTTGATCCACATAACGCGCAGTATCATTGAAAACTCTGAGCATAGGAACAATACCATTAGAGGTACCATTAGTTCCTGATATGTACGATCCTGTTGCTCGAATATTGTGTATTGACAAACCTATACCTCCAGCAGATTGTGAAATTTTTGCTGTTTGTTTTAGGGTGTCATAAATTCCATCTATACTGTCTTCTTTAGTAGTCAAAAGAAAACATGATGACATCTGTGGCTTAGGTGTTCCTGAGTTGAATAAAGTAGGTGTCGCATGTGTAAAGTACTTCTTTGACATGAGTTCGTAGGTCTTAATTGCCGCATCAAGGTCGTTTAAGTGAATTCCGATAGAAACCCGCATGAGCATGTGTTGGGGCCGTTCTGCTATTGTTCCATTCAATTTTAACAAATATGAACGTTCAAGTGTTTTGAAGCCAAAATAATCGTAACTGAAATCGCGATTGTAAATAATTGCAGAGTCTAGCTTATCAGCATTCTCCTGAATAACGTCATTAACTTCTTTTGAGAGAAGAGGTGCTTTTTTAGCTGTTCTGGGATTAATGTATTCGTAAAGTTCCTTCATTGTTTCAGAAAACGATTTTTTCGTGTTTTTATGAAGGTTAGAAACAGATATACGAGCTGCTAGTTTTGCGTAATCAGGATGAGTAGTAGTTAGGGTAGCGGCAATCTCAGCTGCTAAGTTGTCCAATTCTGAAGTAGTCACTCCATCGTAAAGACCGTCAATGACACGCATTGCGACTTTTACAGGATCGACTAAATCGTTTAGTCCGTAACAAAGTTTACGAACTCGAGCTGTAATTTTATCGAACATTACAGGCTCTTTTCTACCATCTCTTTTGACTACATGCATATCTCAGGGGGGTGTTAAAGTAGGTTAAGTTTATTGTTGGTCTATTAAAAATCTGCATCAAAAGAGAATGACTCTTCTGTACTTGGCTTAGTTGCTGAATTTTTTACTCCAGCTTTCTGGTATTCACTCACTTTCTTTTCAAAGAAGTTTGTCTTTCCTTGAAGCGAAATCATATCCATAAAGTCGAATGGATTACTCACATTATACATCTTTTCGCATTCGAGCTCAACCAATAGTCGATCTGTTACAAACTCTAAATACTGAGTCATCAACTTAGCATTCATTCCGATCAAACTAATAGGGAGAGATTCAGTAATAAACTCTCTTTCAATGTTAAGAGCGTCTAGAAGGATTTCAGATATTCGCTCTTTTGGCACTTTGTTAATGAGGTGTTTATTATGCAAGTGAACCGCATAGTCGCAATGCAATCCTTCGTCTCTTGAAATCAATTCATTTGAGAAGGTAAGTCCTGGCATAAGTCCTCTTTTCTTTAACCAGAAAATAGAACAAAAAGCACCAGAGAAGAAAATTCCTTCAACAGCAGCAAAGGCGATAAGACGCTCAGCGAAACTTGGAGATTCTATCCATCTCAAAGCCCAGTCCGCTTTCTTTTTAATAGCCGGAAAATTCTCAATTGCCTTGAATAACAAGTCTTTTTCTTTTTCGTCATCGACATAGGTATCGATTAGAAGTGAATAGGTTTCTGAATGGATGTTTTCCATCATAATTTGAAATCCGTAGAAAAACTTGGCTTCAGAGTACTGCACCTCGTTCACAAAGTTTTCAGCTAGATTTTCATTCACGATGCCATCAGAGGCTGCGAAGAAAGCCAAGATATGTTTGATAAAGTAGCGCTCGTCATCGGTGAGTTTATTACTCCAGTCATGTGGGTCTTGGGATAAGTCAATTTCTTCTGCAGTCCAGAATGAGGCCTCAGCCGTTTTGTACCATTGCCACAAGTCGTGATGTTGGATTGGAAATATTACAAAACGGTCTTTGTTGTCTTCTAAAATGGGTTCAATTGCTGCTGACATATTATAAATTTTTAATTATTTCGTAATTCACGGGACTAACAAAGATGATAAAAGACATGCATTGATTTATGACTGTTTAACGAGAATTGCTCTGAAGTTTTTAACAGAAATTGTTGAAATGTACTCTAAGGTCAATTATAGTAGTGACTCGTTAAAGTTGACAAAATTGAAGGTAAAAATTATTTAACTGAGCTAGGGACTTTTTTGTTTAACTTTTGAAGCTGCTTCGAGCTTGTTATACCATTCTGCACCAAATTTGCGAATGATCGCCTCTTTTAAAAATTCAAAGACTTTTAATTTCTGTGTTTTTCCCAAATCACAAGCCGGACTGCATATATGCCACTGATGATAATTCACGGCAGTAAATGAATTGTAACGTGTGAGTCGAATAGGATAAAGATGGCAACTTATAGGTTTTTTGAAGTCAATTTTCCCTGCATTATAAGAAGCCTCTATTCCACACTTGGCTATATTATATTTGTCATAAACGACATATGCGCAGTCTTTTCCTTGAATTAATGGCGTTTCCCATTCACCGTCTTCACCTTTGACATAGCTTCCTTTTTGGGCAATGCTTTCAAGACCTTCTGCACTTAAAAAAGGCTTGATTTCCGGTAGATTCTTTTCGAGAATTGAGAGCTCTTCGTCTTCGAGAGGAGCTCCGTATTCTCCTTCGACACAGCAGGCTCCTTTGCAGGCTTTTAAATCACATAGAAAGTGTTCTTCAAGCAGGTCTTGGGATATTATTTTATCATCGATTTGAATCAACTTGAAAAGGGCTAAGGGTTCTTAGATTTGAATCCGTGAACTATTTGTTGGCCAAAGCCTTTAGGTACATTTTCATCTCCTGGAAAACCCAATTCTACATTGCCGTTTTGATCTGGGACGTAATTCGTTCCAAAAAGATAGTCCCATACACTCAAACTGATTCCGTAATTTACGCCGTTGCTCTTTCCTTCAGGAAGGTGATAAGCGTGATGGTAAAGGTGCATAATAGGGTTGTTGAATACGTACCTTAAAATTCCGTAGTCCAATTTTAAATTGGCGTGGTTGAGGTGTCCGATAGATATAGCGACAAAATGAACGATATAGGCTTGCTCAGGTTCATATCCGCCCAAAAGCATAACCCCAATTGTCTTTAAGGGTTTGTACAAAATATTTTCCATCCAATGATAACGCATGTGAGCGGCAAAGCCCATTTCCTTTACACTGTGGTGTATCTGATGAAATTTCCATAAAGCCTCAAAGCGATGTAATGCAATGTGGGTAAGCCACTGCACAAAATCCAGTAAAACAAAGAAAATGAGAAGACTCCAAAAAACAGGTAAATCGGCTAAGTCAATCAGTTTAATACTGTTATATTGGATTCCAGTAGCGTTGAAAATTTGTCCGAGTAAACTGTAAATTCCGCTAATAGCGATGCCAAATGCGAAGAAGTTAAAAAACATGTAGAATAAATCTAACCAGAAGTCTTTTCGAAGAGGTTTTTGGCTTTTTCTCCACGGAAAAAGTAACTCAAGGCTGTAGACCAAAGCCGAGATAAAAATCAGTCCCCAAAAAAAGTTTTGATACCAAGGCACATCGAAGGTAACAGAGCGCATAAACCAGTTAGCACTCCCTCTGATACTAGACCAAATGATATCCATAGCGGTGATCATATTTCAAAATTACAACTATGATTTATAAATTAAGGTAACTACGGTTACTTAATTCGCTATAACTCTCATATTATTAGTCATAATAGACATCATTTTTTCGAAGTCTATTTTGGATTGGTAGTTCCAATCATAGCTAGCCTGTTTGTAGGACAAGCTATCAGGCCAACTCTCGGCAATATCATACCTGAAGTCTCTTTGATACTCAGGAATGAAATTAGGATATTTACGTTTTAAGGCTAACGCCAATTCGTTGGGAGAAAAAGACATTCCTCCAATATTGTAAGAATCTCTAATTGTTATTTTAGAAGATTCTGCATGCATCAACTGTATGGTTGCCTCTACCGCATCCGATATATAAAGCATGGGCAGGGCTTTTTCGGGATTAATTGAACAGCTCATAAAAGTCCCTGAAGAGGCAGATCGAAACATGTCCATAACGTAATCTGTAGTGCCACCTCCAGGCTGGCTCTTGAAGCTAATTAGCCCCGGGTAGCGAATACTTCTAACATCGAAGTTGTATTTCTGGTGATAGTATTGGCACCAGTGCTCCCCTGAAAGTTTGCTAATTCCGTAGACCGTTATTGGTTTGTGTATTCCATTTTGAGGACATTGTTGACGTTGACTTTCATAACCAAAAACGGCAATACTCGAAGGCCAAAACAGTTTTCGAATGACTCCTTCTCTGCCCAATTCAAGTAAATTTAAAAGGCCTTGGATATTGACTTTCCAAGCTTGCTTTATATTTTTTTCTGCAGACGCACTCAATAGTGCAGCCAAAAGATAGACTTCTGTGATTTGATGTTTATCGATAAGCGCTCTAATGGCATCTACATCAGTTACGTCTAGATATTCAAAGGATATATTAGACAGATGAGTACTCGAACGAATATCAGCTCTAATGATATTCTTGTCGGGATAGTACTTTTGGAGTGCCTCGCAGAGCTCTATACCCAATTGACCTTCACTACCGATAATTAAAATTCGATTATCGTTCACGGGGATTTAGTTTAGTATAGTCAAAATTAATTCAAATTCTGTAAGTACATTTGATATATGAGAAAATTTTTAATTTTCAACATCGCTCTTTTGTTTTTTGGATGCAAAGCAAAAAACAATACCACTGAGCTTAGCCTAAGTGAGGCAGTTTCAGAACTCGAAGAAAATGAAAATCAAGTTTATGCTTGGAAGCTTGAGCGTAACGACCTTAGATTATTAGATGAAAAAACCTTTGGTTTAGTAGAAAATTGGGGCGCTTTTATGAAATTTCAACTTGGGCTCGAAAACCTAGTAAGAGCTAAAAATGAATCTGAGATGCTCTTGGCAATTGAAGATTTAATAGTTCAAGAGACTGAACTTTCCAATTCCATCTATCCTGAAGTTTTCAATCACCAAATGATTAAAAGCCGTCAAAAACTTGTTCGAACTTTTTTACTTCAACTCAAGGCTGATTTATTGGATAAATCACCTTTAACCAATTCGAGAACTAATTTCTTAGACAGCTACAATCAATGGATTGAGTTTATGAATTCCCTTAGCATACAATTAAAATACCAACCTAAAGATGAAAATAAATCTTAAAAAAAGTCGATTACTTTTAGTATTCCTAGTTCCAATTTTTATTCAAGCCCAGCAAGGTCCAGCGGTAAAAGAGCAAATCACCTCGGTGCTCGATCAGTGGCACAAAGCAGCATCAGATGCCAATTTTGATGCTTATTTTAAATTGATGGACCAGCAGTCCATATTTATAGGCACAGATCCGGAAGAACTTTGGAATAAAAAAGAATTCATGGATTTTGCAAAACCTTACTTTGATAGAGGTAAGGCCTGGAGTTTTACCTCGGTTGAACGGAATATTTACATCGACAACAATGAAAAATACGCTTGGTTTGACGAGCTTTTAAATACCCAAATGGAACTTTGTCGAGGCTCTGGAATTCTAATGTACACCGATGAAGGTTGGAAGATAAGGCACTACGTATTGTCTATTGCTGTTCCCAATGAGGATGTTGACCAGCTTGTGTCGCTCAAAAAAAAACATGACCAAAGTCTTATTGATGCGCTGCGCAAAAAGTAATTATTGCGCATCATTTTGAGCTTTCCGTTCTAAAAGCGCTTGTCGACTTAAACTCGCTAAATTAAAATTAGGGGCTATTTTGATGGCTTCATCAAAAATAACTACAGCCTCATCGATATTTTCATTATTTCCGTTAAAGGTAATTAAAGCCTTAAGGTGCATAAAGGCTGCTTTTAGAGGAACTTGATAGGGTTGTTGTCTTTCAAAAAATGCATAATTCATTTCTTCTGAAGCATTCGACAAGCCAAACTCGACATCTTGCATCGCGGCCTGAGTATTACCGGTTAATATTTTGAGATCGGCGACTTCATAAGCCGTAAACGGACTCTGATTTTTATCAAATAAAAGTTGAAATGCATTTAATGCTCTTTGGTTATCTCCAAGATTTTTAAGTGATATGGCTCTCGCAGACAAGGCGACATCTGAGTCTTCTGCACTTGAGTTTAAACCAAGTATACTTATCGCTTGTACGTGCTGCTCGCTATTCATATAAATATAAGCTAAGGTGTCTCTGCGTTCCACAGATGGACTAATGACATTCAAATGGGTTAATGCATTAATCATACCGCCAACATCATTTTGCAATTGCATTTGTCGATAAAACTTTTCGTAGTGAGAAAGTAAGGCTGCATTGTCCTGAGCTTGTAACCACCCAAAGTTCAAGGTGATTAATAAGAAACATCCAAAAATGATCGCTTTTTTCATATTTAAGAATTAGGGCTTGAAAGTAATAAACAATTTTGAGATTAAAGAAAATTATAGTCTTTGATTAAAATTGAAATGATTTTTGTTGAATTATGGCATCATTGATTACAAAAGGCGTTGGTATCGTTTCTACTGGTCGATCCGAAATACTGAATTCGGGGTGCCTTAAAAGATCATTTGATATTTCATTAATCGTTAGATTTAAAGATTCGTTTTTATCGAATTGCAACAAGATTTTAGTGCTAGCCCCGTCGCTTACATGATGCGTAAATAATCGCTTGCCTCTATTGGTTAAAAACAGTCGTGATAAAGGGCTTTCATTCACCTCCACATAATTGATCAGAGCACCCTCAGTAAAAACTTCGATACGATGAACCTTTCTGTGATTTTTGATTTCGAATTCAAGCTGTCGAACATCTTCAATAATGCTGTCTTTACTCATGTGTAATTCGAAATCAGCTATAGCTTTTTCAGGCGCCGAATTTACACGTTGAAATCGAGAACCATATTTACTTGCAAATTGTGGTGTTGATTGAGATGCATCCGCCGTATTGAAGTAGGACGCATTCCAAGGGTGAAGCACGTGATCATAGGTAGCCCAATAAGCTCCATTGTCATTTTTTAAATAAACCAGACTTGTGGGCTTTGGACGCTCCTCATTATAACTTGAATTTAAGTGTGCATTAACCATTAAAAGTCCAAACAAAGAAAAGGCCAATAGACTCCATTTTTTATGGGAGCCCATTTGAAATACGGTGGTTATAGAAGCAAAAAATAATAGGCTTATCAATACACTTACGCTCACTAACATAGAAAGACCAAGACCAACTGGAAACATTTCAATCATTGGAGTCAAAATCAGTACAGCTGGAATGGCGAGTAGATGAGGTATCCACTTATGATCTGGGTAGTAATGATAGAGAAGCAAGGTCGCACTCATAAAAAAAGGAATCCAAATAAATAAGCTAGCACCTGCCAAATAATACTGAAGAAGTCCCGTGATAATGATCCAAATCAAGGTCATTACACTAAGTAGAACGTCCAAATTTTTAAGTTCAAATTTAAATCGTCCTAAAATCAGCAATTGAACGCCTAAACTCAAGGCAACTACAGCGGCAATATATGATTTACCGTTATAGGTAAACCCGTGAAGGATATCCTTGTAGGAAGGATAAAGGCTTTGCAGTACATCGTAGAAAAAATACCCAATTATCCCATTTATGAGAATACTAAGGATGACATAGAGCGAAGCTTTGCCCAAAATAGTCGTTGTCCACTCTCCAGCGGTAAATCTTTTAAAAACTGCCCAGCTGAAAAGTCCAAGAACAATAAGAAATAAGGGCCATATCATAGCGTTGTCGTAGTGTACGAATCCGATTACAGGTAAATTGAAATACACCCGATCTCGATTAGACTTTAAATCAGATAAATCAGCATTGCCGAAATAGTGTAATAAGGGCATTAAATAACTCTTTTGATGGGCTAAGCTCTCTATGTCTAAGCGGTCAGCGCGATCGATGGCGGTGTGATAATCAAAATGGTCATCGATAAAAGCAAAGTTGAATCCATCAATGTCCTTATCTTCTCTAAAAACAGTCAAATCGGTGTCGTTAGGAAGTAATTTATAAATACTATAAGCTAAGGAGTTGGCAACAGGATGTGAGATGCCGGCCTTTGCAAAATGTTTGATGAGGTTACTGTTTCCTTGGTTGGTTTCGATCAACATATAACTTGGACCCCCACTGCCTCTAGCTTCAAAATTTAAAACTAAGCCTATATCTTCTGCCAAAGGGTGTTTGTTAACGAATAAATCTGCTCCATTTAAACCTAATTCCTCAGCATCTGTAAAGACAACAATAAGGTCATTTTTTAAGCTTTGATTTGAAGTGATAAGTGTGCGAATACCTTCTAAAATGGTGGCCACTCCACTCGCTGCGTCACTTGCTCCAAATGAGGAGTGCGGCGAACTATCGTAATGTGAGAGCAGTAGTAAGGCATTTTTTGATGTGCCTGAGCTTCCTTTAATTCTAGTAATGATATTTGTGGGCTGTGACACATTAGCCCAGTCGCCTGAAGTGTATCCTTTCTGTAATAGCACTTCTAAGTCTAATTTTTCGAGTTCTAGAGTCAAATAGGTAAGAACATCAGCGTGTCCTTCAAAACCCAAGCCGTGAGGAGCTTGACTCATTTGTTCCACATGCGCAAAAGCACGTTTAAGAGAATAGGTGTCGGCAGTAACCTCTTCGTTGAGATCTGCTGATGGTGTTAATGTGTTAAGGCTGATAAATGCAGCCAAAAAAATAAGAAGAATGCCTAGATTTTCTTTGAGTAATTTGAAGGCCATAATTGTGATTTAGTCAGTGATGTTTTTTCAAATTCAATTTGGTTTTTATCAGATATACGGTAGGTCAAATCGTAGAGTTCAAATATTATTTTTCCCGTCTTTGCAAGCTTAACCCCAGTAACCTTTGTTGAATCAAAGCCCAGCAACCACAATTCTCTGAGGTGAACTTTGCTTTTGCTTTTCTTACGAACGTCATTAAGGTAGCATAATTCCTTTTAAGCTGTAGGTGAAAATGGTTGAAGCTCTGGTTTCTTGTCCTATTCGCCTCATTGTGATATTGAGTTCGACAACTGTCAGAACAAAAACGCTTATCAATTCGACCTCTTAGTTCTTGTTCGCATTGCACACAAAATTGAATCATTTTTTGGACAAAAGATAACACCCCTCTCTGCAGCTATAAAACAGAAAGGGATGTGCTATTTTACTCTTCTGAGCTCAAGGGTTGTATCGCTGCTTTTAAGTAAGCAGCATTAAACTTAGTAATAGCTTCATCAATGCTCTTTTTCTCATCGACCAAGGTATTCCACTGACCGCTGAGGTCATCAAATCGTTCCTGCGCACCCTGTGTTGGCTCAGGATCGTCAGAGTCGATGTAGGACTTCAAATAAATCATGTCTGCTCCAAGTTTATTGTGAAAATTGATGACATCTTGAAAGGTTTTTTGTTTGGGCTGGATGATTTTTTCTTCCCAAACCACGATTTTATCCATTAGGTCTTGAGCCACAGACGACAATTCATCACCCTCGTCTAGACGCTTTTGAGCCCACTTAAGTTCTTTTTTTACGTTTCGTAAATAGTTGACATCATCGTGCATCTGGGTGAGCATTTGGTCAAGTGAACTGAGCATGACCTCTTGTGTTTGATATGCGTATAAAGGAGCATCGACCCTAGGGTCTGCTTTTAGTTCCAAATTAGTCCTGCTTATTTCTTCACCTATATACATATTTAAGGTGTAAGTGCCGGGGGCAGCATTTGCGCCACTAAGACCTCCAAAAACAAAGATATTTTCTAAGCTTGGGAGGGGTTCATGTCTCAAATCCCAATGAAAACGATGGAAACCTTCGGTAGTCTTAAGGCTTAAAGGTGTGCTCGGACCTCCTGGCCAGGATCTGAAATTTTCAGGAGCTTCACTGCTGTAACTTCTAATTATATCCCCTTTTTTGTTGAGCACTTCAACTTTAATTTCTTTTTCAGCATCTTCTGCGCTGAGGTAGTAATCGATAATTACGCCGGGAAGCGGATTTGTTCCTTGTAGTGTGGACTTGCTTTGACCGCCCATAATTCTATAGGTCGTCTTCGGACTGAATAGTTGACTTTTAGAAGTGTTCTCAGCACTTTGAAGAAATCCGAGGTCATCTAAGATCCAAAAAGATCTTCCCGCAGTGGCGGCGACTAGATCGTTATCTGCAATGGTCAGATCGTTTATAGGAACGACAGGTAGATTTAATTGAAATGCATTCCATTGTGCTCCTCCGTCTGTACTTATAAATAAACCTGTTTCGGTTCCTGCGTAAAGTAAACCTTTGCGTTTGGGGTCTTCTCTCACCACTCTGACAAAAGTGTGCTCACCTTCAATACCGTCTGTAATGAGTTTCCATTTTTTTCCGTAATCAGTGGTTTTGAAAATATAAGGGGTGAGATCCATATTTTTATAGCCCATCACAGCGATGTAAGCTGTTGCGGCGTCGTGAGGAGATACTTCAATACTATTAATGATGTAATTTGAAATTCCTTTTGGACTCACATTTTTCCATGTTTTCCCCCCATCCTGTGTCAAGTGCACTAGACCGTCATCCGATCCAGCCCAAATTACACCCTGTTGATGAGAAGAAGCGGTTAAAGACATCAAGGTGTTGTAATTTTCTCCCCCAGCACCTTCATTGGTAAAGGGACCACCTCCTTCATTGTGCTTGTCTTTTTCATCTCTTGTAAGATCTGGACTGATTACTGTCCAAGATTGTCCTTTGTCTGTACTTTTAAAAACTACGTTACCAGCATGATAAATTACACTTACATCAAAAGGGTCCACTAAAAGAGGTGCATTCCAATTGTAGCGGTACTTAAAAGTACTCGGATATTTTCCTAAACCTAATTCAGGATATTCTTTAATTTCTTTGTGGGTCGATGATATTACATTAAATCGTTCTAGTATCCCTTGGTAACAGCCTCCGTAGAGTATCTCAGGGTTGTCAGGATCAAAAGCAACAAAAGCGCTCTCACAACCAGGACCCGAATACCAATCCTTGTCATCTATTCCTCCATCATCAGTTCGACTTGCAATAGCTACCGAACTATTGTCTTGTTGTCCTCCGTAAACATAATAGGGCATTTTTCGATCTGCAATAACTCTGTAAAATTGTGCAGTTGGTTGATTGGATTGTGCACTCCAGCTCATTCCTCCATTGTTGGAAACATTGGCTCCACCATCATTGGAATTAATCATTATTGAATTATTCTCAGGGTGAATCCACAAGTGGTGATTATCTCCGTGAGGAGTTCCCACGGGTTTAAAGGTCTTTCCACCATCAATGGATTTCAGCATCGGTGCATTCAATACATAAACGGTATTTTCGTCTTGAGTGTCTGCAAAAATTTCCATGTAGTACCAAGATCTGGTAATCAGGATGCGATCTTTGCTTGTTTGTGTCCATGATTTTCCTTGGTTGTCAGAGCGATATACGCCTCCCTTTTCGCCCTCGGCTTCGATCACCGCAAAGATTCGATTTGAATTAGCTCTAGAAACAGAGATGCCAGATTTACCCATCATTTCGGGAAGGCCTGAACTCATTTTAGTCCAATTCATTCCTCCATCAACCGATTTGTATAAGCCTGAACCGGCTCCACCAGATTCCATTTTCCAAGGATATCTTCTGTGATCCCACATAGAAGCGTAAAGGACTAAAGGATTGTTCATGTCCATTGTCAAAGAAGAAGCTCCGGTGCGCTCATCCACGTAAAGAACTTTAGACCAACTGCTTCCACCATCTAGGCTTTTGTAGATACCTCGGTCTTTAGAATCTCCGTATTGCGCTCCTTGAACGGCGACATAAACCACATCAGGGTTGCTAGGATGAATGATAACATCAGAAATGTGTCTACTGTAATCTAGTCCAATACGAGACCAACTTTGACCAGCATCCATAGATTTGTACATGCCGTCTCCCATAGAGGTCATAACGCCTCGAGCTGGGTGTTCTCCCATTCCGACATAAACGACATTAGGGTCTGATTCAGAAACCGCGATAGCTCCTACTGTACCTGTTTTTAAAAACCCATCGGAGATATTTTTCCAGTTTAGACCATCGTCAGTAGTTTTCCAGATACCACCTCCGGTAGATCCCATGTAATAGGTGTGAGCTTGTTTGAGGACTCCAGTTGAAGCAACGCTTCGTCCTCCTCTAAATGGTCCAATATTTCTCCAACTCATTCCTCCAAATGATGCTTTGCTTATGGATTCACTAGTGACTTCTTGAGCGTAAGAAAAACTTACAATAAAGCTTAGTATGAGTGTAATTAAGCCTCTTATTTTCATAGTATTCATCTTGTTTAGTAGTTATTGCATTAGATTCTTAAATATATAAAAACGTTTGTACATGTTTTAATGATGGCTAAAGCTATATTCAATTTAGACCTTTGGATAAAATAGTTTATACATGAATGCATTAAAAAACAAAGTACAGTTGATTGGTTACGTGGGTAAAGATCCCGAAGTATCAGAATTAAAAAGCGGTAAGAAAAAGGCAACGTTTTCTATGGCGACCAATGAATCCTATACAAATGCCGAAGGCGAACTTGTTACTGATACACAATGGCACTATTTGGTTGCATGGGAAAAAATTGCCCAAATTGTAGAAAAGTACGTTCGAAAAGGAAAGGAGATTGCAGTTGAAGGAAAGCTTCATGCCCGTTCTTATGAAGATGTAAATGGAGAACGAAAATTCATAACAGAGGTAAAGTGCAGTGAAGTCTTGTTATTAGGTAAGCCTATAGAAAAAGAATTGATCGAAGAATAATCATGCAAAAATGCGGTGAGCCTCTCTGAAGGTATTGGCATGAGCGTCAACGATTGTCCTGAGTTGAGGTGAGTAACCACCTCCCATGGATATTTGAATTGGAATTTGATAGTGTTTTGCATAAGAAAGCAATAAAGCGTCTCGTCTCTTACAGGTTTGAATACTGAGATTGAGTTTACCGAGTTTATCTGACTTAAGTATATCAACTCCGCTGAGGTAAAAGATAAACTGAGGTTCAAATTTTTGATGAATTTCTTTCAGTTGCTGTTCAAGCAGTTGAAGATAAGCCTCATCGGTAATTGTGCTTTCGAGTTCAACATCCAAATCGGATTGTTCTTTTTTGAAAGGGTAATTGGCTTTGCCGTGCATAGAAAAAGTGAAAACTTCAGGTACTGTTGAAAATATCTCAGCAGTGCCATTACCTTGATGAACGTCTAAGTCTATTATGGCTACTCTCTGGGCTATTCCTTGATCTAAGACATACTGAGCAGCAATAGCCTGATCATTGAAGAAGCAAAAAGCCTCTGCGCGATCACTGAAAGCGTGATGTGTTCCTCCGGCAATATTCATGGAGACGCCACTTTCTATGGCATAACGTACATTATTTATTGTACCCTGTGCAATAATTTGTTCTCGATCGACGAGCTCTTGACTTAAAGGAAATCCTGATTTACGAATTTCTTGTTTAGACAATTGCAAGGAGAGTAATTTGTCGATATAAGATTTGGTATGTACTCTTGAGATTTTTTCAAGGGCAATTTTATCTGGTGCAAAAAAGTTATCCCTTTGAAACAATCCCTCGTACAGAAGTTGCTCCGGTAGTAATCGATATTTATCCATAGGAAATCTATGGCCTTCAGGAAGATCGAGATAATAGCAAGGGTGATACGCAATACGTATCATTAGGTAATGTAGCTTCCGGCGGGAATGCCGTCTTGATCAGGGTTCACAAAAATGAGTTTACCCTGAGCATTCTCTGTCATAAGAATCATTCCTTGACTCTCTACACCTCGTAATTTTCGGGGAGCTAGATTGGCTACAAGGGTTATTTGTTTACCAATAATTTCACTTGGTTCAAAGTGCATGGCTATGCCAGAAACTACTGTCCTTTTTTCAATACCCAAGTCAACCTGAAGTACTAATAGTTTATCTGCTTTCGGCATTTTTTCAGCACTAATGATATGACCTACCCTGAGGTCTAATTTTGAGAAGTCATCAAAATTGATTGTGGGTTTTATTTCAGCTAGAGCTGGTTGATTTTGTTCAGAGGCGTTTTCCAATTTCGTATTGTTTAGTTTTTCTAATTGCTTTTCAATTTCGCTGTCCTCTATTTTTCGAAATAAGAGTTCATTTTTGCTAAGTGTTGTGCCTGCTTTTATCAAGTTTGATTCTTGAGCGATTTCGTTCCAATGAATTTGAGCAGGCTTGAGTCCTAAGATCTTTTTTAGTTTGTTAGACGTAAAAGGTAAGAAAGGTTCACTTAGTACTGAAAGGGCGCCCACAATTTGTATGGCAGTATGCATAATCTGAGCGACTTGATTTGGTTCTGTTTTAATGCGTTTCCATGGCTCAGCGTCTGCCAAGTACTTATTACCAAAACGCGCAAGGTTCATGAGTTCACCTAAGGCTTCTCTAAATCGGTAACGATTTAAAGAAGATTCTATTTTTGAAGGAAAAGTCTTAAGTTGAACTAATATTTCTAACTCATGGGCATTTAATTCTTGAACTTCAGGAACGTCTCCTTGATAATATTTATGCATTAGAACCACAACTCGATTGACAAAGTTTCCGAATATGGCGACTAATTCATTGTTGTTGCGCGCTTGAAAGTCTTTCCATGTGAAATCATTGTCTTTGGTTTCTGGGGCGTTTGCGGTAAGTGCGTATCGCAGCACGTCTTGCATGTCCTCAAATTCTTTAAGATATTCATGTAACCATACGGCCCAATTTTTTGAAGTCGACAACTTTTGACCTTCAAGATTTAAAAATTCATTGGCAGGAACTTGAGTGGGTAAGATATAATCTCCTTTTGCTTTTAAAATACTAGGGAAGATGATGCAATGAAATACTATATTGTCCTTGCCAATAAAATGAACTAACTCTGTTTGTTTATCTTTCCAATAAGGTTGCCAATCTTTGCCTTCGCGCTCCGCCCACTCCTTTGTTGAAGAAATATAACCTATTGGGGCCTCAAACCATACGTATAAAACCTTTTGAGCCCCTTCATATTGCGCTGGAACTGGTATTCCCCAATCTAAATCTCTTGTTACCGCTCTTGGTTTGAGCCCGTCATCGATCCAAGATTTACACTGGCCGTAAACGTTGGATTTCCAGTCTTTTTTATGCTCATCGAGAATCCAGTCTTTTAGAAATCCTTCAAAATTATTTAGGGGCAAGAACCAGTGTTTTGTTTTTTTCAAACTCGGTTTACTACCACTTAGCGTTGAGGTCGGATTGATGAGATCTGTAGCATTTAATGAAGTGCCACATTTTTCGCATTGATCTCCATAGGCTTCGTGATGCCCACATTTTGGACAAGTTCCAGTGACAAAACGATCCGCTAAAAACTGCTGTGCCTGATCATCGTAGAGCTGTTCTGAAACTTTTTCTTCAAACACACCTTTTTCATGCAGTTCTTTAAAAAAATCAGAGGCCGTTTCGTGATGAATTGCCCTAGAAGTTCTTGAATAATTGTCAAAGGTGATTCCAAAATCTTCAAACGACTCTCGAATTATTTTATCATAAGTGTCAATAATATCTTGAGGTTCTTTACCTTCTTTTTTCGCACGCATAGGAATGGCCACTCCATGCTCATCACTTCCACAGATAAAGACGATATCTTTGTCTTTTTGTCTTAGATAACGACTGAAAATATCTGCAGGCACATAGACTCCAGCTAAATGCCCTATATGTATGGGGCCATTAGTGTAGGGAAGTGCAGCGGTTATGGTATATCTATTTTTCAGTTTCATAGCAGTTTCCTTCAATTCGTCTTTGATTGGCAGTTCAAAAATAGACAATTCTAATGCGTTAATCGAGGTCTAAATCCTATCGGCACAACTTGCTTGTTCATAAGACAGAATTCCAAATGCTGTTGCTGTGCAGGCATTGCCATAAGTAAACCCATTACAGCCACATACAGGATCAAAAATAGCAGGACACGGTATATCAAAGCGCGGAGCACCTTGACACTCACCTTTATCCTCACTGCAGGTAAGCAAGGAAAACAATGAGAGCACTAATTTTTTTTCATGTGGTATTTTGGTTTTCGACATACAATGAAACTCAAATAGTGAAAGAAGTAAATTTTAGGTTTAATTAAAAAGTTTATAAACGTTTAGTATACGAATAGTACATCTTTTGTGAGCGAACTTTAGCGTGTGCAAAAAAATAAAATTGATTTTATAGGTGAAGAAATTGCCAAAGCTTATTTGCAAAAGAATAATGTACAGATTCTGGCGATTGACTATCGCTTTTTACAATGCCAAGTCGATCTCATTGGGCTTTGTAAGAATCAGCTTATTGCTTATGAAGTGAAAACAACAATGAAAAGGGCCTATGCTAATCATATGATTTACAGATTGTCGGCAAGACAATTACAACGTATTCTAAAAGCGACATATCACTTAATGAAAGCCAAAGGAATCTATAAGGAAATGCAAGTTGATTTTATTGGTGTTGTCATTGCAGATGGAACAATTAATATTCAACATAGCAAGGATATACAGTACTTTATCGGATAATTGTTATATTTATAACATATTCTAAAAAATAACACAAACTGTATGAAAACTATATCTTCTGTTGTAGAAAGTTATATTCGACGTAAGCCCTTTTTGCAAACAGCCTTGTCTGAAGGTATTATTAATCTCACCTCACTTTCTCGATATATAAAACCAGAAGTGGAAGAAGTACTGCGAAAGGAAGTGCGCGATGGAGCCATCGTTATGGCTTTAAAACGACTCTCAGAAAATCTGGAGTTTTTAACCACACATAAGATTGTAAAAGTTCTTAAGGACATTGGTGAGATTACCGTTCGTTCTTCGCTGACAGATTATACTTTTCAACTTACCCCTTCGATACTTTCTAGTCAGCTCGAGCTTATGCGTGAAATTGAGAATATGCCAGATATTTTTTACACTTCCTCTCGAGGGGTCAATGAAATTAATATCGTAGTGTCAAATCGCTTAGAGAAGACCGTTGAGCGAATTTTCCAAAATGAAATATGCAAGCAGAAGGCTGAGCAACTGGCCTCCGTTAGTGTAAAGCTACCCTCAGAGAATGTTACGGTTCCTGGAATCTATTATTTTATTTTTCAACGCTTAGCATGGGAAGGAATTGTGTTGTACGAAGTCATATCTACAACCAATGAATTTACTATTTTGGTAGACGATATACAGGCAGATAAGGCCTTTAGTATCATCAAAGCGTTGAAGAACTTATGAAAAAATCCAGAATAAAGTGGATACTCATTCCACTTTTCATCTTTGTTTTACTTGCAGGAATATCTATTATTTATATCATTCTTCCTGCAAAACAGGAACAGAATAACCCTTTAGCATTAATTCCTAATGATGCAATAGTCATCGCAGAGACCAATAACCCTTGGAATAATTGGCAAGAGGTTCGAAGCTCTGAGCCTTGGAAGTACATTCAAACCCATCCCTACCTACAAGAAATGATGGAAGGAATGTCTGACTTCGACACTCTTTTTCAAAAAAATGAAAACCTCATGGAGTTGCTCAATGATAGAACGGTTTATTTCTCAATGCATTTGATGCCAAATTTAGAATTGGGATATCTCTATGCAGTTGATTTGAAGAGTTTATCTCGTTTAGCGCTATTTAAAACACAACTAAAAAACTGGCTTGAGCCTGAATACTTGGTTACGGAGACTACAGTAAATTCCCATGACCTTATAGAAATCTACGAACCAAATTCTGCTGAACGTTTTTTTGTAGCCATTATTGATCGTCAATTGGTAGTGAGTTATGAACGTAAACTTCTTCAAGAGGCCTTGGATGGATACAAAGATCGAGACTGGTATCAGGCTGATAATTTTGAGGAATTGCACCTCGAACTTGAAGAAGATCGAGTACGATTTTTTATTCAATTTTCAGAATTAGAAGATTTTCTGAATAGATACGCTGCTGAAGATTCTGGTTTTACAGCACAATTGGGTCAAAATTTCACCTTCAGTGGTTTGAATTTTAGTATAGACAAAGACAATGTCCTTCAAGCAGAAGGAAGTACGCTCATTGCCCAAAATTCTAAATCGTATATAGAAGCACTGCACAACTCCGGTTCTTCGGAGCGATCTGCATTTAGCATAGCACCAATAAGAACTGGACTCTATCTGAGTTATACTTTTGACAATTTGGAATTGTTTATCGAAAATCTAAAAGCTTCCTCTATGGTGGATGAAAAAGAGGTCAATTCTTACGAAGAAAACATCGAAAAGTTGAGCAAATTTTTAGATTTTGATTTAATGCAAAGTTTAATTGAGTGGGTTGACTCTGAAGTTTCCATTTTTCAATTTGAATCTGCTTTTGAAGTCAACAAAATTGAAATTGTATTGGGACTTCGAGTAAAAGATAAGAAAATAGCAGCGGAGGAATTAGACCGATTTGAGCGCCAAATCAGACGTAAAACACCAATCAAATTTGAAACGATAAATTATTACAATCACGAAATCAGATACCTTGCCCTGAAAGGATTTTTTAAGGTGTTCTTTGGTAAACTTTTTCAAAATTTTGAAAAGCCTTATTACACCTTAATCAATGATGTAGTAGTCTTTGCAGATAATCCTAATGCTTTAAAGACAATGATAAAGTCCCACGTGGAAGAAACTACATTGGACTATTCACAAAGCTTTACCAAGTTTAATAAGCGTTTTAATGATCAGGCACCCATTTTTGCCTATGTCAACACGCCTGTTCTTTATGAAACGCTACTATCGTATGCTGATTATGAAATGAAGCAAAGCCTGCAAAAGAATAAAAATTACCTCACGAGTTTTCCGCAAATTGGAGTGGAATTGAATACGAAAGAGGCAGGGTTTGAAAGCCAAATGAAAGCTTTGTATCTTCATTTCAAAGATCTTGAAGAAATACAAGATTTTGAGACCTATCACTTTGAAGATATTTACGATTGGCCCCAGAATGAAGAAAATGCTTTTTTTGTAGGAGACATCCATCCATCAGATATGGAAGCCAAGCAATACGAGCTTTTTTACAGCAATGGAGCAATGAGAATTAAGGTAGAGCTCAAAAACGGTGAACTCAACGGAGATTATGTGAGTTACTACCCAAATGGTAAAAAGAAAATTGAAGGAAAATTTAGAAAAGGAAAACAACAAGGATTATGGAGATACTACAGTTCAGAAAACAAAATTTTGGAGCGAAAAAGATTTTAATAGCCGTATTAACAATTTGTATTTGTAATACCGCTAATTATTTGGCTTTTGGGCAGAATATATATTATCCGCCAAAACACCAGTGGGAAACCAATACCTCTTTTGCAAAAAAATATCAAAAAGAATTACAGCAATTAGTCGATTTTGCTCAAGAGAATGAGTATTCTGGGGAGAGAGATTTAAGAATAGCCATTTTGAAGGGATTCGCACGTGAACCTTTTCACGAAATTTTGGGGCCTACAAAAAAGCGTGGTGGTCCTGCAGGAATGATCATTAAATCAGGAAAAATCCTTGCCAAGTGGGGAGCAACTGACCGTGTCGATATGACCTTTAGTGTGACCAAGAGTTTTTTGGCAACCACCGCTGGTTTAGCTCATGACCAAGGCTTACTACCTGATTTCGATAATCAAGTGAAAGATTACATATGGGACGGCACCTTTAGAGGAGCGCATAACGAGCAAATTACTTGGAAGCATTTACTGCATCAAACATCAGATTGGTCAGGTAGCCTTTGGGGTATTCGTGATTGGGCCGACCGTCCACCTCGAGAAGGAGGTTTAGATGAATGGAAATATCGCGAGTTGCGCACCCCTGGCACGGTGATGGAATACAACGATGTTCGCGTTAATGTACTGGCCTATGCACTCACGCATCTACACAGAAAGCCACTACCTCAAGTTTTAAAGCCTATGATGGATCAAATCGGGGCAAGTGACACTTGGCGATGGTTTGGTTACGAAAAGGCCTATACCCTTATCGATGGTGTGCAAATGCAATCGGTAACTGGAGGAGGACATTCTGGAGGAGGATTGTTTATAAGCGCTGAAGACTTGGCAAGACTTGGCCTGTTATACGCCAACAATGGAGTTTGGAACACTACTCAGGTATTGAGCAGCTCTTTCATTGAAAAGGCGATTACACCATCAGAACCCAATCCGAATTATGGATTCATGTGGTGGTTGAATCAAGAGGGTGGACGTTATTGGGAAGGTGTACCAAAACACGTTTTTTATGCGGCTGGTTTTGGAGGTAATTTTATCATTGTAGACCAAGAAGAAAGATTAGTAGTTGTGCTCAGATGGCTTGAACCCAGAAAAGTACCAGACTTTATGAAGTTGCTGTATCAACAACTGTTCCCAAAGCGCTAATGCGTGACAAGGCTGTTTGAATATCACTGACCTGGTCAATTCTCAAAAAGAGACGAAGCCCGTTTTTGGTCTGCTTTTCTTTGAGTTGACATTTAAAATTAACCTGTGTTGTTTGCTTGAGTACATGGTGAAATGCTTCACTTTGGAAAAATTCAGAGTCGTGATCAGCGATGAAATAGGCTAGTAAGGTGTCTTTTTTCAAAACGATTCGTTCAATGGCAAGTGCCTTTAGCATCCACTTTAGAGGAAGGGTCAGTAACAAGTTTTCAGCCTCCAATGGAAGTGGGCCAAATCTATCAATGAGGGTGTCTTTGTAGGCATCGAGTTCTTCTTGATTTTTAAGGCTATTGAGTTCTTGGTAGAGTCTTAAACGCTCTGCAACAACGTTGATGTAGTGATCAGGAAATAAAAGTTGAAGATCGGTGTCAATTTGAATTTCTTTGACAAAGTTTTTGTTGGTTTTTTCTTCATCTTGATAAAGCTCAGAGAACTCATTTTCTTTTAATTCTTCAATGGCCTCATTCAGAATTTTTTGATAGGTATCAAATCCCATTTCATTGATGAATCCGCTTTGTTCTCCTCCCAATAAATCTCCTGCACCGCGTATTTCTAAATCCTTCATAGCGATATGAAAACCACTTCCGAGTTCAGTGTACTGCGAAAGGGCTTCCATACGTTTACGCGCATCCGCAGTCATACTTTCAGCACCCGGAGTAATGAAATAGCAAAAAGCCTTTTTGTTGGTTCTACCTACACGCCCACGCATTTGGTGCAGATCACTGAGTCCAAAATTATTGGCGTTGTTGATTAAAATGGTATTGGCATTAGGTATGTCTAATCCGCTCTCAATAATAGTGGTCGAAACCAGTACATCGAATTCGTTATTCATGAAAGCAAGCATCAGGGCTTCGAGCTTTTTGCCCTCCATTTGACCATGGCCTACTCGAATTTGTGCATCTGGAACTAAGCGCTGAATCATTCCCGCAACTTCTTTGATGTTTTCGATTCGGTTATGAATAAAAAACACCTGTCCGTTTCTTTGAATTTCGTAAGAAATGCTATCTCGAATTAATTCTTGATCAAATCGCACTACACGACTCTCAATAGGATAGCGATTCGGAGGAGGTGTATTTATGATGGACAAATCACGAGCAGCCATCAAACTGAATTGAAGTGTTCGCGGAATTGGCGTAGCCGTCAAGGTGAGAATATCTACCTTTTCTTTGATGGATTTGAGTTTTTCTTTGACCGAAACCCCAAATTTTTGTTCTTCGTCTACAATTAGTAATTGCAGGTCTTTGAATTTGATTTTGTTATTGACCAGTTGATGCGTTCCAATCAAAATATCAATTTTACCTTCACCTAATTCATCGATAATTTCACGTTTTTCTTTGGCGGTTTTAAATCGATTCAAATAATCGATACGCACTGGAAAATTCTCCAATCGTTTCTTAAATGTGTTCGCATGCTGAAAGGCCAGTACAGTAGTTGGTACTAGTATAGCCACCTGTTTTTCATTATCTACAGCTTTAAAAGCTGCCCTTATGGCAACCTCGGTTTTTCCAAATCCTACGTCACCACAAACTAATCGATCCATGGGTCTGCTGCTCTCCATGTCTTGTTTGACTTCTTTGGTGGCTTTTTCCTGGTCAGGAGTATCTTCAAATAGAAACGAAGCTTCGAGCTCGTGTTGTAAATAACTATCTTCATTACAAGCAAAGCCCTTATCAAGTCTTCTTTTAGCGTAAACTTGAATGAGATTAAAGGCGATCTTTTTAACTCTTGCCTTGGTCTTTTGTTTGACTTTATTCCAAGCCCCTGATCCTAATTTGTATATGCGAGGTGCCTGACCGTCCTTACCGTTAAATTTTGAGATTTTATGCAGGGAATGTATGCTGACATAAAGGATATCGCGATCTCCATAAACCAATTTAATCGCTTCTTGCTTTTGACCTTCTACATCTATTTTTTGCAGTCCTCCAAATTTACCAATACCGTGATCGATATGGGTGACGTAATCACCAACGGCTAATTTGGTCAATTCTTTTAGACTAATTGCTTGTTTTTGCGCGCGATTTCCTTTGAGCTTGAACTTGTGATAGCGTTGAAATATTTGGTGGTCTGTGTAACAGCTGATCTTTAAATCGCGATCTAAAAACCCTTGATAGAGATTTTCATTGATGGTATTATAAGAAACTTTCTTCTCTAATTCATGGAAAATATCATAAAAGCGCTGTTTTTGTTTGTCACCAGCACATAGTAAATAATGGCTATACTCCTTTTCACTTTGCTCCTCAAGGTGTTCTATTAAAAGATCAAATCTTCGATTAAAGGCGGGTTGAGGAACTTGTCCGAAATCAAGATCTGAAGTGTTAAAGCGATTGATCTGAAGGTGCTTTCTCTTCTGATATTGACTTTTAAAGGTAGAGGCATTGAGGTATAATTCGCTCGGCTTTTTTCTTAGGATAGGACTTTCAATCTTTTCAAAGTTTTCAACGGCTTTGAGGTAAAGCTGATCGAGTTTGGCCTCAATTTGATCTGCTTGGTAGAGCAGTAACAGCACCTGGTCTTCAATGAAATCAAAAAACCCAATACGCTCTTCTAAATCAGTTTTGTGATCGAGGTTGGGAAGTATATTCATCTCGTTTTCAATGCGGATTGAAGTTTGCGTTTCGATATCAAATAAGCGAATACTCTCGATTTCGTCACCCATAAATTCAATTCGGTAGGGGTGCTCTTTCGAAAATGAAAAGACATCTACAATTCCTCCGCGAACAGAAAACTCTCCAGCTTCGGTGACAAAGTCCACACGTTGAAATTCGTATTCAAAAAGCACTTCGTTTAAAAAGTCCAAGCCCATCTTCATACCCGATTTAAGCGCTAGGGTGTTTTTTTGAATTTCTTGACGAGTTACCACTTTTTCGAGCAGCGCATCGGTATAGGTCACTAAAATGAGGGGTTCACTATTTTGCTTGAGGCGATTGAGTACTTCAGCTCGCAACAAAACATTGGCGTTATCGAGGGTAGTTACTTCATAAGGCCGTCTGTAGCTCGATGGATAGAACAATACATGGCGCTCACCTTTGATTTTTTCAAGGTCATTGAGAAGATGAGCCGCTTCTTCTTTGTCGTTTACGACTAATACAGTATGCTGTTTTCTTTGTTGATAAAGTGCGGCAGTAATAAAAGACAATCCACTACCTACAAGACCATTCAGTTTTATTTCTTCTTTTTGGAAAATAAGGTCCTCCAGCCTTTTGAAGTTTTCAGAGGTCTCGAATCGCTGTAGTATGTCGTTAAAACCGGCGTTCAAATCAAAAAGATAGATGTGCTGTTTTGATGTACAAAAGTACGGCAAATAAGCAGTTTTTCTCATGCTTTTTCAAGTAGACTTTTGCGGATTAGTCATGAAGAAGCACAGATTAATCGATAATTTTGGATCAAGTTTTGATTGTGTCCCTCTGAATCCTAATTTTAAGGCAATGACTGAGTAATTATGAAAAAAAGCAAGTGGATTACCAAAATCAAATACGCCGTAGGAGAAATATTAATTATTTCAATAGGTCTTCTCATCGCTTTACAAACCAATAATTGGAATGAAGTACGAAAAAACGCAAACAAAGAAAAGGTTCTCATCGGGCATATTATTGAAGATTTGAATCTCGATACCATTCACATGAATAAGTCCTTATCCGAAGTGAAGCGTCAAAAACAATTGATAGATGATTTGATTGCCAAGGTCTTTAATTCGAGCCACCCTTTAGAGGAGGATAAAATTGGTCTTTTGCGCTATTCCTCAGATTTCAGACCTATCACACAACGGAATCACAGCATTGCAGTAAGCAGTTTAAAAGACGATTTGACGCGCCGACAAATTCAAAACTATTTTCTGCAAGAAGATGAGGTTTTAGACATTTTCTTGGAGTATGTCGATATCGTACACAATAAAGTCAGACCTTACTTGAATAGCGCAGGTATGCACAATTTGAGAGTATTGAGAACAGATGAAAAAAGTAGTAACGAGGCTTCTTTGCAAATAGAGGTTTTAGAAGAGCAACTCTCGGTAGAGCGTTTTCAACAATTGCTCTATGAAAGACGCCTTAAAACAGATGCACTCGAAAACTTACTCGAAGAAATTTTAGTCAAAAATCAAAATCTGGTTAACTACCTCAAAGACTCCCAAGACTAAGTCAGCTGAACTTATGAAGAAATATAAGTATTTAAAAAGTATCTGATTTAGTTAATCATTGAAGTTATAATTGTTATTACAGGTCTTTGGCTCTATGATTATTATTCCTGAGTAAAAACCTAATATACGTTGTTGTTACACTACCACTACCGATTCTCCTGCAATGAGATAGATTTGTTCAAAATCCTCCACTGAAATGGTGAATTTTCCCGTAAATGTGCCAAAGGCAGGCATGATGATTTGATGTTGGGAAACGCAAAAGCAGGGAAGTCTTAATTTTTGGCCTCCTTTTCCTTTCATAAGTGCTGCGGGATGCACATGCCCACAGATATGATTGATGGCTTTTTCTTGTGGATGATGGTAGAGAAAAAGATTGTCCTCCAATTCGAAATCGAGTTGGGTTTCAATACCCAATTTTTGGTAAATCTCATCTGAGATACTATCGTGATTTCCGCGAACGAGGTAAAATTGGCTGGGTACACCTGCAATCCAATTTGAAAACAAGTCGAACTCTCTGTTCTTATCGCTGTGAAACAAATCACCCATAAAACAGATTTGAAAAGGATTAAAAGCATCGATGACCTCATCCATATTTTTAAAGTTTTGAAAAACTGCATTTTGAGGAACTGCTGCCCCGTGTTTTCTAAAGTGAGTCACCTTTCCTAAATGCACATCACTAATTAAGAGCAGTGAGTGTTTTTCAATGAAAATAGCACCAGAATGGTGAAGGCTTAGTTTTAGATTTTGCCAATTTATTTCAATCATCCTATTGCCAAGTTTACGAAATATTCTCAATCATTTTGGCAATGCGGTCCTCAAGAGATTCGGTAGACATACTCGCGCGTAATCGATCTGTAATTATCGGAAAGGAGAGTGGGGTAGGATGCTCGCAATAAAGGATACAAGGGTGCTGTTTTGAAATTCGATCTAAGGCCAATCGCAGTCGCCCTTCTTCGAGGTGGTGTTCAAAGGTTTCCGCTTGTGCCTGTTGGTAGAGTAAATTATCGGGCTCGAAGTCTTTAAATACTTTAAAGAGAAGTTGAGAACTGCTTTGCAGGTGCTTGGTTTTTGCAGCTGCGGGATGACTACTTAACACAAGTCCGCTAATGACAGCAATATCTCTAAAACATCTTTTGGCCATTTCATTGATATTGAGACTTTGCCTAAGATCAGAAACTAAATCGATAGGGCTCAATAAGTTTTGTTCAAAGATCTCTTCTAAATCAATTTTTTGATCAGATAGCAGTTCAAAGCCGTAATCGTTATAGGCGATAGAACAACTGATAGGATGTAAGAGCCCTATTCTGTAACTCAATAAACTCGCTAATGCTTCGTGTACAAATCGCCCTTCAAAAGGATAGAAAACGTTATGAAATCCTTCTTTAGTTTCAAAACATTCAACAAGAAATTCGTCTGTTTTTGGAATTATACTTTCTTTCAGCTGTTGGGTTACAACCGGTTTTAAAGCCTGTATTTCAAAAGTCTGTTCTTTGGGTTGGGCGTGAAGCGAGTAAAGTTCTTGTCGCAGTAATTCAGACAAATGTGCAGTAAGAGACAAACGCCCTCCCATCCATGCGGGGACTCGAGATGTTTTACGCTTTGAATTGCGAACCTTTGCCTTCATGTTGCGCAGTCGGATGAGTTCTAAGGTTCTTCCTGCAAAAATGAAAACATCTCCCTCCTTGAGCTGAGAGATGAACCACTCTTCAACTGTTCCTATAAATTGTCCGTTTTGATAATGTACATTCACCATAGCATCAGAAACGATGGTACCGATTTGCAGACGATGTCTCATCGCAATACCTCTGTTTTCGACTACAATTTTTTCGTCTTCAAGTCGGATTGCTTTTTTGTATTCATCATAACTGCTGAGTGATTGACTTCCTACAGTGATAAAATTGAGTACCCAATTCCACTGCTCATCAGTTATGGCTTGAAAGCAAAACGTAGATTTCACCTCTTTGTAAATTTCATTTGGATAGAAGCCCGGACCAATAGCCAAAGTCAAAAGGTATTGAATCAATACATCAAAGCTATTTAAGTAGGGTATTCGCTCCTCAATATGCTGCTGTCGTGTCGCTTTTTTTAGTGCTGAGGCTTCGACAAGCTCAATAGCATGAGTGGGAACAAAGTTGATTTTTGAAATTGCTCCAGGTCGATGACCACTACGACCAGCACGTTGTAAAAATCGAGCAACCCCTTTAGGTCCTCCAATTTGAACCACAGATTCTACGGGGCTAAAATCTACACCTAAGTCAAGACTAGATGTACAGACAACGGCTTTGAGATTGCCATTTCGGATGGCTTGCTCAACCCAAAGTCGTGTTTTTTTTTCGATACTTCCGTGGTGCATAGCAAGTTCCCCTGCAAACTCAGGAACAAGTTGTAATAATTTTTGAAACCAGATTTCACATTGAGATCGGGTATTAGTAAAAATCAAGGTGCTTTCGCTATTGTTAATGATCTCAATGACATTGTCGATTTGCTGCAGACCCATATGTCCTCTCCACGGAAAGCGATCCATTTTTTCGGGAACAATACTTTGCACCTCAATTTTTTTATCAAGTGAAGATTTGACCAAGACTGCCTTTTCGATATAAGTACGTTCAGTACCTAAAAGCACTTCTTTTGCCTGATCTATATTTCCTATGGTTGCACTGATTCCCCAAATTCTCAATGCTGAACAACAGTTTTTAAGTCTAGATAAAGCGAGTTCAATTTGAACGCCTCTTTTAGAACCCATAAGCTCGTGCCACTCGTCGATTACAATTGCGCAGCAGTCTTTAAATTGTTGCTGCATTTGCTTAGAACTCATTAAAAGGTGCAAGCTTTCAGGGGTGGTAATCAGTAAATCAGGCATTTTTTTGCGCTGTTTGGCCCGCACAGAATTTGGAGTATCTCCAGTTCTTATATCGATTGTGATATCTAGTTTTAAATCGTCAACAACCTCTTGCGTCGAGAGTTCAATTTCTTGGGCTAATGCCTTTAAAGGCGTTATCCATAAGGCTTTTAAGCCTGATTTTTTGGATGGATGTTGACTAATTTTTTTACAAATTGGCATCCAAAGTGCTAGGGTTTTACCACTACCTGTAGGGGCATTGAGCAATCCGTGTTTGTCGTTTTCAAAATGCCTCCAAACCTCGTATTGAAAAGGATGTATCTTCCAAGACTTCGCCTCAAACCAGTTTTGTATGTCTTTAGTTTGCAACATCTTTTTGAGAATTGAGTTCTAGAAGTAGGGCATTTAAATCTTCAATAGAATTGGCTTCGTTTATGTTTTTGTCTTTCCGCCAGCGACTGATTCTCGGAAAACGCGTGGCAAATCCACTTTTATGTCGACTTGATTTACTAATGCCTTCAAACGATATTTCAAAAACATGATGCGGAGTGACTTCGCGCACAGGTCCAAAGCGTTGAAGCGTATTTTTCTTAATCCATTGGTCAAGGGATTTTATTTCGATATCGGTTAGACCGGAGTAGGCTTTGGCAAAGGTGACCAGATAGCGCTCTCCATCTTCATTTTCTTGCCAAAGGGCAAAGGTGTAGTCGGTGTATAGATTAGACCTTCGTCCGTGACCGCGCATGGCGTAGGTCAGCACAGCATCCACTTGAAGAGGTTCTACCTTGTGTTTATACCAAATTCCTTTTTTACGCCCAACTCCATATGGGGAATCCATTTTTTTAATCATCAAACCTTCGGATCGTTGTGCTCGCGCATCAGATCTAAGGGCTTCTACTTCATCCCAACAGGAGGCTTCAAGTCGCTTTGAACACAAGAGTGGCATTTCAAAATTTAAAGATTCTAGTAGTACTCTTCGCTCTGCGTAAGACTTGTGACGGATGTCTTCGCCTTGATACTCTAGTAAGTCGTAAGCCATAAGTATCACAGGATATTCTTTCAAGGTTTTTAGCCCCACCTTTTTACGACCGATTCGTTTTTGAAGGCTGCCAAATTCTTGAATTCCCTCTTCATTATAGCACAACAATTCACCGTCTATGACTAAATGTTCGTCAGGATAGCGTTCTTTTAAAAGTTCTAATTCTGGAAATTGATCGGTAATTAATTCTTCTCCCCTTGACCAGACAAAAAGATTTCCCTCTCTTAAAATGAGTTGAGCGCGTATGCCGTCCCATTTGTACTCCACTGCCCAATCACTAAGGTTACCGAGCTCTTCAAGAGGAGATTCCAAGGCATAGGCTAAAAAGAAAGGGTAGGGTTTAGAAGTGTCTTCACCTTGTTTAGGGTCTAAAATAAGCTCTTGAAAACCGCTGTTTTGTGGGCTCCAATTACCCATTAATTTGTAGGCCAGTTGGTCTGTTGGAATACCAGTTGCTTTTTCAAGTGCTCTTGTCATTAACTTTTGACTCACGCCGATGCGAAATCCGCCAGTGAGGAGTTTATTAAACACAAAACATTCATAGAAGTCTAACTGTTTCCATTGTTTGATGAGATAGGCCCTTTTTTCTTGATCTGTTTTTTCTCTAAGCGCGATAAGTTCATGAATCACTTCGTGCAGTTTTTGGTCGTGTGACGCTTTTTGTTTTTGAAAAAACAGGGCGATGGTTTCAGCCAAGTCTCCTACAATATGATAGGTTTCGTCGAATAGCCAAGTAGGAACTCCAGTTTCTTCTGCGGCCCAGCTTCGCATAAGGGTCGTACTCAACGGTCTTTTTGGTCTTCGATGAGAGAGTAGTGCAACGGTCCAAATCTTATCTAAATCATCAGCCGAATTAAAATAATGCGCAAGGGCCTCAATTTTTGGATTGATTTTAGTGGTTTGATCCAGTTCTTTTATGAGTGCGGCAAAGGCTTTCATTACTCGTTATCGGTTTCTTCAAATTGTGTTTTTTCGGTTCTGGCATCTAAACCTTGTTGGCTGAGGTATTTTGCAAAAAGATCAGTGTAGCCATGTGTGCAGATAACTTTTTCTGCGCCAGTGGCCTCAATAGATTGTAAAAGTTCGTCCCAATCGCAGTGATCACTGATAACAAAGCCTCTGTCAATAGAACGCCGACGTTTGTTTCCACGAATAGCCATCCATCCACTAGCGCTAGCATCGGTATAAGGTTGGCACTTTTTGAGCCAGCTCCCATTTTGAACTGCTGCAGGAGTGATAATAAACGCCCCTTTAAGGTCTTCTTTTTTGACCTCTTTGGTCAAAAAAGTATAGGGTGGAAGTTCTTTGAAATTTGCAATGATATCATTCATTGCACCCACGGCAGGATGCACAAAAATTTTACCGATCTCATGGTTTAAGTGTTTGAGTACGCGTTGTGCTTTGCCTAGACTATATGCAAATAGAATAGAATTCAATCCGTTTTGTTGATTCTCTACCCACCACGCATTGATTTCTTCGTGAATTTCTTTTGGATCAGGCCATTTAAATGCTGGGATACCGAATGTACATTCTGTAATAATGGCGTGGCATTTTTGGGGTACAAAGGCATCAGAAATTCCATCGTAATGCGCTTTGTAATCCCCTGTAAAAACCCAGCGCTCTCCCTTATAACTGACCAAAATTTGTGAGGAGCCTACGATATGACCTGCAGGATGTAATTCAAAATCAACCCCATTGACCGTAAAACGCTCGCCCCAACCCACACTGCTGGCATTGATGGCTCCAAGTCGTTTTTTAATGATTGGAAGATTGTAGTGGTGGGTGATGTACTTCTGATGTCCGTATCTCGAGTGATCGGCATGACCATGTGAAATAATGGCTTGGTCTACTGGTCTCCACGGATCGAGATAAACCCCCGCATGAGCACAGTAAATCCCCTTAGAAGTAAATTGAAGTAAAGGAGTTTTCATAGCGCTATGAAGTTACAACAAATCTCTATAATCGGTTAAGGTTAAACTACTTCGAAAACAAGGGCTTTAACATTTTATGACCAAAATGTGAGTTCTGTTTAATACCTTTCATATTCATTTTAATCTAGATATTTTTGCGCGTGGAATTTAAAATTGAAAATGCTGTAGTCTCTGATGTCTCCCAAATTTTATGCTTGATTAAAGAGTTAGCTGAATTTGAGAACGAATCTGAGCAAGTAGAAATTACCGAAGAAGAACTGCGTAATGATGGTTTTGGGAGTAATCCACTCTACCATTGTTTTGTGGCGAGAGACCTAAAAACGGGTGACTTATTTGGTATTGCCTTAGTTTACTTTCGGTATTCAACTTGGAAAGGAAAGAGCATTCATCTCGAAGACCTCATTGTAAAAAAAGAGGTTAGGGGAAATGGAATTGGCACTGCACTGCTCGATCAGGTGACTTCGTACGCACATCAAATGGGTGTTAGACGTCTCTGCTGGGAGGTGCTAGACTGGAATACACCAGCCATTGAGCTGTATGAATCCAAAGGGGCCCAATTCTTGAAGAACTGGCACATTGTTCAAATGAATCAGCAAACTATAGGGCAAAACGTCCAAAAGGCAAATGAGTAAATGAGAATATTTAAGTTCGGGGGGGCTTCAGTCAAAGATGCAACTAGCGTTCAAAACCTGGTTAAAGTTTTAAGGCATCAAGGAGTCGAAAATACCACTTTAGTCGTTTCAGCAATGGGTAAAACCACTAACGCCATGGAAGAAGTGGTCTCCTCTTACCTAAAAGCCAAAACCTCAAAGCAACCCACCCAAGAAGTGGTGACTAAAGCATTGGCTCCTTCAAGGGCCTTTCATCAGCAGGTTGTCAAAGAACTCTTCAATGGAGAATCCTCTGATGTCATGGTAAAAGTCAACCTTTTATTAGAAGAAATCAGCGGATTTTTGGCCTGGAATAAATCCTTGAATAAATCCTTTGTATACGATCAAGTTGTAGGCTACGGCGAATTGCTATCTACCATAATAATTAGTGCCTATTTGACCAAAGAAAAAATTGACAATCAATGGATTGATGTTAGAGAGCTCATCAAAACAGATCAAAATTACAGAGATGCAAAAGTAAATTGGAGGCTGACCGAACAACAGATTCAGCAGCATATAGGTCAAAAGCAGAATACGTTATTTATCACTCAAGGTTTTCTGGGCAGTGATCAACATAATTTTACCACGACCCTAGGTAGAGAAGGTTCAGATTATACAGCAGCCATATTAGCCTATGCCTTAAATGCGGATGCGGTGAGTATATGGAAAGATGTTCCTGGTGTGCTCAATGCAGATCCCAGGTATTTTGAACAAACTGAACTTTTAAATCAAATATCTTACCGAGAAGCCATTGAATTGGCCTTTTATGGAGCTACGGTTATTCACCCAAAAACCCTTCAGCCACTTCAAAGAAAGTCTATTCCGTTAATTGTTCGGAGTTTCTCAGATTTAGAAAATCCAGGAACTAAAGTGTCTCATGGGCTGACCTTAGAGCCCATGACACCTTGCTACATTTTAAAGCGTAATCAGGTGTTATTACAACTGGCAACTCAGGATTTTTCATTCATGGTCGAAGAACATTTCAGCGCTTTGTTTCAACTTTTCGCTAAACACCGACTCAAGGTTGATTTAATTCAAAATTCGGCCATCAGTTTTAGTGTTTGTCTCGACAATAGGTTTGAAGGTTTTCAACAACTATTACCTGATTTAGAGCAAGAGTTTAAGGTGCAATACCAGAAGGATGTTTTGCTCTATACCATTCGACACGCCAATGAAGACTCGACTAAAACAGTGCTTCAAAAAAACGATAAGGTTTTGGTGGAACAGCGCAATGGAGAAACTTTACAATTGGTAGTAAAGCAAGAGGCTTAAGACGTACATTTGTCAGTGAAAATACGATAAGAGATGAATCTTATTAATGCCAAAGAAGTAGCCCAATTACTTCAGCTCTCAAAATGGGGTTATCTCGGTGTTGCCATCTCTTGGTGTTTCATGAGAATCACAAAACTAAGCGGTATTAATAAAGTCTACCGAAAGACAAAACATCTCGACACTACGTCTTTTTTAGAGGCTTTATTGCTTCATTACAACATCAAATTTGAGTGCGATACGCAAGAGCTCATGCGCATACCTGCCAGAGGTCCCTTTATCAGTATATCCAATCATCCCTTAGGAGGAATTGACGGCATCTTACTCATGAAATTAGTTTTAGACCGAAGAAGTGACTACAAGATTATCGCTAATTTTCTATTGCAGCGCATTCGTCCTCTACGTTCATACATCATGGCCGTCAACCCGTTTGAACAAAATCGAGACGCCAAAAGCAGTGTTATTGGCTTCAAACAAGCCTTGCTGCATCTCAAAGAAGGTAAACCCTTAGGTGTATTTCCCGCCGGAGAAGTATCCACCTATAAAGAAGGTAAATTGGTGGTTGACAAGCCATGGGAAGAGGCTGTAATCAAATTAATTCGAAGGGCAGAAGTTCCGGTCATTCCCATTTATTTTCACGGGCGAAATAGTCGATTTTTTTATCGACTATCTAAGATAAGCCCATTACTGCGAACGGCTAAATTACCTTCTGAACTTTATAGTCAGAAAAGACGGCCTATCATTGTTCGCATAGGTCTTCCAATAAGTGTGGGGGCACAAAAAGAAGCGGAATCACTAGATAAATATATAGCACTGCTTCGACGCAAAACCTATTTGTTGTCGAATGTCTATCAAAAAGGGAGATTACTTGACAGAGTACCAAAGACACTCAAAATACCTAGGACGCAAAAAAAGGTTATCGATGCGATACCTCAAGAACTCCTTCAAAAAGAAATCGAACAATTAAGAGCAGCCCAAAAGATGCTGCTCAATCATAGACATTTTCAAGTGTTTTTGGCTCAAGAAACTGAGATGCCATATTTATTAATCGAAATTGGCCGACAGCGAGAAGTGACCTTTAGAGCGGTAGGAGAGGGAACCAATAAGGCTTTGGATTTAGATGTTTTTGACAGTTACTATAATCATCTCTTTTTGTGGGATGATCACGAAAAAACCATAGTTGGCGCTTATCGAATGGGTTTAGGAGCTAGTATTTACGCCTCTTACGGTATTCAAGGCTTTTACCTCGCTGATTTATTTCGTTTTGAGCCAGAAATGCATCAAATGATGTCTCAAACCATAGAGATGGGAAGAGCCTATATTTCCCAAGAGTATCAGCAAAAACCAATGCCCTTATTTTTGTTGTGGAAGGGTATTATTCACACTACTCTGATGTATCCGAATCACAAATACCTCATGGGTGGAGTCAGTATAAGCAATCAGTTTTCAAACTTTTCCAAGTCTTTGATGATTGAATTTATGCGATCGCATTATTGGGATGCCTTTGTAGCGCAGTACATCCGTCCCAAAAAAGAATTCAAGGTGCGCTTAAAAACTGAGGATAAGGAATTTATTTTTGACAGTACTAAGGCCGACCTCAACAAATTTGATCGTTTAATCGCGGAGGTAGAACCAGGAAATCTTCGCTTACCTGTTTTGATCAAAAAGTACATCAAACAAAATGCGAGGGTAGTCGCCTTTAACGTAGATCCTTTATTCAACAATGCGGTAGACGGATTGATGTATATCAAGGTGTCAGATATTCCTGAGGAAACGGTTCGCCCCGTAATGGAAGAATTTCAGAAAAAGTTAGAGCAACTCTCTAAGGAATTAACAACATCCTGAGCCAGGAGCACAACTTTCTTGAACTGCGCTAGCTTGAATCTCTACTCCACACACATCTTTGGCCTTACAATCAGAGGCGACTTCTCCTAATTGTAGAATCAGTTTTTGCTCTGTTGCAACCATCGCTGAAATTTTTTGATTAGCGGTGTGAAAACGAGCATTTCCGTATTCTATTTTTAGTGTGGCCTGGGGGTCAAAATACTGCACCTCTTGAACCCTTTTCAAAACCTGTATGGCTTTGGTGACACGCATTTTTCTCTTTTCTCGATTGGGATTAGGATCTTCCCAAAGTTGAATGATGACCTCAGTCCACTGGTGTTGCTTACCACCACAGTCTACACTTTGAATCTTGCAATTTTTGACCTCGGTGATGTGAAAATCAATTTCTGCATAGGTGTTTGGATAATATTCAACACTTAATATCTTTCCTCTGTTGAGCTCTAATTGAGCTAAAAAATGTTCTAAAGTCATATCGTTTCAAATTCATCGTAATTTTACGATGAATAGCTTTATTTTCAAAAGTGTAAATTCGTAAACCCTAATTAATTTTTGATGTTTTACACCTTTGTAAAATATTTTAATACTCTAACCCTCTTTTGTTATTACAAAAAAATCAATAGGGTTAATTACAAGCCAAAACCCAAAGGTAAAGGTGTGTTGTATTTAGCTAATCATCAAAATGCACTCTTAGATGTTTTGATCATAGCCACTCGAATAAAAGAACCCATTTATTTTTTGACTAGGGGAGATGTTTTTGCCAATGCATTATTGAGAAGGATTTTCGGAACCCTCAATATGATTCCGATTTATCGCGTTCGCGACGGAAGAACGCAATTGGCTTTGAACGATGCCATTTTTGAAAAAACAGCACAACTCTTGCATGAAGGTAAATCAGTACTCATTTTTCCAGAAGCTAGTCACAGTTTAGATAAACGAATTCGGAACATAAGTAAAGGGTTTACACGTATTTTGAACGCACACGCTCAGCTCGAGCGAAGTGAGCCTATAGCAGCCTGTTTAATCGGAGTCAATTATCACGCACCACAAGAACTAGGTGATCAAATGAGCCTTCATTTTTCAGACTATATCAATTTACCTCACAAGGTATTGGGTGCTGAGCAAACTCAAGAATTAGTTCAAGGTTTTACAAAAACCTTTAAAACCTTGTCTCTGCATTTAGAGCCCAAAACATATGTGCGAGATTTTCAGTATTTACAAGATGTACAAGTCGATTTATCTGATCTTGAACAGGTTCGAAATGTCTTAAATCAAACATCAGAAAGACCTAAAGAAAAGTCAAATTCTCAGTTACAAAAAGGAATTCATAAATTGTGGTTTGCCCTGCCGTTGATACTCTATAAGTTGACCTTTGATAAGCTTGTCGATGAAGCCGAATTCGAAGGAACGTTTCGTTATGGTTTTATGGTACTTTTCTTTAGCCTTCTTTTTATTCTGTGTGCTTGCCTCCATAATCCCATAGTGCTTATAGGGTTAACACTTTACGTGTTTATGGGTGTAATGCTAATCAAAAAATGGAGTCTTTTTCCTTAAGGGCTAGAACCAAGATTTATGCCCTACCACATAAGTGTTGTGAAATTCCTCATCTGACTTAGTGAGGTATACAATCCCTTCGATAAAGCCAATTACTGATGGAATCCATACAAAGGCTACTCCGATTACAAGGCAAGATAAAATAGAACCTGCCAATGTAATTCCTAACAAGATGAGTCCTTCTCGTGTATAATTTAAAACGAACTTATGGATTCCTAATCCACCAAAAAAGATTCCTGTTATTCCTGCGATGATTCTTTTGCCATCCATAAAAGTGTAAAATTAAAGATTGAGTTAAATACAAATTTAGAGTATTCCACTAAAAATTAATCACAATATAAATCTCGAACCTTTTCAGTAATGGTTTTGGCAAGCTTTCTATGACTCTCCACACTCCATCCAGCGACATGAGGACTTAAAATAACCCGATTGGACTGAAGAAGTGCAGTGAAGGCTTCTGGAAGATTTTCTTGTTCAAAAAAGTCCTCAAAAGATTTTTTTTCGAATTCCAAAACATCTAATCCCGCTGCTAATACATGGTTTGAATTCAAGGCGCTAATTAAATCTGCAGTAACTATGGCAGATCCTCTCCCGGTATTGATGAGCCAAATAGGGTGTTTAAACTGCTTGATAAAGCTCAAATTGCACAGACCTTGTGTCAAGTCTGTATGAGGCAAATGCAAACTAAGAATCTCAACTTTTTCAAAAAATTCAGTCATTTCAACTTGTCGAGCGTAATCATCTCCAACATTGGCCTTGATGTCATAGCACAAAATCTCTAGGTCGAAACCTCTGAGTTTTCGAGCAAATTGTTTACCCATATGACCGTAACCTATGATACCAACTGTTTTTCCATCGAGCTCTACACCTCGATTGCCTTCGCGATCCCAGCGACCAGTTCGAATCTCATTATCAGCCTTATTGAGTTTATTCAGTAGATTTAATAAAAGGCCTAAGGTGTGCTCTCCAACTGCATTTCGATTCCCTTCAGGCGCAGCTATGCAGTGTATGCCTTGTTGCTTAGCAAAGTCGAGGTCTATGTTTTCTAAACCTGCACCTACACGTCCAATGAATTTCAGATTTTTTGCAGCCGATAACACACTTTGATCAATGGGGATTCTGCTTCGAACAATAAGTCCTTGGTAGATTGAAATCTTGTCGATTAATTCTTGTTTTGAACAGTCAAAATCAAAATGATTTTCAAACCCCTGTGCGGCTAAATCTTCGTGAAGAACAGAATGGTTTTCATCGATATGCAAGACTTTTCTACTCAAATTCCCAAAATGAGTTTTGCAATCCAGAAGTAGGTTAAAATACCAAAGATATCGTTACACGTGGTGATAAAAGGTCCTGTGGCAAGAGCAGGGTCTATTTTGTTTTTGTGCAAAAACATAGGAGTAAAGGTTCCGATAATCCCGGCAATAATTATGACGACAATAAGTGAAATAGAAATCGCAAGAGCACTAGCAAGACTTCCTTTCCAAATCCAAGTGCAAGCAAAAAGTAAAACAGCTAGAATGATACCATTGAAAAGTGCGAGCAACATTTCTTTGAGGACACGGGGAAGAATACCTCCTTTGATGTCGTCATTGGCCAAACCTTGAACGATTATCGCACTAGATTGCACACCAACATTTCCTGCCATTGCAGCAATTAATGGCGTAAAGAAAAAGAGTAAGGCGTGTTTTGTGAGAATATCTTCAAAGCCACCCATTATAACTGCTGCACCTAGACCTCCCAAGAGTCCGACAATCAACCATGGTAATCTCGCCTTAGTGAGTTCTAAAATACTGTCGCTAGCTTCTACGTCTTGGGTAATACCTGCCATTTGCTGATAATCTTTATCGGCTTCTTCTTTGATAACGTCTACAATATCGTCAATGGTAATACGACCTACCAGTCTGCGCATTTCATCAACCACGGGTATGGCCTCCAAATCGTATTTGGCCATGATTTTTGCCACCTCTTCTGAATCTTCGTTGACCTCTACGTAATCTACCTTTTTAATATAAACGTCTTTGATGTGTGCCTTGTCTGGAGCCATCAAGAGATCTTTTAAGGATAGACGACCTTTAAGGGTATTGTCGTCGTCAACCACATAAATTGAATGTACTCGAGTGACTTGACCAGCTTGTGCTCTCATTTCTCGAACGCAGTTATTGATGCTCCAATTTTCATTGACCCGAATCAATTCTTTAGCCATTAATCCACCTGCAGTATCTTCATCGTATCGAAGAAGCTCAACAATTTCTGCGGCATGTTCTCTATCATTCAGATTTGAGATGACTTCTTTGGCAATCTCCTCGTCAAGTTCCGTAATGATATCTACTGCATCATCGGTATCGAGTTCTGCAATTTCTGCAGCAATCTCTTCTGAGGTCAATTTAGCCAGAATATCTTCTCTTAAATCTTCATCGAGTTCTGTAAAAACATCTGCGGTTTTTTCCGAAGGAAAAAGCTTGACCAGATAGGTAGCCTCTTGCGGATTGAGCTCATTGATGACTTCTGCTAAATCTGCATAATGCAAATCAGCGGTGCGCTTCAATAACATTTTTTTGTTCTTGGAGTTAATGGCCGATTGAATCTCGGTTAGAAATTCAGATGTTAATTTAAACGGTGTCATTTGCAATGGCTTGGGTCAATTCCACAAACTCTCTTACGCTGAGTTGTTCAGGTCTGGCGGTAAAGATACGTTCTTCTGATAGAATTGGACTTATACCAAAGGATTTCAGGCTGTTTCGCAGGGTTTTACGTCTTTGATTAAAAGCTGTTTTTACCACAGAAAAGAATAGCCTTTCATCGACCCCAAGCTCATAATTTTCTTTGCGTTTTAAACGGATAACTCCGGACTGCACCTTAGGGGGGGGATCAAAAACTTGAGGATGCACCGTGAATAAATAATCACATTCGTAAAATGCTTGTGTCAAAACACTGAGTATGCCATAAGTTTTACTTCCAGGTTTCTCGCAAATTCGCTTAGCCACTTCTTTTTGAAACATACCACTGAATTCGGGAATACTAGAACGAAATTCTAAAACTTTAAATACGATTTGACTGGAGATATTATAGGGAAAATTCCCAGTAATTGCCCAAGGCATTTCTCCCAATAATTCCTTCAAATTAAGCCTTAAAAAATCACCTTCTAAAATGCGAAGATTCTCAGCCTGCATGTTTTTTTGAAGGTATGCGATAGACTCTTTGTCGATGTCTAATGCTATAATTTGTTTTTTACGCTCAACAAGGTATTTGGTGAGTACACCCATACCGGGACCGATTTCTAAAATATGGTCATATGAAGTTTCACTTAAGGTCTCTGCAATTTTTTGAGCGATGTTTTCATCTTTTAAAAAGTGCTGTCCGTAGTGTTTTTTGGCACTGACCTTATCACTTTTTTTATTGAAACGCTTCATTATGAGCTAAGGTGTTCAATTTGTTCTAAGGTTGTTTTGAAAAGAAGCACCTGATCACCGAAGGCCTCTGCTACCATTTGGTCAAAACCTTGGGCGTGCTCTTCTAAAAACGACAGCAATCTTTCTTGTGAGCTGGTCGTGCACTGAATTGAAAAAGAAGGAGCTTCGTTTAAAGGTGCATATATCTTACACAATTTGACGTCTGTAAAAAAGTTTGTTTTCATCAAACCTTCTAAAAACGACGGAGTGAATGTTTGCCAAGAGTTGAGTTGACTAGGCTCCACGACTGCTGTTATATTGTAGATGATCATTTTTTAATGAAGAATTAATCGATACGATCAAAGCCTGTGTAGGTTTGAAGTACTTTAGGAATAGCAATCCCTTCTACACTTTGATTATTTTCTAAAAGCGCAGCTAAAACACGGGGTAGGGCCAATGCACTTCCGTTTAAAGTATGGCACAACTGCTTTTTACCTTCTATGTTTTTGTATCTCAACTTTAAACGATTCGCTTGAAAAGTTTCAAAGTTCGAGACCGAAGAAATTTCTAACCAGCGCTGCTGGGCTGCCGACCAAACCTCAAAATCATAGGTTAGGGCAGAGGTGAACCCTAAATCGCCACCGCAAAGCCTGAGTATACGGTAAGGGAGTTCAAGTTCTGCCAAAATACCTTTGACATGTTCGACCATTTCTTCGAGGGCTTGATACGAATTTTCTTGCGTTTCTACGCGAACGATTTCCACTTTATCAAATTGATGTAATCTATTTAGTCCTCTAACATGGGCCCCATAACTTCCCGCTTCTCTTCGAAAGCAAGGCGTGTAACCCGTATATTTTATGGGTAGCTCCTCTGCGTTTAGAAGTTCGTCTCTAAGCAAATTGGTAATCGGTACTTCAGCAGTAGGAATGAGGTATAAATCATCATTGCCAACATGGTACATTTGACCCTCTTTGTCAGGAAGTTGACCTGTACCGTATCCCGAAGCCTCGTTGACCAAATGAGGAACTTGAGTCTCTCGATATCCCGCAGCGGTATTTTTATCTAAAAAGTAGCTGATTAAGGCGCGTTGTAATCGCGCACCTCTGCCCGTATATACCGGAAATCCTGCTCCAGATATCTTTACGCCCAATTCAAAATCTATGAGTTCGTATTTTTTAGCGAGTTCCCAGTGTGGCTGTGCCTTGTCGTCAAGTATTGTCGGTTTAGCTTCTTCAAAAACAACTTGGTTATCGCTATCGTCTTGACCTTTTGGAACATCCTTATGGGGAATATTTGGTATTTGATACAAAAACTCTTGAAGCGCAGCTTGTTTTTCGTTCAGTTGCTCTTGTAATTTTTTACTCGCTTCTTTGAGTGCTGCAGTTTGTGCTTTTAGGGTATTGGCTTCTTCTGCTTTACCAGTTTTAAAAAGCATTCCTATCTCTTTGGCGATTTGATTGGATTTGGCCAAACATTCATCCAGCTCGGTTTGAATACCTCTTCTGCTTGCGTCAAGTGTGACGATGGCATCAAGTTGCTCTTGCGCATCAACACCTCTTTTTTGAAGGGCATCAACATAATGTTCCTTGTGTTGTCTTATGTTTTGAAGTTCTAACATGCCGCAGAAATTTTGACAAAAGTAAAACCTTAATTTTAGTTTGTAAGCGGTTTAGGTAAAATCCATGAATTATGCCCAAAATAATTCCAGGTTGTATCTGCCAAATCTACATTTGGATCAATAAACTCGGAAGAAGGTCCTCTATTGGCACTGACCCTTGACTTCACATGTATCGCTACTTGTTTACCTCTCTCCTTGTATTCTTCTTTGAGTCGCTGACTAAATTGCCAAATGTAATCAGGGAGTGTACTTAACCGACTAATTTGTTTTGGAGTTAAGTATTGATTTAAATCTACTGTTTCTCTTCTACCGGTTTTGATATCGGTGACAAAAAATTGAATGCTTCCCTGTCTTGTTCTGAGCATCATACGCCAGCTCAGGCGATGACCTTCCTCAGTCCAAAGCACATCCCCTTGAATAAAATGATGCCTGAGAGGCAGTGCTAATTGAATTACAAAGTGAATTAATAATAGCAGGCTAACAAGCAAAGTATTATTGGGTTGAACGTTTTTATAATGCTGATTAAAATGACTGTAGAGCCTTTTTGTTTTTGACCTAAGCCATAAGGGATCAATAAAAAACAACATAAATGCCAAAGACATATAGGGGAATATGCCAATTTGAAAAACAATACTGTTAAAGAGGTGAAAGAAAAAAGAAAGTGCAATAGCTACGAATCTTGTGGGTTTATACAATAGCGCAGGAATGATAAATGCATCGTAAATAATCCCGAAATAGGCTACACTGTATTTGGTAAAGGGGTATTGCAATAAAGGACCAATAATCGGCATATTCTTTTTACTGCCTAGTAAAATATCTATAAAGCCGAGGTTTAACCAATCGTTGTAGAGCTTGGCAATGGAGGCGAATTCATAAACAATCAGTAATTGAAAGATGACAAAAAGCTTGATATAAGCGGGCATTTGATTTTTTCTGAAGGTTCTGTTTTGTTTTACATCCAAAGAGAGATCGCTATGCGCATCGCTCAGAGACATCGCAAAGGCGAGAATCATAAGTAAATAGTAGTGATTGTTGTAGGATGTTTTTTGCATCAAATAGACAGCACTCCACATTATGGCAAATAAAAAGCTGCTTAATCGAAAGCGATAGCCGAGTAAAATTCCCCATCCGCAAAGGCCCATAATAAAGAAGTAGATGTACATGCCATTACCAGCTAGAGGCTGTAAAAAATCAAAACCGATAAAATTAAAGGTGAATTTTGGATTCATCAGAGTGCTTTTAACCCATCCTGTAAGAAGGGCTCCCCAAGATTCTGCCACGACTAAAAGACCAAAGCAAATTCGGAAAAGAATAAGTCCGATACTATCTACAGGTCGAAATAAGTAGTAGTTAAGTCGTTTCAAAATGAGCTTGAATCTGTTGTTGATCAGTGATGATCTGGTGTTTTAAAGCTTCCATATTCTCGAATTTGTGTTCGTCTCTTATAAATTTAGAGAGGCTTACTTTCACCTCTTTTCCGTAGATGTCACGATTGAAATTAAAGAGATTAATTTCAATTTTAAGCTTAGACAAATCTGACTCTAAAATGGTAGGATTCACCCCGATATTCATCATCCCTTCATGCCATTGTTCATCTACCAAGACGCGAACTGCATACACTCCGTTTTTTGGAATAAGTTTAAATGGATTTTCTAATTTGAGATTGGCTGTTGGAAAGCCAATTTGTTTGCCCAAAGCCTTTCCTTTGACAACTGTACCACTAAAGTGAAATTCATATCCCAAAAATTGATTAGCCTCTTCAATATGTCCATTAATTAAAGCCTTTCTAATTTTGGTAGAGCTCACTGTTATTTCTTCAATGGCCTGGGCTGAAATTTCAATCACCTCAAATTCAAATTCTTTGGCATATGATCTTAAGTCATTGATGTCCGCCGCTCTGTTTTTGCCGAATCGGTGATCATAGCCAATGATGATTTTGTTGGTTTGAAGCTTTTTGACTAAAATATCCTCGATATACGTCTGTGCAGTAAGCCTAGAAAACTCTTTAGAGAAGGGATGAATCACCAAATAATCAAGACCGATTTCTCGTAGTTTTTCAATTTTTTCTTCGATGCTCTGTATCATTTTAATACCACTGTCCTTTTGCAAAACCATACGCGGGTGCGGATAGAAGGTCAGCAAACAAGAGCGCAAGTCATTAGCTTTAGCCGTTTCTGTAAGATGCTTTAAGATTTGTTGATGGCCGATGTGAACCCCGTCAAAAGTACCTATGGTGAGCACTGTGGGCTTATCACTTTTAAACTCATAAACTCCTTGGATAATTTCCACAGTTTTGCTTTAAGGGGTATCTTTAGAATTAAAAATTGTTTAGTGCGTACTAAAATACATACACTTGGCTTAATATTCCTACTTTTTACATCCTTTTGTAGTTATGCACAGCAAGACTATTGGCTGCCAAAAGTCGCACCAAAAAAATGGTCCAAAGGGCTCCGTACAACCCCTGAATTCTATGAGCTTGAACTTCAGCTTTTCTCAAGTGAACTCCGCAGTAAATCAACTGTTGTACTTCCGGCGCCCAACACTTCTTCTTTTCTCAGGTTTTCTCTTGAAGAGGCCTCAAATTTTCATCCCAATCTACAAAAAAAATACCCTAATATTAGAGCTTATAAGGGTATTTCTAGTGACGGTAAATACAGACTTGTTTTGAGTTCTTCCGAAGAAAAAATATCAGTCATGTATGCTGCCGTGGGGAGTAATCAACGGTTTTTTCTCGAACAAATCAGGGCTACACCCCTAAGAGCTAAAAGCAGTAAGTCCCAACAACAGTGGTATGTGGTTTACACTACTGACGATTTTGAATTGCCAGAGTGGGCCTGTGAATTGCAAGAACCAACTGAAACGCCTACTTCTTTTGAATTTACAGCACCAGCTAATCTTAAAACATATCGTATAGCTATTTCTACTACAGGTCAATACACTGCCTATCACGGTCAAAACATAAGTGGAGCTCTTGCTGCAATTAATGCTACTTTAACTAGAGTAAATGGTATTTATGAAAATGAAATTGGCGTTCGTTTTGAACTCATTGAACAGGTCGAACAGCTCATTTATCTAAATAGATTTTCAGATCCTTACTTTGAAAATCTAGGTGGCGATTTACAAGAAGTTTTAGACGATGTCATCGGTGATGAAAATTATGATATTGGACATCTTTTTCACCAAGATCGAAATAGCGGAAATGCTGGATTTGTAGGCGCAACTTGCCAAACAGGCAAAAAAGGAAGTGCATATTCTTCAGGAGTGAGTCCAGAAGGAGCGCTGTTTGACATCGATTATGTATGCCATGAAATCGGTCACCAAATGGGTGCCAATCACACCTGGTCATTTCAATCTGAAAATACAGGGGTACAATTTGAACCAGGATCCGGCTCAACGATAATGGCCTATGCCGGAATCATCGAAGGAGAGAATTTACAAGAAATGGGTGATGCCTATTTTCACATCGGCAGTCTGATTCAGATGCAAGGCTATATGCAAAATTTTAGTTGCTATACCGATGAGCTCATCGCGAATAATCCACCTGATATTGCGACTATTGAGGACACTAACATTCCAGCTTTAACCCCATTTGTGCTAAGTGCAGAAGCCTTTGATACTGATGGAGATGAACTTCAATACAGCGTAGAACAAATCGATAATGGTATAGTGAATTCAAGACGATTTGGACCGCTTTCAATGAGTGGTGCAAATTTTAGAGCTCTACCTCCTTCTGCAGATTCTACGCGATATTTTCCTAATATTTCTCGTGTGTTTGCTCAAGAATTGACACAGACCAGCCCTGGACTGAATGATGATTGGGAAAGTTTAACAACAATAAATAAAGCAATGCATTTTGCTTTGGTGGTAAGAGACGGAAATCAGGTGCAATCGCTACAGCGTTCTGTTGAAACGTCTATAACTGTGGATGCCGATAAAGGTCCGTTTCGTATTTTATCACAATCGGCTGCACAAACTTTTACGGCAGGTGATTGGATTACGCTTGTGTGGGACGTTGCCCAAACCAATTTACCACCGATTAATACCCAAGAATTAGAATGGTATCTCATTGATACCAGTGGAATTAGAAAAGCCACAGAAGTATCAAACATACTACCAAATACAGGACAAGCGGAAGTTCAACTACCCAATCAAGACTGCGTTAATTGTCGAATTATGCTCAAGGCGGTCAACAGTGTTTACTTCAATGTCAATACCGCAGACCTTATTATTGAAAGTCAATCTGCAACGATTAACTTGCCTCAACAAAACTACAAGAGTTGTGAAAATGAGTTAATCATTGACACTTATGTTTCAATTCAAGCTGCCAGTGCTGGACCTTATGAGCTCAACCTTAATACAGAGAATAGCACCGTGAGTCTAAGCGAATCTACTTTTGGTCAAAGCGGAGCAGCGACCTTGAATTTTGATCTCTCTGCTTTGGATTTGAATGCCACTGAATCGGTTCAACTTTCTTTAGTCGACTCAAATTCTACCACTGTTTTTAACACTAGTATTCAGCTTGAAAAAGCAGCACAGAATCCAGAGTTGACTATACTTAACACGCCCGCAGATTTATCAGAAAATTTAGGGGCTAAAGTCGCCTTAGCCTGGCAAGAAAATCAATCTGCTGAGCGCTATCTATTAGAATGGTCGCAGAGTCCCTCTTTTGAAAATACGGCATCCATAGCATTGTATGACATCGCTTATGTACTTGAAAGTTTAGCCGCAAATTCAACCTATTATTGGAGGGTGAGCGCTTTTAATCCATGTGGTAACACTTCGGTAAGTGAGGTGTTTTCATTTACCACAGCAGCGGTAGATTGTAAGACGCAATACGCTACAGATTTACCTCAGAGTATCGCTGCTCAAACGCCAAATACGGTTAGTTCAGAAATTAGCATCAATGATGAATTACCCATTGAATCGATAGAGGTGGGCGTGCGCTTAACACATACTTATGTCGGTGATTTACAAATGAGACTCATCTCGCCTACAGGAACAATAGTACCCTTACTCTATAATTCTTGTGCTGAGCGAAATAATATTAATGTTCGCTTTTCAGATAATGGGCGAAATTTAGATTGTTTGGGGGCCACAGGTATAGCTGGAGTGATTCGACCTGCGGTATCATTTGCTAAGCTTTATGGAGAATCAACCCTAGGCAAGTGGATACTAGAAGTTGAAGACGGATCTATTGGTGATGCAGGAATCTTACAGGAATTCTTTGTGAAGTTCTGCGCAAAAGGAGCCTTTGAGCCTGATCAAGATTTGGATGGTGTTTTTGACACTAACGATTTATGTCTTGATACGCGACAAGGTCAAGAGGTAGATACCGACGGTTGCCCGATATACCGATTCACCCCTGAGTTCTTTGCATTTTCGTCAAGAGCCGAAACCTGTGATAACTTAGCAGCGGGTGTTATTCAAATTGCTCCTGAATTCTCAGCTATCAATTTCAGTTATACCTTAAATGATGAGAATGGAAACTTGGTTCGCCAAGGTTCATTCTCAAGCAGTCTTTTTGAAATTGACAGTCTGCCCGCAGGAATTTATAATTTGTGTATTACCGGTCAATCAGGAGATATTGCATATGAACCTTCGTGCTTTGAGTTTGATTTGAGTACTCCACCCCCTTTAGCGCTAACCTATAATTACAATAGAGACCTTAATAGAATTACCTTGTTTATGGAAGGTGAGGCGCCTTATCGCATCATCTTAAACGCCAATGAACAAACGACTAATTCAAGGCAAATCAGTTTGAATTTAGACGAAGGACTTAATCAAATTCAAGTGTTTTCAGCTATTGATTGCCTAGAGCCCTATACGCTAAATATCATTACGTCAGGAGAATCTCGTCTTAGTAAAAATCCAATTCAAGACCACGCCAAGGTCATTTTATCTAAGGAAGTCAATTTCCCTATTCTTGTTAAAATCTTCAATTTGGAAGGACGTCTTTTGCGCTCCAATTTAATCAACCAATTTTCTCCTGAATTAGATATTGATTTTAGAGGTTTACCACCTAATATGTATTTACTGAACCTGAGATCTTCAAATGCAGAGCTCAATTTTAAGGTGATTAAGGCCACTAAGTAGGGTTTTAATAATTGCAGAATCGGTATGATGCCTTTAGAATAGGCCATGATTTCGGTTAAAACCTATAGTTAAAACGCTGAATATTAGGTATTGTTATATGCGTTCATAGTTTGTTGAAGCCCAGCAAATACAAATGAACAAATCAAATCGGCTGCTCGGCTTAATCGTTCATCAAGGGCCTTTAATTCTTCTGGTTTCCACTTGCCCAGTACATAGTCAACTTGTCGACCTTTATTGTAGGTGCTACCTATCCCGAAACGAAGTCGAGTATAGGTTGTGGTTTGCAATTTATCTTGTAGATCTTTAAGGCCGTTATGTCCGCCATCACTTCCTTTGGCTTTAAGACGTAAGGTGCCAAAGTTTAGATGTAAATCGTCTGTAACTACCAGTAATTGTGCGATTTCAATTTTTTCTTCTCGCATCCAAAATTGAACAGCCTTACCGCTGAGATTCATATAAGTGCTGGGTTTTAAACAGATCAGCGTTTTACCTTTGTATTTTGCTTTGGCAATATCCCCGAGTTTTTGAGTTTCAAAAGTTCCACCTAAATCGTTGACGAGTTGGTCAAGCACCTCAAAGCCAATGTTATGGCGGGTTCCGCTGTATTCGGCCCCAATATTTCCTAGACCTATGATTAAATACTTTTTCATCAACTGCAAATTAGCCAAAAAAAAGCACCTCTAAATACTTTTAGAGGTGCGTTATATAAAATGTAAAATGATTTATTCTGCTGCTGTTGCTTCAGTAACTTCAGCGCCTTCTTCTTCATCTTCTTCTTCATCATCAACGGCGTTTCTAGACGCTTTCACTTGAACGATAGAAGTGTTGTCAGGGTGTAAAA